>Ga0172371_10008681_pt1 | contig 14162 bp, 11 predicted proteins | sample Lak12m_FD_114543 | JGI IMG/M metagenome (GOLD analysis project Ga0172371, IMG submission 114543) | Freshwater microbial communities from Kabuno Bay, South-Kivu, Congo - kab_022012_12m | ecosystem: Environmental > Aquatic > Freshwater > Lake | place: Democratic Republic of the Congo: South-Kivu... | reverse complement strand
ATTCTTGCGCCATGTGGTTCCTCCTTGTTTCCTCTGCTGGCGAAGGTGAGCCGGTTGGCCGGTAGTGATTTCAGTAGCCGAGACGTCTCCGGGAAGTCGGGGGGCACGAGCGGGCCGGCTCCCGATTCAAGATCTGATTGCCTATTGCATAATTGTGGAGACATTCCGCTTGACATGTCAAAGCATTAATTTTTATGATGTCATAAGAAAATTTTATGCCTGGTCTTGAGTCTGTCACAATGACACCAGATCTTAACTTGAACAAGCTGAGGGCCTTTTACTGCGCGGCTAGCTGCGGGAGCGTCACGGTAGCGGCGGAAAAGCTCTGCATCACCCAGCCTGCCGTCAGCATGCAGATCAAGTCGCTGGAGAAGCACTACGAAGTCCAGCTCTTCGTCAGAGGAAAGAAGAAGCTTGAACTCACGGAGGCTGGCAAGAGTCTGTACCGGCTTGCCAAAGAGATCTTCGCTCTCGCCGGAGAGGCTGAACGGTTGTTGAAGCAGGCAGGCGGGTTGGAGACACAGGTCCTTAAGGTGGGCAGCACCAAGACTCTAGTGCGTTATGTACTTGCCAAGTACATTTCACTCTTTCAGAGATCTTTTCCCGGGATCCAAATCCAGATCGACGAGGGAAGTTCTTGGGAAATGGTCCAGAGCGTGCTGCACAACGACAACGATCTTGCCATAGTTGGGAGGATCGCATATCCCGACCAACTTCAGGTCATACCGTTCACGCAGGACGAAGTAGTCTTGCTGGCCGCTCCAGGCCACAGGCTTTGCCAGAAGGAAGAGGTCTCTATAGACGATTTGAGAGGTGAAACCGTTTTGCTCAGGGAGAAGGGGTCCGGCACGCGCTGGCTGGTGGAGAGGATCCTGAATAGAACGTCCATCGTTTCTTCAGCGTGGATCGAATCCGGGAACGTGGATTTCATTAAAGAGATGGTGCGCATCGGCAACGGAATAACTTTGCTGGCACAAATGGGTGTGGAGGAGGATGTGAACAAGGGAAACCTCAAAGTCATCCGTTTCAAGGAAGGCAGGTTCATTCTCTACTGCGACATTGTCATCAACAGACAAAGACCTCTTTCCAAGGCGGACCGGGCGTTCCTCAACGTTCTGATCGAGGGCAAGAGCGATCCTCTAGGCAACAACTACCAGCCGGCATTCAATCTCGCATCCGAACCTCGCCGCGCATTGGCGTTGCGGACCATCCCCGGAGCTGGCTTTGAGCGGTGAGACGCCGCTCGCTGTGCCGGCAACAATGAGTCCGCGCTGAAGCTGCTCGCTTTTAGGATGGAACCCAGACTCTACTTCGAGTTTCTAATATATATATAAGATCAGAAATGAAAAGACGCGATCCGTGCATCTTTTCAAAAGTCTTGCTTTATCAGCAACTCATGGGGTTGAAAAGCGGGAAGGAGATGTGAATGAGAACCCAAATAGCGCTAGTAGCGTTTACCATAGCCCTTACAGTAGTTCTAGGAGTCTGCGTATCCGGTCTTGCGAATGCGCAGCAGTCCGCAGATAGACCCTTCGCCCTCCTCTCTGCGTCAGAGGCGGCGTACGGTCCCGTCCATGTCATGACTGTACGTTCTGGCGGACACGGAGGACGCCACGGTGGCAGGGCGTTTTTCCGGGGCGGGATTCACCATGGTGTGAATCATTTCCGAGGCCATGGATTCTACGGAAGCTATGGGCCGTATTATTATAGCAGCGGCCCCTATTATGATGACAGCGACGTATATGGTGATACTACGTGCGTGTTCGACGGATACCAGTACGTATGCTACGATACCTCGGATGATTATTGACACCATGTGAGACGATAGAATGTGGCCGCAAATTCTAACCGATTTCGGTCTTTGAAATGGATAGAGAGGCGAACCGAATCTTGTGAGGTAGGCAGAATCGTAGCACGATTTTCCCTTTCACCCGGCCTTCTTCATCGCCTTGTGTAGGGGCGAGTGACTCGCCCGCGGGCGGCACATGTGCCGCCCCTACAACGGAAGGGACACGATGACGGGAAGAAGCGTGCCACTATGCCGGAAGCCTCTTTGGTTTCGAGACCGTTTCATGGTGCCTGCCCCTCCAGGCAATATGCGTTATCCGTCGTTACTATTGATAACCGATATAGTTTTAGTGAAATGAACCATTCCCCGTTGTCTGATTCGGCCATGAGAGTCTACGGGGTTATGAACTGAATTCCAGAATCTTGTAGCCCTTTTCCTCCAAGGCCTGTTTGATGGTCTGAGGGTCTCCGCCCTGGAGTCTCAAGACAACCCTGACGTGGCCGTTCTGTTTCTCGGCAACCGTGAAAACAGCCCTGGCCACAGCGTGGTTGTCGTCCACCACGCGCAAGATCTCGGACAGCGTTCCCTCTTGTACGGTGACTTCGCTCAGAGTGATTCGGGTGCGGGGCTCGCCGGCTTCCAGGAGCTTGAACAGTGTGACGAAAATCTCGCGATCCGAGACCACGCCGACAACCTGATCGCCGTCAAGAACAGGAAATGTGCTCATTGTCATCTCTCGGCCCTTTATGAGCGTCTGTTCCACCGAGTCATGGACCGACACCGTAGTAGGCATGCGAACCATCACGTCCTTAACCTTGAGCTTATTGCAAAAATAGTTCATCTCGCACATGTCTCCGCTGCCGCTGACGCAATATGCGGCTTCGGACAGATCACGGCGATGCACTATCCCCCGAAGTCGGCCGCCGTCCACAACCGGGAGCATCTTGAGGTTGTGCTCCCGGATCAGCATGACCGCCTCAACCGCCAGAGCTTCGCTGGATATGGAGACCTGGTGGGGTAACATCCAATTCTTGATTATCATGATCGCCTCCCTCGGCAACTGTACGGCTCCGCATTGAAAATGGCCATCACGCTCAATACACCAAGCTGCTGAATAGTCTGGACATGCACGCCGAGTCGCGCGATCCGTGCCGTCTCATGATTTGCGGCCCTCTGGAAACACTTTGAGGCAAGCGGCTACCACCTCGTCGGCAAAGGCTTCGTCCTCCAGGTGCGCGTCTACCTCTCTTATTTCCACTCCCGGCCTTACTCTCTCCTTCAGAACGTTCAGGAAGAGCCGATCCTGGGCCGGGTCGAACATGTGGCCTGAAGGCGGGTCCAGAGCCGACCACCCACACGCAGGAAAGACAAAGATCACAGGACCTGACGCAGCGTTTAACTTTTCGGCAAAGACCTTCGCAACCTGTTCCATCTCCGAATCGGACAACCTGAGAAAGGTGCGGAGTTCGTCCAGTTCGAACTTTCTCCTCTCATGGTATTCCGGCTTGTACCTGGATTTCCTGGGACTCATTGTATTAACCCCGCCGGGGGCCACTACCTGCGGAATCCCCAACCTGCCCGCGTTGGTCAGGCGCTCCGGTCCCGCAGCACGCATGCCTCCAAGGATTTCCTCTCCGACGCCGCCTGGTGCCAGGTCCACCACGGCATCGAAGAAGCGCATGGCTATCATGTCCTCCATTGCGCGGTCACACACTCCGGCAGCGGAAAAGCCTATCACTTGATAACCCCGGGCTTCCAGACGCTCCTGGACCCTGTGAGCACACTTCTCTGTGGGACCGAACATGGACATGGCCACCAGCGGCTTGCCATCCTTACGTGCCGACTCCACAGTGAGCGTGGAGACCCCCGACATGCCGACGATTGCCGCGGCAGACCTGTCGAGGACGTTCCGCAGCGGCGTGGACAGCCCCGAGATCTCTATCACCGTGTGAAAGAGAGCCACATCTCCCGTGCCGATGTACCTCGTAGACAGACCAGGAAGCGCCGCGGTGGACGAGACCATGAGTTTCGGAACCCCAAAGGGAAGCGACCGCATCACGTCGGTGGCCATAAGGCTACCGGTCGATCCTCCCAGGCCGATGAGGCCGGCCAAACGGCCCGAGTTAAAAAGATCCATGGCGAGACCGGCTGCACCGCCGATCATCTGCCTTGTGATCTTCTTCCTTTCCGTGGAGGAACGGATCTCTTCGATGTCCACGCCGGCCGCTTTGGCAACCTCGCTCGGGGTGATATCAGCCCCCTGTGTATCACCGGACATGCTCATATCCAGGAGTACCGGCCTTCCACCCAGATCGCGGATTCGATCACGCAGGTACAGCGTTTCAGGCCCCTTGGTGTCCAGGGTGGACAAGAGCAGAATCACTCGCTCCATCAGGCTTTCCTCTCGGCCGACACCTTGTCCTCAATGTTCTTCTTGAGGACTTTCTTGTCGATCTTTCCGGAATCGCCCACGGTTGGAAAGGAATCGATGATTTCCAATCGTTCCGGCAGCTTGTACATGGCCACCTTCTTGGACTTCAGAAAGGTGATCATTTCATCGAACGTAAAAGTCTCTCCTGCTTTGGGGACGACGTAGGCGCAGCACCGCTCGACGTATTCAGGGTCCGGCATGGCGACGATGGCAATTCCTGCCACTTTGGGATGCTCGTTCAGCAGCCCTTCTATCTCAGCAGGATAGATATTCTGACCTCCCCTAATGATGACGTCCTTCTGGCGGCCCATGATCCAGATACGGCCTTCTTCCAGAGCCACGATATCCCCTGTGGTGGTCCAGTTGTCGTCGTCAAAAACATCGCTGGTGGTTTCCTCGTCGCGCCAATAGCCCGCGGGAGAGTGCGGCCCCCGGAGATACAGTATACCTGGTTCTCCGTCCGCCACCTCGTTGCCGTTCTCGTCGAGGAGCTTGATCTTGTTTCCGCGGAGAGGCTTGCCAACGGTGCGGCGTCTCACGTCGCCCGGATCGTCTATGGAACAGCCCGATACCGATCCGACGTCCTGAGTTCCAAGGTCAGAGGTTATGCGGCCTCCGAGCCGCTCCTCCGCCTCCATGGCCACCTTGGGCGGTAGGTAACCGCCAGCGGATCTTATGAAACGCAGTGAGGACAGGTCATATTTGGACAGATCCTGTTCGAGCATCCGGATTATGTGCGTGGGCACAACACCAATGCTGGTGGCCTTTTCTTTCTGGATCATCTCGAGTGCGCCCTCAGGGGTGAACTCCTCGAGCAGGACAATTTTCGCTCCCACTAGAGGCGCGGCAAAGTAGGTCAGGGTTCCCGCAGCCCCTCCGGCGAAGGGAGCCACTGCCATTGCCGTGTCGGCACCGGTAAGCTTCCAGATCTCGCACCGGCACTTTGAAGTCATAAGCCTGGGTGCCAAAGGCCATTCCACTATCTTGGGGACCCCAGTAGTCCCGCTGGTGCTGGTGAGCGCGCCGACGTCGCCGGTGGAATGGAAACGCCGTTTTTCAAGAATCGCCCGATCTTTCCTCTCTTCCCACGGTTCTCCGGCGATCTGCATCAGTGAGTAGACATGCTCTGGATAAGGCCCGGGAATGGTCTCGTCGAGGAGAAACACGTACTTCAGACCACGATTCTCTTTTCTGAGATCCTCGACCATCTCGATATAGTTGAATTTCCGGTAAAGGCCCGGAATTATAATGGCTCTCGGGTCTATTTTTCCAATGATGTGGGTCAGCTCTTTATGCCGCAGGTACGGCATCACTGTAATGTTGATCAGCCCGGCGCGCTCGCAGGCTATTCGGGCAAGAAAACCGAACGCGCAGTTGGGCGACTGAAGGATCACCCTGTCGTCTCTTTCCAGTCCAAGTTCGATCCAGGCCAAGGCAAAGCGGTCCATCAGTTTGGCAGCGTCAGCCCACGTGATACGCATGGTCGAATCCACCAGGGCTTCTTTCTCGGGGCGCTTCTTGGCGTTGTTAAGCCAAAAATCCGTAAATGTCTCATCGGTCCAGTAGCCGGCAGACCTGAATTCTTCTATGATATTGTCGGTGTAACGGATAGGTCTCATATGTCTATATCCCTCCCTCGCGCTTCGAGGGTGCAACTTTACTTGGGGGCAACGCCGCTCCATTCGGCAAACCCGTATTCCTTCCACTTCGAAATGACCTTTTGCTTCACGTCTTCGTCGAGGAAGATCTCTTTGGGTTTCCTTTTCCATTCGTAAGGAGTGCACGCGTCCAGAAGGATTCTTGAGGTGATTTCTCTCGCTTCTATCGGAAGCCCCGGGTCCAGGGGAGTGGACCGGCCGCGGTCAATGATCTGGGCTGAGCGCTTCGGATCGAATCTGACCGACAATGCCCACATGACCCTGTCCCAGTCGTCCGCGGGGATGTCGTGATCCACCACTATGACCCCCTTGAGCCCATAGTGCCCCGTAGTGGTGGAGATTATCGCGTTTGCCAGGTGGTTCGAATGGCCGGGATACTTCTGCTCCACCGAAGCAATGGCCCAGAAACGGCCCGTGGAAGAGGCGGGAATGTAAACTGACTTGATGCCGGGCACCCTCATGTTTTCCAGGTCGGTCCAAAGCGTGGCAGTGCGGTTGAGGGACTGTATCATGTGAGTGTCGGTAATGGGCTTACCTACTGTGGTAGACCAGAAAACCGGTTTTTTGCGACGTAGGATTCTCTCCACGTGAAGCACCGGTTTGGGCCACTCCTCTCCCTTTGCTCCGGAATAGTAACCTGTGTATTCCCCGAACGGACCTTCTTCGCGGAGGTCCTTGGGGTCCACCCACCCTTCGAGGATGATCTCCGCGTGAGCCGGCAACTTCAAGCCGGTCATCTCGCTTATGAAGATCTCACACGACTCTTTGCGCAGCGAACTTATGATGTCGTATTCGTCCAGCTGAGCAGACACCAGGGTGGAAGAAACCAGGAAGTGAATCGCGTCCGATCCGATTACTGCGGCCGCGGGCATCTTTTCGCCGGCTTTCTCATACTGCTTAAGGTGGAATTCTGCGTGCTTGCCCCTGATGATCTGGATTCCGCAATGGTTGCGGTCGTGGATCTGCATCCTGTATGTGCCAAGATTGGTCCATCCCGTGTCCCTGTCGAGGGTCACCAGGAACACGGCAGTACCCACGAAACGGCCGCCGTCCCCGGGGTACATGAACGGCACCGGAAGCGAATAAAGATCTACCTCGTCCGCTGACTGGATCATCTCGAAAATGGGACCGCCGTCCACGACCTTCGGCTTTACGTGCTCTTTCGTTGCGAGCTTCATCCACTCCCGCGCCATGTCGCACATGGAGTAGTTAACCGGCAGCCCCAACGCGATGGCAAGGCGTTTGGGTGTGGTAAAGGCACTGGTCAAAACCGGAATGTCATAGCCCTTCACATTCTCGAAAAGCAGGGCCGGCCCGCGCTTCTCTTCGTTGAGTTTGGCCACGTGGGACAGCTCCAGGTTCCAATCCACTTCCGTCTTGATGCGCAGGAGTTCGCCCTCCTCTTCACATCCTTTTATGAAGTCGCCCAATTCTTTCATCAGTCTTCTCCTCGTCAATAGGTTCTCTTATCTGAACCGCTCTTTTGCTTTTCTCGGCAACCAGATCAAATCATTACTCTGTGTCAACCCACGGGCGCTCTACGGACTCTCGTGGCCGCGAGGCCAAGCTTATCCCTTTTCCCCAAATGAAGTGCACGGGGACTAGCCCGGCCCAACGGACGCGTTCGGCCCTAAAACAATGTCGTCCGCTTTGCCGCAACCGAGCGGAGTTGCCCTGTCAGCCCTGAGGGGTGCGCTGAATCAGTCGGTAACTTTTTTCCCTTTCATCAGCCCTGCTGTAATAAGGGCTACTGCGCTTGCCATGGGTTGTACTATGGGTGCTTTCTTCTTTTGGCTCCAGACAGTTTCAGGCCGGCTCTGAACGATATAGATTTCTCCTCTGAACGGGAGAGATTTCTCTGTCGCCCACTCGATGTCCATGGGTTTACCATAATGTTTCTCAATACGTTTGGCAGTGTCGGCAAGCCCTATGATTTCCGATTCGAGCAGGCTCTGGGAGCTGCGGCGCTCTGAATCCACGTCGAGCTTCTTCACCTCATCGGTTTCAGGATCGGTTGTGTAATAGATCTTCTTGTCGGAAATGGTCTTCTTGGTCACCTCCATGGTGATCTTGTTAACGTGGAACTGGTCGGGGGTGACCTCACCGGACACGACGCTTTCCCCGTAACCCCAGTTGGAATCTATCACCACGGTGGCACGGTCGCCGGTGGCAGGATTAAGCGTGAACATGACCCCAGCAGCGAACGACCGGACCATCTTCTGCACCGCGACGCTGATCAGAACCTGAGAATGGTCAAAGCCCTTGGTTATCCTGTACGATATGGCGCGAGGGGTGAACAGACTCGACCAGCACTTTTTCGTCCTGTCGAGAACATCATCCACACCCCTCACCCAGAGATACGTGTCCTGTTGGCCGGCAAAACTTGCATCAGGCAGGTCCTCCGCGGTTGCGGAGGACCTGACAGCGACGGGAAGTGCGGGGCATCGCGTCCGGCGTGACAGCAGGCGATAGCTGTCCGCAATATAGTCTTCCAGATCTTCGGAAATCAGTCCGCCCTCGATCCAGCCCCGGATTTCAACGGAGGCCTTTTCGGTCTCTTCGATCATCGACTCGTCTATGCCGTCAAGCCTCTGAATCACTTTCCTGGTGAGGCCGTTGTCCTCGAGAAACCTTTCGTATGCACCCGTGGAGATGGCAAATCCAGGAGGAACAGGGATTTGGGCCTTCAAGAGCTCTCCGAGGCTGGCGCACTTCCCGCCTACACGATCGATCATGCTGAGGTCGCATTCCTCAAAAGGAATCACGTACCTGGAGATATCCATCTGAAAATCCTCATCCTGTCAGGTGTCAGGAAATGATTTCGATCTCGCCCTTCGCGCCGTCAACTCTTATCTTCTGTCCAGTCTTCAGGCGCGATGTGGCGGAACCTGTTCCCACGACCGCAGGCAGGCCGTACTCTCTGCAGACGATGGCGGCATGGCACATTACCCCGCCCACGTCGGTGATCGCTGCCCTGATCTTCTGGAATGCAGGAGCCCAACTGGGGGAAGTTGTAGGTGCGACGAGTATCTCCCCTTCCTTGAGCTCATTGATCTCTTTGACCGTCCGGCATACCCTGACGATGCCTTCTGCGGTTCCAGGCGAGCCGGGAAAACCGACAATTCTGCTTAGATCACCCGCGGTAACTGCCTTGAGTTTTGCCCAGTTGGACATGGACTCGGAGGTGATGCCCCAAAGCACGATAGTGAAGGGCTCCGTAATGGTTTCAGGAACCTTGCCCATAGCATCGGGCGGAGTCCACTCCCGGAACTTCTGCATGGTGGCTTTGCGCCACTCGATTTCCTTAGGCCACACCAGCGGGCCCCTGGCATTGCTCCCCGTGGCCCAGGAGGTCACGACATCCCACAGAGCCTCTTTGATTTCTGCTCGCGACATGAACCATACGTCTTCCACGTCTTTGATGAACTTGTGTTCCGTCAAAATGGCGCCCACTTCCCGGACCTTGTTCCAGAAAATGCTGTGGAACCAGTGCTCCACGTAAAAAAGGTGGTTTTCCACGTAAGGGAATACCGTTCTGGAGGTACCCAACATCTGGTCGAACGTGGCGCGGTCTTCGTCGGTCTGGAGCAGGGCCCGGTAGCCTTCTGCGAGTCTCTCCCGTTCCGCGATGACCTTGGCAGTGGGCCTGTCGATGTTTTCTCCGGCACGCAATTTCTCGATGTAGATACGCATGGCCGACACCGGCATATCCAGATCGTCGTTCCAGCAGCGGTCATGGTGATACCAGCCCGTGCCCGTGGAGACGTAAAACCAGGGCTCGCGGGATTCGTTGAATGCTGCCAGCCATTTCCTGCCATTCTCGGAGCCTTCCATCCCCTTGAACACTTCGGCGGCCGAGCCGTTCATGGCGATCCCATCCACGCCAAGCTCAATCGAGAGTTTGGCCAGTTTCTTCAGCTCCTCATCAGGCCTGTAAATGATCACGTCGATGCCGCCTACCATCTGGGTGATCCTCTGCAAAGGGATGTCCGGAAATGCCTTGGTGCAGAAATCCACGAAAAAGACATAGGCAGCGTAACCGAGATTGAGGAACTCGAAGTGGTACTGCCAGCAGAGGATCCCAAGATCGATCAGTTTGTCGTAAGCATTGAGAAGCGTATAACCGGTAGAAACCCCACGCCCCTCGGTGACGACGACTTCTTCCTCCATCTCTGGCAGAACCGGAATCTTCAGGTCCGCGAGCTCCTTTATGAGGCTCGTCATCTTCTCTTCCCAATTGTCGTGGAGCTTGTTCCAGTTCTGATAATAGTAACCGGCCCTCTTCATGAAGATCTCAGCCCTCTTCGGAATGTCCTCGACATTTGTCACAGGGAGGGGCGTAATATAGATGTAACCGTTGTGAATGCGATGATCGATCCCCATCGCGGGCGGAACGATGAAAATCCGGTTATTGTATTGGGAGAGCGACAGAAACCATGCCTCATCCCAGATGATATCGAACGGGTACATGGGTTCGGGATAGTGCAGACCGTCGTAGAACCAGAACATGCCCTCTTCGTACTTCTTTCGTTCCGGATCGTCAGTGCTGTACAGATAGTGATACGGGTACATCCGCTCCCATCCCTCGGTGCCGGGAATGGTTTCCGCCTCATGTGGACTGGGGAACTTCAACTCAGCCATCTCGTTACCTCCTGTCTATTGCGGGACTCGGCGCGGCTGGCCAGAATCGGCCAATGCCGCGGGTTAACCCGATCTTAGCGGCTCATACGAAATTGTGGTAGAGGAAGTTCCCGGCGAGCGTCCGGTAACTCCGTTGCAGTTTGAGAATCGGAACTTCACTGCGCGCCTTTGAAGTACCCGATTAGCACTGAAGTGGTTGTCATACACCCGCTGTTCTCATCCCCTTACGGGCTCACCCACAGCCAGCCCGCCATCAATCCGGAGTTCCCATCTGTTGCCGAACCCGCCCTGGTTGTCCAGGTAGCGGATGCTTCGCGGACGGAACACATACAGCGACACACGGGTCATCTTTGAAACCACCTGCGACGATAACGCACCCGGATCCGAAAAGAACTCCTTCACGAACGGGTAACGCTTCAGATAGATGGCCATTGCCTTGGCCTTGGCCAAAGTCCCGGTGACAGGCTCGACAATACCCTCCATCTGAAGGCCCTTTATTTCCTGCCAGCGACGGTATTCCCCATAAATAGCCGCGGAAGCACCGGGATTTGCGGCGAGATTAGTAGAATGCCTGGAATCCGAGGACGAAAAGAAGATCAGGTCGAACCCTTGGCGAGCATAATAGACTGGAGCCGCCCACGGCGTATCGTTGTGACAACAGGCCAGGGTCATGGTCGTGAAACTGTCCATGTATTTGATCACCGTGTCTTCAAGCTCTTCCCGAGTCATGAGCCTGACCAGCGATTGAAAAGCTCGTGTGGGATTCCGAACTGATCCAGGGCCTTGCCCACGGTCTGATCCACAATGTCCAGAATAGTCTGCGGTCGATGGTAAAAGGACGGAACAGGCGGCAAGATCACGCCGCCCATTTCGGTTACGGCCGTCATATGCCTGAGATGACCCAGGTGCAGCGGCGTCTCCCTTGCAATCAGTACGAGCTTGCGCCGTTCCTTCAGGGTAACGTCAGCTGCTCTTACCAGGAGATTGTCATCTATGGAATTGGCTATCATCGACAGGCTCTTCATGGAACATGGCGCTACTATCATCCCCTCCGTCTTGAACGACCCGCTCGAGACGCACGCGGCCAGATTGTCAGGAGAATGCACATAGCGCGCAAGATCTTCCACTGCTTCGGGTTTCAGACTCGTTTCATGCTCCATTGTCACACGTGCGCCACGGCTTATTATCAAGTGAGTCTCGATTCCCGGCAGATCTCTCAGAACCTCCAGAAGCCTCACTCCATAGATTGTCCCGCTCGCACCGCTTATCCCTACGATGATCTTTTTCACCAAATAACTTTCCACGGATGATCTTCCAACAGTTCAAGGGGTCATGACAGACCGCTGCAAACTGGTGGGGTCCAGGCAATCAAACATCCCTCGCGGCGGTGCCAAAACGGCAGGCAAGAGCTGCTCCTCACACAATCCCAGTTGAAACGATCCCAAAGGCAGGACGCGTGGTACGTCGGCAACACGAAAAACTGTGACCGGTTTGCCGAATCAGGGCTCCCTCTCGGGGTACCGTTCCGGACCTGCTACGTCACGACCTTTGGGCAGTTTGCCTTCTCTATTGTCCCGGTCGTTTTTGGCTGAAATGATGTTTAACCAGCGAATGGCTTCTATCCGCTCCTTTTTCCCAGCAAGACAGCAACCAAGACCCCTTGCCCGCCAAGGGGGCGATAGAATTCCGGAGAGGCCATGACACGCCCGAGGGTTCGCCATTGGGGCGAGACGATGTCAAGAAAGGCGCATCTATATTGATTAAAATTCTCGGAGACCAACGCGAAGAAGTCAAATCATAAAAAATTATACATTTATTAGACCACCTTATACTATAATGGCTGCAGACTCCTCAACCAAGAAAAGACATGAACCTCAGGCATCTGGAAACCTTCCATTACTTCTGCCGTTTCTCGAGTATGACGCGTACCGCGACTCAGTTGAATATCTCGCAGCCCGCGGTTTCACAGCAGCTGCGAAGCTTTGAGGAGGAATGCGGAGTAAAACTCTTCTACCGCGAAGCCAATCAGTACAAGCTGACCGCAACAGGAGAAGATCTCTTTCTTCTTACCAAGAGGATCTTCTCCAGGGTCGAACAAGTCGAGTCCATACTGGAAAAGGCCAGAAAGGCTTCATCGGAGAGGTTGTGGATCGGCACGACCAAAGGTTATGCCCGCACGGTCATGCCGGATATAGTGGCCCATTTGCAGCAGCAGTTCCCCCGACTGCACGTACGGCTCAGTGAGGGGAACTCGGCAGAGCTGATGGCACGGTTGCGCAATAGGAAGGAAGATCTGGTAGTGGTGGCGAGAAGGGAGTACGACTCCTCGTTCAGACCCATCCCCTTCGCCAGAGCTGATTTTGTTCTTGTGGCGCGGCCCGATCATGGGCTGGCCCAGCAAGAGCAAGTGAGCATAAAATCTCTTGACGGCGAGTCACTGATCATCCGGGAGCAGGGATCGGGATCACGGGATGCTATTCTGAAAAAGCTGGAACATTATGGCGTAACTCCTTCAGTGGTGATAGAATCCGAGAGCCTGAGCTTCATCCTGGCGTACATCGAACGCAGGATGGGGGTCTCGTTCATCTTGTCCCACGAGATCAAGGACGCCTTAGCCAAGGGTATTGTAAAACAAATAAATCTCGTTGAAGGAAACATCTCTTTCCACTCTGACATAGTCACCCGCCGAGGCGAACCTCTCTCAGTGCCGACAAGGTACTTTCTGAAAATAGCCAAGAAAACGCGAGCGTAACCCGCTATACCGCAAGTTACGGAGAAGTACTCATGGACCATAACGTGGTCATTGTCGCGACCCTCGATACCAAGGGAGAAGAGGCTGAATACCTGCGCCAACTGATAGAGGGGCACGGGTGTTCTGCCACGGTCATTGACGTGGGAACTCTTCACCCTCCCACTGTACAAGCGGACATTGTCAGGGAAGAAGTGGCCCGACGCGGCGGCACAACACCCGAAGCTATACTCGAACTCAATGACAGAAGAGTAGCGGTGCAGACAATGATCGATGGCACCGCGGAAATAGTCATCGATATGCACAATCAGGGAGACCTCTCTGCAATCATCTCCCTGGGCGGGGGGACCGGCACGCACATCGGCACGGGGATAATGAGGCGGTTACCGTTGGGAGTCCCGAAGCTAATGGTCTCTACCGTGGCGTCCAGGGACATGAGCCGGCTAATAGGAACTAAAGACATCATTATCATGCATTCCGTCACGGATATTCTGGGCTTGAACGCTATCACCAGGAGGATCCTGGGCAATGCTGCAGCGGCTGTAGCAGGCATGGCCCTGAGCTCGAGTAAGATCTCCACGACCAGACCCATCATAGGCCTGACATCGTTCGGGTTTATAACCGAGGGGGCTATGCGCGTAAAGGCCATGCTGGAAGCGCTGGGTTATGACGTTGCCCCTTTTCACGCAAACGGTACCGGCGGCATGGCAATGGAAGACCTTGTGGATCAGGGCCTTCTCAGCGGCGTGATGGATCTTGCTTTGCACGAATTTGCAGATAATTTGTATGCGGGCTATTGCGGAGACATAGGTCCGGGCAGACTGGAATCCGCGGGCCGGCTGGGAATTCCTCAGGTCGTGGTCCCTGGGGGACTGGACTGCATAGTCCTGGAAT
>Ga0172371_10008680_pt1 | contig 14162 bp, 11 predicted proteins | sample Lak12m_FD_114543 | JGI IMG/M metagenome (GOLD analysis project Ga0172371, IMG submission 114543) | Freshwater microbial communities from Kabuno Bay, South-Kivu, Congo - kab_022012_12m | ecosystem: Environmental > Aquatic > Freshwater > Lake | place: Democratic Republic of the Congo: South-Kivu... | reverse complement strand
CCAGGAGAAATTTCATTAGCTCACCGCGGAGTCTTGTTTCTAGACGAATTTAACGAATTTCCAAGAAGTATAATGGAAGCCATGCGTCAACCCTTAGAAGATGGCTACTTAACAATTTCAAGAAGTAAACAACGCATTACTTATCCTGCTGATTTTATGCTGGTGGCTTCTGCCAACCCCTGTCCTTGCGGGTATGCTTTGCATCCCAAGAAAAGTTGCAATTGCGGACCCAATCAAATACAAAAATATCAAAAAAGAGTTTCTGGTCCAATTTTAGACAGAATTGATTTACATATTCAAGTAATGCCAGTTGACGCAGCAGATTTTAAAGACAACCAAGCAGGTTCTGAGTTTTTAGAGCCGTCAGACAAAATTCGCGCTCGTGTAATTTTGGCTCGCCAAAAGCAAGAAGCTCGTTTTGCAACTGAAGACATTTGCTCAAACAGCCAAATGAAAAACAGCCACATTAAAAAATATTGCAAACTTTTACCAGAAGTAGAGGCAATTTTACGCCAGGCAAGTTTAAAGTTCAATTTGTCAGCAAGAAGCTACATGAAAATGATAAAAGTTAGCCGCACTATTGCAGATCTTGCAGGAGCCGAGGATGTCTCTGTCAGTCACATGGCAGAAGCCTTGCAGTACTCCCCTCGCGCCTACGAATCCGCATAAAATATAATTAAATAAATTTATGTTATGGAATTAAAATTTCATACAAATTTAAACAAAAACGAATGCGCGATGAGGCTAAAAGACGCCATTAAGGAAAAGTTTACTCTTTGGAAGTCGCAAGACGTGTTTGGAAAAATTAAAGGTGATAATTTTAGCTTGAGGGGAAGTGGAGATTTTGGAGGTGATATGTACTTAAACAAGAAGTTTCGTGGTCGTTTAGAATCAGTGTCGGAAGGTACCAACATTATAGGGAACACCACTATGGCTACGTTTCACAACATTCTTTTCGTTTTGGTTCTTATCTGTGCCCTTTCGATACTTTGGGTAAATATTAATAACTGGTGGGTTTCCTTGTTAGTAATTGTTTTTTTATTTTTCTTTTACTTTCTATCAGGCGATTCAAATAAGTTCTATATAGATTTCATTAAGAAAACACTTGACGCAACCCAGATTAATTAAGACAAAACAGCGTAAAAAAATATTACCATAGTTTCAGCAACAAAGGCCTGCTTGCCCGTTGTAATAGGGGGCTAATCAGCGGGTCTTTTTGTTTGCAAAAATTTTCTGCTATAATAAAATAAGGTCAGGTTAACATATGTTAACCTGAAATGTATATGGGATTAATAGAAAAAGATTTTTATACAATAAAGGAGTTGGCCGAAGCGTTGGGAATTAGTAGAATATCTGTATTTAAAAGAGTAAGACAAGGCTCTATTAGGGGGCAAAAGATGGGTAGAAATTTTGTGATATTTAAAAAAGACGTCGACTTAAAGAAATTATTCACCGAGGTAAAAACTAATAAAACACCAAGTTAACATATGTTAACTTGAAATATCATGGATCAAGAGACTCATAACTGCCAAAATTGTAAGAAGGACTTTGTAATAGAGCCCGATGATTTTAAGTTCTACGAGAAGATAAAAGTACCGGCGCCGACCTTTTGCCCCGAGTGCAGGGCAATAAGGCGGGTGATGTTTTGGAACATAGTAAATCTATATAAAAAAACAGAAGTCAAAGATGGTAAGAAAGTGTTTTCCACCTATCCTGAAGAAGCTAATATAAAAATTTATGACCACGATTATTGGTGGTCAGATAAATGGAACTCAATGGATTATGGCATGGAAGTAGATTTTAAGAAGCCATTTTTAGAGCAGTTAAAAGAGCTTAATTTCTCTGTGCCGTGGCCTAGCCGTTCTATTAGGGGAATGGTAAACAGCGATTATTGTAATCAAGCTTCATATCTGAAAAATTGCTATCTTTGTTTTAACTGTAACTACGAAGAGAATTGTCAATATTGTGTTGGTTCTAATTACGCAAAAGACTCGCTAGATTGCACTTGGTCGCGTAAACCACAGCTTTGTTATGAAAATTGGGAATGTAATAACACTTTTCAGTGTTTTTATTGTTCTGAAACTAAAGACAGCAGAAATCTTTGGTTTTGCGATGAATGTGTAAATTGTAATAATTGTTTTGGGTGTTTTAATTTACGCAGTAAAGAATATTATATTTTTAACAAACCATATTCTAAAGAAGAATACTTTGAAGAAATAAAAAAAATAAATACAGGGTCCTTTGCAGAAGTCCGAAAGATTAAAGAAAAGTTTGAAGAATTTAAGTTAAAGTTTCCTAAAAAATATCTTCATGGCAACCACAACAAAAATGTTTCGGGGGAATACATTTATCGATCAAAAAATGCTTTTAATTGTTTTGAAATTGGAGGAGGCGAGAATGTTCGATACTTGCAAAATCATACTGATACGATTAAAGATTCTTATGATTACACCAATTGGGGAGAAAATTCTGAATTAGTTTACGAAGCCTGTGCTTGTGGCGATAATTGTCAGAATATAAAATTTTGTTTTGATAGTTGGCCAGCAATGCAAGATTCAGAATATTGTTTAAACTGTCATTCTTGTTCTAGCTGTTTTGGGTGCGTAGGGCTTCGCAGCAAAAGTTATTGTATTCTAAACAAGCAATATACTAAAGAGGAGTATGAGAAACTTGTGCCAGAAATTAAAAAACACATGGTAGATATGCCATATATTGATGGCCGTGGTTTAAAGTATGCTTATGGAGAATTTTTTCCTATAGAATTTTCTCCGCTTGCATACAATGAAACAATGGCATTAGAGTACTTCCCTAAGTCAAAAGAACAAGTAATAAAAGAAGGATATCTGTGGCGCGATAAAACTCCAGGTGAATATGAAATAACCATAAAGGCCGGTGATTTGCCAGATGACATAAAAGACGTAAAAGACGGCATTTTAAAAGAGGTAATTCAGTGCAGTTCTTGCAACAATGCCTTTAGAATGATTGAAGCAGAGCTCAAGTTTTATAAACGTTTTTCGATACCCTTGCCTCGCTTATGTTTTAGTTGTCGTCACTTAGAGCGCAGAAGGAAAGCAAACCCATTAAAACTATGGCATAGGAAGTGCATGAACAAAGGCTGTAGCAATGAATTTGAGACAAGCTACGCTCCAGACAGGCCAGAGATAATTTATTGCGAGGCCTGCTATAATCAGGAGGTTGTATAAAAGGCCGAAGTCCCGCCGAAGCCTTGGCGAAGGCGGACGAAAGTTGATAGATCAAAAATATGAGTAAAACACCAAAATTTGATAAGGCGTTAGATGAAATTTTCAAAACCCTTGTTCCATATGGGCGAATTTGCCGTGAATGCAACAAAAAGTTTGAAGTGCAGGCAGAAGATATAAATTTCTATAAAATGTTCCGCGTGCCGCCTCCGACCATGTGCCCAAAATGCCGCCAAATTCAAAGATTTGGTTTTTTAATGCGTGTGCCAAAATTTTTCAAGCGGCCTTGCGTAGCCCCTGGTCACACCGAGGATATTGTCACTATTTTCCCTCCATCTTCTCCACACAAGATTTACGATAATCACTATTGGTATTCTGATTCTTGGGATCCAGTGTCTTATGGCCGCTCTTATAATTTTAATCAAAAGTTTTTCGATCAATTTAGAGATTTATTTTTCGATGTTCCTCACTTAGCTCTCGAAAGGGATTTAACATCAATAAATTCTGAATATACTTTAGGCGGCCGCTGGGGGAAAAATAATTATTATTGTGGAGGGTCTTTTAAAAGCGAGGAGTGTCTTTTTTGTGACGACATAAGATTTTCTAAGTCTTGTATAGACTGTTCAAAGGTTTGGAACTCAGAATTCTGCTATGCTTGCGTGGAATCTGACCGCTGCAGTCGTTGTGTTTTTGTAGTTGATTCTGTCCAGTGTTTAGATTCGGCCTTTTTATATGATTGTAAAAACTGCACAAGTTGTTTTCTTTCGGCTAATCTGAGAAACAAATCTTATGTCTTTGAAAACAAGCAGTTAACCAAGGAAGAATACCAGAGAAAAATTGCAAGCTTAAACTTAGGCGACAAAGATATTTTTAAAAATGCCGTCCGTCGCTTTGAAGAGGTTTTTAAGAACGCATTGCACCGCTCTTTGCGGCTTACTAATTCTACAAATTGTGTGGGAGATAGTCTTAGTAATTGCAGTGACTGTTTTTGGACTTTTGACGGCAATAATGGACAGAATTTCCGCTTTGTGGAAACTTTCGAAAAATCTAAAGATGCAATGGATTCCTGTTATAATGCAGATAATGCTGAAAGAATTTATGGGGTTGTAAATGGCACAGGGAGCAAGAGTGTTCTTTTTGGTTTTTATGTAAGAGTTAGCAACGAAATTGAATATTCTTCAGAGCTTACCAATTGCCAAAATTGTTTTGGATGTGTGGGTTTGAAAAATAAAAAATTTCATATTTTTAACAAACCTTATTCTGAAAATGACTATTGGAAACTGGTTGATGAAATTAAGTTTAAAATGTTAAATGATGGAGAGTACGGAGAACTGCCCCCACTTTCTCTTGGTTTATTTCCGTATCAATCCAGTAAAGGACAACAGATTTATCCGATTAATCGAGAGGAAGCGACGAAACGAAATATTCCTTGGTATGATGAGCCAGAGTCTCGGGCACTCAAAAATACGAATCCAATCAATTCTCAGGAAGTCCTTTATTGCGAGATAACTGGCAAGCCGTTTAAAATTGTTGGTGAGGAGCTTAAATTTTATAAGTACATGAATCTACCCATACCCACCAAACACCCATGGCAACGCATGATGGAAAGAATTCCTTTCGAGCATCCTTTCGAGATTTTCCCATTTGTCTGCCCTAAATGTGGAGAGGAATCTTTTTCAATATATAATGAAGAAAAGCAGAAACAATTTAAAATTTTCTGCGAAAAGTGTTACTTAAAAGAAGTTGTTTAGGTTATGGCACAGCATAATTATGTGGGACAAATTGGTGAAAAGATGGCCAGGGAATACTTAGAGAAAGAAGGGTATAAAATTTTAGAACAGAATTATAAAACGAAATATGCTGAAATTGATTTAGTCGCCCAAAAATCCAGCGGATTTTTGGGCAAAGGCACGCTTGTTTTTGTGGAGGTGCGAACAAAAGTTGGAGAGCAGTGGGGCAGCCCCGAGGATACAATTAACAAGCAAAAACTTTGGAAAGTTTTACAAAATGCCAAGTCGTACACTGCTTTTAGCAAATGGGATGGTCCAGCGCGCATAGATGCAGTTTGTATTGTTTTAAAGCCCGATATGTCAGTTTCCCGCCTCACCCACCACGAAAACATAGTCTCTTAGTCGCTCGGGAAATATTTTCCGCTAGCGTTCGCCCACCAGCGCGGGCTCACTCAATTCGCGGCAAAATTTTCGCTTCGCGAAACCATGCAATTTTGCCTGCGAGGTACGCTTCAAATCATTTCCCTCGCTTTTAAGTTTATTGCCTCGCTTGACATGAGGTGCCCTATTTGATAAACTAGTATAATAACAAGAAAGAATTAACTTGTCCGATGGAAATCGGGCATTTATTTTTTCAGAAACAGCGATACAAATATGCGAATAGCATGCGAATGATACGAATTAGTATAATTAGCATGAATTAGTATATTGGTATCTCATTTTAATGGATATAAAAAATTTTAAAGGAGCTTTAGCTCAAATTGCAGAAGAAAGAGGCATAACCCCTGAAAGGGTTATTGAAACCATTGAGGCAGCCATTGCCACTGCATATAAAAAGGACTACGGCCAAAAAGGGCAGAAAATTAAGGCCAAATTCAACCCTGTTACGGGCGATGTTAAGTTTTGGCAGGTAAAATTGGTTGTTGACGAATCGATGCTTTACACAGAAAAGGAAATAGAGGAAATGTCCCGCCAAAGCGGGATCCCGCCCGAGGCGGGAAAGGAGGGAGAAAACGAGGAAGCAAAGAAATACGTTTTTAACCCAGAAAAGCACATAATGATAGCCGACGCCAAAAAAGATTATCCAAAAATTAAAGTAGGCGAAGAAATTGAAATTCCCTTGGTCTCAAAACAAGATTACGGAAGAATTGCCGCCCAAACAGCAAAACAGGTTATTTTGCAGAAGATAAGAGAGGCAGAAAAAGAAACCATTTCAACAGAATATAAGTCCAAAGAAGGTGAAATTATATCTGGAATTGTACAAAGAGTCGAAGGTCATACGGTTTTTGTGGACATTGGAAAAACTCTGGGTATTTTAAATAGAGACGAGCAAATACCAGGAGAGTTTTATAGACCAAGCCAAAGGTTAAAGCTTTACATTTTAAAAGTTGAAGACACCCCAAAGGGCTCGGTTGTTGTGCTTTCAAGAGCTTATCCTAAATTAATTTCAAAATTGTTTGAACTGGAAGTTCCTGAAATTGCTTCGGGAACCGTTGTTATAAAATCAATTGCCAGAGAAGCTGGTTTCCGCACCAAAATTGCAGTTGTTTCCATGGAAGAAGGAGTTGATCCAATTGGAGCTTGCGTTGGTCAAAGAGGTACAAGAATTATGGCAGTAATTAACGAATTGGGTGGTGAAAAAATTGATGTAATCCAGTGGGAAGAAAAGCCAGAAAAGTTTATTGCCAACTCTTTATCTCCAGCCAAAATTGTTGAAGTAAAAGTTGATCCGCCAGGTGGCGGAAAAAATACGGCCACTGTTTTAGTTCCAGAAGATCAGTTGTCTTTAGCCATTGGCAAAGATGGAAGAAATGTACGATTGGCCGCTAATTTAACTGGTTGGAAGGTGGATATTAAAACAACAGATAAAGTTGTTGAAGAGAAGCCAGCAGAAGAAGGCGAGGGAGATGAGAAACCCAAAAAGAAACCCAAAAAAGCTAAATAAATGTCTTTAATATATTTTCCGATTGTAATTTCACTATTTGCAATTGTTTCTGCGGTGTACTTATTTTCGCAAACGAGAAAATTTTCTGCAGTTGAAGATGGAGATACTGCGGTCAAAGCAACCAGAGATGAGGCCTTTTTACACATAAAAAAGCATTATAAAGCAATAATTGTTTTAACAATTATTGCTTTTGTTTTGCTTTTAGGCGTGCCATTTGGTTCGGGTTGGAAAGTTTCTTTGGGTTTTTTAATAGGAATTGTTTTCTCTTTTATCTATTGGTTTTTAGCAATTATCTTATCTGGCAGAAAAAATTCTGGAATTATTGTTAGTTTAATGGCTTTGGGGATAAGTTTATTAGGAGTTTCGGTGTATTATCTTTTTATAAAAGATATTTTAGGAATGATTGCTTTGTTGTTTGGGACCGTACTTTTTTCTGCATTTGTAAAAATTGGCAACAAAGCAACAGACTGTGTGGCTGTTGCCCATGATTTTTTTGAAAACTGTAGCACCATCACAGTTATTTCTATGGTTTTAGGAACTATTTTGTTTCCAAGATCTCCGCAATTTATTTTATTACCGTTAGTTTTAGTCAGTGCATTTATTTTAATTTTAGTTATTGGCATTTCACTAAAAACTTTTAACAAAACATTTTTAATAACTTTAATTCTTTTTGTTATTTCTTTTTATTTTATTATTGCAAAACTAATGGTTAATCAGGCAATTTCAGTTGTTAATTTATATTTTTCTATATTATTTGGATCCATGGCCGTAATTGTAATGTTTTTTTCGGTAGAAAAATTTAAATCAGATATACAATTAAAAATTATACCTGTTTTGTTAATTATTTTAGCCTTATTTATAAGTTTTTGGTTGGCAGGAGTTTATGGTATTGCATTAATGGCATTGGGAGCAGTTTTAACTTCTGCAGTCATTTTTTTAATTAGTGTCCTAGAGTTCCCGGTGGCCGTTGTTTCAAGTGAAATTTTAGCCTTAGCTTTGTTTTTTACTTATTCAGAACAGGTGGGGGTGCGTGGATTTTTAGAGAAAATTATTAACGATCCTAAAACCATAATCGGACTTTTAATTGGTATTGTATTAGCGTGTTCTTATTTATATTTTTTTAAAAAACTCAATATCAAGGGGAAAATAGCAATAATATTTTTAACCCCCATATTGGTTGGATATGTTTTGGGACCCAAAGCTATTGGTGGGATGTTGCTTTCGGCCATTGCAATAATTGTATTATTTGATATATTAATAAAGAATAAAAACAGTATTTGGCTTGAAACTAATTCATTAATAAAAAGCATTTCTGCAACAAGTCTTTTAATTATTGGATTTTTAGTTTAAAATATTAAAAATATTATTAATTAATTATCCGCCAACTGGCGGAAAAAATATGATATTAGTTATACCAGTCGTTATTTCGGTTATAGCCCTAGGTTTTGCGGGCTGGCTTGTGTCTTGGATTAAGAAACAAGGCATGGGAAGCCAAAAAATGCAAAACATTTACGAGGCAATTAAAAAGGGAGCCAACGCTTTCTTGAGGCGCCAATACAAAACAATTGCCATAATGTCTGTTGTTTTAGCCATAATTCTTTTTGCAGTTTACGCTTTTAACGGAAAATGGGTTGCGGGATTACAAGTTTCTTTAGCTTTTCTTTTAGGAGCCCTTTGTTCTTGTTTGTCGGGCTTAGTTGGAATGTGGATTTCAGTTAGGTCAAACATTAGAACAGCCCATGCTTCAACAACAAGTTTTAGTAAAGCATTGTCTATTTCTTTCAGGGCAGGAGCTGTTTCTGGTATTACAATAGTTGCTATGTCGCTTTTAGGAATTGCTGGTCTTTATTTTATTTATAGCGTAATAGGATATAAAGCAGTCGAGATCCCAGCTTTATTGGTTGGATTTGGTTTTGGAGCCAGCTTGGTAGCTTTATTTGCGCAATTGGGCGGTGGAATTTATACAAAAGCAGCCGATGTGGGAGCTGATTTAGTTGGAAAAGTTGAAAAAGGTATTCCAGAAGACGATCCAAGAAATCCAGCGGTTATTGCTGACTTGGTTGGAGACAATGTTGGTGACTGCGCGGGCCGTGGAGCAGATTTGTTTGAATCAACAGCAGCCGAAAACATTGGAGCTATGATTTTGGGAGTTGCCCTTTTTCCTCACTTTGGAGTCAATGGCATTTTATTCCCATTAGTCATCAGGGGATTTGGTTTACTTTGCGCGATTGTCGGTATTTTATTTGCTAAAGCCAAAGAAACTGACGAGCCATTGAAGGCCTTAAACAAGGGTTATTTCATAACCTGCGCACTATCAGTGGTTGCTTTCTATTTTGTAACAATGAACATGTTGGGAAGTATTTTATTATTCTACGCAGGACTGGTGGGATTGGCGGCTTCTCTTGTTTTCGTTTTCGTAACTCAGTACTACACAGAACACAAATATAGGCCAGTTCAGGATATTGCTAAGGCTTCGTTAACAGGCCACGCAACAAACATTATTTCTGGGCTCTCTGTTGGCCTTGAATGTACAGCAGCAACAGTTATTACAATCTCAGCAGCTCTATTGGGGTCTTATCAATTGGGAGCAATGACCGGTTTTAAATCTGGTGGAATTTATGGGACGGCTGTGGCCACCATGGGTATGTTGGCAACAGCAGCTTACATTTTAGCCATGGATACATTTGGTCCAATTACAGACAACGCGGGAGGAATTGTAGAGATGTCTGGGGCATCGGAAGCGGTAAGAAAAAGAACAGACAAACTTGATGCAGCAGGAAACACCACAAAAGCATTAACAAAGGGTTATGCTATGGGATCTGCGGCATTGGCTGCGTTTTTGCTATTTTCTGCATATCTAGAAGAAGCAAAAATTCACGTTGTTGATTTGGCAAAAGTTGAGGTTTTCGTTGCTTCATTAATTGGGGCTATGTTAATTTTCTTATTCTCTGCATTAACAATGAGAGCTGTTGGAAAAGCAGCTGGGAATATTGTAGAAGAGGTAAGGCGTCAATTTAAGGCAGACCCAGGATTAATGAAAGGAACCTCAAAACCAGACTATGCCTCTTGCGTGGACATAACAACTAAAGCTGCTTTAAAACAAATGGTTTTGCCGGGATTGTTGGCAGTGGTTGTTCCAATTCTTATTGGGGTGTTTATGAAAGCTGAAGCTGAAGCAGGATTAATTATGGTGGGTACAATTGCTGGTATTCTTTTAGCCACAGTTATGAATAATGCTGGAGGAGCGTGGGATAATGCTAAAAAATATATTGAGATGGGAAACTTGGGTGGTAAGGGATCAGATGCTCACAAGGCAGCTGTAACAGGAGACACTGTTGGAGACCCCTTTAAAGACACAGCGGGGCCTTCCTTGCATGTGTTGGTTAAATTGCTTGGAACTCTTTCTTTGGCTTTAGTAGCCCTGTTTGTTTAGTAAAAAACAAAGCCCTCCGATGTAGCGTCGGAGGGCTTTTAGTTGATTTTTGGATGAAAAAAGGTTAAACTAGACGATATTAAATATAAAAAAATATGGATGTAAAACAAAAAAAATTAAGTAAATCTCAAATAGAATTAACTTTTGAATTAACTGCAGAAGAATTTGCAGAGCACTTTGAGCATGCCCTAGAGCACTTAAAAAGCCATGTAAAAATTGAAGGCTTCAGACCAGGAAAGGCGCCAAACAAAATGGTTGAAGATAAGTTAAAGCCAGAGGCTTTGCTTATGGAAGCTGGCGACCATGCTGTTCAACATACTTATTCTGATTATATTAGGAATAGCAAACTAGAAGCAGTCGGTCACCCACAAGTGCAAATTAAGAAAATAGCGAAAGGTAGCCCGTTTATTTTTGTGGCCATAGCCACAGTTTTACCAGAAGTTGAGTTGCCAGATTATAAGAAAATTGCAGCAACTGTAAAGGGAAAAGACGTTGCAGTGACAGAAGAAGAAATACAAGACTCTTTAAATTATTTGCAAAAAAGTAGAGCCAAAATGTCGTTAAAAGACGACGTTGCCGCATTAAAAGATTTCGTGCAGATTGAATACGAAAATAAAGATGTTAATGCCGGCAAACCAATAAAAGATCAGTTTATTTTAGGCGAAGGAGGACTTATAAAAGGATTTGAAGACAATATTATTGGCATCAAAGCTGGCCAAGAAAAAACTTTTTCTACAGAAAAGTTTAAAGAACCATTTAAAGTTAAAATAATTTCTGTGCAAAAAATGGAATTGCCAGAGATTAATGATGAATTTGCAAAACAACTCGGAGCTTTTGATACTTTAGTTGCGTTAAAAACTTCGATGAAAGAAGGTTTGACGCAAGAAAAAAAGGAAGCAGAAAAACAAAGAAGAAGGGCCGAAATTTTAGACAGAATTGCCGAAAAATCTAAATTTGAAATGCCAGAAGCAATGGTTGATTATGAAAAGCAAAGATTAATGGAAGATTTAAAAAACAGGATTAAAAACACAATAAACATTAGTTTTGAGGAGTATTTAGCTTCAGTTAAAAAAACAGAACAGGAGCTTAAAGAAACTTATCAAAAAGAAGCAGAAAAAAGACTAAGAGGATTTTTGGTTTTGAGAGAATTAGGTAAGAAAGAAAATATTCAGGTTTTAGATAAAGAAGTTGAAGAAGAAGTGTCAAAATCGATCAAAAATTACTCAAAAGATCAATTATCAAAAATTGACATAAATGAATTAAAAGAGTATACTAAAGGCATACTTTACAACGAAAAAGTATTCCAAAAATTAGAAATTATAAATTAATTAATAAATGCCAATAGTACCAACTATTGTAGAAAGAAATCCGCGCGGTGAGCGCGCATACGATATATTTTCAAGGCTTTTAGAAGAGCGCATTATTTTTCTTGCGGGGCCAGTTTCAGACTTGAATGCCAACTTGGTTATTGCCCAGATGCTTTATTTAGCATCGAAGGACCAAAAGAGAGATATAAAGCTTTACATAAACAGCCCAGGAGGTTCGGTTACAGCAGGACTTGCAATTTATGACACAATGCAGTATTTAAAGTGCCCTGTTTCTACCATTTGTATAGGCATGACAGCTTCAATGGCAGCAGTTATTTTGGCAGCAGGGACAAAGGGCAAAAGATTTGCCCTACCCAATGCTGAAATTTTACTGCACCAGGTTGCTGGAGGCATGCAAGGCCAGGCAGCTGATATTGAAATTACTGCAAAGCAGATTATAAAGATGAAAGAAAAACTGAACGCTATACTTTCAAAGCACACAGGTCAGCCATTGTCTAAGGTGGGGAAAGACACTGATAGAGATTTTTATCTGACTCCAGAAGAGGCAAGGAAGTACGGTTTAATTGATGAAGTTATAGGAGCAAAATAGAACCTCCCGCCCCAAAGGGCGAGGCTCGCCCAGCTGGGCGGCTAGAAAATGTATCTTATGCGAGCTCACCGAGTAGGTGAGTTCATTTGTTATAATAATTCGCTCGGCAATAAACTTTTTTCCGGCTATCAGGCACTGCGTGTCTCTGAGGCCTGCAAAAAGTTCATTGCCTCGCTTAAATATATGGAACAAAACATAATTTATATAATACTTGGGGCAGGGTCTTTGATTGTTGGCTCTGTCTTGGGGTATTATATTAGGCAAAATATAGCTAAAAAGAGAGCTGGAAGCCTTGAGGCAAAACTGCAAAAAAGGGTTGCTGATGTAAAGGAAGAAACTAATCAAATGATGAAAACAGCAGAGAAGAAGTCTGCTGATATCATAGAGAAAGCGCAAAAAGATGTTGATGAAAGGAGAAGAGAGTTCTTAAAAGCTCAGCAAGTTTTACTTAACAGGGAAAGCTTGCTTAACGAAAGAATTGCTTCTTTTGAAGGAAAAGAAAAGGAAATTCAGGAAAAAGGAGAAAGATTAAAGGTTGTAAAAGAACAACTAGAGCAATTGAGAAATGAAGCCGAAGGAAAATTAGAAAAAGTTGCTAAGCTTTCTCGCGAAGACGCTAAAAAAGAATTATTGGAATTAGTTGAAATTGAAAATGAAAAAGATATTTTAGATAGAATGAAAAAATTAGAAGAAGGAAACCAAGAAAAGCTACAAAACAGGGCAAAAGAAATTGTGGCTTTGTCCATTCAAAAGTGCGCTGTTTCACAAGCTCAAGAACTTACAACAACAACAGTTATCTTAGCCAACGAAGATTTGAAGGGAAGAATTATTGGTAAAGAGGGTAGAAACATAAGAACCTTCGAAAAATTAACCGGGGTTGAGGTTATTGTTGATGAAACCCCAGAATCAGTTGTTATTTCTGGTTTTAACCCAATACGCAGGCAAATTGCCAAAGTTGCTTTAGATAAACTTATTGCAGATGGTAGAATTCAGCCAGCTAAAATTGAAGAAAAGGTTGAGGAGGCAAAATCAGAAATTGCAACTAAAATAAAAGAAGCCGGAGATAAAGCAGCTTATGATGTTGGAGTTATTGGACTAAACGAAAAATTAATACAAATTTTGGGCAGATTGTATTACAGAACCAGTTATGGGCAAAATGCCCTTTTGCATTCAATGGAAGTGGCTTTAATTTCTGAAACAATTGCAGGCGAATTGAAAGCCAATTCTCAGGTTGCAAAAAGAGCAGGGCTTTTGCACGACATTGGTAAAGCCATTGACCAGCAAATACAAGGATCCCACATTGAAATTGGAATTAAAATTTTAGAGAAATTTGGCGAGTCAGAAGCAGTTATTAAGGCAATGAGGGCCCACCACGATGATTACCCATGTGATACCTTAGAAGCCACAATTATTAAGACAGCTGATGCAATTTCAAGCTCGAGACCGGGCGCCAGAAAAGACACAATGGAAAATTATTTGCAGAGATTGAAGGACTTAGAAGATATTGCTAATAAATTTGAAGGAGTTGAGAAAACTTATGCCATTCAGGCTGGCAGAGAAATTAGAGTATTCGTTAAGTCTGACCGCATAGATGACTTAGGAGCTGCTAAAATTGCAAAGCAAATTGCAGCTGAAATTCAGGAAGAACTAAAATATCCAGGAGAAATTAAAGTTGTTGTTATCCGCGAAAATCGCGTCATCGAATACGCCAGGTAAAAAATAAAAAAACCGCGCATTGCGCGGTTTTTTGATGTTGTGGAGCGGGTAAGGGGAGTCGAACCCCTCTCATTAGCTTGGAAAGCTAAGGTAATACCGATATACGATACCCGCATTGGTTCGCCATGGGCGACCTTGGTCGGGGAGCCGAGATTCGCACTCGGGATAAACGCTCCCAAAGCGTTCGTGTTACTGCTACACCACTCCCCGATATTTTAGAT
>Ga0172371_10008679_pt1 | contig 14163 bp, 11 predicted proteins | sample Lak12m_FD_114543 | JGI IMG/M metagenome (GOLD analysis project Ga0172371, IMG submission 114543) | Freshwater microbial communities from Kabuno Bay, South-Kivu, Congo - kab_022012_12m | ecosystem: Environmental > Aquatic > Freshwater > Lake | place: Democratic Republic of the Congo: South-Kivu... | reverse complement strand
TATAATATAATGAGTATGTTTGTAGTTTTGTTTTCGTTTTATTCAATCGATATGATATGATATGGTCATGTTTTTTAGTTAGGATTCATATTTAGTTACTAAAAAATTTAGCATTTGTTAGAGGTGTATATGGTACTTAAAAGAAATGTGGGTCTGTCTGGTCTTAAATATCGTGGAGGTGGTCCCATGCTTGCGTGGAGTTTGCATCGTATCAGTGGGATTACATTGATCTCTTTGCTTAGCTTACATGTCTTATCCTCATTTTTTCAACACCAGCTTGGGAATGATCTTGCAACGAATATCAATATCATCTATGAATCCATATATGTCCAAGTGTTTATAGTATTTGTAGTCATTTTTCATGGTCTCAATGGTTTGCGAATAATCATTTTGGACACTTTCCCAAAACTTATCGAATACCAACGCGAGGTTATTTGGCTTCAATGGTTGGCCTTTATCCCCATTTACGGATTAACGGTATTTGTCATGGTTACAAGAGCTTTCGGTGGGAATTAGCTGGAGAAAGGAGAATAAAATGGCTTCAAGGACTACTCCTCGATTAGGTTTTAGCTTCGAATATTTGATGTGGATCTTTACAAGAATTTCGGGATTGGCTTTAATCCTTATGGCGATTGTAGGATTATCAATGGCTTTGTTTATGGGGGCGCGAACACAAATGGATATGGGAACTCTTTTACGCTGGTCATTCTTTCCCAATTCATATCATGTTGTCAATAGTGACATCCCGGATGTTGTGCCGGGATGGGCAAATGCCTATTGGCAGGTGATGCAATTAATCATTGTTTTCTTTGGAGTTACACACGGGGTTAATGGATTGCGGATTATTGTTGAGGATTATATGGGATCAACCTGGGTAAGAATATTCTTACGTGGGTTATTATTCCTGCTTTGGATTTTCTTGTTTCTTGTAGCGATTTATGTAGTAACGACTGTATAGTAGGAAAAAGGATCAATGAATAACTATCATCAATTTGATGTAATTGTTGTCGGCGCTGGTGGAGCCGGATTAATGGCAGCTCTATATGCATCCAGATTTGCTAGTACGGCTGTTTTAAGTAAATTGTATCCGACGCGCTCTCATACAGGAACAGCGCAAGGTGGTGTAGGCGCTGCATTAGGAAATATTGAAGAGGATCATGCCTCTTGGCATACTTTTGATACCGTGAAAGGTAGTGACTACCTTGGTGATCAAGATGCTATTGATTTCATGTGTGAAGAAGCTGTCCAATCGGTATATGAACTTGAACATATGGGATTGCCGTTCTCGCGCACACCCGATGGACGAATTGCACAGCGCCCTTTTGGAGGCCATACCAATAATAATACCGGCAGACCTGTGCCACGCGCTTGTTATGCAGCTGACCGTACAGGTCATATGATCCTGCAAACGCTTTATCAGCAGTGTATCAGAAATAATGTAAACTTTTTCGATGAATACCAAGTGATGGATTTGCTCATAGTCGATGGCATTACGGCTGGTGTTGTAGCTTTGGAGATTCTGACAGGCGAATTACATATCTTCCACGCAAAATCAGTGATCTTTGCCACTGGGGGACATGGCAGAATTTGGGAGGTTACTTCAAACGCTTATGCTTATACAGGTGATGGTATCGCAATAGCTTTACGTCGTGGAATCCCTGCAGAAGATATGGAGTTCTACCAATTCCATCCCACTGGTATTTATCGTATGGGCATTTTAATCACGGAAGGCGTTCGTGGAGAAGGGGGCGTATTAATCAATAACCTAGGTGATCGTTTTATGGAGAAGTACGCGCCATCAGTAAAAGATCTAGCATCACGTGATGTCGTTAGCCGCGCGATGTACTTGGAGATGAAAGATGGACTTGGCATTGATGGTAAACGGTATTTGTATCTAGATATGCGCCCAGAAGTAGTCAATAAATATGCTGCCCAGGATGGTCGCACAAAACCGGATGGCTCTCCTTATGTGGTTACAGGAGAAGAATTATTAGCGAAACTGCCAGATATTATCGATTTTGCTAAAACATATATTGGGGTTGATCCGATATCCCAACCGATGCCAGTTCAACCAACTGCTCATTATGCAATGGGTGGTATTCCAACCAATAAATATGGTGAAGTTGTTATTGACGATAAGAACACTGTCTTACCAGGTTTCTTCGCTGCGGGTGAAGTGGCTTGTGTCTCCGTTCATGGAGCAAATCGCTTGGGTACCAATTCGCTTGTAGACTTGATCGTTTTCGGTAAACACGCCGGTCTAAAAGCGGCAGAATATGCTAATGGTTCCAATTTTGCGACATTACCGGATGATCCAACTGAATATGTCCATGAACAGATTGATGCTTTACTAAAAAGTGATGGCAAAGAAAATGCATATGATATCGCTAATGAAATGAAATCTATTATGTTTGACAATGTGAGTGTCTTCCGCACTGAAGATGGTATGAAAGTCGCTTTGGATAAGGTACACGAATTACGGGAAAGGATTAAGCATGTTAAAAAACTAGACCAAGGAAAGATATTTAACACCGATATGCTTAATCTCTGGGAATTAAACGCTCTTCTTCTTCTCGCAGAAGTCACCACTTCCTCAGCCTTGGCGCGTAAAGAGAGTCGCGGCGCTCATGCTCGAGATGATTATCCAAAGAGAAATGATACAGATTGGCTAAAGCACACGCTCGCATGGGTGAAAGATGGCAAAATTGAACTAGGATACAAACCTGTTGTGATCACGAAGTATCAACCAAAAGAGAGAGTTTACTAGGAGAAGTTGGTAACCATGCAAGTGAAACTAAAGATTTTTCGTTATAACCCTGAAAAAGATAAAAAATCGCACTACGAAACCTATGATTTAAAGGCTGAACCAACGGATAGGGTATTGGATCTATTGGAGTATATCAAAGGCAATTTCGATGGTTCACTTTCCTTTCGACGTTCGTGTGCACATGGAATCTGTGGTTCTTGTGGTATGAGGATCAATGGTCGCAATCGTCTTGCTTGTAAGATGTTGGTTAAGGATATTGGGTCAACAAAGGTCACGATTGAACCGATGTTGGGATTGCGTGTAATTAAAGATTTGATCGTTGATATGGATCCCTTCTTTGAACATTATCGTTCCGTTATGCCCTACTTTGTGAACGATGAACCACCACCAAAGAAAGAGCGTCTTCAAAGTCCTGAAGAGCGTGAACGTTTTGACGATACAACAAAATGTATTCTTTGCGGTTGTTGTACAACCTCTTGTCCTTCATTCTGGGCTGGTGAGAAATATGTTGGTCCTGCAGCAATAGTGAATGCCCATCGATTTATTTTTGATAGTCGCGATCGTGCCGGTGCAGAGAGATTGCAACTTCTCAATGATCAATTTGGCGTCTATCGTTGTCATACCATTTTTAATTGCACGGATGCTTGCCCACGTGAGATTCAGGTTACAAAAGCTATAGGAGAGGTGAAGAAAGCGATTGCTACTCAGAGTTTAGAGTAATTGTGATATATTTCATTAATGGATGACAATTGTCCTTTGGATTGGGTACTTTTTTCAGGTGAAGACAAACAAAAAATATTTGATAATGTTAATGTTATTTGTACTCCTGAAAATTTGACATTACCTTCCAAAGGATAATTTTATGAGGATTAAGATATCAAAAGCCACTGTGCAGGGCGAATTTGTTCGAGAGATCGAAACGATCAGTGGCGAAAGCTTGCTTGCTTGTAACCAATGTGGAAAATGCAGCGCTGGCTGTCCGCTAGCTTTTTGCATGGACCTTTTACCTAATCAAGTGATTCGTCTGGCGCAATTAGGGATCGAAGATGTTCTTGATTCTCAGACTATTTGGACTTGCGCGGCATGTTTGACATGTGTTTCGCGTTGTCCAAAAGGTATTGATTTACCCCGTGTCATGGAAGCTATGCGTTTGGTCAGTATGGCAAGACGCGGAAATCAGATCGAAGCCGCTCAAATACCGGGGGAAATGATTTCTGAAGTGCCACAATTGGCGCTTATTGGCGGATTTAGAAAGTATAGTTCTTAAAAAAGGAAACGTAGATGGGAATCGCTTATTTTCCAGGCTGTACTCTTTCCACGAAAGCAACCGGTTATGATCGTTCTGGAAGAGCTGTTGCTGCTGCACTAGGTATAGAAATGAATGAATTGGAAGAATGGCAATGTTGTGGCGCTACTTTTCCCTTAGCTACCGATAACGCCATGGCGCTGGTCGCCCCAACTCGCATTTTGGCGCAATCACAACGATCTGGAGGTCATGTTACCACCTTGTGTTCAATTTGTTTTCACGTGCTGCGACGTACTCAATATTTTTTAGATCAGAAACCTGAATTCCTCGAACGGATCAACTGGTTCACAGAAGAACCGTATGATGGCAACAGTCGTGTTTCTCATTTCTTAGAGGTATTACGAGATGATATTACTTGGCAAGGATTGGCTGAAAAGATCGTTCATCCACTCCATAATTTGAAAGTCGCACCCTATTATGGGTGTTTACTGCTTAGACCTCAGTCAGAAATAGGGCTTGATGATCCTGATGCCCCCGTGATATTGCATGATTGCTTAGATGCTTTGGGTTGTCAAGTGATCAGCTTTCCATACCAATCGGAATGTTGTGGCTCTTATCTAGCGGTAAGTAAGCCTGATTTGCCTCATAAATTAGCTGGAGAAATATTATCTTCGGCGCGTCGAAATGGCGCCGAAGCTATTATCACCGCTTGCCCGCTATGTCATTTCAACCTGGATTATTACCAGAGACCGTCTCAGTCAGTTTCTCCTAGCGAAACGATACCGGTACTTTATTTTACGCAGTTGATGGCGGTTGCCTTAGGATTACCAGATGATCAGTGGGGCATTGAGAATCATTACGTTGACCCGCTACCTCTTTTTCGTCAGGTAGTACCCATGCAATCTTATCAAACGGACTGAAATCAAGGAAATAACGCATGAATAAACGGGCTCTTGTCATTGGCGCAGGAATAGCAGGTATCCAAGCTTCTTTGGATATAGCCAATAGTGGTTATGAAGTTATCTTGGTTGAAAAAGAACCCTCCATCGGTGGTCACATGGCACAGCTTTCTGAGACATTTCCTACCCTGGATTGCTCCCAATGTATTCTGACACCCCGCACGGTTGAAGTGGGCAAACATGAGAACATTCGTTTATACACTTATAGCGAGGTTGATTCTCTGGAACGAAAAGATGACAATAGCTTTGATGTACGCATTCGTCGCAGAGCAAGTTATGTTAATTGGGATCTATGCACAGGTTGTGGTGTTTGCCAGGAAAAATGTCCATTCAAGGTAGATTCTCTTTTTGAACGTGGAGTTGGTCAGCGTAAAGTTATCTATACCCTCTCACCGCAAGCAGTTCCTAATAAACCAGTCATCGATGCAGAAAATTGTCGCTATTTGCAAAGTAAGTGGGACATAGAATCCGGTCTTACGCCAGCTTTAGATAAAAAAGGCAACCCGGCAAAACCTAAATGTGGTGCATGTGAAAAATTTTGCCCAACAGGGGCGATCGATTGGGACCAAAAAGATACTTTTATCGAAGAAAATGTTGATGCTGTGATCGTTGCCACTGGCTATGATCTATTTCCACAAACCCGTTTACCAGAATATGGGGGTGGTAAACTCTTAGATGTGATTGATGGGTTGGGATTTGAACGTTTATTGGCTGCGAGTGGACCTACGGCAGGGAAGGTTCTACGCCCATCTGATAATAAAGTCCCCTTAGAAGTGGTTTTTGTACAATGCAGCGGCTCACGTGATCCAGAAAGAGGCGTACCTTACTGTTCGAAAATATGTTGTATGTATACTGCCAAACAAGCCATCTTATATAAACACCACTTGCATGATGGGCAGGCTTATGTTTTTTATATAGACGTTCGTGCTGGAGGCAAAGGCTACGAAGAATTTCTCAATCGTGCCCAAGAGGAAGATGGTGTGATCTATCTGCGTGGCAAAGTAAGTAAATTATTCCAGGATGGCGACAAGATCATGGTTAAAGGGGTTGATACAATCAGCAACCGCACGGTTGAAATCGCGGCTGACTTGGTCGTGCTGGCAACCGCAGTTATACCACGCATAGGAAACCAACAGGTAGCTGATATGCTGGGATTGACCTACGACCAAAATGGTTTTTACACTTCCAGAAACGAGGAATTTGATCCGGTACTGACACCTTCGCAAGGGATTTTCATGGCAGGTTGTGCACTCGGTCCGAAAGATATTCCTGAAACAGTCGCCCAAGCAAGCGGCGCAGCAGCTAAGGTGCTTTCCATGTTCCAAAAAGATCGAGCTTCTTTTCAACAAGAAGAGATGTTTAGCACGATACCAGGTTAAGAGGCATTCGTATGAGTCGTATTGGTGTTTTTGTTTGTCACTGTGGTCATAATATTGCTGGGGTAGTGGATGTAGCTGAGGTTGTTGAGCAAGTTAAAAAGCATCCGGATGTTGTTTTTGCTACTGATTATAAATATATGTGTTCAGACCCGGGACAAGAATTAATTCGCGACAGCATCAAGGAACATCATTTGGATGGCGTTGTAGTTGCGGCTTGCTCGCCAGCTATGCATGAAACCACCTTCCGCCGTACGGTTGCCAATGTTGGGCTGAATCCTTACCGTTGTGAAAGCGCGAACATACGAGAACAAGTCTCCTGGGTTCACCAAAACTACCAAGAAGAGGCTACTCGTAAAGCTGCAGCTATAGCCCGTTCTGTTGCTGAAAAAGTGAAACGCAACACTGAGCTAGAATCATTAACCCTATCGCTCACGAAACGCGCTATGGTGATTGGGGGTGGCATCGCTGGAATGCAGGCGGCTCTAGATATTGCTGATGCTGGTTACCCGGTTGTTCTGGTTGAAAAACAAACCCAACTGGGTGGGCATATGGCTCAACTTTCTGAAACATATCTAAATTTTAATGCCGCTCCAGGAATGCTTGCTAAGCGTATAGAATTGGTGTCTAGCCATCCCAATATCCAGATCTTGACCAGTGCTGAAGTTGAAGAAGTTGCAGGGTATGTGGGCAATTTTCAAGTTGCTGTAAGTCTAAAAGAACAAATTTCCACCGAGAATGAATTAGAAGCAGTTTCGTCAGATACATCATTCTCCTTCCTGGATATTGGAGCGCTTATTGTAGCGACTGGTTTTCAAAATTATGATCGTGCTCGCCTACCTGAATATGGCGGTCTCGAAATCCAAAATGTCATCGATGAGTTGACTTTTGAGAAAATGCTTGCAGGTGAGGGCATTCCACGCCGACTTTCGGATGGCAAAATCCCTCAGGAGGTTGTTTTCATACAATGCGCTGGTTCGCGCGATAAAGAACATGGCGTGGCTTATTGTTCCAAAGTCTGTTGTATGGTCACCGCTAAACAAGCTATGTTATACCGCGAGCGTGTTCCCACAGGGCAGGCTTATGTTTTTTATATTGATATTCGCTCTGCAGGAAAAAATTACGACGAGTATGTTCAACGAGCCATGACTGATTATCAGGTGATTTACCTGCGCGGTAAAGTCAGCAAAGTCTTTCAAGAACCTCAAATTGATGGAGACAAGATCATTGTATGGGGTTCTGATACATTAACAGACCGAGCAGTTGAAATTGCAGCTGACTTAGTCGTGCTAGCGACTCCTATGGTGCCTCATAATTCTGCTATCGAACTTGCCCAACGTCTACATATCAGTACGGATAGTTATGGTTTTTATAATGAAGCACATCCCAAATTACGACCTGTCGAAACTTTAACCGCTGGCGTTTATTTAGCTGGCGCTGGACAAGGCCCTAAAGATATTCCTGAAACTGTCTCTCAAGCTAGTGGTGCGGCTGCCAAAGTACTACAGCTCTTTTCACAGGATGAGATGAAGGCATCGCCGCTTGTCGCCAGTGTAATCGAAGAATTATGCGCTGCTTGCGGTGCTTGTGTTGAGGTTTGTCCTTACCAGGCTCGCCAGATCCATCCGGTTTGGAATATTGCCACAGTCAATGCTGCCTTATGCCAGAGCTGTGGCGCTTGTGCAGTCGCTTGTCCTAATAAAGCTAGCCAAGTGCGTAATTGGCGCCCAGATCAGATCTTGGCAATGGTGGATGAGGTACTTTGAATGAAACTAACTGATCAAGTCAATTTAATTAGCCAACAAGATGTCCAACTCTGTTACCACTGTCATAAGTGTACGGCAGGATGTCCAGTCGTTGCAGATATGGAATATGGTCCCGATCGCATTTTACGCATGCTGCAGATGGATGATCGTGAGCGCTTGTTTGCCAGCCACGATATTTGGTTATGCGCCTCATGTGAGACTTGTGGAACTCGCTGCCCGAACGAAATCGATATTGCACGTGTGATGGATGCCTTACGCATGTTGGCGCTCGAATCTGGTGTGACACCCGCTGAACCAGATGCGGTGAAATTCCATCGACTCTTCTTGATGGTGGTTCAAAGTATGGGGCGTATGCATGAAGCCACGCTTTTCGCTGCCTACAAACTGTGGACACGGCATATCTTAGCTGACATGGATAGCGGCGCCCAATTGTTTCTCAAGGGAAAAATTCCCCTCGTGCCTCATCTTATTAAGGATCGCGACCAGATCAAAAAAGTATTCAAAGAAACCCAAGCGAGGGCTGAACAATGACGAGCACATTCACCTATTACCCTGGATGCAGCCTTGAATCGACTGGCATTGAGTTTGATCAATCAATTCGCGCTGTCTTTGAGAGACTTGATATAACCTTACAAGAGTTAGAAGACTGGAGTTGTTGTGGCGCCTCCTCTGCGCATAGCGTTAATCGAGAACTGTCGCTTGCCTTACCGGCGCGCAATTTAGCGCTTGCCCAACCTCTTGGAAGAGATATGGTTATTCCATGCGCGGCTTGTTATAACCGTCACAAAACGGCTGATTATGAAATGCGTAATAATCCTATCAAACGACGAGAATTAGAAGAGTTGCTCGGTTTTCAATTTAAGGGTGAGATCGAAGTGCGACCTCTATTGGATATCATGGTTAACCAAGTCGGTTTGGAAGTGATCAGATCAAAGGTAGTAAAACCCCTAAAGGGTGTCAAGGCAGTCAGTTACTATGGTTGCTTATTGGTACGTCCACCGGAAATTACGCATTTTGAAAATCCCGATCATCCAGTTTATATGGATCAGATCCTTGAGACGATTGGTGCGGAAGCGCTTTCTTGGTCTTACTCTACGGAATGTTGTGGCGGTGGCTTAAGCCTAACCAAAGCCGACGTTGCCGCTAAGCTAGTCAACAGATTAGTGGAACATGCCGCTGAAGCTGGCGCTGAAATCATGGTTACCAGTTGCCCGTTATGCCAAATAAATTTAGAGATGCGTCAAACGGCTGTGCGCAAAAAACTGCCGATCATCTATTTTACGGAAGCGCTTGGAATAGCCTTTGGCTGCTCAGAAGCGTCTGCCTGGATGCGTAAACATTTGATTGATCCAGGACAATACTTTTCATCATTAGGCTTATTGTGAACATTCAGAAGCTTTAAGGAGAATATGCAAAGCAATCAAGAGATGAACTCTCAAAAACAAGTTGGTTCAGTTTTGGTAGTTGGCGCTGGGATTGGGGGGATGCAAGCTTCCTTAGATCTAGCAGAAGCTGGACTGAAAGTCTATTTGCTTGAACGATCACCAGCGATTGGCGGCACGATGGCGCAGCTCGATAAAACTTTCCCGACAAACGATTGCGCGATGTGCATTATGTCTCCTAAGTTAGTAGAAGTTGGCAGACATCTTAATATTGATATCTTGACAACAGCAGAGATTGAAGAAATTAGCGGCGAACCGGGGGATTTTACGGTCAAGATCCGTCAACACCCGCGCTATGTTGACTTAGATAAGTGTACTGGCTGCGGCGATTGTGCGGAAGCCTGCCCAGTTACTCGTCTGGATCTCTTTAATGGCGGTCTATCAGAGCGCAAAGCAATTTATAAACCATACCCTCAAGCCATCCCCAATGCCTATGCTATTGAAAAACTTGGTGTGGCGCCATGCCGAGATGCTTGTCCGATCAATCAACGCGCTCAAGGATATATCGCCTTAATACGCGAAGGACGTTATGCCGATGCCTATCGAACGATCAAGGAAGACAATCCCTTCCCTTCGATCTGCGGCAGAGTTTGTAATCATCGCTGTGAAGATGCTTGCTCACGTAATGATGGAGACAAGCCAGTCAATATCATGGCGCTGAAGCGCTTCGTCGCGGATTGGGCATGCCAGCATCAGGATGAAGTCATCAAGAATCCAACTCCTGCTGCATCAGACTCCGAAGAGTTGATCACTAAAAAAGTGGCTATCGTTGGATCAGGACCGGCTGGGTTAACTTGTGCGCTTGATCTGACCCGCCTCGGTTATCATGTCTGTGTTTATGAGGCTTTATCAGAGCCAGGTGGAATGATGCGCGTAGGCGTGCCGGAGTGTCGTATCCCCTATGACCTGCTCCAAAAAGAGGTTGATGATATCCTAGCAGAAGGAGTCGAACTCGTACTCAACCATCGGGTTGAGGATATTCCGGCTCTCAAGGATGATGGTTATGAAGCTGTATTCGTTTCGATTGGCGCTCATAATGGCATCAAGCTCCCAATTCCAGGATCTGATCTGCCTCAAGTACAAGTAGCAACTGATTTTCTCCGTTCTGTAAGTTTAAAACAAGAGAATGCACTCATTGAAAGCATCTCAGGTAAAAAAGTGCTTGTTCTCGGCGGCGGTAATGTAGCCATTGATACCGCTATGACCGCAGTTCGACTTGGCGCGGATTGGGTGGGGATGGCTTGTCTGGAAAGTCGAGAGAAGATGCCTGCTCACGATTGGGAAATTCGCGATGCCAGCGAGGAGGGAGTACAAATCTATCCATCGCGTACCTTCAAGGAAATTACCAACGAAAACGGACTGGTGACAGGTGTACGCTGTGTTTCGGTGGATTTTCGAGGTTTTATTGATGGTCGCCCTGATTTTGATGAAATCGCTGATACAGAAGAGATTATCAACGTTGATATAGTAATCTTTGCAATCGGTCAGCGACCAGAATTATCGCCACTAAAGAATCAGGCGAATACACAAAATGGTCGTTTTCTAGAAGTCGATCCGCAAACCCTTGCCACTAGCTTACCGGGAATTTTTGCGGGAGGGGATGTGGTGACGGGTACCTCTTTTATTGTCAATGCTATTGCTGCTGGTCACCAAGCTGCTAAATCGATTCATCATTACCTGCTGGGGAAAGAAGAATTTGTACCAGAGACTCATCCGCCAGTGGTCAAGCTTGACCATCATGATGTACAAAGACGTATCGCTGAGAATATAGCAACCCAAAGAAACCGTGCCGAGATGCGACCCCGTCCGGCAGAAGAAAGACGTAAGGATTTTTCTGAAATCTATATCGGATTAACAGAAGAAGAAGCCCGCGCTGAAGCTGCACGCTGTTTGAGTTGTGGTGTATGCTCAGAATGTCTCCAATGTGTATATGCCTGCCGTGCAGATGCCATTCAGCACAATCAAGTCGAGGAAATGCTGGAAATCAATGTTGGCGCGGTTTTGTTAACACCAGGATTGGAACCGATTCCTGGGGATATCCGACCGGAATTTGGGTATGGTTATTATCCCAATGTTGTGACTAGTCTTGAATTTGAGCGCATGTTGAGCGCTTCGGGTCCATTTGCTGGTGTAGTGCAGCGTCCTTCGGATGGCGCTCACCCGCGCAAGATTGCTTGGATACAGTGCGTTGGTTCGCGTGATATCAGTTGCGAACAAGGCTATTGTTCATCGGTTTGCTGTATGTATGCGACAAAAGAAGCCGTGATCGCACGTGAGCACGATAATAATATCGAACCAACCATCTTTTATATGGATATTCGTGCCTTTGGGAAAGGTTTTGATGCTTATATTGAGCGCGCTGAGCGTGAACAAGGTGTGCGTTATATACGCAGCATGGTATCCTCCGTTAAACAAATCCCGAACAGCGATAATCTTCGCTTGAGTTATGTGACCTTTTCTGCGGATGGACGTCCGCAACCTCAAGAAGAGGAATTTGAGATGGTTGTGCTATCTGTTGGTCTGAAGCCTACAGAAGCAACATTGGATATGGCGAACCGTCTAGGGATCGAATTGAATTCTTACGGATTTGCAGAAGCGCCGATCTTTCATCCTTCGGAAAGTTCCCGCCCAGGTATCTACGTAGCCGGTGCGTTTAGTGAACCGAAAGATATCCCTGAAACAGTGATCGAAGCTAGTTGTGCAGCCGCTCAAGCTTCTGGCTTACTAGCTCAAGCGCGTGGTAGCCTCACACGCCAAATGGTTTATCCACCTGAGCGCGATGTATCTGAAGAAGAGCCACGTGTAGGCGTTTTCGTTTGCCATTGCGGGATCAATATTGGCGGTGTGGTGGATGTGCCAGAAGTTGTCGATTATGCTAACCAACTCCCTAATGTCGTCTATGCAGAACGTAACTTGTATACTTGCTCGCAAGATACGCAGGAGAAAATTACTGCTAAAGTTCTTGAGCACAACCTGAACCGCGTCGTGGTGGCTTCTTGTACGCCGCGCACGCACGAACCTCTTTTCCAGGATACGATCCGTCAGGCTGGATTGAACCCTCACCTTTTTGAATTAGCAAATATTCGCGAGCAGGATGCCTGGGTTCATCGCAGCGCCCCACAGATTGCCACCCAAAAAGCCAAAGAATTGGTCTCTATGGCGGTCGCAAAAGCCACTCGTTTGCATCCCATCTCAAGCAGCACTTTCGAAATACAACATCAAGCTTTGGTCATTGGTGGGGGATTGGCGGGTATGACCGCCGCTCTATCTATTGCTGAACAAGGTTTTGGGGTTTATCTCATTGAACGAGAGTCTGCCTTGGGAGGTAACTTACGTCATATTTTCACTGGTATTGGGGATAGTAAGCCTCAAGAATTACTCGAACAGACAATTTCACGCCTTCGCCAGGATCCACGAATCACTGTCTTAACGGAGACTGAAGTTGTTGAAGTCAATGGTTACGTAGGGCAATATAAAACCCTTGTTCGCGACCAGGATGGTAATACGCAGGAGCTTGTTCATGGTGTTGTTGTTATCGCAACTGGAGGCCAGGAGATTCAACCCACTCAATATGGCTATTCTGATTTTGAAGATGTTATCACTCAACGACAATTGGAAGATATGCTGGTCAATCTTCCAGAAAATATCCCCGATCAAGTAGTGATGATCCAATGTGTTGGCTCTCGAGATGATGATCATCCTTACTGTTCGCGAATTTGCTGTACCCAAGCGATCAAGAACGCGTTGGAGATCAAGAAAAAACACCCTCAAACAGGAGTGACTATTCTTTATCGTGATATACGTAGTTATGGATTCCGTGAACGTCTATATCATCAAGCGCGTCAGGAAGGTGTAATCTTCCTACAGTTTGACCCTGAAAAATCCCCTGATGTAAGAGAGGTAAATGGGCGCTTGAACGTAGAAGTCATTGTTCAACCCGATGGAGAGCTTTTAGAATTAAATACAGACTTAGTTGTACTAAGCGCTGGTATCCAACCTGAACCAGGCAATGAAGCCCTCAGTCGATTATTAAAACTACCTTTGACCTCCGAAGGCTTTTTCCTCGAAGCGCATGTCAAACTACGACCGGTGGACTTTGCAGCGGATGGCATTTATCTATGTGGATTAGCGCATTCACCACGTTGTATTGATGAAACGATTGCCCAGGCGCAAGCAGCTGCCGTTCGTGCTGTTGCGCTTTTAGCAAAAGAAGAGCTAACCGCCACGCCGATTATTGCTACGGTAAACCCACGTTTATGTTCTGCATGCGGACTTTGTGTCGAAATCTGTCCCTTTGGCGCTCGTCGCTTAGAACCCGGCGCTAGTTATGCGGAGGTGGTAGCGGTTCTATGTCAGGGATGCGGCGCTTGTGTGGTTGCCTGTCCTAACAAAGCCAGTCAACAAAAAGGCTTTGAATTTTCCCAGGTGGCGTCTATGATTGATGCTGCCTTGATGAATCTTGTATGAGGTATTATGACTATCGAGAAATTCGAACCAAAAATAATCGCTTTTTTGTGTAATTGGTGTACCTATACTGGCGCAGACTTGGCGGGTACCAGCCGTTTGCAATATCCTCCCAATGTGCGCATCATCCGTGTGATGTGCAG
>Ga0172371_10008678_pt1 | contig 14164 bp, 12 predicted proteins | sample Lak12m_FD_114543 | JGI IMG/M metagenome (GOLD analysis project Ga0172371, IMG submission 114543) | Freshwater microbial communities from Kabuno Bay, South-Kivu, Congo - kab_022012_12m | ecosystem: Environmental > Aquatic > Freshwater > Lake | place: Democratic Republic of the Congo: South-Kivu... | reverse complement strand
GAGTTGGTCGTTATCGGAAGGAAGCGTAAGCAAGCCGTGCTCTTCGCGATATCGCCCGTCGGGCGAGTGGAACGAAAAGCCACGTGGGCATGCTCTGAATGACGGGAGAAGGCAGGGCCGGACTATGAACAGACGCCTATCGGAAGCAGGTTTTACCCTCATGGAGGTCCTGGTAGCCTTTGGGATAATGGCCATAGGCATACTGGGGGTGAACGCCTTGATCATGACCTCCAGTGAGTCCGAGCGAATAGCCGGAGGCAGGAGGATAGCGGGCAACCTCGCAATGCAGAAGATGGACGAGATAAAAGCTTATTGTGACGCGACCAGCAACCTGGTCACGGAGTACAACTATGCGAGTGCCGGGACAATTCACAACGCTTCTACGAGGAACTACTATCTCAAGTACGAATTTCCCTGCTGGCAGCCCTCCGCATCCGAAGCGGCCAACTGCGAGCACGTGGGCACTTCAGGCGAGACCGCGTCATCGCTCAATGTGCTAACTCTGCGGTTGACGGTTGGATGGATGGGCTCCGAGGAGAGTTCAAGTACGAAGTCGCTCTGTGCTTCCGATCCGGCCCAGTGCCCGAACAAGATCACGGTGACCAATGTGATTTTTCGTAAACCGTGCCCGTGACTTCGCGGCTAATGGTTGGATGGATGAGGGCAGACGGGGCGCCGACGAAGCCTAGCGGTGTTGCTGCCGATCCGGCTGAGCACGTGGACAGGGTGAACATGATAAACGTGGTTTTGTCGAACCTTAGCACTGGTTTTCATAAATGCGGTTACGGACCGGGGCGCCGGGAAGCGAGGCCGGAGGGAGCCGTACCGGAGGTAGGGGCGGGGTTTATCCCCGCGCGTCTCAGAGGTTCCCGGATGACGGGCGGGGATAAACCCCGCCCCTACTCGACCCTGGCATCATCGTTCGAACCCGCCTGGGTGCCACTGCTGGCTTGCCCAGCAGTGTTTTCCGGAGGCACTGCTGGGCAAGCCGGCAGTGGCACCCGAATCCGTTACCGCGTCTGCGAAACGGCGTACTCAATAATCTCCGCCCTCATCCCGGTGGAGGAGGTCGTCTCATGAATCAGAAGGGATTCACGATAGTTGAAGTTATGGTGGCTCTAGCCACCATGGCGGTCCTGCTTGCCATCATAGGATCTTTCCTGATGTACACGGGAAGATACGCTAGGAGCCGCACGCAACAAGTGGACACAAGAGAAACCCTTTATCTAGGGCTCGAGATGATCAGGCAGGACATACTGCAGGCCGGACTAGGGCTCAGAGGGACCACTCTACTCGACTCGGACCCGAGTAGTCCCATGCAGGTCGCCGTGAAGATGACCGACGATTCAGCAGCCTACTCCGCGGTCGCCGCCGACGACCACCCGAAGGGGGCCTACCCCAGAGGCTTCGCAAAGCTCTATCTCAGCTACGGGCGGCATCTCAAGTCCAAGTACCCGGTCGACGCGAGTTTTGCCGACGACTCAGCCAACCCAGCCAACCCATCCAACCCCAACATCTTTACTCATTATGCTTGGAAGAAGGTGGACGACGCGACCCAGAGCGCAGGTGACCCGGTCATTCTGAGCAATAGCACAGGGTTCTATGTCGCTCCTTCGCTTACGAGAATATCCGCGTATGATGTCGGATACCTGCTCGGGACCGACGGCACCGTAACCCTACTGATTCCACAAATGACCGGTACCGCCTTCAGCGGAACATACGATTTTGCGGGAGCCCTGACGACTGGAACTTATTATGTTCCGGCAGTCTCCTACTCCTGTGTCAACTGCGGTACGGCCGACACGGACGTTGGGTCGGTCGTAAAGAACGTGGACGTAGCCGGCAGTTCAACAGTCATCCTGGGTCCTGACCCAAACAAGACACTTTCGGAGAGATCCCAGAGCAACATTAAGGTGACTGCGCTTCGAGTGGGGGCACAGTTTCCAGGGGAAGGGGCGTTGAGGCCGAATGACGCCAAGCCCAACATATTGGCTGCCGATTGGCCAACGCTCAAATTCATCGAGGTTCGCGTCGTCTACCAGGTAAAGACACCTACTACGAGAACTTCCGAATCTCAATGGTCCGATCTGTATACGGCAGTGGTGAGAGCAGTCCCACGTCTTGTACAGATGGGCACTGCCCTATAACTGACTCCTTGAAAAGGGAGGTAGAGAATATGAATAACGATCGCGGCAGCGCCGTAATAATAGTCTTGATGATACTCGGGGTTACGAGCCTCATGGGCGCGGCCCTTATCACCCAATCCAAGATGGACATGCAGTTTTCTTCTTCGGTGCGGTCGTACGAGAACACGTTCGCAAAGGCTGACGGAGCTGCCGCAATAGCCCTGTCTTATCTGAATCAGAACAAGGACGAGACGGCTTTCACCTCGGCTTTCACGAACACGAGGGCCGGCGGCGGTGTTGCTTCGACTTACACATTTAATGTGCCCCTGCCCAGCATATTGACCGACACCAATAAGCTCAGGTCCGGGACTCCGGCAATTCTGGGGGGCAGTGACGTCATTTGCTCGGCGAAGATAATAAAGGATAGATTTGAGACCGGCACTCCGAACAAGACTTACTACATCGTGCAGGGACAAGCCAGATCTTTGCTTACGTCTAAATGGGATCCTAGCGGTACGTCTCTTACCAGTGACGATATAGGCAGGTTGCCGACGAGCACAATAGAGATCGCCGTGGTGCACTCGAAGTATTGACGAAAAGATTTCAGAATGAGTTGCTCGGACTAATGCCACTACCGCTGGGATTTTTGGAACGGACTTGTGGCCGTTTCCAAACTGTGCTTAACTGGTAATACGAACGCCATTCGGGTTTGTGTGCAGGGGGATGGTATTTCTTTCCCTCACCGCGCCCCTCTCCCGGCGGGAGATGGCCTAAGTAAGTACTGGTTTTCGCCAAATACGGTTACGGATCGGGGCTCCAGTAAGCACCACCGGAGGCCGCCGTACCGGACGTAGGGGCGGGGTTTATCCCCGCCCGCCTCTTAGGTTCCCGGATAACGGGCGGGGATAAACCCCGCCCCTACCCGGCAGTGGCACCCGAATACGACACCGAACTTACGAAACGGAGCACTAAGTGGGTTCTCATATCTCCTCGGAAGAAGGCCAAGGGATGAGAGGAAGCTTTGCGCTCCGGCCACAAGTTCCCTCTCCCGGCGGGAGAGGACCAGGGTGAGGGGTCTTGTTCTTGATGGCAACCTCGCACATGGTGATTGGCAAGAACAATGTCCGTAAATGGCTGTCTTCTGGTGGGGCGGGCATCTTGCCCGCCGTTCCCGGGCAGGCAGGATGCCTGCCCCACCAAAAGTCGGGCCGACAACCAAATCGAACAAGAATAACCTGGCCACTGCTATAAATTGCCTGTTTCCCACCGAGAATCGGGTCAATGACCGAACCAAGATACAGACTGAGACTCTACGGCCAATCCGGGGACGATCCTGTTGCCTTCGCTCGATCCCTGGCCGCTCTCTTAAAGATTGATCGTGGCGCCGCGGAAGAGTTGCTCGGAAAGGCCCCGGTCGTCATTAAGGAGGATCTTTCGCAGGACGAGGCGGAAAAGCTCAGGGAGATAATAACGATCATCAGAGGGCTTTGCCTGGTCGAGCCCATGGACGGCGGTTCTTCCGAAGCCCTGATCGCAGCATTCCCACTTAGGCTGCCCAAACCCGAAAAGAAAGGTATCCTGGATCAACCGGTCCAGAGACTGGCGTGGCTTGGGATAGGAGCGCTGTTCCTCATCGTGTTGGTCATCGGGGCTTTTGCCCTTACACCGAAGACCGCAGTCGCCCCCAGGGAGCCGGGCGTGCTTTCCAAGCCTTCCCGTGTTACGACACAGGAGAGAGCGGCAAGGCAAAAAGAGATGGTACGCCTCCAGGAGTTGTCCGAAGAAGATTTGGAATACGAGCAGGCCCGGTTGGAGGAGGATGTGATCTACCTTACGGACAGAGTAAAGGAGATCCAAAAAGATATCGCAAAGCTCAACCGGTTGTATTCCCCCAATCCCGAGGACATGCGGGAGAAAAAGGTCGAAATGGCCAGGTCAAACGACCTGATCCGGGCAAAAGCCAAGAAGATTAGGCGGATCAGGAACAGGCTGGACAGCATGAAGATGGCGGAGAGCTTGAAGAGGGGGTACTGAGGAGGCTGACCGTTGCGCGGCCGGGGCGCGCTGGGCTCAACAAAATCTTCTCCGAGTGTGGGGCATTAGCCATGAGCCACTATACCGTCATCCCGACGAAAGTCGGGACCCAGTATTTGACATGCTGGGCCCCGACCTCTACTCTACAATCGTCGGCAAGAAATCTCGGTACGGGCTCTCAACGACGTCATTCCGGTGAAAACCGGAATCCAGGAAGTCTGGGTCCCGACTTTCGTCGGGACGACGTCCAGACCAAAGGGTCATGCCGAGGCAAACGAGAAAACCCAAGGGCAGGGGAAATATAGTTGAGGAAGCAACCCGCCGTGTACATTGTCGCAAGCAAGAGGAATGGCACCTTGTATATCGGTGTGACTTCAGACCTCGTCAAGAGAATATGGGAGCACAAGAACAATCTGGTGGAAGGATTTACCAAACGCTACGGAGTTCATAATCTGGTTTGGTACGAGTTGCACGAGAGCATGCAATCCGCTATTGACAGGGAGAAGAAGCTTAAAGAATGGAGGCGGGCCTGGAAACTGGAGTTGATAGAGAAGTCCAATCCGGATTGGGAGGATTTGTACGGTACGCTTGTCTGACGGTATTCCGGCATCTGCGCGTGACGCCGTTTGGGACTCACTGGAGCCGAATCGTCATCCCGACGAAAGTCGGGATCCAGTAACTGATTCACTGGGCCCCGACTTCTATCCTACAGTTCTCGGCAAGAAATCTCGGTACGGCCTCTCAACGACGTCATTCCGGTGAAAACCGGAATCCAGGAAGTCTGGGTCCCGACTTTCGTCGGGACGACGGTGTCGCAAGTCTGGATTGCAGGTTCAACACCGGGGATTTTGATTGGCCTTTGTGACCGACATGGACAAGAAGAAACTCACAGCCAAAGACCTGCTCAGCGACATTCGGTCCGGGATGTCGGACCAGGAAATTATGGCCGGCCGCGGCCTTTCCGCTCAAGCTCTGCAGGCCGTATTCCGAAAGCTCATGGACGCGGGCGTATTGACCCAGGCCGAACTTGACGGCCGAGTGTCGGCCGCCGAGGCTGCCCCGCCCGCTGAATGGACATGCCCCTCTTGCGGCAAGACTCATCCACGGGAACCGGATAAATGCCCTGAGTGCGGCCATGAGCCGTCCGTCGCCAAAGCACGGGAGATGATCAGTTCGTGGGATCCGGCCCAGGGGTTGGGCCCACTGCTGAAGAGCCTCAAGGAGGCCGGTGTGGCCGAGAAGGCAGGTTCGGCCGGAGCGGAACTCGCTGCTGCAACAGTGTCCCGGGGCCCGGAGGAGAGATCCTTGGCCGGATCAAGACCGCAGCGGTTTTTTTCAGGCGGCTACCAATCGAAGTCTTCAGGCATCATGGGCGCGATTTCCGGCTTTCTTCAGCGTGACGATGCCGCATCCGGACCGGATGCCTGGGAAGGCGCGGCCGCATCGGAACTCAGAACCGCGGGCAAATACTTCATGTATCTCGGACTGGCCATGGCCACGCTGGGTGTTCTGGGTGGAATGTACAAGCTGATCACAGGCCAGGCTTGGGCTTCGCTGTTCCTGCTTGGTTATTCAATCCTTGTGATAGTACTGGGTGGCCCGGTATGGATGATCTGTAAAGGCCTCGCCGATGTGGCTGCCCGGTCGGAAGAGATCTCCCAGGCGCTTGAAGAGAACAATATTTTGCTAAGAGAAGTGCTGAAGAGGACGGAGCAGAAGGAAGAGTAGGTTCCGGTCCTTGGGGGTGGGGCAAATATTTTCGGAATTATCTGTTTGAGATACATTGATGGCTTCAGCCCTGATTCTCGAAGCCACTTTCCTCAAAGCTCCCTCTCCATGCTTGGAGAGGGCCGGGGTGAGGATGTGAGCGTGGCTTCGAGGTCTTGGTATGTGAACCGGACAATTCCGAATTTTTTGGTTGACAGGGGTCTTGTACTCTTCTATACTTCGAAACATGTCAAACAATCAAAATGACCAGATCCTCCGCTACGCCGATATGTTCAAGGCGCTCTCCAACCACCACCGCCTCAAAATCTTCTTGACCCTCATATCATGTTGTCCGCCGGGGACCAGGTACGCCTGCGACGATGACATCAAGCGTTATGTGGGGCAGCTCGCGGAACAAGTCAGCGTTGCCCCTTCGACCGTGTCCCATCACATCAAGGAGCTTCGAAACGCGGGCCTCATCAGGGTGGCGAGGAGCGGCAAGAACATAGAATGCTGGGTTGATGCCGAGGCTGTAAGCGCTCTGGCGGATTTGTTTTCCTGCCGATTCCTGCTTGAGACGCCGGCGGCCGGATCTACACAGATAGCTGAGAATTCGGCAGGAACGACGGTTCCGGCGGGTGGTCCGGACGCGACGAGTTGCTGTCCGTCCTGCAATTCGAGGCTGCAAGACACGTCATCGTAGGTTGCACTCGTGGGGTGCCGGTGAGCGCGAACCTGGCGTGCGAGCCGCAGCGACAGCGGCTTCGGTTCCCGGATTTTCGGCCGGGAAGACCTCGACCGACGCGGTTCGCTTCGCTCACGACATCCTACGCGAACACCCCACCCTAATAGTGAGAGGGAACACTAGAAACGAGAGAGGAGGGACGACGGCCATGCCTTTGCCACAGGGTTTAGAGATGACAGCGTCGAACAGTGACCAGTTTCGCATGATCGAACTGGTGCAGCAGGGATTTCATTGCAGCGAGATCCTGCTTTTCATGGGACTCGAAGCCAAGGGGCTGGAGAATCCCGATCTCATAAGGACGATGTCGGCGCTGGCAGGCGGAATAGGCTTTTCCGGCGAAGTATGCGGCGCCTTGACCGGCGGGGCTTGCCTGATGGGTTTGTATTTGGGACGCGGGAAGCCGGAGGAGGAAGAGAATCCCGAAATGAGAGTGATGGTCCAGGAACTGGTCGGCTGGTTTTCTCAGAAATTCGGAGGTGAGTACGGCGGAATACGTTGCAGCGAAATCACGTGTGATGATCCGGGGAAGGTTGCATCACGGTGTCCGAGAATAGTTGCGGGCGTGCATAAGAAAGTGAAGTCGTTGTTACTGGAGAAAAGGGTTTCGAAATAGACTGCCGGCAGAACCTTAGTGCTCTATGGCGCAAATACGGTTGCGTATACACAACGGGTTCTAATGGCGATGCCACGGTTGGGTAGGGGCGGGGTTCATCCCCGCCCGCCTCAGAGGTTCCCGGATAACGGGCGGGATGAACCCCGCCCCCACGTCGGGTACGGCTCCCTCCGGCCATGCTTCCCGCAGCCCCGGTCCGTCACCGTATTTCATGAAATGAAATCGCCAGCGTCCACCATGCCTCAAAGCCCTTGATTTCACAGTGACATGGGATTATCTTTATAATACACGAGATTTGAGCGAGCTCGATCCAATTGTTCGGAGCGAAGGACGTTCCGCGAGAGTCTTACGGCGTATTGAGTGAAATGCTGTCAATGGCCGGCCACGAAGTCGTGAACCCAGTTCACCGGAGGGGAGGCAAAGGCCGTGAGCCCAAGGATCACACCCTTCAAGATCGTACTCCTGGCAGGGATTGTTCTGCTGGTTGTGGTGGTGTTTGTCCCCAAGCTGGGGGAAATTACGAAGACTGAACTTCTTCTTCCCGATTTGTGCGACCATCCGGCCTATAACAGTTACCAGTTCCCGAAGGACAAGAAATTCATTCACCTGGGGGTTCAGCCATTGTGGGTGTTTGAAGGGAATCTGGCCGAAATCATGAAGCGCGACCGCATTCTTAGGGGCAGTCTGGCGGAACGGGGCTTGGAGATATCCTTCTACTCATTTCTGAAAGGGGATGATGTAAACCACTTCGTCCGCCGGGGCGACCTTCACGGCGGCATGTGCGGTGACATGCCGACTCTCACCATCGCGGCCGCTATGGAAGTGGAGATACCGGCTTTGACGGATCAGGGGTTCAACTGCATCGTGGCCAAACGCCACATGGTCGTCGCCGGTCTCAAAGGAAAGACGATCGGTTATCCGTTTGGGTCGTTCTCCCACTTCGCTCTGCTGGAAGCCCTGGAATCAGAAGGGATGTCCGAAGCCCATGTCAACCTTGTCCCCATGGACGTCACCGACCTTCCCGAGGCATTCCGGAGTGGGAGGATTGACGCTTTCGCAGCCTGGGAGCCCATGGTTTCCCTGGCTATGACCAAGGTTCCGGGAAGCGCTGTGATTCACAGGAACCGCTACCTGGGGTTCATCTATTTCACGAAGGAGTTTGCGGATTCGCAGCCTGAGGCAATAGACTTGATCCTGGCGTCAGCGATTCGCGCGGTGAGATGGATGCTGGCCGATCGCCACCACGTCTTGCTGTCGAGTGAATGGGCCATACAGTCAAGTAGAAAGCTCTCGTCCATAGCTTCGGAGATTTCCGAGCAGAAGTTTGCCGGCGTGGTCATGGAAGAGGGAAAGATAAATCCGACACCAGTGATTCCACAGGACGATCTCGATGAAGGAGGACACCTTCACAGGGAGTTCGGATTCCTCAAGAAGCTGGGGAAAATTCCCGCGCGGAGCCACTGGAGCCGGATACGGAAAATGTTCAATCGGCAAATTGTTGAGAACGTGCTGGCCAACCCTGAGAAGTATCGGCTGGACCAGTTCGATTACGACGGAGGCCGCGGTAATGAATAGTAGTCCTGACGCCCATTCGAGGGCCGCAAGGCCGAGGAGATACTTTTCCAGCCTCCGGTGGAGGATGCTGGCCAGTTTTGGTTTGCTTTTTGCCACGATCCTGATCCTTGTGGGCCTGGTCGGTACTTTCGGTCTGCCGTTCACAGGCTACGACGGGACCTTTGGCCATGACGCATCCCAGGCCATCAGAACTCTTGGCATTGTTGCGGACCTCAAGAAAGAGCGCTTCGTCCTCTGGCTGGAAGAGAGAAAGGAGAATCTGAGCGAACTCACCCGAAGCAATTTGATAAAGGCCGATGTGGAGAGAATCCGAGAAGCGATGTGTGGAGGGATGGCGCTTGGCAAGGATACCCATGAATTGAGATCCCAGATTCTCAGCGATGATGCCTATCAGGCCGTGATCGGGCAGATCAACTTCTTTATGGACTTTCATAGGTCATATCGCAAGGTTAGAATAGTGGAGCCAGGGACGGGACTGATACTGGTCTCCACCGCCGGAGCAGAAGTGGGAGGCCGCATTGGCGACGAGGGTCCTGGTGGGAAGGTTCTTACAGCTGACTATCGAGCGTGGGTCGGCGTTCAAAGAGACCCCTTCGACGGCAAGCCCTACTTCGCTGTAGCTCGGGCCATCTCAGGATCAACCTTGCGCGGCGAGGGCGAACCCGCGGCCAAGGCGGCAGTGATTCTCTACATAGACCCCGATGATTTCCTTAGACCCATGCTCTATACGGGCGATTACCTGGGTGAGAGGGGAGAAGTGGTCTTGGTGGACCACAAGGGAACTGTTCTCATGACCCTGAGGCATTCCCTCCCGGATGGCACTTCACCCCGGGTTTTGGAATATAGGTTCACGGCCAAACCCGCGGTTCTGGCAGCACGGGGCAAGGAAGGCATCATCTTTGCCGATGATTATCGAGGGGTGCGGGTACTGGCAGCATACCGGCACATAAGGCTGACCCCTGATCAGGGCTGGGGAATGATTGTGAAGATGGACGTGCCTGAGATCATGGGACCGGCTCGTCTCGAAGTGCTTTATCTCGGCCTCGTGGGCTTGGTAGGATTGGTTCTCGGCGGCATAGCGACAATTCCCGTGGCAAACAGGATGGCCGCGCCCATCACCAGCTTGAGCCTTACAGCTCAAGATGTGAAAGCAGGGAATCTGGCAGTCCGATCTCCGGTCAGCGGTTCCGATGAGGTCGCGATTCTCGCCGGAACGTTTAACGCTATGCTCGACCGGATTCAGAACTGGAACGAAGAGCTTGAAGAGCAGGTCCGCCAACGGACGACGGAATTGGAGCTGGAAATTTCAAGGCGGATCGAAGCGGAAGACACTTTGAGGCAAAGCAAACATACACTGGAAGTCCTGATCAACGCGGGGACTGATTTCGTGGCCCTGTTGGACGTGGACGGAAACTTCGTTGCGTTAAACGAGGCTATGGCTGCAAGGCTTGGAGTTACCGCTGAGGCCGCGATCGGGAGAAACTGCTTCGATTTCTTTGCAACGGAATTGTGCCGGAAGAGAAGAGAGCGATTCGACGAGGCGATAAGAACAGGTGCAGGTCTCCGTTTCGAGGACGAAAGGGACGGCATCAATTTTGACAACATATTGTCTCCCGTCTTGGCGGCGGATGGCAAGGTCGCGATGGTGGCCCTATTTTCCCGAGACATTACCGCCATGAAAAAGATAGAGGAGGAGATCAAGGAGCGGAACATCTTCCTGAACACAATCCTCGAATCTCTGACACACCCGTTTTACGTGGTTGACGTCCTCCGGCACCGAGTACTGATAGCCAATGCCGCGGCAAGAAAAACATTCGCAACAGGGGATGCGACGTGCTACTCGATGACGCACGGTCGAGACAAGCCCTGCAATACTTCGGAACACCCGTGCCCTCTCGAGATTGTCAAACAGACCAAAGCACCCTTGATCGTAGAGCACATTCACTTTGACCGGGACGGCACCCCCCGAAATGTGGAGATCCATGCGTACCCCGTGCTGGACCAGGCCGGCAATGTCACGAGTGTCATTGAGTATGCGGTGGACATCACCGAACGGCGACAAGCCGAGGAGGACCGGACGCGTCTCACAACGGCCGTCGAGCAGTCCGACGACTCCATAGTGATTACCGACACCACCGGTAAAATACTGTACGTCAATCAAGCTTTCGAGAGAACCTCAGGGTATTCACGAGAAGAAGCGATCGGCGCGAATCCCCGCATACTCAAGAGCGGCAACCACGACGAAGAGTTTTACAGGCACATGTGGGAGACTGTCGTAGCCGGCAAAGTCTGGACCGGGAACATAATCAACAAGAAGAAAGATGGTTCCTTGTACGAGGAGAAATGCAGTATATCTCCCGTGAAAGACTTCTCCGGAAATATTGTAAACATTGTTGCCGTGAAGCGGGACGTCACCCAGGAGGTCAAGCTACAAAAGCAGCTTGTCCAGGCCCAGAAGATGGAATCCATAGGGACTCTGGCCGGGGGCATAGCGCACGACTTCAACAACTTGCTTACCATTATGTCCGGATATGCGGAAATAGCGCTCCTGGAGATGGAGGAAAAAGACAAAGGGTACGGCGAACTTTCCATCGTTCGTGAAGCCGCGGCCCGCGGTGCAGATCTCGTGAGGCAGCTTCTGACCCTGAGCCGTAGGGTTGAGTCCAGCCGCCGCCCCACCAACCTCAACCACGCGGTCAGACGGACGGAAAAGCTCCTTACTCGGACCATCCCCAAGATGATAGCCATCGAGCTGTCCCTGGAAGATGACCTCAGAACCATAGATGCGGATCCCGGACAGATTGAACAGATCATCATGAATCTCGCGATCAACGGGCGGGACGCCATGCCGGAGGGGGGCAGACTCGTGATTGAAACCCGCAACGTCTTCCTCGACGGGGAATACTGTAGTTCGTACGTGGGGGTTGCACCTGGAGAGTATGTGCTGTTGAGCGTCGCCGACACCGGCTATGGGATGAAGAAGGAGGTCTTGGAGCGCATCTTCGAGCCCTTCTTCACGACAAAGAGACCCGGGGAGGGAACTGGACTCGGCCTGTCAATGGTCTACGGGATAGTCAAGGCTCACGGAGGGCACGTCGGCTGCTACAGCGAACCAGGGCTGGGGACCACTTTCCGGGTTTACTTCCCAGTGATGGAAGTCGGCGCACTAACGGATGATCGGAAGGTCCAGGCAGTGCAGGCCGGCGGTACCGAGCTTGTTCTCCTTGTGGATGACGAAGAACTTATAAGAGCTTTGGGGGAACGAATTCTAACCGGCGCGGGATACAAGGTGCTGACCGCGAACAACGGAAAAGAGGCTCTGGCCGTTTACCGCGAAAACAAGGACGACATAGCCCTCGTCATCCTGGATCTCATCATGCCTGAAATGGGCGGCAGCCAATGCCTTGAGGAACTCCTGAAGATATCCCCTGAGCTCAAAGTGGTGGTAGCGAGCGGGTTTTCTCTTGACGGTCGGACTGGTGAAATCGTAGACGCAAGAGCCCGAGGATTTGTCCAGAAACCCTATAAACTGTCCCAAATGCTTAGTGCCGTCAGGGAGGTTCTGGATTCATGACATTAGCGGGCTTGGTTACGACAGCCGGGCTATCTTCCGTCGTCCTCCTGCGAATGGAGGGACCTCACACGATTGGCTATTTTCCACTCCCCTGATCTATTCAGGATTAGGAAGTGGATGAATTCCCTCAGCTTCTTTTGGTCGCTTTGTGACAGTTTCAATATCTGGAAACCCGCCACCATATAATCTCTGGTCCCGCTTCTCTTCTTCGTCCAGCGGCACTCAGCGATGATCAGGAGAGGATCCGACTTGATGAATGAGTCAATGGGGAGTTGAAACGTTCGGACGTCGCCCGCAGCTACACTGATGCCGGCCAAGCGGAATCCGTTTTCCGAGATGTCGCGGACGATACCGAGGCTGGAATGCTCCACATCGTATATGGGTAGGTGAATCAGAAGCTCGGTTCTTGGATCTCTGCGGGGCTTGAACTCCTCCACCCAACTCCTGTAAGCGGGAAAACCGTTGAAGAGCTCCTCGTGGGTAACCAACTTGAGACTTAACAGTTTCCTGCAGACCACCTGCAGGGCCGTCGCGGGGAGTTTGTGCTTCTGAATCAGCTCCGACTCCGTCATCCCGGCACGGATGTCTCTTGCGAGTTCGCGGGCGTCAACTTTCAACTGCATGGGGCTTCCTCTACGGCCGCGATCGCTAACGATTACTCCTCAGAGCGAAGCGACGAACGCCTTATTCTATGACAAACGGACCAGTCCGTGACTCGCTATCGGTTCTCTCCAGGGGCTTTACGAGAGTGTCTCAGAATTCCGGGATTCTGGAAGATCGTGGCACGTCTCTTTCAAGTACCCTCGCCCCTGGCCCTCTCCCAAAGGGAGAGGGGACTTGCAACCGCCCGAAATGACGTAGCCCTCTCCCGCCGGGAGGGGTGCCGCGCTTCTTGATGGTAAATAAGGGGCTGTAAATATGTCGTATTATCCGGGACATCCTGTGCTTGAAGCTGAGTGTGCAGCACTAAGCCAGGCAAGGAGGTCTCGGATGTAGAAGAAGATAGAGGAAGCGCAACGGGAATTCAATGCGATTCTTGCGTACGTCTGTGACGCAGCGATGGAGCGAGAGATTCACGAAGTGGAAGACAGCATCTATCGGATGCTTCTACGGTTGGGGCGACTGCTTTTGGAGATTTTTGTCCTTTCCATGGGAACGGGTAAGGTTGGGCGGACGCTCGTGGCGTCCGATGGGAGCGAATACCGTTATGTGGGGACCTGCCCCAGGAGATACCTGGCGATCTTCGGAGAAATAACCAATGTCCGAGCGCACTATGCTAAGCACGGTAGAGCGGGAGCTTTCCCGCTGGACGCTCGCTTGAATCTTCCGGAACCAAAGTATTCGCATGTCCTTCAGGACTGGCTGAGCAGTAAGGCAACAGAGTCGAGCTTTGAATCCGTATCGGCCTGGGCAAGAAGATATTTGGTTCTGAAAGTGGCGCACCGTCCTGTTCAACGGGTAGTACGGGACTGCACGGAAGAGGTTGAGGAATTCATGGAGTCCCTTCCCGCACCTCCTCGTGAGGAAGAGGGGTCTGTGTTGGTTCACACCGTAGACTGCAAGGGGATTTCTATGCACCCCTCAGATCGTAACAAGGCTGCGGTCAAGACCGAGGAGAAACCTGGCGAAAAGAGGATGGCCTGCGTTGCACGCGGATATAGTGTAGACCCACATGTACGATCACCTGAGACCATTGTGAAGAGCTTTTTCAAGAACAGTGGCTCGGACATGGAAAAGCAATTCTCTCGTCCTAAACCTCGTCACCTTCTATGACCCTGACATCGTCAACG
>Ga0172371_10008674_pt1 | contig 14166 bp, 12 predicted proteins | sample Lak12m_FD_114543 | JGI IMG/M metagenome (GOLD analysis project Ga0172371, IMG submission 114543) | Freshwater microbial communities from Kabuno Bay, South-Kivu, Congo - kab_022012_12m | ecosystem: Environmental > Aquatic > Freshwater > Lake | place: Democratic Republic of the Congo: South-Kivu... | reverse complement strand
TTTTTAATAGCTCTGTCAACATTCATATTCGGGACATTGTCCATTTTTGCGTTATCAATCGCAACTCTCAAAGCAGGATTCGTCTCCGGATCAGGCCCGCGCTTTGCCGCGAGCGCAATTAACTTTGCATGCTTTGTAAAAATCTTGCCGCGTTGAGCGTCAAGCGCACCTTTTTTGTGTTTTATCGAATGCCATTTTGAATGTCCGGACATAGTGAAAAGTTAAATCGAGATTGGATTATACACAAAAGAAACCGTTTTGCAATTGCCTCGAAAACCAAAATTGTCAAATTTTCTTTTTTCTCCTCAACCCCAACAGCGCAAGCGCTGTGAGAGCGATAGTCGCTGCGGTTTCTTTTACGCCTCTTTGCTGACGTGGTGTGTCTACTGTGTTGCACGAACAACCGGGAGGTTTGCCGGGGGTTTCTTCGTCAACTTGAGGAATGGAATTATCGGATCCAACTTCGGATTCAGCTCCGGTATCGGATTCAACTTTCGCATCAGCCTCGGAATTGTCCTCGCCAACCTCGTTATTCGCATCATTTCCTATATCCGAATCTGTTCCGGTAGAATCAACTTCTTTAACGACGTCGGGTTCTTCCTCTGGATTCGGTTCGATTGAATCAACTTCTTCAACTGAACCCGGTTCTTCTTCCGGATTAGGGTCAACCTCTTCAATAACATCTTCCTCCGGTTCAGCTGTGTCTTCCTGCTCGACAACATCGGGTTCTTCTTCTGGATTTGGCTCCGGATTCGGCTCAACAGTATCCGGATTCTCAATCGGTGTGCCTTCGCAAACGCCAGCGGCACATTGATCATTTTTCGTCTGAGGATTGCCGTCATCGCAAGTCGTCTCATCAGGTTTATTTTTAACACCGCAATTTCCAGTCGCAGGTTCACATCCGGTTGATTCTTTACACGGCTCTTGAGGTTGTTCGCAGATTTTTGGCGCACCCGGAGCGCATTGCCCACCTTGGCACGAATCGCCTACGGTGCACGCGTTCATGTCCGCATTGCAAGCAGTTCCATCCGGTTTATTATCAACACCACAATCCCCGGTCGCAGGGTCGCATCCAGTCGATGCTTTGCATTGTTCCGCAGGCGCAGGACAAGTGACATCGGCGCAGAGGTCGGTTGGAGGATCAAACATGGCTTGTTCCTCAGCAGGAATAACAAAACATTTTTTAATAAAAGGAGTCATGTCTCCCGGATCTTGAGTAATCGATCCATCTTCGTGAAGGACAACAGGTGGGACAGGATTAGGTGAATCAAAGCTATTGTCGAAAATAATGTAAATACCGCCGGTAACGAGCTCATACATAGAACTCAATTTGACTCCGGTTCCGCCATTTAATTGTTCCTTATCTATAGTAGCATCTTGGCCATTAGGGGTCTGCATAATGATTCCAGTGCCTCCACCAATACCAAGATATTTATAACCATTCGAAGCAGCGGTGCTAACGGTCGTAACTCCCAAGTTTTTAAAAGGGCTCAACTCAACATCGGCAAGAGAAAAATCTGGAGGGAGATTGCCGTCAGCATCAAGGAACGGAGTCAAATCAGCAGTCATTAGTCCTTGCTTGAAAGCAATAACAAGTTCTCCAGTTGAATCATCCACATCCATACCAAGACTCCACTCACTAGTTGGGTTTGTAGAAATTTCCCTAACGCTGGCAATAGGAATTTCTCCACTTCCAGGAACATGATTCAAAACCTCTTGTTCATTAAATGCGACCAAAACTTCATGGCCGTTATCAGTATAATTTGCAAAAATATAACCACCTTTGCTAACAATTCCCCCTATTCCAGGCAGTGGTAATTCTCCTATTTCTTGAGAAACAAGGGTTTGTCCAGTATCAGTAACTTTATACAAATTTCCACCAGAGAAGAATATGCCTGAATCAGTGATAAGACCTATTAACTGACCGCCCATCCCATTCAAAATCCCAACTTCTACGTCTTGGCCGTTAACTTTTTTGAAGACGCGCCAATCGGAAGTCCCGCCATCCATCCCATACACATCAATCATTTTGATAACATAGCCTTTGTGGATTTTTTGTGAGGTTCCCTCGCTCAATTGAAAGGGCGTCCAAGGATCAGGCTTTATTTCTTGATCTTGATTATTTTCAGGATTATCTATTAAAGTCCCTGCAAGATTATTTACACCAGGATCATTATACGTACACAACAACAAATCATGTAATTCCTGCCCAGGAGAATTTGTTTGTTCGTCAGCCTTCGCGTCATTCCCGTTTACCGCCACAACACCAAGAGAAGCCGCCAACCCCAAACTGGAAAGCAAAGCAGCCTTGGTTTGTCTCCCATTACCTTCTTCTTTTTTATAGTCTTCCCAATCCTCATCCTCTTGATATTGCAACCAGTTACTTAACTCCGACATATCTTAATGGTTAAAAGATATCGAGTTTATCATTTTTTGCTAAAAAGTCAAGCTCTTTTCCTTCGAAAACACAAAGGAATCAGGGCTTGGCGGCAGATACTTAATGTAAACAGGATTCGTTTGTTCTGGCTTTAGACCTTGAGCTTGCAATGACGTGTTATCAGGAGAAACTGGCGCAACAAGATCCCCTCCCTTATCAACAGGATTAAAAGGATCGATTTGCCCATATCCAACCTCTCCCACTTTTTGTTGGTCAATCGGATTCCCAGCATCATCATACTGAAGCTGCAAGCTGAAATATCTCAAATAGTTAAGGTCATATTTTTTTGCAATTTCTTTGTTGGCATCCGTCTTTGCAAGAAGGGGATCACGCGGAATAGAATAATACGATTCAGCCTTATCAACGCATCCAATACAGTTTCTAGTTGAAATTCCACCTTCGATTAAAAGCTGGTGATTAAAAGTTTTAGCATCTATCGAATCTGTAGGCTCACCATACTTCTCAATATTTGGATTTGGAATGAAGTCATTTTTGGCCGAAAACAAGGTTCCGTCAGCAATCAACAACGCTCTTATATTTGTAACATCTGGACCGACATAAATATGTCCGTGATACAACTTGTCATCTCCAAAAACTACAAAGCCAACCCTGTTATTTTTTGTAGAAGCCTCGGTTGGGTAAATATTATTGTTTATATGGATGTTCCCGCCATTCACAACAAAAACTGTGTTTTTATTAACATATAAATCAGCCTCGGGATCGGCACTTTCTATTACCAAATTGGAAACGTCATAGTAATAAATGGTTTCATTTTTAAGATCAATTTTAAGACAGCCTTCAGTTAAATTACAAGTGGGGGTCAAGCTTGGAATTTCAACAGTTACTCCAGCGTTTGGAGCCGGCTTATCAATCAAAAGTTTTCGAACATTTTCATAAACCAAATCTCTGACAATGTTAACATTTTGATCACCAATTCCGGTTATGCTAACTCCTTGCTGAGGTGAAAACACTTCTTGCCCTTGGGAATAAGTTGTCCCTTGAACCACAACGGAAGGATTTGAAACAGCCGTGGAAACGACACGCGGGAGATGGTTAGAGAAGTAGGTGACTGGGTTTGGAACCACCCCAATGCCAGCAATAAAAACTTTCGCAACATAATTTATTTTAGAATAAAGTCCGGTTCCTTCGGAATAATTTCCAGGAAGCGAAGTGTTGATATTCGCAATAGAGGCTTCCAAAGAAAATTGTCGAGTTGTAGCATCAACAATTTTAAACAAAGTATTTATATAAGTTTTATTCACTTCCAAACTTGCATTTTCCAAAGCATTTAATTTTTTAAAATCTTCGACAGCCTTAGCCGTGATCCCAGTGTCGAACATCCCCTGTTTATCCTGCAAAACTAAGAATTCGGTTTTGGTAGTCGAAGCCACAGGATTTATATACATCACGGATCCATTCTTCTTCCCCTCCACCCCCACTCCCACCGGCACGTTTCTAAACATCCACAAAGTGTTTGCGCTCAAATCATTTGAAAGTTTGGAGATTTCCAAAGCAGGTTTGAAATCCAATTTTCCGTGAGCATTGTCAAAATACGAAACTCCACGAATAATCTGCCCGGAGGTTTTATTCCAAATTGCCCATTCGATCGAAACCAATTTCAATTTATTCGGCGCAGCGGCAAATTTTGCAGCGTCGGCAAAGCCCGGTACAAGCGATAAATTATCATTTTTAACTGTCCCGGTTTTTCCTTCAATTTTCGAAACATTAGCATCGGTGGTAGGAGCGACAGCGGAAATATTAAAAGCAGTCGCGGCCAAAGCCTCTTGCGAAGCTAAAGGAGTTCCGCCTTCATTGTCCGACACTGAACCAAACAAATCGGCAGCATCCGCCGCATCCGCGGTGGTGTATAAAAAGACAGGCTTCTGCAAAATCGCGCCGGTACCGTTTTGGAAAGGTTTTGAAATTTTCGCATATTCGTAATTCAAAGCCGATAAATTTGTTTGATCACGTCTAACAGTATCTTCCCAATTGAAAAATACTTTTGCCTCGTAATTATTCGCAACAAACTGAGCCATCGGAATATCAACCCCGTTTTCGTCTTTAAAATAAAGATTAAGAATATATTTATCTACTCCGTCAGCGACTTTTACAGAGTTTGCAAGCCCAGCATCAAGAGTCGGATTTAGAATTGAAGGATCAGGAGAAAAATATCCGCAAAGTCCGGCAGTACTAGCCGCGGGACAACCGGCGGGAGTATTCACATTTACAGGAACGGTGATCTTTATCCCGGCATACACTCCACCAAAATTCAGCCATCCCAAACTCGGCGACCACGCGTAGCCGGTGATTCTTCCAACCTTGTCCATTTTGAGGCCGTATGTAATCGGCTTGCCGAGCGGATCGAGCGCGGGAGGATTGTGATTTTCGCTGTTCATACTGATCCACCCCATCGCGTCGTTCCATGCCCAGCCGTGAAAAACGCCGGCTGCGTCAATCGTCACGCCGTGATCAATCGGTCCGCACGCGACGCCTCCGACTGCGGGACTTTTTCCGTTTTTGCAATAAAAACTCACCCAACCCAAATTATCGCTCCACGCCCAACCCTGCATTTCGTACCCGCCGACAACCGGAACCAGCTTTGCGGAAAGCGCTTTATTCGGCGGCAAAAACGCCTCGCCCGACGGCCCGTTTTGAAACCAAATCGTCCCCGCGTTATTTATCCCATTCAACAAAACCGGAGTCGTCTTTCCGTACAAAGAAACGTCGGAAGAGTCCGCAAAAGCGGAAGGAGCAAAAATAATAAAAAAAGCAACTAACGAAAGACTTTTAATTAAATTTTTCATTTGGAATGAAGTGAAAGCATTTAAGAACAAACCATGCTGGAATATACCACAAGAAACAATTGTTTGCTATTTTTATACACTCAATATAGAATCCCATCCGGTACGAAAGGTAAAATTCTACAAAAACAGCTCCGCCAAAAACGTGGAGTTGTTTTTGTGCTATTGTCCAGGTGGCTGAGTCGTCGGAGGCTCAGCGTAAGGCTCTGTGGTCGGACCAACGGTATAAGGATCGCCAACACTAAAGCCCTCCTCTCCGGCATCATCGCTTACAAGTACCTGAGAGATGGCAAAAACAGCAGCGGCAATCGCAACCAAAATCGAAAAGATTATAACACTGTACTTTTTCATTTTTTAAAAATTAAAATGCTGTTGTTTGGCCGTCTCTTGTGTCTAATATCACATCGCCGGCTCTCTCATACTTCAGGGTCATATTTAACTCCGTACAATAATAATAATCAATAGGCCCAGTTCCAACTCCGATAGTGTCGGTCGAAATTATAATTTTGTTGGGGAGCGAATTTAGCATATTTGTGCCTTGTCCTTCAACAAGAACATTCTCAAGAATCTTGCTTTTAATTCCTGCGTACAAATCTCCGTCAGCTGCAGAGCCACCGCTGTCCGCGAGCTCTTTGTATTCAAAATTCTTCAACATTAAATCCAGAAATTTCCTGTTCTGCGAGCCCAAAACGCCATTTCCGTTTTGAGTGTAAATAACCAAAACTTTCCCGTTAACATACACGTACCAATCTCTCAAAAAAGTGTCTTTATTTAAAATTTCAAGCGCGTCAAAATTCCCGACTTTAAACTCTTTCGCACCGTATGAAGAAAAAACAAATTTCATGTTCGAAAAATATTCAGCTCTGGAAAGTTTCTTTAAATTCGGATCCAAAGTCACATTGAATCTTGCCGTATTTGGGTAAATTTTATCGGGAGAAAATTGATAAAGAGAAGCATCAGCCTTCCAAAAAACAACTTGATTCAGAGCATCGCTTTCAAATTTTAAAATCTGCCAGCCACCGGGATACTTAACATTAAAAGGAAGCAAATCGGACTCATATTTCTCCCACTCTTCATCAATTGGAAAAGCCTCTCCTCCGCCGTCCCTCACCCGCAAAAATCTATACATGACTTCAGCGAATCTCCCGCGTGTCATCGCTTCATTCACATGAACATCTCCAAAATCATCCATCAAAACGATATTTTTATCCTTCGCGTACGAAACATATTTTGAATACCACTCGCCGGAATCCGGATAGGTGGAAAAATCAACCTTCAAGGCCTCGGAAATAATTTTCAAACTCTCGGCAAAATTTATCGTATCATTAGGTCGGAATTTGTTATCCGAACCAACGGCCACCATGCCGGCCTTGTGCGCGCTCATCACAAATTTAAAAAACCAATCACTCTTCGTTACATCCGAAAAAAGCACCAAAAAATCCTCATCCGAAACAAGTCCGAGAGCGGAAGTAATGATCTTTACCGATTCAGCCCTCGTGATTTTATTTTCAGGTTTAAAAGTTAAATCGCTGTAGCCGCTGATAAATCCCTGTGCCTTTAAATATTCAATGGCTTTGTAATTTTCATGATCCTCCGGAACATCCGGAAAAATCCCGGCAAAAGTAATGCCCGAAGACAACATCAAAAGCACCAATACAAACGTAAATTTTTTGAGGAAATTTTTCATAGGATCTTAAGAGTACAATAACTCGCCGGGGGAGTATTTGTCCAATTTCGCTTCCCCCAATTTTTTCTTAAGAGTGGAAATAACTTTGGCAAAAGGGACGGATTCCTGAGTCCCTTTTTGCATATTTCTTATTATCGCGGTTCCTTCGCGAACCTCTGTAATTCCAATTAAAACCGTATAAGGAACTTTAAATTTATCAGCGAGCCTTAATTGATTTTTCATCGCTCCTTCACCAAGCGCGCCCATTGTCTTGATCCCTTCTTCGCGCATTTGTTCAATCAAAGGAAGGCATTTTTTCTTAGCCTCTTTGCCCAACTGTGCGACAAAAACATGAAGGTCGTCCTTAGACGGCACGCGAACTTTTTGAATCTTCATGTTTGCGATAATCCTCTCGATTCCCGCAGCGTATCCAACAGCCGGAGTGCTTTCTCCCCCCATCAATTCAATCAGCCCGTCATAGTGCCCGCCTCCGCCGATAGCATTCTGCGCGCCCTGATTTTTATCCCAAAATTCAAAAACAGTTTTTGAATAATAATCGAGCCCGCGCACCAATTTTGGATTTTCAACATAAACAATGCCCAACTCATCCAAATAACTCTTCAATTCTTCATGGAAATCTTTTGATTCTTTGTCCAAGTAATCGGCCATTTTCGGCGCAAGCTCAGCCAAAATCTGGCAATCCTCGTTTTTGCAGTCCAACAGTCTCAATGGATTTTTTTCAAGTCTCATTTTGCAGTCCTCGCAAAGAGATCTTTCTTTACCGACATAATGGTCTTTCAAGACTCTCACATATTCCGCGCGCGCCTCGGCAGTACCAATGTTGTTTAATTGAAGCTCAAAAATATTATCAACACCAAGATCGCGATTTATTTGATTTGCCAATTGAATAACTTGCGCGTCCAGAGCAGGATCGCTGATTCCGATAACCTCAATTCCAAACTGCCAGAACTGGCGATAACGTCCCTTTTGAGGCCTGTCATAGCGGAAAAACGGCTCAATGTAATAAAGAAGAACCGGCTGAGCCCAATCTTTCATCCCATTTTGAATATAACTGCGCACAACACCCGCCGTGTTCTCAGGCCTTAAAGTCAAACTGCGTCCTTTTCTATCTTGAAAAGTGTACATTTCTTTCGAAACAATATCAGTCGTGTCGCCAATACTTCGTTTAAAAACTTCCGTAAACTCAAAAATCGGAGTGGTGATCCTCTTAAAACCCGCCTGTCTGCACCTGTGTCTTATTACTTTCTTAATATACGTATAATATTCATGATCTTCGGGCAAAATATCATGAACGCCCTTTGGAGTCTGGAAAGGCGGCTTTAGAGGTACATTCCCTTGCGCGTCATCTTGATCTGTCATATTTAAAAAAAGTTAAAAACTTACGACTCATAGTACCATTTTCTGAAGATAATTCAAGTCTATTCAAAATAATTCAAAACTTATCGTTGGGACAATATTCGCGGGAGCGGCAATAGCCCGATCGCGCAAAAAGTATCCGGCGGAAGCGATCATCGCGGCATTGTCGGTGCAGTAAGAAATCTTTTGAGGCCAGCGGACTTTAACATCAAAGCTTTCCGCTTTTTTCAAAGTCATTTCGCGTAATCTCCTATTCGCCGAAACTCCGCCTGCAAGATGAATTTCTTTAATTGAAGGATCCAAAGCTTGAATAACTTTATCAGTTAAAACGTCAGAGACAGCCTCTTCAAAACTCGCGGATAAGTCGGATTTTAATTTGTCCGAAAGAACTCCATGAGTTGCAATTTGATTTTTAACTTCACTCAAAACCGCGGTTTTTAATCCGGAAAAGCTAAAGTCCAAACTTCCTTCTTCCAAATACGAACGGGGAAAATCAAAAGCCGTTCGGCTGCCTCTTTCCGCCGCTCTGGAAATCAGAGGCCCCCCCGGATACCCAAGCTCCAGAACCCGCGCCACCTTGTCAAAAGCCTCGCCGGCGGCGTCATCGCGGGTCTCACCAAGCACAACAAAATCCCCATGCCCTCGCATCAAAATTAACTCATTATGTCCCCCCGAAACTGTTAAAACCAAAACCGGAAATTTAACCTCATCCCCCTCATCGCGATCCAAAAAATTCCCATAAATATGCCCAATAATATGATGAACTGGAATGATCGGCTTCCCAAGCAAATGTGAAATTACCGACGCAACCTCAGTCCCAATAATCAGCGAACTCACAAGCCCCGGCCCCTTTGTAACTGCAACCGCGTCAATATCTCCCCAACCACACGAAGCTTCTTTCAACGCCTTATCCAGAACGGGAACAATTTTTAAAATATGCTCCCTCGCGGCGACCTCCGGCACGACTCCGCCGGTCTTCGCGTGCAGCTCCGCCTGCGAATAAATCGCATTCGACAAAACCCTAACGCCGTTTTCCACAACGGCGACAGAAGTCTCATCGCAAGATGTCTCAATCCCCAGAATTTTCATGCAGCCATTTTAAGCACCTTTTAGAACTTTGTCCAAAAGAAGCCTGTTCCACGCGATGGTCTGAGGAGTATCGGGAGAAGCTGACTCCCCACATTCAAAGAAAGGCGCAAAGTGTCCGCCGGGAACTTGGGAGCTGGTGACATTCGCTTCGGCATTGGAATAAGCTCCAGCGGTGCGTTTTGCCGCAACAGGACTCACCATGGGATCGCCATGAGCGGTCATAATAGAAACAACCTTTCCTCTAAGCCCGGCGGTTATCGCCTCGGAAGAATTTGTTAATAAAGTTTGTAAAAAGTAAACTCCGGAATCTCCAAAAAGTCTGTCCAAAACTTCGTCATCCTCCACCCCAAAAAACTTACGAGCTTTTTCTTTATCAAAATGAACTCCGTTGCCGGTAGCCAAAGATTTTAAAACAGGGAAAGTCCCCATTCTAACGGGGCCGGTAAAAAGGCTCGAATTAAGTCTATTTCTAACACCGAGATTACCGTCGAAGATATCCCCGTCCAACGGATTCCAACGGCTGCCAAACCTCTCGGTTAATGCAATGGCCCTCGAATCCGGAACAGGAATCGGGCAATAAGCCAAGGCTCCGCTAAAATATCTGTTTGTAAAACCATATTCCTCGGGATTCCCCAAAATACTCAACGCGGTCTGCCCGCCAAGACTATGCCCACCGAGAGTAACTCTCGCGGGATATCTGGTATTAAAAGGCCCGGAATCCGAAATGATTTTTATACACGTCGCAACTTCACGACGAATTTCGTCAGCGGAGACTCTCCCGATTCTTTCTTCAGGATTTTCTGTCCCGCGCCCAAATGGCGAATAAAAAACGCCGATCCCGTTATGTTCCTTCAATTCTTCAATCAATGGAGGGATAAATCGATCGCCGAAAACAGAAGTCGGAGGCATCATATACCCGGCTTGAAACAAAAGAACATTGTCTTCTTTCCCTTCTTTAACTCCATCCGGCCTTACAACAACCGGTCTCACATCTCCAAAATTTTCAACAGAAAAAGTAGCGCCCTCGTGACTGACGGTAGCCCCAGGTTTTAAGACCCTGTAATCTTCAGTGCTATACAATTGTGGAACAACCGATTCACAAATTTTGTCTCCCATCTTTATGATTTTTTAAAATTTTAAGAGACAAAAGGATAACACATAACTCTAAAAAGTCAATACCTATTAAAGCCACAAAAAATGTATAATCAACAAAATGAAACCAACCTCTATCCAAATAATCGAAATCCTGCGTAAAGCCGGCCACAATGCCTATTGGGCAGGCGGCTGTGTCCGTGATATGCTTTTCGGAATCGCGCCAAAAGATTTTGACATAGTGACGAGCGCAAAACCGGAAGAAATCGAAGAATTACTCGAACACACCATCCCGATTGGAAAAGAATTCGGCGTTATCCTCGCGATCAAAAACGGCCACAAATTTGAAATTGCAACCTTCCGTTCCGACAGTGGCTACACAGACGGCCGCCGTCCGGACGCGGTAGAATTTACAAACGCAAAAGAGGACGCACTAAGACGCGATTTCACAATCAACGCGATGTTCTACGACCCGATAAAAGACAAAATAATAGATTACGTGGACGGCCAAAAAGATTTAAAAGAAAAATTAATCCGCTTTATCGGAGACCCTGAAGAGAGAATAAAAGAAGACCATCTTCGCATGCTCCGTGCAGTTAGATTTAAAAACAATTTTGATTTTCAATACGAGCCAAAAACATACAACGCGATCAAAAAACACTCGCATTTAATAGCCAAAATTTCCAAAGAACGAATCCGCGATGAATTAAACAAAATGATTGTGGGCGTGAATGCCGAAAGGGGATTTGAAGAGCTTTTTGAACTCGGACTACTCGACCACATAATGCCGGAAGCGGTCAAAATGAAAGGGGTCGGACAACCAAAGCAATATCACAACGAAGGCGACGTTTGGGATCATTCACTTTTATCACTAAAAAATCTCACAGACGAAGACGCTGACCCGGACCCTCTGCCGGAAATAATCAGCCTCGAATTAAGATGGGCAACTTTCCTTCACGACGTCGGCAAGCCGGATACATTCAAGACCGCGGATGACAGAATTCGTTTTGACGGCCACAGCGAAAAAGGCGCGGAAATAGCGAAAAAAATCTTAACAAGACTTAAATTCTCAAAGAAAAGCATCGAAAGAATTTGTTGGTTGATTGAGCACCACATGATGGTTTTCCCGCTTTTCAAAATGCCGGACAAAAGAAAAAGACACTGGTTTTTAAAAGAAGGATTTCCGGAACTTTTGGAAGTTTACAGAGCCGACGCACTTGGCATCCACCCGGTTGACCTCACGGCTTACGAAGCGCTAAAAAAACTCTACCGCCACGAAATCGCGGTTTTAAAATTGATGCCAAAAAAGCTCATAGACGGCAAAAAAATCATGAAACTGACTGGCCTTCCTCCCGGCAAAAAAGTCGGAACAATTCTAGACAAAGTCCGCACTCTCCAAATCGAAGGCGACCTAAAAACCCCAAAGGATGCGGAAGAGTACGTGAAGAAAATGAGAAAGAGCTAATCGGCTTCATCAAGTTCGGCGTAAGTCTCCGGAATCCCATTGTCAAACTCCCACTTTCCATCCATAGCAACATGCAATTCCGGAAACGCCAATTGAAAAGTATTCAAAGCCGCATCAGAATTTCGCTTAACTTTTTCTGGATATTTTGCTGCATAAGCAACTTCAAATTCCGCAAAAAGCTCGTCATATTTTCCGTTAGAATATAACTCAACAGCTCTCAAGATTGCCTTTTCTTTATCTTTATTTAAAAGTCCAACCACCTGCAAAGTATTTTGAGTCATAGCTTCATAATCCATAGCAGCATCTCCAGTAATTCTCATCGTCTCAACTTCAGCAAGCCCCTCATGATCCAAACCCTTTTTTAAGTGAACAACATATTCGTGAACAAGAGCGTGTCTAAAAACACTCAAATCACCCTGTCTCAATAAAACCGGATCGATTTCAACGAAAGTCGCATGTGCTTCCCCAACAGCTTCACCAGGCAAAGATTTTAAAAGAATTTTATCGGTTTTTACGTCAACAAATTTTCCCAAAAACAGCAGAATCATTTTCAGATTCTTCAACTTTTCAGCACTGACAGGGCTATCCTTAAGAGCTTCCAACTCTTTCATATAATCTTTCAACGTTTTAGCCCCTTCCGCCTTAGACTCTTCCAAAGTCTTCGAAACAGCATCGTGCGTTTCACGAGCACCAGGGAACTGAAGGACTTTTACTCCTTCCCCACTTTCTACTCCCAAAATTTTTGGATCTTTTTGTTCAGCCATCAAACAATTATACCACAAATCCGTTAAACTTGCATCACGCAATTTGACAGCCAATCCAAATACGTGCTAAAATTGTAATACAAAATATTACAATTAACACACAGACACATGCGCGAAGTAATAAATATTTCACTCCCATCTCCAATGGCCAAAACCGTCAGAGATGTTGTCAAAACAGGATATTACTCGTCAGTCAGCGAATTTTTTAGGGCGCTTCTAAGGGACTGGCAAGAAAATAAACTTCTAAATGATTTACACAAAAGTCGATTGGAAATAGAGGCTGGCAAAGGCAAAAGATTGAATTCTTTGAAGGATTTGAGATAATCGCCGCCAGCCATGGAAATAATTTACAGCCCAAAATTCGCGCGGGAATACAAAAAACTGCCGGCAAACATCAAAGACATTGCTGAAAAACAGGAGGTGATTTTTCGAAATAATCCTTTTGATCCAAGATTGAAAACACATAAATTAAAAGGTAAGCTCAGCGAATTTTCATCATTTTCAATTGGCTACAAGCACAGAATAATCTTTGAATTAGTTGAGAACAAACAAACAGTATATTTCCATTCGGTTGGAACCCATGATGTTTATCAATAGAACCTGTAACAAGGCTTGCGAAATTTTGAAAATATGCTACTATAGACCACCATGAAGCTAAAAGAAGGAATCAAAAATTTGTTGGAAAAAGCGGGCCTTAAAGAAGACGAAATAAGGCTTTATATAACTTTGCTATCAAATCAAAGTAAAGCGATTTATGAAGTCGGAAGAAAAGCTGGTCTTTCAAAAAACAAAGCATACAAAGCTTTTTCAAATCTTTATGAAAGAAAAATAGTCGGCTACACGGGCAGCGGCCAATTTAAATACATTTTTACAACCACACTCGAGCCATTAATCACAGACGTCGAAAGAAAATGCAGGACTCTCGGCCGCACAGGCGAAAATCTCAAAAAAATCGAAAAATTAATTCCTTATTTAAACAGCAAAGAAGAAAAAGCGAGCATCGAAATCCTGGAAGGGGACGACATTCATCAAAATTATTTTGATCTTTTGGACGAAGAATGGGATACGGTTTTCGCGTATGGAGATTTTGATACATTCTGCGAAGAATTTGGTTTTAATGACGAGAAAAAATTTATCGCGAACAGAGTGAAAAAAGGCAAAAGAGCGAAGGCCTTGTGTACTTCTAGCGGGGCGTACACTCAGGACGTAATGAGCCGAAACGAAAACGAATTAAGAAAATTATTTTGCATCGAAGACGAATCATTAAAAAACACGTGGATCTACATGTACGACAAATCAAACATGACTTCAATTTGGACAAAAGACGAAAATAACAACTTCCAGGGAGTGTTAATAAAGAACAAAGCAGTCGCCGATCTTCACAAAAATATCTTCGAAAAAAAGTGGAAGGAATTACGCGGAAGCCTTCAAAATTAAGCACATAGTTTTCAGCTTTCAGGAAAATAGCCGATATG
>Ga0172371_10008673_pt1 | contig 14166 bp, 18 predicted proteins | sample Lak12m_FD_114543 | JGI IMG/M metagenome (GOLD analysis project Ga0172371, IMG submission 114543) | Freshwater microbial communities from Kabuno Bay, South-Kivu, Congo - kab_022012_12m | ecosystem: Environmental > Aquatic > Freshwater > Lake | place: Democratic Republic of the Congo: South-Kivu... | reverse complement strand
GCTTTTTACACCTCCAGGTTGCTAAAAAGAGGAGTTTATGGCAGACAGAAATAAGCAAAGTCAAATCATAAAAGATTTCATCGAAAGAACAGTTAAGCCTAGAGTTAAAGCCTTTGAGTCTAGGGAGAAGACAATCGATGCTTGGACTAAAAGATTCGAAGCCGTAAGGTCAATTCAAGGCCTAAGCTACGGCGATGACCCGGAGAAGTTTCCAAAGACTGAACCTTGGGAAGATTCTAGTGATGTCGGCATTCCAATTGAAGCAATAACAATAAGGGCAATTGTCGCTAGGTTTGTAAAAACTATTCTAGGCTCGAAGCCTATAGCAAATGTATCTGGTAGGGGCAAATCTGATTACGATAAGGCAAAAGTAGTAGAAGAATATAATTCCTACTCGCTTGAATGTGAAATGAATTTTGAGAGAAATTTCTTTGATACTGCAATGGATGTTTGTTTAGCCGGAGACGGCGTAATAAAGCTTATTGAGGCAGATGAGGAGTATTCCTGGGAAGAGACTCACTTTACATTAATTGACCCTCAGACAAATGAGCCAATTCCAGATCCGAATAATAAGAACGAATATGACCTTGAGTGGCCTGACGGATATCCAATAGAAGTAGCTGAAGATTTTCAGCCTCCAGTCAATCCGGCAACGGGGCTTATTCCTAGAGTCGAGGAAATAACGTACGAGAAGACAGATAAAACCTATTTTGGAACAAAGGCAGTTCCAGTCGACCCTCGCAATTTTATTTACCCAGAAGACTGCGATACTTGGGACATAGATGAAATGCCTTGGTGTGCTCATAGATTTAAAAAGTCTTGGAGCTGGCTTAAAAAGAGAGAATCAGAAAAAGAGGGGGACGGAGGTTATGAAAATCTAGACGAATTGAAAGACGAAGGTGAAACTGATGACACCCAATCTTTAATCACTAAGAGAATCGACTTGATTGAAGTATGGGCAGAAGTTGATATTGAAAACAGTAATGGCGAAGTAAAGCCAAAAGAAATCATTGCTCTTTACGCCCTTGAAAAAGGAGTGCTTCTTGGCTGGATACAAAATCCATATCGTGGTAAGAGGATGTTTTTTCATTATCAAATTATGCCAATGTCTCATAGATTTGAAGGGAAATCAATTCCAGAGTTCGCAAAAGGGATTAGGGATTTGATAGACTGCTTCTTTAATAATATGGCTAATAGAGATACAATCAATTCTCATCCACCGTTTGTCTATGACGAGGAGTCAGGCTTTGACCCAGAGATACATGAGTTTGGACCTCATGAATTCTGGGGTGTAACAGATAAAGCAAGGCTCGGTAGACTTGATATGGGAAGCAGGTCGGAATTTACATCTCAATGGATAATTGAATTTACGCTGGGATTAATTCAAAAGCTCTTCGGCGTAACAGATTATACGACAGGTTCAGTTTCAAGTATTGCCGAGAATAAGACAGCGCGTGGCATTATGGCAATAATAGGTGAAGGGAATTTTTCGTTCGATACCATGATTGCGCTTTTACAAATGACTAATAAAAAGCTCTTTGAAGCCAATATTAGAATGACTGCTAAGATGCTCAAAGAAGCCGGAATGGATAAAAAGGTATTTTACGTTACGGAGTCTAGCGAAAATCCTTTTAGGGAAATTGAGGCAACTACGATGTCTCTTGGATGGAATTTTATACCAAAAGGGACATCTGTTGAGGCAAATGTTTACAAGAAAAGAGAGGATGCTGAGAGAAACCTAGCAATGCTATCTAAGAATATTTTCTTTTCTCCTCAGACGCCTTCAACAATGAACAATCTAAAGGTTCTTACTCAGATATACTGCGATGCATATAATATAAAACAAGCAAAGCTTCCTTCTATGGAGGAGATTCAGCAGGAGATGATTAGAATGCAGGCAGATGTTCAGCAAGAACTCAAGAAGAGGCAAGAACTGGAACAGCTTAAAGCTACAGCTAAGATTAAAAGAGGAACGCCTGAAGGGAATGCTGCTCAGAAAGTTTTGGACTCAATTGCATTAAGTGGACAAAAGCCACCTCAAGGAGGTCAGGGTGAAAAACCTATTCAATCAAATATTCAAGCGCAAGTCTAAAGAGGATATTGCGCTAGAATCAGAAGCAAAGCGTCAAGAGATAAGGCTTAGAGGTGAAGCTGCTAAAAGACTCCTTATGAATCCGGATTACCAGCTACTAGAAAAAGTACACAAAGAGGACAAGGAGAGACTTTTATTGACGTTACTAGATGAAGATATAACTGAAATGAAAACCGATGATATGAGAGTTAGGCTCATAGCTAGAATTAATGAGATAGACTCTCTTTTAAATAAACCAAGAAGTCTTATATGGCAGATGGAAAATCTCACTGAAGTGAGAACTGCTTTAAAGGAAGCCCACGAGAGGCAGGCTCTCGGTAATAAAACTGGAGGGTAATATGTTTTTAGTAAAATGGTTTTGGCAGCTTGTAGGCACTTTAAAATCTGAGGCAGGAGTTGTCGGCGGCGAAGATGAGGGCGAAGAAGGCTCAACTGCTACCGGCGAAGAAGGAGCTGAGGGTGAAGAAGGTGCTGAAGAAGGAGCAGATGGTTCTGAAGGCTCTGAAGGAGAAGAAGGAACTTCTGAAGATGGAGAAGGCGAAGAAGGAGCGGAAGGCGCTGACGAGGGCAGCGGTAAAGACCTCGGTAAAGACCGCTCCAAATACATTCCGCGCGACAGATTCGATAAGGTCAATAAGACGGCCACTGAGGCTAAGAAGCTTGTTGAGCTTGGAATTTTAGTCGAAGATGAGAATGGAGAACTTCACATCAATAAAGAAGTCTTAAAGTCTCAAGAAAAGCCTAACGAAGACGGAAAAGAAGTGCTCGATTTTGACAAACTTGCTTTTAGCAAAGAAGAAGTAGACGAGAGTAGTTGGCCTTTAGTAGAAAAGATTAACAAGAGATTTGATTCTGCTAAAGGATATGTTCAGGAGCTTTCTTATTATGTAAGAGTGCTCTTAGCAGAAAATAGGATAATAAAAGACTACCCGGAATTTCTCCAAAAAGATTCTCCTTTAAGAAAGAAGGCTTCCGAAATAATGAAGTCTGATAAGGAGTTTCAGTCTACTTATAGAGGCAAGCCTGAAGCAGGGTACTGGGCAGTCAAAAGAGCGAGTGAACTTCTTAGCGGCAAAAAGCCTTCTAATGAAGGAAAGCCAAAGCCTAAAGGGAAGTTTATAGTTGGGAAGGGCGACGGAAGTGGGAAGCCTCAAAAGAAGGTCGGGCTTATGGATATAAGCAATATGACTAAAGAGCAGCTCGATAAACTTGAGAGAGAAGAACATGAACGCCTTTCTAAACTCAAAAAATAAGAAAGGGATTACATCATGATGGAATTTTTAAGGAGACTTTGGGCGACACTATCGCTTAATGAAAAAGGCACGTCTCCTACTAGCATGGTCGCGATGAATACAGATTCTGATAGCGACCTGGACTATAACAAGCCGGAAATCTGGCAAGCAAGACTGAGAATGGATGCAGCTAGAAAATCTTTTTTCGGTCCAATGAAAGGCGCAGAGCTCTCAGGACAGCCAATCATAGAAAAGTCAGATTTCGTTAATCAGGCAGGCGACGTTATACACATTCAGGTCATGACAGAGCTCTACGGGCCAGGCGTAACAGGAGAAACGGAGTTAAGAGGCAATGAAGACAAGATGTCTACTGGCCAGTTTGATGTCGCTGTTGACTGGCTAAGATACGCTGTCGCATTTACCAAAAAAGTAAAGAAGCAGGTCAATTTTGATATTATGGCGCAAGCTAGAACTTTGATATCAAATTGGCTCGGAAGAAAGCTTGACAAAGAAGCTTTTAGCGAGCTTCTGACAGAAGCGTCTAATACTCTTTATGCAGGAAACGGAACTAGCGAAGCAACTTTGTCAGACGACGATACTTTTACTACACAGGAGCTTGATAAGATTAAGCTTGCAATGGATAGACTTGGTGCTCAGCCAATATCTATTGAAGGCAAATCTGGCCAAGAAACCTATCATTACGGAGTAGTAATAAGCGAAATCGACGAATACAACTTACGCGGAGATTCAAAATGGTTAGAAGCTGTGCAGTATGCACATCTTAGAAGCGAAAAGAACCCTATATTCTCTGGTCGTCCAGTAGAATGGAACGGATTGCTCGTCTATACTCTAAGAGGAGTAAAGGCAGCTAACTGCGTTCAAGGTTCGCCTTTAAGACCTGAGACTGTATTGTACGGAGAATTGTCAGCAGAAGCAACAACTGTGACGGTCGGCGGAGCAGCGGCGGCAAGCGCAGGTCAACAAAAGCAGTACACAGCGTTTTTTGGTTCTACCGGAACGCTTAAAATTGGGTCTGAAGAAATTACCTATACAGGCAAAACTTACAGGACCTTTACAGGCTGTACTCGTGGAGCTAACTCGACAACTGCGGCAATTCACGCAACAGGCTCCCTCGTAACGCAGCGTGATGTTTCTAGTATCATAGCATTTGGCTCAGAAATAATGGCATTAACTTGGGGCCAGAAACCTGAAAGAATAGAGGATAAAGACGATTACGGCTTCATTACTGGAGTCGGAATTGAAACTCTATACGGTTTCCAAGCAATAAAAGATTCGGCTGGGAATACACCCAACTACCTTGTTATGAAAGCTTATAGCAAGAACCCAGGTTCCATATAATAGAAAGGAGGATATAATTATGAAGAAGTTAATGTTATTTGTAATTTGCCTATCCCTTCTATTTGTAGGAACCGCACTGGCTGGTCCTTACGACAGGGAAGACACAAAGGCTGGGTACGTCAAGACTGTTACGAAGACCGAGGATGCAGTAATGGTAGGAAGGCCGTGCTATATATATGGCCTAACAATCTATGCGACGAGTTCGAATTCGTTTGCTAATTTCTACGACAGCGCTTCGACAAGTTCGAATCTGATTATAGAAATAGGAGAGGCGACGCAGTATAATACAAAAAGATACGAGTTTGACCCTCCGATTCAAGCAGAGAACGGCTTGTACGTAGATGTAACAGATTGTTATGCAATAGCAGAGTACAGGTAGCTTTATTGAGGTGGAGGGGAAATATCCCTCCTCTCCACCTCATACCTTTAGAGGAGTTTATGAAAAAATTAATCTTAGCGCTAATGATAGTTGGGCTTTTATGTAGCCCAGTCTATGCAGAAACGCGCAATGAAAATAGGCAAGTCTCAAGTGGCTTAGACTCTACAACTGGAACGGATGTTATTAAGTCTTCGCCTGGACAGCTATTTGGGGCAAATATTCTTGCAACTAGTAATGGTGGATGGATAGCAGTGTACGATTCGAGCAATACCACTTTATCAGGGAAGACAGTTCTTTTAGAGATAGGTGAGGCGACATCTGGAAATTCTAAAATTGAAACACTTCCTGGCATAACTTGCTTTAATGGCATTACTGTGGAGAGTTCGAATGCAAAGTTTATTATCTATTATTACTAGTTTTGATACTTGGCTAAAAGCTTTTATTCTTATAGTTCCAACACTGTACCTTCCTGGAATTAAACAAGAATCTTTACAGCTAATGCTCTTCCACTATGGTACTCTTATCCTTTTTTCTATAGGGATATTAAAAGATTCTCAGCGTAAGTTTTCTAATCCAAGCCTACTTCTACTAATAAGCGTCTCAATTCTTCTGGCTTTAACTAGAAGTGGTCGCGGATTTTCTTTGACTTTCATTAATATTGTCTTCGGCTCGCTCCTATACTATACAATTATCACTAGTGCAAAAGATGCAAAATCCTACGTAAAGTATTTTTTAGTCCTCGCTTGGATAAACATAGCATTTTTTATTCTCCAAGTTTTTGGATTAAATTTAATATATAGCGAGCCTATTAGTTGCGGCGCAATGGCGAAAGAAAAATATCTGGCAATTTTTCTTAGCTTCATTGCTCCGATGTCAACCACCATTCCGGGATTATTTGCGCTTTTAATTGGCGGCATTCTCTTGTTGATAAAATCCTACACAGCTCTATTAGCCTTCTTCGCATCTTTAGCTATGCTCTGCTGGCTAAAAAGAAAGACTGACAAGACAATGTTGACTCTCGGTACGCTAATCGTCATTGCAATATTCGCAGCTTTTTTAGTGCCGATGCTTTTTTCGAACTTCTTTTATAAGATTTCAACAAGGCAAGATGCTTGGATTTTTACATTAAAGGAGTCCTTTCAAAATATACTCTTAGGTAGGGGCTTAGATAGCTTCGATAACTATATCGCTACTACAAATGTGAGCGCTACTTTAATAGCTAGTACCTACAGTGAGTACCTAAGAATGATGTACGAATTTGGAGTAATTCCATTTTTAATAATTATAGTCTCAGCGATATTCTATTTTAAGCAGCTTTGGATTAAAGGAAGAGAATATTTTACGCCTAAGATTTATCTTGCAAGCATTATAGCAATTTTAATCAGTATGGCGTTTCAAGATACAATGCACGTAACTAGGCTAGGCGTACTGGCCGTAGTTATTTTAGCGCTATTTGAGGTGAGCTTAATCGACACACAAGAGAAAGGAGTGGCACAGTGATTAATATTGCATATCAAGGAAAAATGTTTCCTAAGGCGGTGCTGTTTGACGGAAGAAGGAAGGTGGTATTCCATCCAGATAGAAAGATTGTCGCATTAGAAATAGACGATGCGCTTTACTTGCTTGCACAGAATAAGCAAATAAGTAGAGGTGTTTATGAATTTGCAATAATTGAGACCGACATACCGGAAACTCGAGCTCCAATAGTAGAAAAAGAAGAAGCGCCGAAGAAGAAAACTAGGAAATCTAAAAAGGAGGAATAATATGGACGTAGACTTAAAAACAATCGTTAGTGATTTCGAAAAAAAGGTGAATGCTCTAAAGAAGGATGTCGATAATTTAGAAAAGAAAAAGGCAAATCTCCAGGTCGATGTTAACGACCTTCAGTCGGAAGTGAGCGACCTTACTAATAAGAAAAAGAACCTAGATAAATTTTTAGACGTCTCTCTCAAAAAGTCTACGGAGTTAAAGTTAAAAGAGCTAGCCGACTTAGAAGATAACCTAAAATCTGATAAGGAAAAGCTGTCTAAAGATAAGAGTCAAATTGCGGCCCTTGAAGAAGACTTGAAGCTAAGGATTAAGCTTGCTCAGAAAGAAAAAGAGAATTTAGTAAGGTCTAATCAAGAAAACGAAGGAATAAGAGAAGAGCTTATTGCAGCTAGAGCGAGGTTAGAAAAAGCTGTCAAACTAATAGCGGAGACTCTTAATGGGTAGAATGGCGAGAGTTGTAAACTATACAATGACTCTAGCAAATACTTGGTACAAAGTATTTGATGAGTCTGACTATAGGAGCAATAGAGTTAAAGAGATAAAAGTAAAACTTAGAGAAGATTCGACGGCGGGCTTTTTTAGATATAACTATGACGGGTCAACTACGGTTTTTATGACATCGACTTCTGGATGGACTGTGGTAAAGGATGTTAAAAAATTATACTGCTACATTCCAACTACTACAGCGCAGGTTATCGAAATTGAAGTCATATACGAATAGAGGTGAAAGATGGCAGGAAAAATCTTCTCGGATATTTACACTGAGTCGGCTAGAGATACGGGCGACCAAACTACTAGCTATATAACCTACGTTAAGAAAAAGGTAAACGATGCTCTAAGAGATATTTGTAGCGAGATGAAGTATAGCTGGCTTCAAAGGACTGCTGACGTTGCTCTTACTGCGAGTTTGCAATATTACCTAATGTCGACACTTGCCGCTAACTGGGACGAAGATACTCCTATTAGCATCTATTATAGAGACACTGCTAATAAGCGTCAAGACTTAGATTGTTACGATGATAACGAATGGATGAAAGAGGAGGATATTGACGAAGGAGACTGCTACGGATTTAACGTAAATAAAAAGGCTGGTGTATGGCGAGTCTACTTTACTCACGTGCCTGATAGTGAATTTGTAAGCTCATACTCTCCACTAAAGATGGAGTATCAGAAATATCCCACTGAATTGTCGGCAGACTCCGACATCCCCGAGCTTCCGACAAATCACCACCAGGCACTCGTTTATAAGACTAATGCCCTTATTTCAGTTGAAATGGGGGATTCTGAAAGCGCTCTTGCTTGGGATACTTTAGCTGAAAGGTCTTTAGGAAAATTGAGAGCAAAGCAGGTTAATCGCAAAGGAAAGCCTAAAAGAGTGTATCCTAGTCCTTCAATAACCATTAGGGGAAGGGTTCACAGGACACAGGATTATAATTTATAATGTATAAAAAAGACTTATTTCAAAATGTAGTTCGGCTTTACGGCGGCATGAATATTAGTGATACTCCTGACAAAATCAGTCAGAAAGGTCAAGCTGAGTACATTCTAAACTGCTACAATATGCCTGATGGTGGCATAGCAAAATTATTTGGTAGGTCAAAACATAACTCTGCAACAATTGGGGCAGCCGCTGAAATAACCGGAATCTACGAGTTAAAAATAGGCACGCCCGCATTTTTCTGCATAGCTGAAGCTAAATTCTACAAGGATAATGCTGGTACTTGGGTAGATAAGACTGGCGGGGTAACTATAACAGACAGCAAAAACAACTTGTGGCAGTTTAGTAAATTCAGCGATGTTTTAATAGGCACATCTTTATCCAGGGACCAAGCAATTGAGCATGACGGTGGAGCAGGAAATGCAAGCGCAGTTTCAAATATGCCAGCAGCAAAATTTCATGTACCGTTTAAAAATAGGATAGTAGTATATAACACAGCTGCACAGCCCAAGCTGGGCTACTGGTGCGCAATAGACGATAGGACTAGCTGGGATACTACAAACAATTATCTTAATTTTAAAGGTTCTGAGGCCGATGACGAGGCTGTATCCGGAGCATCCGGGCATCTGGACAATATTATTGTAGGCAAAAGGACCTCTGTTTATAGGCAATACCATACCGGAACTGAGCCTCCTTTTAAGTATTATAAAATAGATAATATAGGAGTTAGTGCAAACTTTACTATGCAGTCAATTCCGGCTGCCGGAATTTATCCAGCAAGATTAATCTGGATGGGATACGATAACTTTTATCAACTCATAGGAGATTCAATTTCAGCAATAGGAGACGATATAAAGCCATTTTTCTCTGAAGGAGCACCGTTTCAAATAAACTTATCAAGACTCGAATACTGTACAAGTGGCGTAATAAAGGAAAAGAATTTGTATTTTTGCGCTTTTAGTAGTGGTTCAAATGCAACCAACGATAAGTGTCTAGTATTGGACTACAAAAACATGATGTGGGCAATATGCGATTTTCCTATTAATAGTTTTGGCCTCAGAACAATATCTGGAAGAGAGTTTATGTATTCCGGCACTTATACTGGATTCGTAGCTAAACATGACCCAGCAGTATATAATAATTTAGGAAGTGCGTATTCTTCTATATACGTCTCGAGTTGGATAGACTTTGGAGATACTCAAAGAGAGAAGAAAATAAGATATCTAATAGCATTGATGGATGCTGTAGGAAGCTTTAATTTACAGGTAGAGTATAGGTCAAATTTGTCGACAGCTTGGACAAGTCTAGGCAACTTTAATTCTTCTTCTGGAGGAGAATTACTTGGAGTTGACTGGACTCTTGGAACAAGCGAACTTGGAGGAGAAGACTTGACAGAATCTGTACTAGAGGTCCTAAGACGCTTCAAAAGAATTCAACTTAGATTTACTCAAGCTACCTCAGACCAGTATTTTAGATTATACGCTTTAGGTATTTTGTATCAGAATTTATCGGGACATAGGATAGGATAATGGAAAAAGCTATAGTTTTAAATGATTTAAAAAATCCAAGCGAGCTTTTTAGACTAAGAGATTACATAAGAGAGCTTTATGAGTTTATAGACAAAAGGCTGGTCTTCGTCGCTTCTAGCGCAACGCCTATTTTTGACTGCGACCTAGGAGAAAGCTTTTTGATAACCCTAACAGCTAATGTTACCGGAATTACTATCAAGAATGCCTATAAAGGAAAAGCTATAAGCTTGATTTTCTTGCAGGGTGGTGTTGGTGGTTACTCGATAGCTGGTTGGGCAGCTAATGTAAAGCTAGTAGGTGGGGCCTATGGCGGAGGAGACGCAGTAGGAGAATATGCAACCCTAACTCTAATCTATGATAACACAAATTGGGTAGAATTATGCAGAACAAACGATGTGAAGTAATTTTAATCTTAGTAGGCTTGCTCTCAATAACTGTGAACGCCTTCGCAGCTTTACCGACACAAGAACAGCTTGATAAATTTTGCATTCAGGCAGAAATGAAAATAGATGACCAGGTCCATAGCTTTTACATTAAAAGTATTGCAGATTTTACAGATGATGGTTTTGTTGTAAGATGGGGTAAATATGGAGAAAATAGGACTTATTATCTAAAAGAGCAGTTTCTAAATTACAATGAAATGAAAGAAAAGTATCTTCGACTAAAAAAGGAGTTTAATTTATGAAGAGCGCCTTAACTTATGATGAAAGGCTACGTGGTTTCCGTGACTGCTAAAAAGTTTAAGATTTTTAACGTCGTTATTTCTAATATTGCCATCAATATGATGAACTACTTCCTCCGGCTTAAGAAATCTACCAAGATGTTTTTCCATAACAAGCCGATGTTCAAGAACATAGCCCTTGCTGTCACAAAAAGGGTGATTTTGCATACTTATTTTGGCATATCCTTCACCGACAAATATTTTACATCCACCTTTCCAAGCAGGATTATTGCTTCCTTTTCGCATTTCGCTAATCTTTTCAATAGTTTCTTTGGAGTGATGACCTCCTGGAAGAAGACTTTTGTGACCCTTTTTAAACCAAGTTCCACTGCATTTTTTCTTAGTTTCTTCAGACATTGGATGTCCTGGCCTTCCTATTTGATAAAGCCAGTAGCACTTATGGGTGCAGAATTTTCTATGACTTGCCTGATATGGATAAAAAGAAAATTCAATACCACAATTTTTACAAATACGTTTAAGCTTAGCCATATAATATCCCCTTTCTATTATAGGAATATTATAGCACATTTGGGAGGATGAAGTCAATGAAAAAAATAAAAGTATTTTTAATAGCTTTTATGGTGTTACTTGTGACTACAAAATTAAGTCTTGGAGCTGATATCAGTAAAAGTCATGTTTGGGCAGATGGCGAGATACCTACAGCAGCTCTTTGGAACGGAAATGAAGACCCCCTCTACACTACGATAAATGATATTGAGGGTGATAATTTAGCAACTGACATAGCAATATCAACCTCAGGAGCTTGTACATTTTCAGGTACAAATACTTTGTCAGGAGCAACTACAGTATCAGGAACTTTTGCAGCTACGGGCAATTCTAGTATTGGCAATGGAGCTGATACATTAACAATTAATTGTTCAAGTGGCATTACTTATACGCCAGCAGCAACGTGGACATTTACAGATGCTCAGACAGTATCGGGCACTTGGGCAAACTTGGGAAATGTAACTACAACTGGTACATTTGGCTTAGGAGGAAAACTTACTGCAGGTGCCAATGAAATAGAGTGCTCTAATGTCGATATTACTGGTGGCTCAGTTACAGGAATAACTGATTTAACAGTCGCAGACGGTGGAACCGGTGCCTCAACTTTAACTGATGGTGGAGTTTTGCTTGGTTCTGAAACTGGCGCAATAACTGCAATGAGTGTCTTGGCAGACGGAGAAATGATAGTAGGCGATGGAACTACTGACCCAGTAGCAGAAAGCGGAGCAACTTTAAGAGCTTCAATCGGTGTAGCAATAGGCACAAATGTCCAAGCCTATGACGCTCAACTTGATGACTTAGCTGATGGCTCTTTAAGTGGTGCAGGAACAGTAAATACTTCTGCTTTAACAGGTTCAACTTATCTACCAGATAATACCGTAGACACTACCGCTTTAAAAACAGCTACGAGTGAGGTATCAACTACGCCTGCTGCTAATCTTACATTAACAGGTGGTCAATATTGCCATTTGCCTCAAACTAAATGGAGCATAACTTGGGGTAATATCGAAGCTAAATTGGCACAGGGCTCAGGATATACTCTATGGAATAGTTATACAACAAACATCTATCTTTATGGTAATTCAGGCGGCACGAATTCAGCTATAACTTTATACCATACAGCTTCAGGCGAAGATTACTGGTTATGGCTTATAATAGATAAATCTACAAAAGAAGTTATATCAATGTCAGGAGCTTCTGACCATCCTGCTTATGGCAATGGTGGAGATTTTGATAAAGTCCTTCATCCGTTTAGAGATTATAACCCTGATACTCAAGATATAATTTTAATTGAAAAAGACCAGGCAAAGGCAATTCAGCAGGAAGCTAAAGAAAAGAATTTAAGTGTATTGGAATTGGTAGATAATGAGTATAAAATTGATTTATCTAAAACCTATGAATACAAGCCAATTCATTCAGGACAATTTTCGCCAGATAAAAAGCCGGTGCTTGTAGAGGTCATTCCAGACTATGTTCAAGTAAGGAGACTCGCTCTTATGAACGACGATGATAAAATATTTAAGCAGGGTAAAATAGATGCAAGAGTTATGCAGCTCGAAGCAAAGAAGCAGAGCGAGGAAGTAAAAAAAAGCACATTACTTAAAAAACTAGGTATAACTAAAGAAGAAGCTGAGCTGCTTTTTAAATAATGCACACACTACTTTTAGATAAATATTTAAGGGTTCGCAAGAATGAAACTAAGGGCTATCTCTTGCATCTTTATAATTTTCTCAATGCTTGGAATATGGTAGAGAAGTATTATATAAATAAGGAGTTGGTAGGACTTGCACTTTGCTTTAGAACAGATAGCGAGGACTTTGACAATCTTCCTAAGAACCCATCAATAGGCAAAAATTTATTTGTAATAAAAATTGTTGTTAAGGATGGTTTTGAAAAGACAAGTATACCTCTTAAAATGCTGAGAAACTTTTTAAAGAAAAATCCTGGAGTAGAAAAATTATATTTAGAATATCATAAAGACGACCACCTAAAATCATTTAACGTAAGGAGAGAGTATGTCCTCGAAAAAGCCTGATGTCCCAACATATGCAGAAAGTCCAATGACTACAGATTTAGAAAAACTGCTGTTTCAAAAGTCCAAATCCCTAGCAGATATGCCTTACGGAGAATGGTATCAAAGATTTAACGTGCCTGAGAGCGATTTAGCTAAGAGTGCCGTAAGTAGAATGGAGAATTTATTTTCTACTCAGGACTACACTCCTACAAGCTATGAAGATTTTCTTAGTAAAATTACACCAGACTCTACTCTTTCTTCAGATGCTTTAAGTAAATATAAAGGTCTTATAGACACTCAGGACTATTCCTTGACCGATACAAACAAGATAGAGCAGGACTACTTAGATACGGTTTTAAGAAAATACAGCGAAGCAAGAGACAAAGGATTAAAGCCCATTCAAGAAAGTCTTATAGCAGAAAACTTAATGGGGTCAGGTCCTGGGTATGAAAAGCTTCAAGAATACGGAAAAGAATCTGCTGAAGGAGTAGGCGATATTACTAAAACCTGGGCATATGAAGGCATTCAAAGGAAGCAGCAGCAGCAGCAGTATATGGACGCTCTTAAAAGAGGTGACTATACTACAATGTATAATCTCGCTCTTCAAGATGAACAAAAGCAGTACACACAAAAAACCCAAGCAATGAATCTTGCTGAAGCTGAAAAACAGTATTATGATGCCTTATCAAGAGGTGATATTGAGACGGCTTTTAACGTGTCGCAACTTATAAGACAAAATCAATTATACCCAATAGAACAGGCAACAAATGCTGAATTCAATGCACTCAGTCCGGCACAGAACTTATACTCAACCCTAACTCAAAAAGACTTGGCAAAGTACAATGCAGCGATGCAGGCTTATCAAGCGCAGCTTCAGAGTAAAGGTAGCATGTCTGGACTCGGAACAGCCTTAGGAATAGGTCTCATGGCAGCAACCGGTGGAACTATTGGTGGTTCTGCCTTAGCAGGAATGATGATGGGTGGAGCTGCAGGAGGCGGACTTGGTTCAATGTTTTCAAATTAAAAGGAGATTAAAATGAGATTTGACCCCTATAGCTTCGACACGAAGTATTCAGATGCAATGCTTAATTTTTTATCAGGTCAAGTAGGAGAAGAGATGTCTTC
>Ga0172371_10008665_pt1 | contig 14178 bp, 15 predicted proteins | sample Lak12m_FD_114543 | JGI IMG/M metagenome (GOLD analysis project Ga0172371, IMG submission 114543) | Freshwater microbial communities from Kabuno Bay, South-Kivu, Congo - kab_022012_12m | ecosystem: Environmental > Aquatic > Freshwater > Lake | place: Democratic Republic of the Congo: South-Kivu... | reverse complement strand
TTCCGGCCGTCTCCGCCCGTGAGGGTCCGTTCGAACGTGCAGACATCGCCGGGATGCTCTGATCGGGGCGGGAACAGGTCGTCTCCCAGGAACGCTCCGATGCGTCCGAACGCCTGGAGCTCTTCGGCCGAATACCCGAGCACGGTGGCGGCATTGGGACAGACGTACACGATGAATCCCCGCTCGTCGGCCAGCACGACGGTTTCGGAGAGGTTGGTGAGTAAGAGATCGTACACACCCTCAGGCGGCTGCATTGCCGCTGCACGCCGAGTGGCTCGTTTCTTTCTGTGCGCTTCGTCTTTCATCTCCACCCCGGAGACCGGATTCGATCCCCCCGGAAGGCAGTGACAATCCAAGAGACTGAACAAGCCATCTCTAGCATCATTTCACCAAAAATCAAATGATAATCGACTGAAATCGTCAAATTGTTATATATTGCATGAGATGGAGAATTTTCCGAGCGCTGAGATGGCAACGAGCGAGTCGCCCGGGAGGCTGTCCCAAAACCCGCGGCCGGATGGCGATCGTGCTCTGGCGCCCCGCTCCGAGAATTGCGGGATGCTTCACGGGAAACAGTTCACCGCTGACCAGCTACGAATTCGCGAATTGCCGTGTCGAGCCCTGTCATCTTCTCGGTTCTATCCGATCTGTTGATTTCACCAGATGCATGCCGGCCTCCGCGAAGCGCCTGAACGCAGCGTCCGCGTGCTCGGTGAAATCCACCACACCGGGGACCATCACGGGGGACGTGCAATCATCGAGGAGATAAACCTTCTCGGCCCAGGCTTTCTGCTGTTCGGGGACTTCTTGAAGCAGGTCGGCAATGGTCCATGCCACGCAGTGGCTCTTGGCCTGGCCCGCGATGAAGACTGCATCGAAGGTCAGCAGGTGTTCCAGCAAAAGGGTGTTTTTCTGCCCTACCGGGTTACCTTCATGGTCGGTGAGTACTTCCGGTTTCAGGACCGAGTAATGCTCGGTCAGGGCCCTTCGGCCTTTGATCTGATAACCTGCCTGGCTGCGTCGGGCTATGGTGTGAAAGAAGATCGCCTCATCAACAGAGGATACCAGGGCGTGCCCGATGCCTCCCAGCATCGCGTGATACGGCCAGATGGTAAGCTCGTACTTGTGCCGTGCGGCAAGTTCCGTCACGTAGTGGAGGGTGTAGCGTTCCAGGCGCTCATAGGGGACTCTCTCGACGCCGAAGCTCAGGGTCGGATTGACTTTCCAGGCGCCTCTTCGCACATCTTCAGCCGTGATGACCGTCATGGGAGCGGGGGGCCTACCGTGCTTGTCAATCCAAAACAGGGGATGGAATATCTGCCCCGCGGAGTGGGTGTCCATCGTGGCATGGATCTCTGTAATGATGCCGAGATTCCGGTAGATGAATTCGCAGAGTCTGACGTTGTCCTCTACGGCTCCCATGCCGGATCGGCCGCTGACAAAGAGCTCGAAGTCAGGGACACAGAACGTGTTTTGGCAATCGACGAGCAGCAGACAGATTCGCATGTTGTCATCCGCCGAAGGGATGATCCCGTGCGCTTCTGCCCACCTTCGCGCCTGGTCCGCCCGTTCCTGGTACCGTACACGCCACACTTGACCCACCTTGTCGCGGTCAAAGTGAGCAGGAATCGCCAGATCTCCGTTGGTGCCCATCTCGCCCCCCTCACTCGAATGTGGTCCCGGTTGGTGTGGGGTAAGGTTCCTGAAATCGCACGGCGCCCCCGCTAGCGGCCCGCGTGAGCCCCAGCCCGTGCAATGCGTCGATCGGAGCGGACTCCCAACAGATACGCTTGCGCTCCGCGGTCGGACAATCCGGGGGAGAATACCGCAACACGACGGTATTGACAATCCCCGACCCTTCGTTCACATTCTGACCACGTTAAAAGCGTCCAACGACCGACTCGTATACTCGGTTTCGAAGGAGTGTCTCCATGGAAGACCAACTGGCGACCGCGGTGGAATCCGCGAATTTGATTGACCTCGATCGACTGCTCACCTCCGGGGCTGATGTGAATGTTCGGGACCGGGACGGCCTCACACTCCTCATGAAAGCCGCTTTGAAAGGTCAGACCAAGATAGCGGAATTGCTCCTGGAAAAAGCCGCGGATGTGAATGCCCAGGATAATTACGGCTGGACCGCGCTCTTATGGGCCGCGTCCGTGGGAAAAGGAGAGATCGCCGGCCTGGTTCTCGACCGCGGAGCTGACCTCGAGGCCAAAGATCAATATGGAGCCACAGCGCTCATGAAGGCTTCTCGGCGGCACTATCTGGGAGTTGTGAAGCTCCTCATCAGCCGCGGGGCCGACGTCAACGCTGTAGACGGTCTCGGTCGAACCGCCCTGATGCGGGCCGCTCGCCGTGGGTATGCCGACGTCGCGCGAGAGCTCGTGCAGGCCGGAGCCGACACGGAGGCCAAGGATGAGTACGGCGCGTCCGCCCTGATTATCGCAGCCTCGGAGGGCCACATCGACACGGTGAGGACGCTTCTGGAAAACGGTGCGGACATCCATGCCCGCGACAAGAACGGCTGGACCGCCTGGCTCTGGGCATATTCCGCGGGGCATGCCGAGGTGGTAAAGGTGCTGAAGGCCGCGGGCGCGGAATACTAATTGAGCGATTCATAGGTTCCTTTCCATCCTGCCTCTGGAAAGGCAAGGCGTTGAATGACAGGATATCCGTTGTAGGGGCGGTTCGCGAACCGCCCCTACCCAAGGGTGGTGCTGGCGACGATGCAAACGTGCTTCTGAACCGATCTACCAGCGCATGTCGTGTAAGATCATGGTGATTCGCTCATGGAGTCATCCCGAAAGGGAAACGAATCAACCTGGGAGGTTACCACCCCATGAGCCGCCCGCAGCTTTTCCTTTCCGCGGTTAGCGAGGAATTGAAAACTGCTCGGGGTATCGCAGCCGCGACCCTCCATAGACTCGGTTACGACCCCGTGTCGCAGGACAACTTCCCGACCGGTTACGGAGAGCTGTGCGCGTGGCTGCGTGAACAAATTGACCGTTGCGAGGGACTCATGCAGCTCGTCGGCCACGGGTACGGCGCCGAACCGCCTGACGAGGACCCGGAATTCGGTCGCGTGTCGTACACACAGTACGAGCTCCTCTATGCACGTAGCAAAGGCAAGAAGACTTGGCTCATTTTTGTCCAAAATGGATACCCCGGAGACAAGTGCCAGGAACATCTGGATCTTCCGTCGGACTCGCGCCCGGACCCCTCGTCCTATCAAGCGGACAGAAAGAGGCTGCAACAGGACTACATCGCCCGACTTCACGCGGAGAACCACCTGCGCCACTACGTCGGCAATGAGAACGAGCTAAAGCTGAAAATTCATGAACTTCGCAATGAGTTGGCCATCCTGCGGGAAAAATACGACAACCAACTGAATGAACTCGCTGTTGGCATCAGGAAGATCCATGAAGATGTGCAGCAGGCCGCGGAGGTGTCCGCGGATAAGATCCGCGGACACCTCCTGCAGACGATCGAGGAAACCCATCGCCGCGAGCTTGCCGAAGCGGAAGAGGCCGCGGACTGGAAGGAACGGGAGCGCCTCCGGGAGGCTGCTACCACGGCCCACGCGGCCCGGCTGTCCCGCATCGAGGACCTGGTCGTAGCCTTTGCCGAGATCGAACGTGGCGGCACGGCCACCGCGGTCTTTCGAGAGATGGACCGCATCCTGCGCGAACAGGGTGTGGACGGGGCCATTGCCTACGTTGAGACACAACGTTCGAGCATCATCGAGACTGTCCGTGCGCGCGTTGCAGCGGTACACGAGCGGAACCAGGCAGACCTTCAGCCCCTGCTCCAAACCGCCTTCCTGTACCAAACGAAGGGGCAGGTCAGTTCGGCCCGCGACCTGTACGCCGATATTCTTGCCGCGGAACCGGATTGGCCGGAAGCCCTCCACGAGAACTTCCGGTTCCTCGTCGAAGAGGGGGACGTCGCTCGTATTCGCACCACACTGACTCAAGCTTGCCGCGACTACGAAGAGGCCCACCAGCGGGCTCGCCGCCTCACTGTCATCGAACCTAGCAACACGGAGTGGCAGCACGACTTGTCGGTATCCTACGACGACCTCGGCGACGTGGCCAAGGCCCAAGGCAACTTGGAGGACGCAGCGACGGCCTACCGCGAAGGCCTGGCTATTCGCAAGAAACTGGCGGCCATGGACCCAGGCAACACCCGGTGGCAGCGCGATTTGTCGATTTCTTACAACAAACTCGGCGACGTGGCGGTGGCCCAGGACAGGCTGGATGACGCAGCGAAAGTCTACGGCGACGGCCTGGAGATTCGCAAGAAACTGGCAACCATCGACCCGAGCAACACCCGGTGGCAGCGCGACTTGTCGATTTCCTACAACAAGCTCGGCGATGTGGCCGCGGCCCAAGGCAAGCTGGATGACGCAGCGAGTGCCTACGCGGATGGCCTGGAGATTCGCAAGAAACGGGCGGCCATGGACCCGAGCAACACCCGGTGGCAGCGCGACTTGTCGATTTCCTACAACAAGCTCGGCGATGTGGCCGCGGCCCAAGGCAAGCTGGTGGAGGCAGCGTGGGCCTACCGCGACGGCCTGGAGATTCGCAAGACGCTGGCGGATAGCGACCCGAGCAACACCCGGTGGCAGCGCGACTTGTCGATTTCCTACAATAGGCTCGGCGACGTGGCGGCAGCCCAGGGCAGACTGGATGACGCAGCGAAAGCCTACCGCGACGACCTGGCGATTGCGAAGAAGCTGGCGGCCATGGATCCCGGCAACACCGAGTGGCAGCGCGACTTGGCGGTGTCATACTACAAGCTCGGGTTCCTGGCCGAACGGCAGAAGCGAGCCGATGAAGCCCAGGCTTACTGGAAGCAAGCCCTGGGTCAGCTCACGAGCATCGAGAAGCGGGGCCTGCACTTGTCGCCGGAAGACCGGAAGTGGCTGGAAATCCTGCGCGGGAAAGTCGGCGCTGATGCGAAGTGACTGACACGGGGGAATTCGTTACTGCGCAACGCAGGGTTTGGATGGGAGCGGTGATATATGACTCCTTCGACGGAAATTAAATCGGAAGCTCTCGGCCATCTCTATGACCGGTACTACAAGGACCGGCCCGACCGGACTGCGGCTCTCGAAAAGGAGATGGTCAACGTCGAGGTCGCGGAAAGGCTCTACGAGCTGCGCACGCAATTGGCCCTTTCCCAGGAACAGTTTGCCTCTCACGTCGGAGTCGATACGTCGGTGATCGAGGACCTGGAGGAGGCGGACTTCGACGGAGATGCGCTTCTGATGCTGACTCGAATTGCCTCGGCCATGGGCAAGAAGGTCATCCTGGAATGGCTCCATGCGGATTCGCGGACTACGCCACCTACAACCGACAGCCGTTGTCGCCTCCACCTGGCCGTGGCCTGACCGAGACGGTGCCAAGGGAAGCCGCAGGATTTCCCATTGCAGGCGCCGCATTACTCTTGACAGGCGGGCGGTACTCTCATACAGGAGTTCCATGGCTCGTCCGTACCTCATCATAGTCCCGCTTCTTTCGGGCAAGCACCGTGAGCGAGGACGACGCGCCGCCTGCATTGGGTTCGCTCCCTTCTGCACATCTGATACCAATTTGCGTTCAAAGAAGTGAAATAGGCGGGCACGGAGGCCCGCCGCTACCGTGTATTGGTGGGGCCGGCGTCCCTGCCGGCCATTCTCATGTTACCTGTTTGAAAGCGCATTGGTATGAGAGTCATCTCCGCCTCGTCCGGCCATACCTCTCGTAGCCAACTCGCCGGAATTACGGTTGACGAGGCGCGGACGGTGAGGTACGCTCGAAAATGAAGCGCAGGAAATGCCTCCAAGGTTTTTCGACGATGGCCGGGAGAGATCTATGAAAATAAATATCGTATATCGAGAGGAAAAAGGATGGTTTGTTGGACATGTCCAGGAATATCCCGACTATGAAAGTCAAGGGAAGACCCTGGGGGAATTGACGGGCAATCTAATTGAAATCTATGAAGATATCAGGAACGGGCTGGTGCCCGACGCAGTACCTTTTCAGATACTGGAAGTGGCAATTTGAAAAGGGATGAACTCCTCAGAATCATCAATTCAAGAGGTTGTGTCCTTGTGCGCCATGGCGCCAACCACGATTGGTACAGGAATCCTCAAACGGGAAAGAGTCAACCTGTTCCAAGGCACAAGGAAATTGAAAATGGCCTCGCGAAAAGGATCATAAAACGATTGTCCTTGCCCATGGAGGAGTAATTCTGTCCGAGGATCTGGAAGAGGCGGATTTCGAAGGAGATGCGCTCCTGATGCTGACTCGCATTGCCTCGGTGAAGGGCAAGAAGGTCATCCTGGAATGGCTTCACCTGGAGTCGCCGACCATGCCGTCACCAACCGAAGGTCGTCGTCGCCTGCACGTGGCGGTGGCCTGACGGTCGGGAACCTTCCAATCCGACATTGCTTCCGGCATGTACTACAAGAGCGAAGTGACGCAATCGCCACTTTACACCGTGTAAAGATTTGCAACAGTCCCTGTTTCGCGACGCTTCCGGTAGACCGTCTTGATCACTCACAAGCTTCGGAAATACCAAGAGGTTGGGGAAAGGGTACCTTCTCGGGCCTTTGGCATGCCACTTGCTCGCACCGAGATCACGAGGACGGCCAATGGCATGTGGCCCCTCGACACGGCATTCAGCTCTCCCGCGGACCAGGCTGAGGCCAAAGCCGTGCCTTGACGCGGTCAAAGAATAGCGAGCTTCCGGCTGTGTCTGACAAGCTTCTCGGAAGGAGAAACCAATGCCTCTGACAACGTGCTATGAATGTGGAGACAAAGTTTCCAGTCTGGCCGATACGTGCCCACATTGCGGCGCACCGATGAGACATAAACTGATTCACGCCGCAGAGATGGGCAATGCGCCGAGCGTCATGGAGCTCCTTCGCGTCGGGATTGACCCCAATGCGCGCGACGAAGAAGGGCGGACCGCATTGATTCAGGCGTGCCGTTCGGGTCATACGGCAATCGTGGAGCAGCTTCTCGAGCGGGGAGCGGACACGGGCGTGAAAGACAAGAGCGGCTGGACCCCGCTCATGTGGGCGGCTGCCACCGGCCAGACGGCTGTCGTGCGGATGCTGTTGGAGAAGGGAGCAGAGCTCGAAGCCCGAGACCAGTACGGCGCCTCAGCGCTCATGAAGTCCTGCCGCCGCGGATTCTTGGAAGTCGCGCGATTGCTTCTGGAAAAAGGCTCGGATGTCAATGCAAAAGACGACTACGGGTGGACGGCTCTGATGAGGGCTGCCCGTCGCGGGTATCCTGATGTGACGCGTCTCTTATTGGATTTCGGGGCTGATACCGAGGCGCGGGACCAGTACGGCGCAACGGCCCTCATCGTGGCCGCTTCGGAAGGTCATGTCGAGGTCGTCAGGCTCTTGCTCGCGGTCAAGGCCGATATACACGCGAAAGACCGGAACGGCTGGACCGCTCTCATGTGGGCCTCATCGGCAGGAAACGTGGAAGTAGTGGAACTGTTGAAAGCCGCGACCGAGCGGTAGGTGTTCCACCGAAGCCCCGACCGGAGCTCGCGCTCCGCGGAGCGCCATGAAATGGAAAGGGGAGCCATGGAGCAGAAAAGAGAGGAAGCGCCGTCCCGGCTGACGGAAGACCGTCGATGGCGGCTCGTGAGCAGGACGATGCGGCTTCACGGCAATGAACCCCATGCCCTGATTGAAACCCTGCACACGGTCCAGGAATCCTTTGGGTACCTGGACCTGGAGCACCTCAAAGAGGTGGCCCACGTCCTCAGGGTTCCGCTGAGCAGGGTCTACGGGGTCGCGACCTTCTATCATTTCTTTACGCTCAAGCCTCCGGGCGAGCACACGTGCGTTGTTTGCATGGGTACCGCCTGCTACATCGGCGGCGCTTCAGGAATCCTGGGCGGCATCAAGCAGAGTCTGGGGGTGGGGCCGGGCGAGACGACGCCGGACGGGAGGATTTCCCTGCTCACGGCCCGCTGTATGGGTTCGTGCGGTCTGGCCCCCGCGGTGGTGTTCGACGGCGAGGTTCGCGGCCGAATGAACCCCACCGACGTACTCGAAACCCTGGGGAGGTGGGAGAGCAATGACGCTTGACGAGCTCCAGGATGTTGCAAAGATCGAGAAGGACAGGCAGGCCGGATTTCGCCACCGTATCAACGTGTGTGTGGCTGCGGGGTGCTTGTCGTGTCAGAGCGGCCTCGTCAAGGAGGGGCTCGAAAAGGAAGTCAATCGCCGGGGTCTGGAGAGCTGGTGCGAGGTGAAGGGAGTCGGGTGCCTGGGACTGTGCACGGCCGGACCTCTTCTCTCGATCGAGCCTGATGGGACGTATTACCGGGGAGTCACAGTCTCGGACATTTCGGAGATCATTGAAGCGCTTGGCGGTAGTCCGGTGCCGAGGCTTGATTGTTCGAGCCAATTGCCCTTCTTCAAACGACAGCAGAAGATCGTGCTCGAGAACTGCGGCAAGATCGATCCCGAACGCATCGAGGACTACGTTGCCGAGCGCGGGTACGAAGCGCTGTACACCGCGTTGCGCCTGATGACACCCGCGGAGGTCATCGAGCAGGTCACGCAAAGCGGCTTGCGGGGCCGGGGCGGGGCGGGCTTTCCCACCGGCCTGAAATGGACGGCGGTGTCAAAGGCATCCGGCAGGACCAAATTCGTCATTTGCAATGCGGACGAAGGCGATCCGGGCGCGTTCATGGACCGGAGCGTGCTCGAGAGCGACCCGCACCGGGTCATCGAGGGAATGGCCATCGCAGGAGTTGCCACCGGCGCCAACCATGGGTTCATCTACGTCCGGGCAGAGTACCCCTTAGCAGTGAAGCGGGTCAGAACCGCCATTGCCCGTGCCGAACGTCTCGGACTCCTCGGAAACAACATCTTCAACACCACATTCAGCTTCGACGTAAAGGTCAGGCTCGGAGCGGGAGCCTTCGTCTGCGGAGAGGAAACCGCGCTCATCGCCTCCATTGAAGGGAGAAGAGGCGCTCCGCGGCCGAGACCGCCGTTTCCCGCGGAATTCGGATTGTGGGGATGTCCGACGCTGATCAATAACGTCGAGACCTTCGCCAACGTCCCGCCCATCATACGAAACGGCGGGAAGTGGTTCGCCGGCATCGGGACGGAGAAGAGCAAAGGAACGAAGGTTTTCGCCCTTGCCGGTCGCGTCAAGAACACCGGTCTGATCGAAGTTCCCATGGGAACGCCGCTGCGGGACATCGTGTTCGACATCGGCGGTGGAATTCCCGACGGGAAGAAGTTTAAAGCCGTTCAAACGGGCGGCCCTTCCGGCGGATGCATTCCGGAGCAGCATCTCGACATGCCGGTGGATTATGAATCGCTGGCCAAGGTGGGATCGATCATGGGGTCCGGCGGCCTGATCATCATGGACGAGACGTCGTGCATGGTGGATGTGGCAAAATTCTTCATGGAATTCTGCATGAGCGAGTCGTGCGGAAAATGCGTCCCCTGCCGGGTCGGAACGACCCAGATCTACCATCTGCTCAGCAGGATCACGGAAGGCACGGCGCGGCCGTCGGATGTCGCGATCCTCGAGGAGCTCTGCGATCTCGTCAAGAATACGAGTCTCTGCGGACTGGGCCAAACAGCGCCCAATCCGGTGATGAGCACGCTGCGCTACTTCCGTGAGGAGTATCGTGCCCACGTGGAAGACGCGGTCTGCCCGTCAGGCGCGTGCACGATTCACGGAACGAAGGAGGCAGTATGAAACCCCCTGCATTCCTGAGAGACAAGACGGTCCGCACGGACGTCAATCCGGTTCGCCTCCTTACGTTCAAGATAAACGACCGCGACGTCAGCGCACGGGAAGACGAAACGATCCTCACGGTGGCCCGGGAGAACGGCATCCAGATCCCGACGCTGTGCCATTTGGACGGGCTCTCCGAACGTGGAGCCTGCCGTCTCTGTATCGTCGAGATCAAGGGGGCTCCAAGGCTTCTGCCGGCCTGCGTTACTCTGCCGAGGCAGGACATGGAGGTCGTCACCAATTCCGAGCGGGTGCAGGACTACCGGAGAAAGATCCTCGAACTGATCTTCACCGAGAGAAACCACGTCTGTTCGGTGTGCGTTTCCAACGGCCACTGCGAACTGCAAGCGCTCTCGGTGGAACTGGGCATGACGCACGTTCATTACGACTATCTGTACCCCCGCCACACCATCGACGCCACACACGACCGGTTTTCCGTAGACCACAACCGCTGTGTGCTCTGCCAGCGGTGCGTGCGGGTCTGCGACGAAATTGAAGGCGCTCACACGTGGGACGTGATGGGCCGAGGCATCACCGCTCGGGTCATTACGGATCTGGCGCAGTCATGGGGATCATCGGAAACCTGCACCGGATGCGGCAAGTGTGTCCACGTCTGTCCCACGGGCGCGCTGTCCGAAAAGGGCAAGTCTGTGGCGGAAATGACCAAGAGGCGCCAATTCCTGCCGTATCTGCAACTCATGCGCAGGGAGGACCTCAGATGAGCTCCGTAAGCGGCAACAACAGCGCGGCAAATACGGCTTCTGAAAGAGAACGCGGCACGGAATCCGGTGGCAGCCGGGTGCGCATTGCGACAACCTGGCTCGATGGGTGTTCAGGCTGTCACATGTCGTTTCTCGATCTGGATGAAAGAGTGGCAGGCATTCTCGAACAAGCAGAGACCGTCTACGGACCGCTGGTGGACGCCAAACAGTTCCCCGAACGGGTGGACGTCACGCTCGTGGAAGGGGCTGTCAGTAATAGCGAGGACGAAGAGAAGATTCTACTGATCCGCAGGCGCACAAAGGTGCTCGTTTCTTTCGGCGACTGTGCGGTGACGGCCAACGTCCCGGCCATGCGGAATCAGTTCAAGGTAAACGACGTGCTGTCGCGGGCCTACGTCGAGAATGCCGTCGACGGCTCGGAAATCCCGAACGTGACGATACCGCGGCTCCTGCAGAGCGCTCGACCGCTTCACGAATTCGTGACGGTGGACTTGTTTCTGCCCGGTTGCCCGCCGCCCGCGGACGTGATTCATCTCGCGCTGACCGAACTGCTCCGCGGCCGCATTCCCGAGCTCACCGGCAAGACCCGTTTCGGAGCGTAATATTCACGGGAGGCACTTCCATGCCGCTTCAGATAACCACGATCGAACCGGTTACCCGAATCGAGGGACACGGCAAGATAACCATACATCTCGATGAAAAGGGAAACGTGGTTGACGCCAGGTTTCATGTGACTCAGTTCAGGGGCTTCGAGAAGTTCTGCGAAGGCCGCCCGTTCTATGAAATGCCGTCTCTCGTCGAGAGGATTTGCGGGATCTGTCCCATCAGCCATTCGATCGCGTCAGCCAAGGCCTGTGACGAGATTCTCGGGGTGAGGATTCCCGCCGCGGCCTCGAAGCTTAGACGTCTCTTGAGCTGCGCGTCCTTCATCCAGTCGCACGCGCTGAGCTTTTTCCATTTGTCGTCCCCCGATCTGGTGCTCGGGATGGATTCCGATCCCGCGAAGCGCAACATCGCGGGGGTGCTGGAATCGAATCCGTCGCTGGCCATGGACGGGATTCGACTCCGCACAATCGGTCAGCAGATCATCGAATGGTTTGCGAAGAAGAGGATTCATCCGTCATGGGTTGTGCCCGGAGGCGTGAATGAGCCTCTCACGGAAGAGCACCGCGAGAACATGATTTCGTTGCTTCCCGAGGCCTGCGATATCATCCGGCGAACCCTGAATTGGTTCAACGAAGCCCTCGACAATTATCGCGAAGAGATCCGGACCTTCGCGAACTTTCCCACGATGTTCATGGGCCTGGTCAATCGGGAAGGAAATCTCGAACACCTCGACGGCACGCTTCGATTCATCGATTCCAAGGGGCGGTTCGCCGCTGACGGTGTGAGCCCGTCTCAATACCAGGATTTCGTCGGCGAGTATGTGGAACCCTGGTCGTACCTGAAGTCGCCGTTCTACAAGCCTGTGGGCTACCCCGGGGGAATCTACCGGGTGGGGCCCGCTGCGCGACTCAACGTCTGTAATGGAACCGGGATGTCCCGATCCGACCAGGAATGGGCCGAGTTCGTGAAACTCGATCGTGGTCCGGTAATGAGCTCCTTTTACAATCACTATGCCAGACTGGTGGAAATCTTCTATTGCATCGAAACCCTGGAGACCCTGCTCAATGATCCCGAAATCCTCAGCAATCACGTTCGCGCGTTCGCGCAGCCGAACCACTACGAGGGGGTGGGAATCGTCGAAGCGCCGCGGGGCACGCTCATCCATCACTACAAGGTCGATGAAGAGGGACTCGTCACGTGGGCCAACATGATCGTGGCGACAGGCCATAACAACCTGGCAATCAACAAGGGGCTGTTGCAGGTTGCGAACCGCTTCATCAACGGCGACACGATTCCGGAAGGCGCCCTGAACCGGATGGAGGCCCTTGTCAGAGCGTTCGACCCGTGCCTGAGCTGCTCCACCCACGCGGTGGGAGGAAGAGCGTTCCGGGTTCAATTGCTGAGCCACGACGGCACGGTTTTGGATGAGGTTTGATAGAGCTATCGGAGAATTCCACGTGATTCCACGGAACGGATACTGAGGTCGAGTTGTTGACGGATTGTCTGTGCTCACGATGGGAATTGCGGTAGAATAAGGAGGGGACCGTTGCTCCGGCCTCGCTTTCCTTCAGTTGGCGACAGAACGGGGCTACACGGAGACCGACCGCGACCAGTTCTGGATCGAGATGTTGCAGACGGTCTATGGGCACTGGCGCGGCAAGGGACGACTTGCCTACTCCTGAAGACAGTAAGCCCCAATCCTGACAGACGCTGAGTACCGCCGCCGATCAGTTGCATTTGGCCTGTCGCTCACCGAACCACAGGATTGGTGATGAAGAAGCCACGCATATATGTGGACACTTCGGTAATCGGGGGTTGCTTCGATTCGGAATTTGAGGGCTGGTCAAATGGTTTGGTCGAAGACTTCCGCCGACACCGGTTTCGACTTGTGCTCTCTGATGTGACGTCTGCCGAAGTCGCATATGCTCCTGAATTTGTGCGTGAACTGCATGCCGAACTTGTTCCGATTGCCGAGATCTTGCCTGTCACCGAGGAGGTGCTGGCGGTTCTGGCCGGGTATGAGCCCCACGGCGTACTTGGCCCTCGCTTTCGCAATGATACGCTGCATCTTGCTTTGGCCACTGTCGCCGAGGTCGATGTGGTGGTGAGCTGGAACTTTCGCCATATCGTCAGGTTGGATAAAATCCCGCAGTTTAACGGTGTCAACCTTGAGCTCGGTTACAAAACGCTGGCGATTTACTCTCCCCGTGAGGTGACGACCTATGGCAGAGAAGACTGAGATTCGGGCAGTTGAGATGGTGCGGCGAATTCGCGACGAACAGGCAAAGATGCTGGCCGGCAAGTCACCTGCTGAAATCATAGCGTTTTTCAAAGAAGCCGGAGAGGCCGCACGCGAACAAGCGAGGCTCAGGAACGGAATTCAATCAGAGCTCTCTGAGGAGCGGTATCAGACTTCGAGGTGACGACTGCCGACCACAGACAGGACACGAGACGGTAAGGGACCTCGCTGGGGTGAAAGTCGGACGAATCTCGGTCGCGGGGGAATTAATCGTGCGCTAGGAAATCTCGCCATGATCGACATACCGCATTCCTTGGTCATCGAAGCCACTGAAGAACCTGACTATTTCGGGTTCTATTCCCCCGATCTGGAAGGTTTCTCCGGCATAGGGCATTCAGTGGAAGACTGCATCTACAAGGCCAGGTGGGGCATGAAGGAACATATGGCCTTGCTGGAAGAGCATGGTCTTCCGGTTCCCCCTGTGAACCCGGACCCCACGATCGTTGTGCAAAACGAAAAGAAGCCAGCCGCCGCGTAGCTGCAAGCTGGCCCTTCGCAGGCGTTGGGACGGAAGGTTGGTTTCGCAACGCGAAGCCGGCGGCAAGAGAGTTTTGATCGATCATGTTATCACGCCATTGGAAAGGCATTGCCCGCCCCGGAGAGGCTGACAACTACGTCGAGCACCTCAGGACCGATACCTTTCCCAAGCTCCCGGAAATCGAGGGGTTCATCAGCGCATCGATCCTGAAACGAACCGTGGCCCAAGGTACTGAATTTCTCATCATTACGGTCTGGGAGTCATTGGAAGCGATCGAGCGTTTTGCAGGGCCTCAAG
>Ga0172371_10008663_pt1 | contig 14179 bp, 5 predicted proteins | sample Lak12m_FD_114543 | JGI IMG/M metagenome (GOLD analysis project Ga0172371, IMG submission 114543) | Freshwater microbial communities from Kabuno Bay, South-Kivu, Congo - kab_022012_12m | ecosystem: Environmental > Aquatic > Freshwater > Lake | place: Democratic Republic of the Congo: South-Kivu... | reverse complement strand
TCGGTCGCTGATTTCCGAGCAAAACACTATCATGAACCCACGGGTTGCACAAGGATTTCCGCGTCGTGATCCGGATGTCCCTGCCGGTCGAGGTCGGGGAAAATGATGCGGGCTGAGCATGAATTCCTTGCACTCATGGGCTGAAAACATTATTTTGAAGAATTAGGGCCTAACGGTGCCCGTCAAGAAGTCGTCCGGCCTCCAGGGCCAAGAGCGGTTGTTCACCCGCTCCATGAGTCATACATGCTCATGAGCCACCAAATACTGTCATCTTCCGAGGATGAGACCATAAGGATTGGAGAAGCCATAGGGAGAATTCTTAAGCCGGGTGACACGGTTCTTCTGCTGGGTGAGCTGGGTTCAGGAAAAACCAGGTTGGCGAAAGGTATTGTCTCCGCAGCTGCCGGGATTCCCGCGGACGACGTGGTCAGCCCTACTTTCACATTGGTGAACAGTTTCGAGGGCGCCTTTCCTGTGCACCACGCCGATCTATACAGGCTGGAATCCGACCAGATCCACGGCATAGGGCTCGATGAAGCCCTGGAAGATGGTGGCGCCTTGATAGTAGAATGGGCTGAGAAAATGCCCGGCGACGGAGATACGTTAAAGATTTCAATACAGTATACTGATTCGCAGGATTCCCGGACTATCGTGCTTTATTGGCTCAGTGACGGACCCTGGCATGAAAGGATGACCACGGTCATAAGAACTCTCGACGGCCGTGAAGCTGCAGCCTGGAGCGAGCCGCTGTGTTGCAATCGGTCCTAAATGAATAATGGGCTCGCGAGGCAATTTATTTACACTGGAGTTAGGTCATGCCCCTTGTGGTTCAGAAATTCGGAGGAACTTCAGTCGGCGATCTGGAGCGGATCGCAAACGTGGCTCGGAAGGTGGCTGCGCGAAAAGGCCAAGGAAACGACATGGTGGTCGTAGTTTCGGCCATGGCGGGTGAAACGGACAGGCTCATAAATCTTGCTAAGAAAATCTCGGACATTCCCAATGAGAGGGAAATGGACGTCTTGATCTCGACGGGCGAGCAGGTCACGGTGGCGCTGCTGGCCATGACCCTGGAGGCTATGGGCCACAGTGCCAGGTCGTATTGCGGCTGGCAGATTCCCATGATCACCAATGGCGTTTACGGCTCGGCAAGGATCGCCGACGTGAAGAAAGAAGCCATGATGGCGGACCTTGCCGATGGCAGGATCGTCATAGTGGCGGGATTCCAAGGTGTTGACGCCCACGGGAATATAACCACTCTGGGACGGGGTGGCTCCGACACGTCTGCTGTGGCTGTAGCAGCAGCTCTGAAGGCAGACCTGTGCGAGATATTTACCGATGTGGACGGGGTCTACACCACCGACCCCAACATCACCTCAAGGGCGAGAAAAATACCTGCCATAGCTTACGAAGAGATGCTGGAGATGGCTTCTCAGGGGGCCAAGGTGCTCATGATAAGGGCCGTCGAGTTCGCCATGCGCCACAAAGTACCGGTGGTGGTACGCTCCAGTTTTAACGACAACGAAGGGACTCTGGTTACCGAGGAGCATTCGTACATGGAAAGAGAATCGGTCAGGGCTGTGACCTGCAATACCAAGGAAGCCAAGATAACCATTTCCGGGGTCGAAGACAAACCGGGAATAGCGTCTAAACTTTTTTCCAGTCTCGCGGATTCGCACGTGGTCGTTGATATGATCATCCAGAACGCCAGCGCAGATGGTAAGACCGACATCTCTTTTACGATTCCGGAAACGGATCTCGCCAAATCTTTGGAGATATCCCGCGCGGTCAGCGCGGAATTGGGGGCCAAGGATGTGTCCGGCACCAACGACATCGCCAAGGTCTCCATCATCGGGCTCGGAATGAGATCCCACTCCGGGGTGGCCGCCAAAATGTTCACCACGCTGGCTAGAGAAGGGATTAACATAGAAATGATATCCACATCCGAGATCAAGATCTCTTGCGTGATCCGGAAGAAATACGCGGAATTGGCCGTCAGGACGCTTCACGACGTTTTCGAATTGGAAAAGGCACCAGCCACATAGTGAAAGACATGAACGATATCGAATTATATGACACCACTCTGAGAGACGGAGCCCAGACCTGGGGCATTACCTTCTCCCTGGACGACAAAGTGAGAATAGCCCAGAAGCTCGACGAGCTGGGCATTGACCTGATCGAAGGCGGATATCCGGGCTCCAATCCCAAGGATCGGCGGTTCTTTCAGGTCACGAGAGACATTCCTTTCAAGCACGCCCGGATCGCGGCTTTTGGCAGCACGTGCCGCGCCGACGTGACCCCCGAGAAAGACCCGCAAATCCACAGCCTGCTGGAAGCCGGGACCGCAGTCTGCACTATCGTAGGCAAGAGCTGGGATCTGCACGCGAGGGAGATACTCGCAGTGTCTCTGAAACGCAACATCGAGATGATCCGGGAATCGCTGGCCTATCTCCGGCCTCACTTTTCCCGGCTGATCTATGACGCGGAACATTTCTTCGACGGCTTCAAGAATAATCCCGAATATGCGATGGAAACCCTCCGGGCAGCAACAGACGCAGGAGCCGATTTGCTGGTCCTGTGCGATACCAATGGCGGGACCCTCCCCTCGGAACTGTCCGAGATAATAAAGCTGGTCTCGCAAAGGATCTCCGCCCCTCTCGGCATCCACGCGCACAACGACAGCGAGACCGCGGTCGCCAACACTCTGGCCGCGGTCGAGGCAGGCGTGGTTCACGTCCAGGGAACCGTTAACGGAATCGGAGAGCGCTGCGGAAACGCGAATCTGGTGTCAATCATACCGGCCCTGGCTATCAAGATGAAGAGGATCGAGGCGGAGCCGCAGCGACTCGGGCTGCTCCGGCACGTATCCGAATTCGTGGATGAAATGGCCAACCGAACGCCCGTCAAGTCCCAGCCTTACGTTGGGGCGGCCGCTTTTGCCCACAAAGGGGGCCTGCACACCAGCGCCGTCATCAAGAACCCTCTGGCGTACGAGCATATTGACCCCCGACTGGTGGGCAACTCGCGGAACTTCCCGGTCTCGGAACAGGCGGGCCGTGCGGCACTGGTGGCAAAGGCCGCTCAGATTGGTATCAAACTGAAGCCGGACGATCCCAGGGTCACGGAGATACTCAAGACCATCAAGGATCTGGAGGCCCGCGGAGCCAACTACGAAACGGCAGACGGTTCCTTTGAACTACTCCTGAAGCGAATGCTTGGACTTCATAAGAAATTTTTTACTCTCCACGGTTTTCACGTTACCAACGCAAAGAGACAGGGAGACACCAAGACCTACTCCGACGCGGTCATCAGGATCGTGGTAGGCGACAAGATGGAGTTTTCCGCGGCAGAGGGCAACGGCCCCGTCAACGCGCTGGACTCCGCATTCAGGAAAGCGCTTCAGTTGTTCTATCCCTGTGTGAGTCAAGTCAGGTTGACGGACTTCAAGGTACGCGTCCTCGAGGGAACGTCGGGAACCGGTGCGACGGTCCGAGTCCTCATCGAATCAAGTGACGGCGAACAGGCATGGTGGACCGTTGGATTCAGCCAAAACGTGATCCAGGCCTCCTGGGACGCCCTGGTTGACAGCATAGATTACAAGCTCCAGAAGGAACTGGTGGCCAAAGCGTGAGATTGTCCGCAGCCCCGTGCACTCCACAGCATTGTCTGGCGGCACCAGGGATAGCAGCGCCCCTTAGTGCGTACTAGTGACCGGCCACTGGTTCGTGTCACAAGCGTAGAGTAGGTCAGGGGGAATATTCTTGCCTGCGTTGAATCGTTTTCTCCAAGGCCTGGCGAATATTCTGGGAGACCGCCTGATCGAGCCCAAGTGGTTGATCGCGCCCTCGCTCAGAGTGGGACATCAGTGGTTGGACGCTGTGAGCCGCTCAGGAGTGCCCGCACTCAATGGCAGAGTGAAAACGATCAAGGGGTTGGCTTTGGACCTGGCAGGTCCGGCCATGACGGCAAAGTCCCTGTCTTTCATCCCCGCGACAGGAGCCCTGATCCTGGTTGATCGCATCCTCGGGAGGCTCAGGCAGATTCCCGGCAGTTATTTCGCGTCGTTGGAGCCTGACCGCACTCTTTCCGGCGCCGTGATGTCGGCGATCAGCGCACTGCGGCTCGCCGGATTGAAAGCAGGAGACCTGCATCTCCAACGATTCGAGAGTTCCGCAAAGGGCCAGGCTATCCTGTTCCTGCTGGACGAGTTTGTATCCATGCTCCACTCCGGCGGATGGGCGGACTACGCGGATGTGCTGACCATGGCTGGGGATTGCCTGAGAAGCGGCTCGGCCCCCCTTCTCCCGGATTTGACCGTGATCCTACCCGAGGATGCTGAGCCTTTGGGACTTGAAAAGGCCCTCTTGGCCACTCTACCTGAAGGGGTTGTCGCGGCGATTCCCGTGGATGAACTTGGAGCCCGCAATTGGGGCGAGCTGCCTTCAGATGCCTCGTTAATCTCGTCGTGTCTTGCACCTGCGGAAGCGCCCCTCGCTTCCGGCGACGGTACGGCCGGTATCTTCAGGGCCACGGGCGAGATAAACGAAGTTCGCGAGGTTCTGCGGCGCTGCTTATCGGCCGATTTCAGGCTGGACGAGGTCGAACTCCTCCACACTGACGGAGACACCTATATCCCTTTGATTTACGAGACCTTGGCCGGGATATTCCCTCACGACGGCCAAGAAGACGTAGATCTTCCGGTTACCTTTGCCGAAGGCATTCCATGCCGGTATTCACGACCGGGCCGCGCTCTGGGCGCTTGGATCTCTTGGCTTCGAGAAGGCTTTCCACAGGCCGATCTGGTGAACATGATCCAGGACGGATTGCTGGAATTGCCCGAGGCCTCGGACAACCCGAGCTTCATTTCGTTGGCCGGGGTGCTGCGAACCATACCCATCGGCCAAGGACGCGACAATTATCTGCCCAAGCTTCGAGCCGCGGCCGAGGCGTTGAACAAAGTAGAGGAAGGACCTGAGGGCTCGGCTGAGTCCCAGGCAGGACAGAAGAGCCTCACCGACAATGCTGCCGGACAGGCCGCTGTCGAAATGCTCGCCGTCCTGGTTGAAAGGCTTATGGAGAACTCCGCCGGCGTGGAGACATCGAGCATTCGTCTCCTGGAGGCCTCGATTGAATTTCTCGAACAATTGGCCCGTACCCGCAATGAAATGGACAATTACTCAGCCCAGGCACTTCTGGACGAGGTCCGGGAGATGCTCCAGTGGGTGAGCCTGGCACCGGACGAAGTATCTTTGGATCCGTGGGAGTGGCTGCGCTGTCTTCCCCAACAGGTCCGGGTCCGTGGGAGCGGACCCAGGCCGGGGTGCATTCACGTTGCGTCCATGCTGACGGGCGGCCACACCGGGAGAGAACACACCTTCGTAATAGGGCTTGATGACGGCCGCTTCCCCGGAGCCGGTCTGAACGATCCCATACTGCTGGACAGCGAAAGGGAAGCTCTGTCTCCGGAATTGCCCAAGGCATCCGTCCAGTTGAGGCTGAAACTGGAGAAGTTCGCGCGGCTCGCAGCGAGACTCCGCGGGACTCTCAACCTTGGTTTTTCCTGCCACAACTTACAGGAAGACCGCGAGATGTTCCCCAGCCCGATAGTTTTTTCTGCGTGCAGGATTCTCTCGAATAACCGGGAAGGCGACCTGGCCGACATGATGCGATGGTTGCCCCCCGAGGCCTCTTTTGCTCCCGGGCGTGAGGATCTCTGCCTGGACTGGGCGGAATGGTGGATGTGGAAGCTGTGCGGTCAATCGGTTCCCAACGGCCGGGAAATCATCGCGAGGCATTTTCCCAATCTTGAAAGGGGAGCTGTGGCCTCGGAAGCCCGCAGAGGTGACGATTTCACGATATACGACGGCCGGCTCCCCGAGGTACCTCCCAAGCTCGATCCATTTTCACCCTTGGGCCCGGTCATGTCTTCGCGGCGGCTGGAGACCATCGGCCAGTGCCCGCTGAAGTATTTCTTCTCGGAAGTCCTGGCAATAAAGCCACCTCAGGAATACAAGCCGGACCCTGCTCTGTGGCTTGACCCGATAGGCATGGGGAACCTGCTGCACGAGGTGTTCTTCAGGTTCATGTCGGAGATGATTGACCAGAGGCGGCGCCCGCTGTACGACCGGGATTACAACAGACTCATCGCAATCCTCGACGATGTCACGGCTCGCTACGAACGTCTTTTTCCGCCTCCCGGATCGAGCGTCAAACGACGCCGGTACATTCAGATGAAACAGGCGGCCCTGATCTTTCTGATCGAGGAAGAAATGCTTTGCCGGGCCAGTATCCCCATGTTCCTGGAAGCCTCGGTGGGGATGCGGCCGGAGGGAACGCCGGGACCGCTTGATACACCCACCCCCGTCGGGCTGGCCCTTTCAGAGCGGAGGTGGATAAGGGCCAGGGCGAGAATAGATCGCGTGGATCGCCTCGATGACGGCCGCGGACAGAGCTTCTCGCTATGGGATTATAAGACGGGCAGCCCCAGAAAATACATTCAGCAGGACCCTTTTCGGCAGGGCCGGGTGATTCAGCACGCGCTCTACGTGCAGATTGCCGCGGAAGCCCTGAAAAGAAAAGGATTGGCTTCCCTCGGCAAGGTATCACATTTCGGATACTTCTTCCCCACAACGGGGAGCAGGGGCCTGAGAGTGGTTCGCCGGCAGGATCAAACCGCGGCGGCATCTCGTGTCATGGAGAATCTCTGCGAGCTGGTATCGAGTGGATCTTTCATCGCCACCGACGATGCCAAGGAAGACTGCACCTTCTGCGAGTACGAAACGATATGCGGCGACGTGGAAGCTTTATCGGCAGCATCGAGGGCGAAAATTGAAAACTTGGCCAACCGGAGCCTGAATCCGATCAGGGAGCTTAGAAGCCGTGGCCCAAAAAAGGACTGATCCTGCCGAATCCGACGGGACGAGCCGCGCAAGGATCCTCGAGGACCTGGACACGACCTTGCTGGTTGAAGCAGCGGCAGGAACCGGTAAGACCACCAGCATAATCGGACGCATGGTCGCACTTTTGGCAGCGGGAAAGTGCAGAATAGACACCCTTGCAGCGGTGACGTTCACCCGGAAGGCCGCATCGGAGCTTCGTTCACGTTTTCAGATCGAGCTGGAAAAGGCCTGCCGCAATGCGCCCTCGAATAGTAGGGATCAGCTGAATAGAGCTCTTGCCGGTATCGAACGTTGTTTTATCGGGACGATCCATTCGTTTTGCGGCCGTATGCTGCGTGAGCGACCCGTCGAGGCGGGAGTCGCCGTCAACTTCCAGGAGATTGACGATCAGGAGGATCGTGAGTTTCGGGAGCGCGCTTGGGGCCAGTACCTCTCGAACCTTTACAGGGACGGATCACCGGTACTGAAAGAACTTGAGGCGCTGGGGCTGGAAATTGGCCACCTGGCACCGGCTTTCATGAAGCTGGCAGGTTACCCCGACGTTCAAGAATGGCCCGCAGATGAACTCCCCCGACCTGAACCGTCTCGCGCGATAGAGGCCCTCAGAGACTACGCGGTCCATATGGAGAGTATTTCGCCCACGTTTCCCGATGATCCGGGCAACGATGAAATCATGCCCAGATACAGAACCATTCCGTTGAGGTGTCGCCAGGCTCTCCGCAGCGGAGAGCTTTCGGATTTCATGGAGATCCTGGCGCAGTTCAAGAACCTGAAAGTAGTCAAGAAGAACTGGCCCGGCCGAAAGCAACAGGCTGACGAGGAAAAGGAACGCTGGGACGACTTCAGGACCGCGTACGCAGAACCTTTGGTAAAGCAGTGGCTTGAGCACAGATACAGGCCCATTCTGAACGCCCTGCTCCCGGCCGTGGGGTATTACGACGAAATCCGGGCAAGGGCGGGTAAGCTCAACTATCAGGACCTTCTTATGCGTGCCGCCGGTCTTCTGCGCGCTAACCCCGGAACTGGAATCAGAGACTATTACAGGAGGAGGTTCTCCCATGTCCTGGTTGACGAGTTCCAGGACACTGACCCCATTCAGGCCGAAGTGGTCATGCTGCTGACCGCGGACGACCAGTCCGAGACTGACTGGCGAAAATGCCGTCCAAGGCCCGGATCGCTGTTTGTTGTGGGCGATCCCAAGCAGTCAATATACCGTTTCCGGCGAGCGGATATTGTGACCTATAACCAGGTGAAGGAAATTATTGTCCGCAACGGCGGCGAGGTATTGACTCTGTCGGCCAATTTTCGGACCATTGCTCCGATAATCACCTGGGTCAACGATACGTTTGGGGAAGAGTTCGGGAAATATTCCCCGGACTGCTCACCTGCTTATGTTCCCCTTGAGCCTGTCAGGGAAGACAAGGTCGGGGCCGAACTTACGGGTGTCCGGACCGTGAGGATTCCCGTGGAAATGCAGACTAAGGAGCCGGTGCGGGAACACGACGCCGGGCTCATAGCCGGAACCATAAGGCGGGCCATTGACGGCGGGCTGGCCATCCCAAGGACAGTCAAGGAAAGTGAGGCGGGAATAGGCCCTGAAGTGTCTCCCGGTGATTTCCTTGTTGTGGCGCCCAAAAAGGCCAACCTGGCGATTTACAGCCGGAAACTCCAGGAACTGGGCATAGCGCATCAGGTAACCGGCGGCAGCGCCATGAATCAGGTGAGTGAACTGGGGCTGCTGCTCACTTGCCTGCGGGCCCTTGCCCGGCCTGACGACCCGGTGGCTTTGGTCGCAGTCCTGCGGGGTGAGCTTTTCGGGATCAGCGACCCGGCCTTGTTTCATTATAAGTCATCCGGGGGAAATTACTCCTTTTACGAAGGCGTCCCCGATGGCCTGGACGATGAGGAACGGTGGTTTTTCCAGGAAGCGTTCGACCGGCTCAGGAAGTACTCACTCTGGCTGGCCGGAATGCCTGCGGTGGCTGCAGTTGAAAGGATAGCCGCGGATCTGGGCCTGCCGGCGCGGGCCGCTGCTCGTCCCGGCGGTGACGTACAGGCAGGCAGCCTGGCCAAAGCCATCGAGTTACTCCGGAGCCACGGCCCGGAGACGTACACTCTGGCTCAGATAGTGGACTGCTTCGCCGGCATTCTCAAGGAAGAGGATCACGACGCGATACCCGCCCGGCCCCTTCAGTCATCTGCCGTCCGGGTGATGAACCTGCACAAGGTCAAGGGGCTGGAGGCCCCGGTGGTGTTTCTCGCGGACCCCACAGGCGAGAATTCTCTAACGACGGATTTCCACGTGGATCGCTCCGGTGACCGCGTGAAAGGCTACGTACTGATAAGCGGGCCCTCGCTCGGCTCAGCATCGTCAAGAACCGTCCTGGCGCGCCCCCCAAACTGGGACGAGATCAGCCGTAAGGAACGGGAATTCCAGGAAGCCGAAAGACTCAGGCTGCTTTACGTGGCGGCCACTAGAGCGGGTTGCGGACTTGCCGTATCGCAGCGGGGCAGCAAGAACGGCCTCAATCCGTGGAAGTTCTTCGAGAAACCGCTGGAAGGGAGCCCGGAACTTCCGTGGCCCGCCGCGCAGAAAGAGCTCAAGGTCCAGACTCTTGAAATAGGCGAAGAAGAGGTCTCCCGAGCCGAGGAACTCATGCGCAAGAGATGGCTCGCAGCCGCTGGGAAGAGCTACGATGTGGTTGCCGTCAAAGCCTTGACCGTCCCGAAGGGAAAATTCCTTTTATCAAAAGGGGAACATGGCGTAGAGTGGGGTACCGTGATACACCTTCTCCTGGAAGCCGCCATGCAGGACCCCCGCGCAGACTTACGCGTCCTGGCACAGAATGCGTTGAACGACCAAGGGATGAACTCCGCTCTCACCGGAGAAGCCCTTGAAACAGTGGCAGCGGTAATGGCTTCCGATTTGTGGCGCCGGGCCGGAGCTTCGACACAACGACTTGTGGAAGTCCCTTTTCAGCGATTCGTGGATTCGGGACCTGAAGATGAACTCGCCGGGACTTTGCTTCGCGGGGTGATAGATCTCGCGTTCAGAGAGAAGGACGGTTGGGTCATCGTGGACTACAAGAGCGATCGTGTTCCTGAATGCCGCCTTTCAGAGCTGGCGGACATCTACGCAAGTCAAGTGGCGAGTTATGCGGATGCCTGGGGAGAGATGACGGGCCAAACCGTAACTGAAAAAGGACTCTATTTCACTCATCCAAGGAAGTACGTGCAGGTCTGATTGCCCGGCCTGCACTCATTACACCGCGATTGGGCTTCGACTAGGGCTGCTTTCTTCCTCACTCGAGGTGTCTCTTCACCCCGCCGCGAGGAATAGAGAGCCGTTTCTTAGTTGCGGAGACCTATTTTGAGACCTCGGGATTGCTTTCTTGCTCAGCTTCTCGCAATGACACGCCCGGGAGCTGGCGTTGCGAGCGAAGCGAAGCAATCACATGGGACGACAATACGCAACCGCATTTCCGCCATAGAGTACTCAGTCAAGAGGGAGAGGCTTATGGAGAGAGCGATCGTCCATGCAGGCCCCAATGATTAGCCCTGCGGTCACAATCGAGGGGAAGGAGATTCAGCCGGCCATCGTTACACTTAATTCAGCCGCAATAGATCAGTTGTACCGTCAGGTGAGGCCCGGCTTGTACGGGACCATAGCTGGGGCTGTCGCTCTGTCGGTGGCTCTCCGTGCGGTTGTCCCCCACGTGACGATCATTTCATGGCTCGCGATATTCATCGCAATTCAGATTCCTCGGCACTTGCTGGTGCTTGCGTACCCAAAGACCGTCCTTTCCGATGAAGCAGCAGTCTCCTGGGGAAAGAAGTTCGCCTTCTGGTCAGGTTTGACGGGGCTTGGGTGGGGGCTTGCCGGGGTATTCCTTTTTCCCGAAGGCAGCTTTGTTCACCAGTGTTTGTTGGCGATATTCCTTGCCGGCGTGGCAGCCGCTACCGGAGTGGGCCACGCACCGGTCAAAGAGTCCTTCGTTCCTATCATTGTTCTAACGATGGTTCCGATGTGTACGCGCTTTCTCTACGAAGCCGGCGAGCTCCACGTGACAATAGGCGTAATCGGCCTGCTCTTCACCGCTATGATCATCGGGACGACCTGGTCAGTACACAATCTTGTCTGCGACTCGATCAGACTCAGGATGGAAAAGGACGATCTCATAGAATCTTTGGAAACGGCCAGAGAAGACCTCGAGACTCGTGTGGCGGCACGCGCTGCAGACCTGATTGAAAAGAACGACCAACTCGAAAAGGAAGTGCTGGACCGCAAACGTACCGAAGAGGCTCTCAAGAAAAGCGAGGAACGACTAAGGACCATAGTGGAGCACAGCACCAACCTTTTTTACTCGCACGATACCAACCACGTCCTGACGTTCGCGAGCCCCCAGACCAGGGAGATTCTGGACTGCGAGCCCGAAGAAGCTCTCGTGAACTGGACGCAATTCGTAACCGATCATCCGGTGAACGTCGAAGGCTTGGAACTGACCCAGAGGGCCATTGACACAGGCATGAGACAACGCCCCTATCAACTGGAGCTGATCACCCCAAAGGGCCGCGTGGTCTGGGTGGAGGTTAACGAGAGCCCGATTATCAAAGATGGCCAAACCGCAGCGATCGCGGGATCAATAACTGACATCACGGAGCGCAGAAGAACCGAAGAAGCTCTTCGCGACAGCGAAGAACGGTACCGGCTACTCGCGCAGAACTCGCTTACGGGGATCTACATCATCCAGGATGAAGAATTCGTTTACGTGAACGACCGCCTTGCCGAGATACTACACTACTTGCCGGAAGAGATTCTCGGAAGGAAATACTGGGAGTTCGTGCATCCACAGGAAGTTGATCGGGTGGTGCGAAACGCCGTATCGAGGACTAAGGGCGGAGAAGCGCCATCCCAGTACGAGTTCCAGGTCCTGTGCAAGAACGGCGAAACAAAATTCCTGGAAGCGTTTGTGGCGCCGATACATTACCGGGGCCGCTCTGCCGTAATGGGCAATGTGGCGGACGTCACGAAACGTAAGCTCACGGAGCAGCTCCTGAGTGCCAGCGAGGAGCGCTACCGGACCCTTTTCGAGAACGCGGCAGACGCGATCTTTATCCTGGACGGGGAAGCGGAAAACCAGGGAAAGATACTCTCCGCCAACAGATCAGCGGCAAGAATGCACGGATACGCTATGTCGGAACTCATGGATCTGACCGTAGCTGCTCTGCACGCTCCCGAAGAATCGGACCGTCTTGCGGACCGGATCGGCCGGATCCTCCGCGGGGAATGGGTCAAGGAAGAGATACTACACGAGCGAAAAGACGGGAGCCTGTTCCCTGTGGAGGTCAGCGCAGGGATGCTTCAGCTCCCTGATCAGAAATATATTTTGGCCATAGACCGCGACATCACCGACCGCAAAGCAGCCGAACAAGCCCTCCGCAAGCATAAGGAGACCCTGGAAGCGCTTCTCAACGCTACCACCGACGTGGCGGTGCTTCTTGACGCCAAAGGCCGCGTGCTTGCTCTTAACCGGCAACTGGCGGCCAGCCTGGGGAAAGATCCGGATCAACTGGTCGGCAAGAGCATATTTCACTATGGCCCTGCGCACCTGGTGGCCCAGCGGATGCGCAGATTCTCCGCCATTGTCAAAGACGGCCAACCGGTGAGAGACGTGGAACTAGGCATAGATGGAAGGATCTATGACACCAGTGCCAGTCCGGTATTCGGGCCGGACGGTGAGGTGGAAGGCGTGGCCGTCTTCGCGCGGGACATAACCGAGTCAAGGCGGGCCGAGGAGGAACTTCGAAAATCCGAGAGCAAATACCGCAAGATCCTGGAAACCATCGCAGACGGCTATCACGAAGTTAATCTTCGAGGCTATTTCACTCTGGTCAACGACTCCACTTGTGAAATACTGGGGTACGGACGGGATGAATTGCTGGGCGTGTACTTCAAGCGGATTGTGGATGAAGCGCACGCCAGCAGGGTCTTTCTCGCGTACAACGAGGTATACCGCACCGGTATTTCAAACCCGGAGTTCACATACCAGATCAACCGTAAGAACGGAGAAAAGAGAGACGTCTCAGCCTCAATGACCCTGATTAGAGACGAATCAGGAGAGCCATGCGGCTTCCGCGGCATACTTCGCGACGTCACGGAGAGACGCCAGCTCGAGGAGCAGTTGCGTCAGGCAGTAAAGATGGAGGCCATAGGCAGAATGGCAGGGGGCGTGGCTCACGATTTCAATAAGCTCCTGACAGCCATAATGGGCTACTCCGACATGCTATCCAGCCGGCTGCCTCCCGGGGGGCCGCTTTTTGAAAAGCTTCAGCAGATAAACCGCGCCTCCGAACGTGCCGCGCACCTCACCAAGCAGCTGCTCGCCTTCAGCCGGCGACAGATGCTGGACGTCAAGGTGGTCAACCTCAACCTTCTTGTTTGCGAACTGGAAGACATGTTCAAACGAATGATCGGCGAAGACGTGGAACTCTCCGCCAGCTTCGAACCTGAACTAGGCAACGTAAGAGCTGATCCGACGCAAGTGGCGCAGATAATTATGAACCTGGTGGTGAATGCCAGGGACGCCATGCCCAAAGGCGGCAAACTTACCATTGAGACCACCAACACCGCCTTGGACGAGAGCTATGCCCGTACCCGCTCCGAAGTTAAGCCCGGAAGGTACGTCATGCTGTCCGTAAGCGACACTGGACTCGGAATGGACTCGGAAACACGCTCACGCGCTTTCGATCCATTCTTTACCACCAAGGAAAAGGGCCTGGGAACCGGGCTCGGGCTGTCCACGGTTTACGGCATAGTAAAGCAACACGGTGGTCACATAGCCGTTTACAGCGAGCTCGGACGGGGGACCACATTCAAGATATATCTTCCTCTGATAGAGGAGGCTGCCGAGGCTGATGCGGTGGTTGCGGATGCCCAGGTGAGACCGTTGGGAACAGAGACCATACTGCTGGTGGAAGACGAAGAAACCGTTCGCGATCTCGCATGTGAAGCACTGGAGATGCTGGGCTACCAGGTCCTTGGATCAGCCTCTCCTGAAGAGGCCATATCCATCTCAGAGACCCACCCGGGACCGATCCATTTGCTTCTCACTGATGTGGTCCTTCCCAGGATGGACGGACGGAGCCTCTATTTGGAACTCTCTCCCAAGAGACCCCTCATGAAGGTTCTGTACGTTTCAGGCTACACCGAGAATTTCATCGTCCATCATGGAGTCCTGGACGAAGGGGTGAATTTCCTGCAGAAGCCCTTCAGTCTTGACGGG
>Ga0172371_10008659_pt1 | contig 14184 bp, 7 predicted proteins | sample Lak12m_FD_114543 | JGI IMG/M metagenome (GOLD analysis project Ga0172371, IMG submission 114543) | Freshwater microbial communities from Kabuno Bay, South-Kivu, Congo - kab_022012_12m | ecosystem: Environmental > Aquatic > Freshwater > Lake | place: Democratic Republic of the Congo: South-Kivu... | reverse complement strand
GGGACCGTGGCCGCCTGGGGGGCCGGCACGAGTTACACCGGCGTTGACCCGCATTTCGGGCAGGCGATCGTGCCGCCCACCGCAACTGGCGTCACCGCAATCGCCGCCGGCGCGTATCACAGCCTGGCCCTCAAGTCGAATGGCACGGTGGTGGCGTGGGGTGCGGGCACCAACAACACGGGCCTCAATCGGCAGTACGGCCAATCCGCCGTGCCCGCTGGGCTGAGCAATGTGGTGGCGATCGCCGCCGGGGCTTATCACAGCCTGGCCTTGAAATCGGACGGGGTGGTGGTGGCTTGGGGCGCGGGCGCAACCAACAAGGGCGTCAGCCCGGACTTCGGCCAATCCCAGGTTCCGGCCGGCCTGAGCAACGTCGTGGCGATTGCCGGCGGCGGATACCACAGTCTGGTCTTAAGGGCGGATGGGACGATGGCAGCCTGGGGCGCGGGCACTAATGATACCGGCGGCAGCCCGGATTTCGGCCAATCGCTCGTGCCCGGCGGGGCAACCAATGTCGCGGCCATCGCGGGCGGCCTCTACCACAGCCTGGCGATTCGAGACGATGGAACGGTGCTGGCGTGGGGGCTGGACAACAACGGACAGACCGACACTCCCACCGGCTTGACTAACGGAGTCGCGGTTGCCGGCGGCGGTTATCACAGCCTGGTGCTGGAAGGCGACGGCAGCCCTTATCTCACGGTGCAACCGTTTTCCCGTACGGCAGCGGCGGGCGCGACCGTAGTGCTGGCCGCGCGTGCGGTCGGGAACCAGCCTTTGAGCTATCAATGGCAGTGCAACGGGACAAACATCCCCGGAGCCACCAGCGCGCTGCTCACTCTGCCCGGGGTGCAGGCCACCGACGCCGGCACCTACTCGGTGGTGGTTTCCAACCTCGCCGGGACCCTGGCCAGCCGCGATGCCGTGCTCGCCGTCCAGGCACCCAGGTTGATCTACATTGACTCGGTGGCCAACCTGCCCGACGGGCGGGTGGAACTCACCATCAACGGCGGCCCGGGCAGCTTCACCATTGAATGCGCTCCGACACTCTCGGGTTGGACTCAGTTGGACAGCCTGACGGTCACCGGTGCCGTATTTCAATACATAGACCCTGAGACGAACCAGGCCAGCCGGTTCTACCGGGTTCGGTTATTGCCCTAGCCGCCGCAGTGAAGTGAAACCTCTCTCGACTCTGCGAAATCGTGTGTGCGGCCGTAAATGCGATGACCGGTTGGTGCCGACGGGCATTTCTGCAGCGCGAAGCGTTTGGAGTGCGTCCAGCTTGCTGGCGCTATCGTTAAGCGAGGGCACTCTGAAAGCGGGAGCAAGCTCCGCGCACTCCAAACGCTTCGCGCCCAGGAACGTCCGCACCGCGCCCCAATACGTCACCGAGTTTTCGACCCAGAGTACGTAGCCAGTAACACAACTGCAAACGCCGCATAAGAAGTCATGAATCACTGCAAGCTCAACCGCGAACGGACACCCATGAACACCGAGGCCGGGAGGCAACCTTCATTCCCACGCACCCTTTTCAGCACGGCCTTGCTGGCAGCAGTGTTCCTGGGCTGCGCCTCGATTACGGCCAATGCCGCCGAGTATCGCGCGTTCTGGGTGGACGGCTGGGGCGCTGGTTTCCTGAGTCAGAGCCAGGTGGACACCTTGCTTGGCGTGCCGGGCAATGCCAGCAGCAAGGGGACTATTCGCGATGCCAACTGCAACATGGTCATCGTCCAGGTGCGCCGCCGCTTCGACGTGAGCTATCCGTCGGGTGTGGGCGAACCGTACATGTCAGGTCTCTCGCCGGCCAACTTCAACGCCCTGGCCGCCATGATCAAGGCCGCCCACGACACCACTGGCGGCAAGAAGCGTGTCGAGGTGCACTGTTGGTCGGTCGCCTTCAAGACCGGCAAAGGGGCAGTCTATTCGCAACATGACGATACCCCGACCGGCAGTCTGACCACCTTCGACAATTACTGGCCGACCCGTGTAAGCACCATAGACGGCGCGGAGACCAGCGACGGGGCCTTTGACCCAGGGCACCCCAAGTGCCTCGAGTACTTGGTCAACGCGCACATGGACCTGGTGAACTTCCAGACCACCGCCGGGCCGGACGGCACCGATGGCCATATTGACGGTATTCATTACGACTACATCCGTTTCGAGGGCAACGCCGAAGGGTTCAATCCGACGAGTGTGGCGCGCTACAAAGCCCGCTATGGACTGACCGAGGACCCGGCGTCCACCAGTGAACAGTTCAAGCAGTGGCGGCGTGATCAAGTCACCGCTTTCGTGCGGCAGATGTACGCGCGCGTCCAGAAGACCAAGCCGTGGGTGAAGCAATCCGGTTCGTTCGTTACCTGGAATCCTTCGCCCACCACCTCGACCCGCGCCGGGTTTCAGGCCACGCGTCCTTATTACGACGTGTATTCAGATTGGGATAGCTGGCAGCAGGAAGGGATCATGGACATAGCGGTGCCGATGACCTACTACAATTGGGCCACCCTATCCAATGATTATACCAGGTGGATCAATTTCGAGAAGGATCGCACGTTCAACCGCCACATGATCATCGGGCCGGGCACCTACCTGAACTCGCTGGCCAACGCTATTTATGAACTCCAGCTCACCCGGACGGCGTCGCCCGCGGGCAACTCTGCCCACGGCTTCAGCGGCTACTCCTACCGGGTGCCTTACAGCGGCGGCACTTGGGCTGGTTTCAGCCCCTCCCTGGTGTCGGACGTCACCCCAACCTGGGCCGACATCCCTGACATGCCGTGGAAGTCGTCCCCCACCAAGGGTCACCTGATGGGCACCGTCACCGTTGTCGGCACCGGGGCCTGGGCGGACGGCGCCTTGGTAACCATCACCGGCCCCGAAAGCCGGTCGCAGAGGAGTGATGGGACCGGCTTCTACGCCTTTATTGACCTGACGCCCGGCACTTACACCGTCACCGCCAGCAAGTCCGGCTACCCGAATGCCTCGGCGACCGTCACCGTCGCCATTGGCGCGGTGACTGGCAACATGTACGAGCGGAACTTTGTGCTGGGCGCGGATGTCGCGCCCTCGATTACTGCCCAACCGGCGAGTCAGAGCCTCAGCCAGGGGGCTAATGCCACCTTCACGGTCAGCGCCACCGGCACCGCGCCGCTTTACTACCAGTGGCGATTGTATGCCACGAACATCGCCGGGGCAACCGCTTCGACCTACACGCGGAGCGACGTGCAACTGGCCGACGCAGGCCCCTATTCGGTGGTGGTCACTAACAGCGCCGGCAGCGCCACCAGCTCAAATGCCATCCTGACCGTGGTGACCAACCCGGCCCCGCCGGAGATCGTCTCCCAGCCACAAAGCCAGACGGTTATCGCCGGGCAAAGCGCGACCTTCACTGTGACCGCCAGCGGCACCGCCCCGCTCGGCTATCAGTGGCGGTTCAATACCACGCCGATTCCCGGCGCAACGGGCAGCGCTTATACGCGTGCCAGCGTCCAAGCCGCCGATGCCGGTTCCTACTCGGTAGTCGTCACTAACGGCGGTGGCTCCACCAACAGCGCCGACGCCGTGCTGGCAGTGAATTACTCTCTCAACGTCACCGCCACCGCCGGCGGCACCGTCACCAAGAACCCGAACCAGACCAGCTATGCGCCCGGTGCGGTCGTAACGCTGACGGCCAATGCCAATTCCGGGTACAAGTTCACCGGCTGGACCGGCGGAGCCACCGGAACCAACAATCCGCTCTCGGTCACCATGAGCACCAACAAAACGATCCACGCGGCCTTTGGCAGCACCGCGACGGAGATCGTCATTGATAACTCCGACCCTGGCTGGAGCAACACCTCGCCCAGCGGATCGTGGACCTCGGGAGCGACTGCGGGGGTGCCCAAGATCGGCACGAATTATCTCTACGCGTCCGGCACGGGTGGCACCTCGATTACCCGCAGTTGCCGCTGGACGCCGGCCAGCGGGACCGCTGGCTACTATGATGTCTATGTCTATTACCAGATCGGCGCGAACCGGACGGCCGGGGCGACCTACCGGGTCACCTATAGCGGCGGCACTGTCAGCAGCCTGCAGAACCAGTATTCCAGCACACCCAACCAGGGCGGCTGGTTCCTGGTCGGCACGAACCTGCTGTTCGCCGCCGGGACGGGCGGGTATGTGGAACTGGGGAACGATACGGTGGATACCGCGTTGGTCAGCGCCGATGCGGCCAGGTTCGTCCTGGTTGCCCCCTTAACGCCGCCCTCGATCACCCTTCAGCCGCAGCCTCCCGCCCAAAGTGTCAACGTCGGCCAGAGCGCGACCTTTGCCGTCACCGCTGCGGGCACCGCGCCGTTGAGCTACCAGTGGCGATTCAACGGCACGAATCTCCTGGGCGCAACGGCCAGCAGTTTCACCCGCAACTCCGTCCAAGCCTCAGATGCCGGCAGTTACTCGGTGGTGGTCACCAACATCGCCGGCAGTGTGACCAGCTCCAACGCGCTCCTGAGCGTCAACGTGCCGCCGGTCATCATCGCCCCGCCGCTGGACCTGATCGTTATTGCCGGACAGGAAGCGCACTTCTCGGTGACGGCGACCGGCACCGAGCCGCTGGCCTATCAGTGGTATTTCGTGGGACTCCCCATCCCCGGGGCCACCGACAGCAGCTTCACCGTCACCAACGCGCAATCGGCCTCGGCGGGCGACTATTGCGTCGAAGTCATCAACGTGGCCGGCCAGGTCACCAGTTCCAACGCGTTGCTCACTGTCACGCAGCCGACGCCGCCTCGCATTGACTCGATTAGCCTCGCGCCCGATGGTAAAATCCAGTTGCAGGCCAGCGGCGTTCCCGGCCTTTACAGTGTCGAGGCGGCGACCAACCTGCCAGACTGGGTGGAGGTGGCGCACATCACCAACACCGGCTCCATGTTTCAATACCTCGACTCCGAAACCAACCTCACGCAGCGCTATTACCGCCTCCGCCTGATACCCTAACCCACCCAGCCGAGAGCCAAACAGCCAGCAACAGCCCAAACCCCGAACAGTCTATGCCAACCGAAACACCTGGCTTCAAAGCGAAGTCCTTGATCCCCCACCGCCAACCCAAGCCTCCAGAACCGCACCGCCCGCCTCGCGCTTTGTTCGGCGTCATGCTGTTGGGTTGTCTGCTAACCTTCCTCCCGGCGAGCGCGGCCGAGTACCGCGCATTTTGGCTCGATGCGTTCCACAACGGCTTCTACAAACAAAGCCAGGTAGATGCCTTGCTCGGTGTTCCCGGCACGAGCGCCGCGGGGACGATCCGCGAGGCCAACTGCAACGCCGTCATCATCCAGGTGCGAAAACGGGCGGACGTCTGCTATCCCTCCGGCGTGGGCGAGCCTTACATGTCGGGCCTTTCGCCGGCCAACTTTAACGCCCTGGCGGCTTTGATCAAAGCGGCGCACGACACCACCGGCGGCAAGAAGCGCATCGAGGTCCACTGCTGGTCGGTGGCCTTCAAGACCGCGAAAGGCGTGGTGTATCGGCAACACACCAACAGCCCCACGGGCAGCCTGACCAACTTCGACAATTATTGGCCCACCCGCCTGAGCTCGACCACCGGCGCCGAGAACTCCGACGGCGCCTTTGATCCGGGGCATCCCAAAGCATTGGAGTATTTGGTGAACACGCACATGGACCTGGTGAATTTCCAGACCGCCGCCGGGCCGGACGGCACCGACGGCCACATTGACGGCATCCACTATGATTACATTCGCTTCGAGGCCAGCACGGAAGGCTACAATCCCACGAGCGTGGTCCGGTACAACGCCCGCTACGGGCTCAGCGGCGACCCGGCGTCCACGAGCGAGCAGTTCAAGCAGTGGCGGCGCGACCAGTGCACCGCATTTGTCCGGCAGATGTATGCCCGCATCCAGAAGACCAAGCCCTGGGTCAAACAGTCCGGGGCCGTGGTTACGTGGCATCCCGAGCCTGCTTCCTCCACACGGGCCGCATTTCAAGCCACCCGTCCCTACTATGATGTCTATTCGGACTGGGATAGTTGGCAGCAGGAAGGCATCGTGGACATGACGGTCCAAATGGCATACTTTGACTGGGCGGGGGCCCACACTGCCGACTACATAGGCTGGATGAATTTTGGGAAGGACCGCAAGTTCAACCGCCACATGATCATCGGGCCCGGCATCTACCTGAACTCGCTGGGGAATGCTATTCTCGAACTACAGATGACGCGCGACCCATCGCCAGCCGGCAACTACTCCCAAGGGTTCTGCGGCTATTCCTATGCCGTGCCATACGTGAGCGGCACGTGGGCCGGGTTCACCAACTCGCTGGTGCCGAACGTGACTCCTACCTGGGACGACATTCCCACCATGCCCTGGAAAACCTCGCCCACCACCGGCCATATCATGGGGACGGTCACGATTGTCGGTACGGGGGCCTGGGCGGACGGCGCCACGGTCAGCCTTACCGGCCCTGTGAGCCGTGTGCAGACGAATGACGGAACAGGTTTCTATGCCTTCATTGATCTGCCGGTCGGCAGCTACACCGTCACCGCCAGCTTGGGCGGCTATCCCAGCGCTACCGGCACGGTCGCCGTTGCCCTTGGTGAGGTCACTGGCAACATGTACGAACGGAACCTGGTACTGGGCGGTGATACCCCGCCCGCGATCATCACTCAGCCGGAGAGCCAGACTGTCAGCCAGGACGCCGACGCGACCTTCACCGTCACCGCCAACGGCACTGCGCCGCTTTCTTACCAGTGGCGCCTGTATGCCACCAACATCGCCGGCGCGACCGCGTCGAGCTACACGCGCGCCAATGTGCAACTGGCCGATGCCGGGCCGTATTCAGTGGTCGTCACCAATGCCGCGGGCAGCGTGACCAGCTCCAATGCGATCCTCAGCGTGAGTGTGCCGCCGACGATCACTACTCAGCCGCAGAATCAGAACGTTAACCAGACCAGCAATGCCGTCTTCAGTGTCGTGGCGACCGGCACGCCGGCCCCGACCTACCAATGGCGGTTCAACGGCACGAATGTCGCCGGGGCAACCGACACCAGCTACTTGCTGGCCAATGCCCAGCCGACCGACGCGGGCAGTTACTCGGTCGTGGTGTCCAACGTCGCCGGGACCGCGACCAGCACCGACGCGATGCTCACCGTCAATGTGGCGCCAGCGATCACATCCCAGCCGCAGGACCAGAGCATCAATCAGGGCAGCGATGCTGTCTTCAGTGTCGTGGCGACCGGCACGCCGGCGCCGACCTATCAATGGCGCTTCAACGGCACGAACCTCGCCTCCGCGACCGACAGTGCCTACACCCGTGCCGACGTGCAGTTGGCTGATGCGGGCAGCTACTCGGTGGTCGTTTCCAACATCGCAGGGATGGCGACCAGTTTCAACGCCGTGCTCAGCGTCACTCAGCCGGTCCCGCCCCAGATTGACTCGATCAGCCTGATGCCGGGCGGCCAAATCCAGTTGCAGGTCAGCGGCAGTCCGGGCCATTACGCCGTCGAGGCGAGCAGCAACCTGTTTGACTGGGCCGAATTGACGAACTTCACTACCACGAGCAGTACCTTCCAACACCTCGATCAGGGCACCAACGAGTCTCAGCGCTACTATCGGGTGAGAATGATGCCTTAACGGTGTCGGACTGGGAGTCCTTTGCCGTAAGAGGCCCAAGGCTGAATAGGGGTCGCTTTTGCCAGCGTTGCCAGCTATAGTCTTGGCGATGCGCCTTGGGCCGCTGACATTGGCATCCAATCTGTTCCTTTCCCCGCTGGCCGGCTACACCAGCCTGCCGTTCCGCCTGACGGTGCGCGAGCTGGGCGGCCTCGGCCTGGCCACCACTGACCTTGTCAACGCGCGTTCCCTGCTCGAGAAGAAAGCCAAGGCGCTCAAGCTCATCGAGACGGCTCCTGGCGACCAACCCCTCGCGGTGCAACTGTTCGGCGCGGTGCCGGAGGAGATGCGCGACGCGGCGGCCTGCCTGGAATCGCTCGGCATGGCTTCCGCCGACATCAACATGGGCTGCCCGGTGCGCAAGGTCTGCCGCGTGGGCGGCGGCTCGGCGATGATGACGGAGCTGGGGAAGACCGCGGAGTTGGTGAAGGGAATGGTAGATGCCGTCCGAATCCCTATCACGGCCAAGATGCGGCTCGGGTGGGACGACGAGAACATCACGGCCCCGGACCTGGCGCGCGCGTTGGAAGACGTCGGGATAGCAGCCATCTTCGTCCACGGACGCACCCGCGAACAGGGTTTCGGGGGCCGGGTGAACCTGGCCGCCATTCGCGCGGTGGTGGAGGCGGTGAAGCGGGTGCCGGTGATTGGCAACGGCGATGTCACCACTCCGCAGGCAGCGAAAGTCATGCTCGACCAGACCGGCTGCGCCGGGGTGAGCATTGGGCGCGGCGCTTTCTACAACCCCTGGATATTTCGGCACACGGTTCATTACCTGAGGACGGGGGAGCTCTTGTCTGAGCCTGCGTTCGAGGAACGCGTGCGGGTGATGTGCCGTCACCTCGACCTGATGATCGAGGTCTTTGGCGAACTTCATGCCTGCCGGATGTTCCGGAAGGTTGCGCCCTGGTACTCCAAGCGGTTTGGCCCGGCCAAAGAGTTCAACCATCACGTCGTGCGCGTTTCCAGCCGGGCGGAGTTCCTGGAACTGCTCGACCGCTACCGCCGCTGGCGGGGACCATTCCTGGACGAGAGCGGTGAGTTAAAGCCGCGCTTTCGTCCGCCGCCGATGACCGCCTCCTTCATGCAGGAGACCGGAACTGCCCACGTCGGGCAAATTCCTGTGCCTCGAGGCCCCGTCGAGGTCTGGTAGGCAACGCAAACAGGGCGGGTGGGTCGCCACCGACGGAGCTCGGGGGAGGGAGGAATGCAGAATGCCCATACTTCCCCAGAACGCACTTGGGGAGCCTGTAAACCCATTGACGCCCCTGCTCGTGCCTGAGAAAGTGGCGCCCATGCCAGTTGCTGCTGCATCTGCCGCGCGTTCGTCTCCGACGGCTCGCACGAACCTCTCCTACCTGATCCCGATCTGCCTGGTGGCCACCCTCGGCGGGTTGCTCTTCGGCTACGATACGGGGGTCATTTCCGGAGCCATCGAGTTCCTGACCGCTCGCTTCGCCCTGGATGTGGTGATGAAGGGCTGGGCGTCCGGCTGCGTGTTGATCGGCTGCGCGACGGGCGTGTTGATCGTGGGCCCCATCTCGGACCGGTTCGGGCGCAAGAAAGCCCTGCTGCTGGCGGCTGCGCTCTTCCTGATCTCCGCGATCGGCACAGCGCTGCCGCGGGATATCTGGACCTTCATATTGTTCCGCTGGCTGGGTGGCATTGGGATCGGCATCGCCTCCATGTCCACGCCCATGTACATCGCCGAGATTGCGCCGGCCCACCTGCGCGGTCGCCTGGTATCGGTCAACCAGATCGCCATCGTCGGCGGCATTCTGCCCTCCGTCGCCTTCGGCCTGTTGCTGTTGAGAATTCCAGAAAGCCCTCGTTGGCTGGTCGAGATGGGCCGCGTCGAGCAGGCCCGGGGCATCCTGACCAAGGTTGCCGGGGAGGACTTTGCTCAGGCGGAACTGGCCAGCATTCGCGAGGCGCTGTCGGGGGAAAAGGGCAATTGGGCTGAGCTGATTTCGCGTGCCCTGCGGCGCCCGCTGATCGTGGGCATCCTGCTGGCCATCTTGCAGCAGGTGACCGGCATTAACGTGTTCCTTTACTTCGGCACCACCATCTTCAAGAACATGAGCGCCTCGACCGGGGTGGATGCCGGGATGCTTCAACAGATTGTGATTGGGGGCGCGAGCGCGCTGTCCACCGTGGTGGCCATTGCGACCGTGGACAAGTGGGGCCGCAAGCCGCTCATGTTCCTCGGTGCGACCGGCATGGGCCTGAGCCTGCTGGCGATGGGACTTATGGCCCAGAACATCCCCGACCCGACCGCGGTGAGCGGATGGATGCTGCTGTTCATCATCGTCTATGTCGTCTGTTTCGGGCTCTCGGTCGGCCCCGTCACCTGGGTGATCCTGTCCGAGATCTTTCCCACGGCCATTCGCGGCCGCGCCCTGGGGCTGGCCACGTTCTTCCTGTGGATCGCGGACTACGCCGTGACACAGACTTTTCCGATCATGGATGCGAAAGGCTCATGGTTCGTTCAGCGCTTCCACCACGCCTTCCCGTTCTACATCTATGCGGTCTTTTGCCTGGCGCTGATCGTCGTCCTGTGGTGGTTGGTACCCGAAACCAAGGGCCGGTCGCTGGAGGAAATTGAGCGGGGCTGGATGGCCGGGGAAAGTCGAAAGCCGAAGCCCGGCGCACGCGTTGGCTGACCCGCGGCCCGGTTCCGTCCCCCTGGGCCGCGGGCTCGCCCGCGCCCTCAGCCGGACCGCCGGCCGGAGATATAGGAGTGAAGCACCAGTAGATCTTCCCGGGGCATCTGCTGGAATTCCGGAGCGAGCTTGATCTTCTCCAGGTCCTGCGGGTCACCGCGAACGTTCTCCTCGCGAATGATCTCGAATCCCGCCTCGCGGAAATGCCTGCGATAATCACCCATGCGGAGCCGGTTCTGCGAAATCAGCGGGCTATCCCGCCAGGCCCACTCCCGCTGCGTGAACCGCAGGAAGTTGAAGGCCGTGATGCCCTTGTCGAAATACGAGTATTGGTCCACCAGATTCAGGCGATGGCTCATCATGGCGCCGGGAGCAGCCACCCGACGAAACTCCTTCAACACCCCTGGAAAGGCCGGTTTGGGCACATATTCCAGCACGCCGCTGGACACGAAGAAATCAATCGTGTGATCCGCCAGTGGAATCTGCCGTGCGTCCCGCACCAAGTAGTGGATGCCGAGCCTCCCGAGCACTGCCGCCGGAGGCTCCTCCGGCTTGCTCGCGTCTAACGCGGTTTCGAGCTGTTGGATTCTCTGCCCTTGCGCCTCCGGGAGCAGGTGCAGTAGCTCTCCCCTGTTGGCATAGTCGCTATAGTGCCGGAGGACGTTCAGCACCCGTCCGGTCTGAAGCAGATGCTCGATGTCCACGGTCCAAATCTTGCGCGCGCCGCAGATCCAAAGGCCAACGGGTATGATCGGGAGCCAACCGGTGCCCAGCTCCAGAACCGTGAATTCACCGGCCGGTCGGGCCGATCGGAAAACCCGCAGATGGCGGGCGCACTCTTGAACTTTGTCCTCGAACGTCCGAGGGGTCAGTTCGGTTGAGCGGGTAATCCACTTTTGCAGCAGCCCATTCCAGAACTGACGATTCGGCAGGGCGGCAATGCCCCGATGTATCGCTGCCTTGATTAGCCAGTGCGGCATGGTTTGGTCTCGCCAATAGTCTGCCGGACGCGCCGGCCATACCCGCGGATATTAGCCGTTTGTTGCCTGATGTAAAGTGGCGCAAAACCCCAGTGCCAGCGGACCGCGAAGCGGGAGCAAATCTTTCAAGTCTGCCATTGACTTTGGTCGTGGCCCTGACTTAGCTTGGGGCCTCGTGTTCGCAACTATGACAAAAGGACTCCTATGCCCGATCTGAAGAAGCTCTATGACTCGGTGGTAAGCGGTGACGCGAAGACCACTCAGGCAATCACCCAACAAGCGCTGGCAGAAGGCGTTGACCCTCTCAAATTAGTCAACGAACACATGGTGCCCGCTATGGACGAAGTGGGGCGACGCTTCGAGGCCAACGAGTATTTCGTGCCCGAACTGCTGATCTCTGCCCGGGCCATGAAGGCTGCGCTGGAATTGATCCGTCCGCTGCTGGTTGCCCGCGGCGACAAGCCGGTCGGCCGGGTCGCCATTGGCACGGTCAAAGGCGATCTGCACGATATCGGCAAGAACCTCGTTGCCTCCCTGCTGGAAGGCGGTGGCTTCGAGGTCATTGACCTCGGCGTGAACGTGTCCCCGGAGAAGTTTATCGAGACGGTCAATACGAAGCAGGCCAACATCGTGGCCATGTCCGCCTTGCTCACCACCACCATGCCCTCGATGAAGACTACCATTGACGCCCTCAAAGCGGCGGGCGTGCGCAACAAGGTCAAAGTCCTCATCGGCGGCGCGCCCATCACGCAGAAATACGCCGATGAAATCGGCGCCGACGGCTACAGCGAAAACGCCGTTGGGGCCGTGGCCCTGGCCAAGAAGTCCGTGGCCCCGGCATAACCGGCCAAAGTCGGCCGCCTTGCCGGCGATGCAGCAGCTCATTTAGCGTTGCCCGTGTTCCTCTGGGCCTGCATCGGATTCTCCCCGTTTTGCCCATGACCAGCCGCGAACGAGTTCTGGCTCACCTGGCCGGCCGTCCGGTGGACCGCCTGCCGCTCATGCCCATCACCATGATGTTCGCCTGCGCGCAGGTCGGCGCGCGCTACCGGGATTACTGCACCGATTACCGGGTGCTGGTCGAAGGGCAAATCCGCACGGCTGAGGCTTTCGGCTTCGACTACGTCAACACCATGTCCGACCCCGCTCGCGAGGCGGCGGACTGCGGCGCCACCGTCGAATATTTTGATCACCAACCCGTCGCCATCGTAGAAGATCAAGCGCTACTGGCGGATAAAACGAAGCTCGCTGCGCTCAAGATCCCCGACCCGCTCGGGGGCGGCCGCATGCACAACGGCATCAAAGCCCTGGCGCTGTACCGCGAGCGCGTCGGCCAGGATAAGATCATCGAGGGCTGGATTGAAGGCCCGATTGCCGAAGCGGCGGATCTGCGCGGCATCAACACGCTGATGATGGATTTCTTTGACGACCCGGTCTTTGTGCGCGACCTCTTCGCCTTCATCGTCGAGCTGGAGTTGCGGTTCGCCGGCGAACAAATCAAGGCCGGCGCGGACCTCATCGGCGTGGGCGACGCTGCCGCATCGCTGGTCGGCCCGCAACTCTATGACGAGTTTGTCTGGCCTTACGAAAAGCAGCTCGTGGACGGCATCCACGCTCTGGGCGGGAGAGTGCGCCTGCACATTTGCGGCAACACCCGGCGCATCCTGGAGGGTCTCGGCAAGCTTGGATGCGAGGTCGTGGACCTGGACTCGCTCGCCCCGATCGAGGAAGCCCGGCAGAAGATGGGCCCGGACGCCGTCCTGCTCGGCAACCTGAACCCGGTGGCGGTGCTGCGCAATGGCGATCCCGCCGGAGTTACCGCGGCCATCGCGGAATGTCATCGCCAGGCCGGCCCGAGGTTCATTGTCGGCGCGGGCTGCGAAGTCCCCCGCGACACCCCCGCCGCAAATCTTCGCGCCCTCTGTTCCTACGCTCACGGTCACCGGCCGTAAATGGGCGACCGGGCCATCCTGATTTTGGCGCTCCAGACCGCGTTTGGTGTCCACCCTTTAAAGTATTTGCGGCCGCCGGACACCCTGAAGGGTGGACACCAGACGCCGCGCAGCCGGCATAATGAGCAGGCCAAGCGCAAAGCGCGCGTGGCAAGGCGAGATGAACCATTCTCTAAGCCGTTGCGGCGGAATGGGTGACCTGCACGTTCATTGGAGGAATTGCTGAAGGCGAGAAGTTCCGCGTTGACACGCGCGCCGCGGTGTGGTCTTATGCTCTCGGCGTTGCTTGTGAACTTCGTCCGCACGCGCGGAGTGATCACGCACTCTAACCAATGACCGAGCCAGAGTTAACCGCAAGCCCTCCAGGAACCGCGATGGGATGGTTTCCCGGAGAACCCTCTGCCCACAGACTGAAGCGGGTTGCGCGCTCTCGTCCTCTCCAAGCCTGATTATTTCACTGCCCGATCACCTAAGCCAATCACCACTCATGAAGTCCAAGACTATTCTCTTTCGGGGCCTTGCCGCCGTAGGCGCCGCGTTCGTTCTGTGGGCCCGGCCAGCCCTGGGGCTGGTAACGGTCACCGTGCAGCCCGGCAACCAAGTGTTGCCGGTCGGGAGCAACGCGGTATTCACCGCGCAGACTACCGCGACGGCGGGAGAGACCATTACCGGCTACACATGGCTGATGTCCAGCAATGGCCTAAGCCCATTCACCACGATTGCCGGCGCCACCACCGCTGCCTGCACCATCACGAACGTCCAACTCACGAACGCGGGCTGGTATTTCACGCGCGCAACCTACACTTCCGGGACCAACACCGGACTCACGTCGGTCAGCGCGGCAGTCAACCTGACGGTTTACGATCAGGCACGGATCCTCACCCAGCCGGTGGGCGGGTTGATCCGCGTCACGGGGTCCAACGCCTCGTTTAGC
>Ga0172371_10008658_pt1 | contig 14186 bp, 11 predicted proteins | sample Lak12m_FD_114543 | JGI IMG/M metagenome (GOLD analysis project Ga0172371, IMG submission 114543) | Freshwater microbial communities from Kabuno Bay, South-Kivu, Congo - kab_022012_12m | ecosystem: Environmental > Aquatic > Freshwater > Lake | place: Democratic Republic of the Congo: South-Kivu... | reverse complement strand
CGCGATCGCTGCGCCGGCGCAGATCGCCTCAGAAGTGGCTGCGCTTGCCGTCGCATCTGCAGGGTCGTACGTGGGCGCGAGATGGGTATGGCGGATCGGCGGGCGCTCGACGCCTCTATGGGCAGACGGCATCTCTCTGGCAGCAGCCGCCTGCACGTACGCCGTCGCGGCCCTGACACCCGTGCTGCTGGAGCGAGCCGACAGCCCGTTGTCGGTTCTCGCCCAGAGCCCCTGGCACTGGTTGGGTTGGGGCCTGGCCGGGCTCGCCGGGGCGGCCGCAGGCGCGGCGGGCGCTACCGAGCGCCTGCAGGCGGCTCCGCGACAGCGCAGAGCGCCGCACATCCGCATCGCCCCCGGGGACCCGGCTCTCGGCGCAGCCCCGCCCCGCCCGGCCTCCGGCGGCGGCCAGTATGTCCTCGTGGTTCCGGTCCCGGTGCCGGTTGCGGGGGGACCGCCGGTCGTGCCGAGCCATGAGCCCGAGGAAGTGGAACACTATTGCCCCATCTACGAAGGCCACCGCCTCAGTGCAACGGAGGAGTGCCCCAAGTGCGGCGCGGTCCATCCGCCCATCGTCTGCTCCAGATGCGGCGCATGCTATTCCCGCGAAGGAATGGAGACAGTCGGGTGGATCTGTCCGAAGTGCAGACGCGCGGTGCCGCAACCGGCCTGAGGGTGGCGATGGCGACTACGAGCGGCAGGCCTACCGAGCGTTGCAGGAGGGAACGGGACCCATGAGGGTTCTGGGGGGATCGAGAGGGCCACGCGCCGTTCGACTTCTGGGCCCGCCTAGCCCGGGCGGGCAGCGCGAGGAAGCGACGCTGGACCTCGCCAGCCGGACCGTCGGGGACGCCATCGAGGAAGGGCGCCGCCTGTGGAGGCTCCCTGAGGGGCCCTACGAGATATGGGCGCTCACCGGTCAGGACCGCCTCATTCCGCTTGCGAGGAGCGACGATGTTGGGGAGCTTCGCGACTGCCGTGAGCTTCGGATGTACGCCTCGGGCTACGTCGAGGCCGAAGTGGCCGAACGGGGCGTTGTGTTGATCCGCGAGGCCTGGCCTCGCGAGCAGGCGCTTCGGGAATGGATGGCAGGGCTTGGCCACGACAGGCTCTGCCGTATTGGCCGGTCGTCAGGCGTGCTGGAAGAGGAGACTGTCTGGACGTACCGGGCCGACGACAAAGCCCTGTTGAACTGGACAGACACGCCAGATGACGCCCATCTCCCGCCGGAGATACGTCTCACGCTGGGATCCGTTGTGCGCCTGACGATCCGGCACGCCGGCACGGCGGAAGAAGGACAGCTTGACGTGCCGACGTGGCGGTCCCTGAGGGAGAACCTCCCGGAGCTGTGCAGGGCGGTCCAGATCAGCGTGCCCGTCGGCAGCGGGCTGGAGATCGGGGCCGCGGCGCGTAGAGCCGGCGCGGAGCCCACTTCCATGGGACCCGAACAGCGGTTCGAAGGCATGCGGAACGACGACGTGATCGAGCTGTACAGGACCGGCAGCCTGCGGATGGAAGGCCGGGCCGTGGTGGACGCCTCGGTGGACCACCCTGTCGGAGTGCAGTTGTCGCCGGACGGGCGCATGGGCCTGCGAACCGCGGGAGGCGGCCGGATCGCTCCGGATGAGACGATCGCGGGATCGCCCGACGTGCTTGGCGAGATGATTCGCGGCCGGGGCGTGCTTGACATATACGAGGAGCCCTACACCGCTATACTCGTTCGATCGGCGAGCCGGCGCAGCGTCTGCTATGCGAGGTCCAGAGCGGACATCACGGACGCGCTGCTGGGCGAATGGGCGGCGCGCCTTGGCGACGAGGCCGGCCCCGGCGGCGTGTGGGCCCTCTGCCGCGAAACGCCGGAAGGCGTTCTGGCAACCTTCTCCGCGCCGATCGCTCCCGGCAAACTGGTTGACGGCACGGAGTTCACGCTGTGCCGCGCCTACACGGTCACGGCGCGCTACGGCGGACAGTCGCTGACCATGGAGCTGCCTGCGGATGTGCCGTCCGGGCGTCTTGTGATGGCGGTTGCGCTCAGGATGGCGCCGGCGCCGTCCCAGACAGGGCAGCTTGCGCTCTACGTCGAACGCGAGGATGGCCGGCGAACGCGCATTCAGGCCGACACCACTCTGCGGGACGCCGCCTTTCGGCCGGGGGATGCGGTGGTCCTCGATGTCGCCGAGGAAGTGGCCCTGCAGTTCCTGGTCGGAGCCGCTCGCGTGTCCGTGACGGTCGTGCGCAGCCGGACACTTCGCGACGCCGCGTCCGAAGCGCTCCGAATTGTGATCGGCGATGCCGTCATCGGCCCCGACGGCACGGTGACCGCCGCGGGTCTGCGCGCCGCCGTCTATGACGCCGTTACCGGGCAGGAGATGCCGTTGGACACGCCGGTGACCGCGGCGCCCACTGAAGCTCTGAGGCTCAGGGTCTGGGTCTGGGCGCATGTGCTCGCCCTGGTCGGAGGCGAGATGCGATGCCTGTCGGGCCGGTTGCCTGCCGAGGACACCATCGAGAGAGTATCGGCCACGCTCGCGACGAGGCTTGGGCTGTCGCCGAGCGACGGCTACGGACTGGCGAACCTTACCAGCATTCGCGACCAGTTCTTCACGCCGGGAACGCCCGCGTGGCTCGCACCCGACGATAGGCTGGCCATGCCCGCCCGCTGCCTGAACGGGCTGGCTATACTGGTGCTCGCACGGACCGACGCGCTGACGCCGGATCAGTGGCCTGTGTCGGAGGCGCCGCCGGCGGATGGCGCCGCGGACGTGGACGTGACCGAGCTGTAGCCCTGGCAGCAAGGAGTTGATACTGAGATGGCCAACCTACGCGTGACCCTGACCTGCCCCGACGGACGGAGCCGGTTGGCCGACATCCCGGACGACGTGCCCGTCATGTCGCTCGCGCCGGTGCTCGCCGCCCGGATGGAGCTCCCGCCCGGCACCTATGAGCTGATGTCGAAGGACCTGGGACGCACGCTCAAGGAGAGCAGCACCCTGGCTTCCTCGGGAGTGCGGGCGGGCGACACGCTGCACGTCCTCGAGGTTACCTTCGCCCCCAGGTACACGGTCCACGTACGGCTGGTCGGCCCCGACGGCGTGATGCGAACGGTGAACCTGCCCGCCGATCTGCCGATGTGCAAGATTGTCGGGGCTCTCCTAGTCAAGATGGGGATACAGGCCCACGGCTACCAGTTGGAGTCCGGAGAGATGGTCCGGGCGCTCGACGACTCCGAAACGCTCGCATCAGCCGGCATACGTGCGGGCGATACGCTTCGCCTGGCTCCCAACTACGCCCTGGGCCACGCGTCCTTCCGCATGAGTGTGCGCCTGCGCGTCGCCGGGCCCGACAACGCCGAGCATCAAGCGGAGCTGCCGGGCGACGAGACCATGGACCGCCTCGCGCCCGCGCTGGCGGCCCGGCTCGGCCTTCCCGCGGGCAAGTACCGGATCATCCCGCAGCACACGGGCAGGCCGCTCGCCGAAGACGATACGCTGGTGTCGGCCGGGATACCCGACGGGGACCTGGTCAAGGTAGCGCCGGCCCCGAACACGGAGCCCCTCCCGAACGGCGATGCGTCCACACCGGTTGCATACCCGCCGTTTCCGGCCTACGCGATCACCCTTCACAACGGTCCCGGCTCGGCGGAGGGCCCTGAGGTGGGCGCGTGACCCCGGGACTCCGCGACGACCCGGGTTGCGTATCGGCCATGCGCGTAACCGTTACCGAGCCGTCGGGCACCGCTCAGGTGGTCGACGTCTGGGGTGACCCTCCCGCCCACATGCTGACTCTCGCCGTGCAGGACCTGTTGTGGCTAGGCGCATCTGGCTCGAGCCAGATCGTGTCGAGGGCCCTTGGGAAGATGCTCAGCGACACCGACACTCTGGCGTCAGCGGGCGTGCCGCCCGGCGACACGTTGCGCCGGACTGCGAACGTAGGAGGGTGGCCTCTCGTCTGGGTTAATGGCTCTGCCGTCTTCGGATGCTCCACGCTCAGCCTCGATGAGTGGATGCGTCGAGCGGGCGTCACCTCGTCAGGGCAGACCGCCAATCTGGGGTCTATCCGCAGCTCCCAGAGCGCTGCGGAGGTCTTTGTCTGGTCGGACGCCGGCCGCATGCGCGCCAGCGTTCCGTTCCACCAGCCGTCCTCTTACCTCGTACCGAGGCTCGTAGCTGCGCTTGGGCTACGCCTGGGCGACTACGTGATCCTGACGGACAAAGGCGCACTGCGAGCAGGCCAGACGCTGGCCGCCGCCGGGCTCGGGCCCGGCGATACGTTGCGCCTGCTTCGCTGCCCGGCCTACACTGAGGTCACCGTCAAGGCGGATCGCTTCGCGGCACAGGTCGGCGTGGCGCCCTGGGCGCGAGTGTGGGAACTGGGCCCGGCATGCCAGGCCCTACTCACCGTCCGATCGGGGCGCTGCCTCTGCCGCTCAGAGCGCTTGCGGCGTCCTCTCGGCGACACGGAGACACCGGAATCTGCCGGCATCGCCAGCGGAGATACGCTTCACTTCGATCGCGCTCAGCCGCACTACGACTACGGGGGGTTCCTGAGCAGGCCGGAGGACGACATATCGGTCACTGTCACCGCGCCAGGAGGGAACAGCCGTGCGGTGCGCGTGCCGTGCGGAGTACCGATGGCGTTGTTGGTGCCGCGTCTGGCCGCCGCGATGGACCTCCCGGAGATCGCATACTGCCTGGCCTCCGAGAGGCTCGCGAGGCTCCTGACCGACACAGAGACACTGGCCTCTGCGCGCGTGAGGGACGGGGACACCCTCGCGATCCGCTCCCCCCTTGAGTCCGATCGCTGCTGGTGTCGCTACACCACTGCCAACTGCAACGGAATCGCGCAGTTCACAACCTCACAGGTCAGGCAGGTCACCGTATCCGCGCCGGGGCTAGGGCCCCAGACGGCCCATGTCCCGCTCGGCGTTCCCGCGTCGGTCATCGTCCCGGAACTGGTCGCGCAGATGGGTCTTCGCGACGGCCTGTACCAGTGCATGCCCGCGAGCCTGGGCCGGCCGATGACCGACGATGAGACCTTCGCGTCGTGCGACGTGCCGCGTGATGACATCTGCTGGCTGAGCTTGCTCATGCCGGGGCGCGGCTGGCGACGCGAGATGTCATGCGCGCCGAGGATGTTGCCGACAAGGGAGCCGAGCGAGTGACGGTGAACCGCTCGAGACTTGCGTGCGGCCTGCGGCAGTCACCGGCGCCAGGGGGGCAGAGGCCCGTGGCCTGGGAACGCGTTAGGGCAGCCGAGAACGACACTCTGGCGTCAGCGGGGGCGGACGAGGCGTGAGCGCGCCGTCTCGTGGTGATATCTTCCGCGCGCGGGTCCTCCACGAACACCGGAGGCTGCTCGAACTGGAAGCGGCTTCCTGTGGACGGTTGCGCATCGAGACGGCGGAGCCCGCGGACGCGCCACGCCGCTACCTGATCGTGCTCCACGTCCGCGGCGTGGTAGGTCTGCGCGGCGACGAGCCGGAGACCCGGGAAGACCACGCGGTCGCGATCGAGCTGAGGCCGCGCTTCCCGGCAGCCCCACCGGCGTTCTGGGCTTGCACACCGCTCTGGCATCCGAACGTCGGCGCATCGGGTGGCGTGGCCAGCATTGACTGCCTGCCCGGCTGGAGCCCCATGTATGCTGTCGACAAGGCCGTGGAGCGCCTGTACGACCTGATCCGATATGAGCCGGGCGTGGTGTGTACAGAAGATCCCATGAACCCCGCTGCCGCCGAGTGGTATGTTCGGTATCGGTCTGCACTTCCGTGCTTCTTCCCGCTTGCGACGACCCCTCTCTGTTCCCGCGGCACGACTGCGGGCGGCTCCGACAAGGGGCCGATCACCTTCCGCTTCGATCCGAAGCAAGGTGCCGGAGATGGCACCGTTGAATAGGGATATACACAGACGCGGTGTCGAAGCGCCGCAACTCTGAGAACAGGAGAGTATCATGGCGAACCTTCGTGTAACCATCACCGAACCCGGCGGCACAAGCCGCACGGCAGACGTGCCCGACGACCAGCCAATGAACCGGCTCGTGCCGGCGCTGGTCACGAAGATGAACCTTCAGGCGGGCACTTACCAGTTGATGTCCAAGGGCCTCGGCAGGACGCTCGCCGACACCGACACTCTGGCATCAGCGGGCGTGCAGGCCAACGACACGCTGAGGCTCACTCCGAACGTGCAGGGCGCCGGAGCTCGCTAGGTATGCGCCAGGACGTGCGCGACAACCGGCTGCGGGCCGAGTTCCAGCGTCTCTACGAGATGCAGGCCGGGTGTCCCCGCCTGACGCTCGAGCCGCTCGGCTCCCCCGTGGCGCCGGAAGGCTACCGCATCACCTACCACGTGAAGGGGATCACGGCGCTCAACGGCACGCAGCCGGTTTTCGGCGAGCATCACACGATCCGGATCGGTCTCGGGCCCACCTTTCCGGCGGGCCGGCCAGATGTGCGCACAGAGACGATGATCTGGCACCCGAACATCCAGTATGGCGCAGGCGGCCTGGTCTGCATTAACGACTGGACGCCGCTACGGAAGCTGGACGAGGTGGTCGAGCAGATCTATGACCTGATTCGGTACGACCCGCAGGTCACCAACGAGAACCATCCGCTCAACCCTGCGGCCTCGGCATGGTACGTGGAGTATCGGCGTCACCACCGCGCGGATTTCCCTCTCGACGGCGCAAAACTGCGCGAAGGCGGTCCATGCGTGACCATCCATGAACCTGAGCCGCCGCTCCCCCACGACGCCATCAGGTTCCCAGACGAGACGCCTTCTTCCGGTCTGGCCATCAGCTTTGCCGACGAGCCCTCCCCCGCTTCGAGCACCGACGACGGCCCGATCGTCATCGGCGGCAGCTGCGACGAGACTCCGCCTGCTGAGCCCGACGTGCTCATCATTGATTAGGGGCGTGGCAGGCCCCCGGTACGGAACCATCGAGATCAGAGCGAACCATGCCTGCTGAGAACCCAGACAGCTTTGACGAGTGGCGAAGGAGGGCGGGCCTCCAGGAACCTGCCGCGCCTGCCCAGAACGTCGCGGATCTCGTGCAGTTCCATGACGAGGATCCGCCGCAGGCCGGGCCGATCGTCGAGGAGTTCATCTGGGCGCCGCGCAACCGGTGGCTGCGCGTGGTAGCACGCAAGGACGCCCTCGAGAAGCTGAAGGACCACGCCTACAACAACCGTCGGGTGGAGGTCTTCGGGCTCCTGGTCGGCATGGTTTCGCAGCAGGACCGCACCGTCGTCACGATCACGGACATCGTCGCCGGGTACCGCGCGACCCAGCACAATACCAGTTTCAACATGAGCGGAGCGGCGTGGAACGACGTCATGACGCGGCTGGACCAGCTCCGGGCGTCTCACCGTGAGTGGCAGGTCGTCGGCTGGTATCACACCCACCCCAACATGGAGATCTTCCTCTCGCAGGACGATCTCCAGGTCCATCGAACGCTCTGCCGGCAGTCGTGGCAGATCGCACTGGTCTACGACCCTCGAAGCGACGAAGCCGGGATCTTCGCCCGCAACTCCGACGGCGAGATGCCGACCGATGCGGGCAGAGACGACCTCTTCCGCATGTCCGACGCCGTCCGACAGGGGATGCTGCCCGGGATACCCGCCGTGCCGGCGGCGCAGGTCTCTGCCGAACCGAACACCGAGGTGCTTCGCCTCACGGAAGCGGAGTTCCGCGACCAGTCGGCGCGCCGGCGCGGGCGATCGGGCCCCACGGTGATCCACGTCCCAGAGCAGCAGCACGAGAGACCGGGGCCGGCTGGTGAAGGGCCGTTGCCGCCACCGATGGGGCCCGACCGTCTGACCGGGGCCATCGTGTGGGGTATCGGCGTATTCATCGTTGCGTGTGCCCTGCTGCTTGGCTGGCGGCTATCAAGCCCCAACTACGAACTCAACGCCGACGTGGACAACGCGCGGCCGGTTCTTCTGTTTGGGGCCAGTGTCGCTCTCGCTCTCCTTGCATCCGTGGTCTCCTACTCCTGGCCCTGGGCGCCCTACTGGCTCCGGCTTGCGCGACATCGCTGGCGCACGCGTGGCGCACCTCGGCAGAGATCAGACGCTCCCCCGACGGGTCGCCGCCGCTTGCCTCTGAAGGCCGTCGTCGCTATTGTGATCGTCTTCGCGCTGCTCGGCCTGGCGATGAGGTTTGCCGCCGTGCAGGGCTGGCGTTTCCCCGTACCGGGCATGCCCCCGGGCGTCTCATCGGACGGCGACGATGAGAGCGACACGCCGGACTGGGCCGGGCTCAAGGGCTTGAGCGTGGACGCGTGGCTCGACCCGGACACGGGGAAAGTGACCGTCGTCTGGGGGGACGAGGCGGCCGCTTCGCGCAAGGTGCAGGTGTACCGCCGACCGGGCGGCGACGCTCTCAAGGCCGCCGGCATAACTGCCGGCTCGGCCCACATCTACACCGAACAGGCTCCGCCGGACCTTCTCGCCCGCAAAGCGTCTTTCAGCTACGCGATCGCCCCGTTCACAGCCGCGGGACTGCCGGGCACGCCCGGCCCGCCGACGCCGTGCCGCACGCTCCCGACAGTGACAACAGCTCGCGCAGATCAGTGCCTGAGCTGGCTTCGAGCCGAGTGGCGGCTCGCTCCTCCCACCCAGGCCGGCCGGGTGTGCGTCACGGCTGACGGATTTCGGGATGGTATGCGCGTGGCGAAGACGGTGGCTGACAACCTCGACCCGACGAAAGCCGCCCATGTCGCAAAGATGGCCGACGGCTTCCGGGCGGAGACGGTGATCGTTCGCTGGACGGACCCGCGCGGGAACAGCAGGGAGAGCCAGCAGCCTGTAGCGCTTCACCGCGACCCTCCCAACGCGTTTGCGCAGGGCTCGGCACGGGACGGCACGGTCGATGTGGGATGGACGCCGCCAGATCCGCTGGACTGCGTACTGCGTTTCAACGTCTACCGCAGGATCGCCGGCGGCGAGCCGAAGCTGCTGGCTACGTTAGGAAAGGGCGAGATCCAGTATCGGGACACGCCACCCCGGGAGCAGCTCGCCGCTGGCAGAGTGTCGTACCGCGTCTCCAGCGTGTACGGCTGGCCGGGTCACGTGGCGGGCGAAGCGTTCAGCGACTGGGTCCCCCCGGACTTGCTGTGAAGGCATGCGCGCGCGAGCCGGGCCTGAATGCTCGACTCTGCCCTCATGGCCTCGCCGGCGTCGCAGGACCGCCCGTCGGCGACCGAAAGGTGACTGATGTCCGATCGCGAACAGTCTGACGGTCTGGAGATAACGTTCGTTGACGAGCCTGCGGCGCCCGCTCGATCTGCCGACGCAACCTATCGGATTGCCGCGAACCTCGGCGCCATGATCCGCGCCTTTGAGCACGGCGCGCGCTCGGCGGCCCAGCTCAGGGAGATGGGCGGAGTGCTGATCGGGCGCCATGGCACAGACCTGACTGACGACGGCCTGCCGACCGTGCGGATCGAAGAAGCTATACCGGCTGACGGCGCCAGCGAAGGCGAGGCGACGATCCACTTCACGGCCGAAGCATGGGAAGCCATCTACCGCGAGATAGACGAACGTGGCCTGGACGGAGTGGTCGTAGGCTGGTACCACACTCACCCCGGTTTCGGCGCCTTCTATTCGCCGGTGGACGAGGCGAGCCACGAGCGCTACTTCAGCAACCCGTGGCAGGTTGGCCTCGTGATCGACCCGTGCCGGATGACGCCGGACGGCGTGCCCGAACACGTCTTCTTTCGCTGGATCGAGGGAGCCGTGTCGAGGAATGACCCTCTGGACAGCACGGGCTACTGGATTGTTCGTAGCGAGGACGAACTGGCGGTAGCTGCAGATGCTTGGCGGAGTGGCTGGGCGGCGTCCATCACACCGCAGCCGCCTTTGGGGGAGGGCGAGGCTCCTGCCGAGCCGCCCATCAGACCGACTGACGACGCTGAACGCGACGTTCCGCCCGTGACGGAACCAGTCCAGTCCGCCGCTTTGGCCGGCGCCCGCATCTCACGGCGGCGATACCGTGCTGAGGATGGCTCGGAGTATGTGCTGGTCCCCACCCTCGGGACATGCATCCTCGCCATGAGGACGATATGGAGAGCGCTGGAGACGCGACTGAACGAGATCGTCCCGCCGGTCTGCGACGATGACGCAGGCGACGCGAACCGGCGATGACCCGCTGCTTGCTGAGCAAGCATAGCGCGCGGAGCCCGTTGTAGTCAGCAAGGACGCTGGACCGGAAGAGAACGGAAATAGGACCCTCAGGATGTCAGGCTCCACACCACAACCTGGAGACGCAGGCCGTTCAGCCGACGGTACTTGCGAGCTTGTGCTGCGGCGCCGGCTGCCTGACGGGAACTGGGTGGACAAGCCCGTCCGGGTCAGCGCGGACCGATCTCCTGACGTGATATTGGCCAACCGGGGCGTGCGCACCAAGTTCCATCTCGACGGCCGACCGTCCGCCTGCTACGCGCTCCAGCGCCAGTCGGGTGAGGTGCTCAGGCCTGGAGCACCGATTTCCGGAAGCCGCCTGGTTGTCGGTGAGGTGCTCGACATCGTCGAGGCGCCCCTCGACCCCGGCTTGCCCCCGCTCGCGCCCGGCAAGCTCAGAATCCGTCTCCGCTGCACGAGCGGTGCGGTCAAGACCGTGGACGTGCCGGAAGGCATGCCCTGTGAGAATCTGTGGCCGCGGCTTGCGCACAGCACCGGACACGAGCCCGCACGATACGAGATTGTGCCGAAACGGCTGGGCCGACCGCTTGCGCCCGGCGAGACGCTGGCATCCATCGGGTTGGTTTCGGGCGAGGTCGTCGTGCTCCAGCGGTCCGGCGTGGCGGGCCGCGCCCCGTCTGATGCCGCCGAGATCACGCTCTCGTCAGCCGACCTCGGCCCTCCCTTGCGCCGCCCGCCGGCCGTCCAGCGACGGAAGGGCTGGCAGGCGCTGTCCACGTGGCAGCGGCTCATAGTCGGCGTGGCAGGCATATGTCTCGCGCTCTTCATCCTGTGGCTCGCGATGCAGCAGACGCCGAACCACACAGCGACGTGGACGCCAACATGGGGACAGGAGAGCCCGGCAAAGTGAGGACGCCCCGTCTAGCCGTCAGATACCGTCGTGCGATCGCCGTTCTGTGGCCGGCCCTTGCGGCCGTCTTGCTCGCCGGGTGCTCGGACCGCAAAGACACCCCTGCGGACGCAGCCAGCATCGAGGTCGCCCGACGCGCCGTCATTGACCGAGCGACCTTTCGCGAGAACCCGCGTGTCTCGATCATTCTGAAGGCCATGGACAAGAGCGGCTCTCCGGTCGCCCTGGCTCCGACCCAGATCCGGGTGACCGACTCGGGGCATGACGTTGCTCTGTCGTCGGTTGAGCTCGGCACCGGGCCAGTCACCCTGGTCCTGGTGCTCGATACGAGCGGGTCCATGGGCGAGCTGACCGGCGCGACGCCGTTCGAGACGAAGCTCGATGCAGCCAAGGCAGCCGCGCGCGAGACGATCGGCAACCTCCGGGCCGGCGACCAGATGGCGATCGTGGTGTTCAACACCAGCCCGGAAATCGTGCAGTCCTTCACCGGAGACCCGAACCTCCTCAACGCCGCAGTGGATGGCCTTCGGGTGCCGTCCTATCCGACGAACACGGCCTACTTCGAGACGCTCCGCTTCACCCTCGCGATGCTGCGAGACAGGCCGGGACGACGCTCGATCATCGCATTCACGGACGGCTATGACAACCGGAGCACGGCGCGCGCCCAGGACCGCGCCCAGGTCGAAGCTCAGGCCGCGGCCATGAGCGTGCCTCTCCTGACCATCGGCTACGGAGACGCCGGCGTGGATATAGAAGAGGCCGAGAGGCTCAGGGACGGCGCGTCGTTGCGACGGGCCCTTGACGCCACCACGATGAAGTCCCTTGCCGATAGCACGGGCGGAGTGTCGCTGACCAGCCCGCGCGCGGACGATCTCCGGCGGATGTTCCAGGAGGCCGCCAAGCAGGCCCTTGGCCGCTTCCCTCTCACCTACATCTGCCCGAACGCCGAGCGCGGCGGCGAGCACCAGGTGCGCATTGCCGTCAAGCACCGCGGACGGGTCTACGAACTGGAGACGGCCTATCGCTACGGCGTCTTCGGCGTCGAAGCCAAGCAGCATGCCGAGCCCGAGGAGCTGAAGACGCTGCTCTGGATGATGCTCATGGCGGGCCTCGTCTGCTATTCGCTGCCGTACATCGGGCGGGAGATCCTCTGGCGCAGCCGAAAGCGCGCGATCTACGCCGCAAACACCACCGACTGCGCGGCCGTTCTGGCGGCTGGCTACGACAGGTCGCCCGTATCGGACGTGCGGTTCGCCGACTACCCGAATGAGCCGGTGATCCTCTGCCCTCGTGATCGCCAGCCTCATCTGCTCCGCGACTGGGAAGCGAACGAAGGCTGCGCCCGCGGCGACTTCGTGATGCGCAAGCCGACGGGCTTGAGCGCCTGGATGCAGGTCTACTACGGCACGCTGATCGGCGCTACTGGCGGCCTGATCGGGTGGGCCGGATCCTGGATGGTCCTTATTCCCTATCTGACAGAACAGAACATTCTCGTGGCGAACGCACTCCTGGTCGCGCTCCTCGGAGCGGTCATGGGCGCGTTCATCGGTTCGCTGAACGCCATCTTCCAGCAAGTGCCCCTCAGGTCGCTCGTGGAAGCCGCCCTTGGGGCGGCGTTGGGCTGCTTCGCCGGCGCGCTGGGCTCGTTCGTCAGCGAGTGGGCGTATGAAGGCACCGCCACCTTCCTGCGCGCCGGTTGGATGGGCCGGATGCTCGGCTGGGCTATCGTGGGGACGCTTCTCGGTCTGAGCCAGGGTCTCTACGGGCGCTACTTCGTGGCGCAACGGGCGTACCGCGGCATGCTGGGCGGATGCCTCGGCGGCGCCTTGGGCGGGCTCGCGTTCCAATGGCTGTCGCAGGGCGACGCACCTCTTGAGGTCGGTCGTATCGCCTTCGCGGCGGTAGGGCTGCTGATGGGCTTCGGCATCACGCTATCGCTCAACGTCGGCCGGTTCTGGATCGTGCTGGTTCAGGGCAACTCCCCCAAGGGCGAGGTGCCCCTCTACGCGACAGCCAAGGACCAGACGATCGGGTCCGACCCATCATGTCACGTGTGGGTCAAGTTCGACCCGGAAGTCGCCCCGGTCCACGCGTCGGTCAGCTTCGCCAGCAGCGCGTTCTACCTGACCGACATGAGCCAGGCGGCTTCCGTTTCCGGGAGCCCGGCGTCCTACCAGCCAGCTCGTCTGAACCAGGTCCAGTGCCAGCCCGGACGGCCCAGGGCCCTGCATGACAGCGACGAGATCCGCATCGGCAACACGATCTTGCGCTTCGAACAGCGGGACCAGCAGGCCTAGGCAGCCCTGTCCGACGGCCTCCGTTGCCGGACAGCGAGGAGGAAACCCTCAACATGAACAAGCAGCGCATATGGTGGTCTTACGGCGCCCTCGGGCTCACTGCTGGCGTGCTGTCCTCCATGGCCAACACGCTGGCGGGTGCGCCGACAGGTTGGCCCGAGGCCAGGTTTGGAGCGCTCCTGGGCGGCGCGATCGCCGTGGCGCCTGCCTTCATCTACCAGGAGTGGCGCGCGGGAGCGCTCCTGACGTGTCTCGGCGCCGCGGGCGGCGCCGTTGCGGGCTTCGTTGCGACCTTGCCTACCGGCCTGCTGCGCGAGAGCCAACCCCAGGCGGCCTTCTTTATTTCCTGGCTGGTGTTCGGCGCATTGGTCGGCGCTACGGCAGGGCTAAGTCCCGCGGGCTACCATCCCGAGAGAGGCATGCGCGGGCTCACGGGAGGCCTGCTGGCGGGACTGCTCTGTGCCGTCGTCCACATCGGGGCCGTGCAGGCCGGACGGTTTGGAGCGGTCGCCCCGGCCCTGGCGTCGTCACTTGCCGGATGGCTCTCGGGGTTGGCGCTCGGGTGGCGGATCTGGAACGGACGGTGGTGGCTCCGATGCCTCCATGCCCCGACCGCGAGGATGCCCCGTGAGTTCCCCCTATACGAGAAGTACGACACTCAGCTCGCCGCGGTGTTCAGCCCGGCGCAGTACGTGGTTCCCGGCGTCCCGGGGATCGAGCGTCTCAGGCCGCTGCTCAGGCCATGGACAGGCAGCCAGGGAAGCCGTGCTTTCCTGCTCTACTGGCAGGGCGACCCGGGTCACGCGCCTCTTGTCGACGGCAACGCGGCAGGTCAGGGCGCGGAGCT
>Ga0172371_10008657_pt1 | contig 14186 bp, 12 predicted proteins | sample Lak12m_FD_114543 | JGI IMG/M metagenome (GOLD analysis project Ga0172371, IMG submission 114543) | Freshwater microbial communities from Kabuno Bay, South-Kivu, Congo - kab_022012_12m | ecosystem: Environmental > Aquatic > Freshwater > Lake | place: Democratic Republic of the Congo: South-Kivu... | reverse complement strand
CCGTGCACGCCTGGCATGTCCGCCATCAACACCAGTTCCGTTTCTGTGCTATAGATATCCACTGCCGGTGAAAAATAAGGGCCTTCGAGCGTCAGCTCACCTTTTTCGGGGGCAATTTCCTGTTTTTGTGTGACTTGCAATTCCTGGTCCGCCATTTTGATTATCCTCCTCTTCCAGAATTCATTATTCGGCGGTAACGGTTATCTGTTTGGGCAAAGCCTCTTTTTCCTTTTGCAGGCTAATGTTAAGCACGCCGTCTTTGTAGGTGGCCTTGACATTGTCAGGGTCGATCTTGGCTGGAAGCGTTAAGCTTCTTTGGAAGATTCCCGTCGCCCGTTCTCGACGATGATAACTCGCCCCTTGGTCTAATTCGTGAGGCTTTCTCTCGCCTTTCAGCGTTAGGGTGTCCCCTTCGATCTTGATCTCCAGGTCCTCGGTCTTCATCCCCGGGATTTCCGCTGTTACGATATAAGAATTTTCCGCTTCTCTAAGGTTCAGCAGAGGGAACAACCTCGCTTGCCGCCACGGCGTTTCCAAGGTGGGTTTCCGATAACCCGAAAGCGCTGTAAACAGTTCATCCATGCCCCGTTGAAGGCGATCCAATTCGCTCCAGGCGCCTCGATCTACTCGCCATCCGATCATTTTCATTCCTCCTTGGTCTTTGTCATTATTCTTCAGTTTTGAGACCGATTAATTTCCATCCTTTGGCAACCATGACCTCATGCTCGCGACACGTGCGAAAAAAGCATCAACTCATTACGCGTTAATCCGCTAAACCATAGCAATTGCAGTCTGTTCCTGGCATCTGAGATATTCATCTTTGATGGATTGTCAAGCGTAGTGGTAACAAGGGGGCGAGTGAGGAGAATTTTCATGATTCGATGGCCAATAGAGATTGATAAAAGAAAATGTTCGGCCTTACGACTCGTCGTTTCAGGCTATTCGCGAGCAATTTTTTGTTTTTCCCACTATACTTTCGAGTTGTGAAGTATTAGCTCTAACATAATGCGTTTGTGGGCCGCTGATAGCTGCCTGTTGGACCGGGACGCGATCAAAAGAGATGCGTCTGCCCGGCTTGATCGATGTTGCGGCATCTTGCTTAGAGCGGACGGCAAGAACAATATCGGCGTTGAGGAGACTATAAATTGGATGTAGCTCTATGGCCGCTGGCGCTTTATTTTTTTGCCGTTCTGGCGCTGGTGGTGATAATGATCGGCTTCTCTCAGGTACTCGGGGAGAGGCACAAGGAAAGGACAACCGGCGAGCCGTATGAATCGGGGGTGGCGCCGACAGGCTCAGCGCGAATTCGATTTAACGCTAATTTCTATCTGATCGCCGTGTTCTTTGTAATATTCGATCTGGAAACTCTGTTTATTATTTCGTGGGCAATTGCCGTTCGCGAGCTTGGTTGGATGGGTTACGTCGAAATTGTTATTTTCATCGGAATTCTATCTGTAGCGCTAGTCTATCTTTGGGGTGTAGGGGGGCTCGACATCGTGGCGAAAAATAGACCTGACACGATGGATAGAGTTTCTCAACGGACAAGGCCATAGAAATTGCCGGACAGGGTCCGGTCACTGGTAACAAATTTGTGAATCAAAGTTAATGGATGTTCGACGCAGGCCAAAACGCGGGGAGGAACCTTGAGGATGACGAATTGGCGACTGGAAAAACCAGATTCAGTTTTTATACCTCCGAAAAAAGGTTCCGCAGAAGAAGCTGTTCGTTCCAGCGTTCTGTTTACTAGGTTGCAGGACCTCTTGGCGTGGGGGCGCAAGTATTCGATTTGGCCGTTTAATTTCGGGCTGTCGTGTTGCTATGTCGAAATGGCCACAGCATTCACGAGCAGGTACGATATCGCCCGTTTCGGGGCCGAGGTGCTTCGCGGAACCCCGCGGGAAGCCGACCTGATGGTTATTGCCGGAACGGTATTTATCAAGATGGCGCCTATAATCAGACGAATGTATCAGCAAATGATGGAACCCCGTTGGGTCATCTCCATGGGGTCATGCGCTAATTCGGGTGGCATGTATGACATATATAGCGTGGTGCAAGGTGTGGACAAATTCCTGCCCGTGGATGTGTATGTTCCGGGTTGTCCGCCTCGACCGGATGCTTTCTTGGAGGGTCTTGTGATGTTGCAGGAGATGGTTGGCGCTGAACGCCGGCCTCTCAGCACAATTGTCGGACCGCAGCAAGTTGTTCGTTCCCGTATGCCCTCCATGAGAGACATGAAAAGCGACGCAAGAAAACAAGCCACAGTCTTGCCGTCGCCTGAAGAGGTATAGGGGGTTCACGCCGGTTCTTATGAATAGCCGTTCGGATATCGTTCAGGAATTGCAGCGCAAATTCGGAGAAGACACGGTCGGACTCCAGACTACGCGCGACGAGGCGCCGACATTGTGGGTCCCAAGCGATAAGCTTCGCTCTATCCTGAATTACCTAAAAACCGAGACTTCCGAGCCTTATCGGATGCTGTACGATCTCACAGCCATCGACGAGAGGGACAGGTCTAATCGACACGGGCAGCCTGCCTGCGATTTTACAGTAGTCTATCATTTGCTGTCTTTTGAACGAAATGCTGACCTGCGAATCAAAGTAGGTCTCCAGGATGAAGAACTTCGAATTCCCAGCATCACGGATATATGGCCTTCCGCGAATTGGTATGAGAGAGAAGTCTGGGACATGTTCGGCATCGGATTTGACGGCCACCCGAATTTGAGACGAATCCTCATGCCACCAACCTGGGAAGGTCACCCTTTACGCAAAGAACATCCGGCTCGGGCCACCGAAATGGAACAATTCCGGCTCCCGGAGGAAAAAGCGGCCGCGCAAGAGGAAATGCTGCAATTTCGACCGGAGGATTGGGGTGTAGGGCTCTCCGGGAAAAATACTGATTTCATGTTCCTGAATATGGGGCCACAGCATCCAGGGACCCATGGTCTGCTCCGGATTGTGCTTGAACTTGACGGTGAGCAGATCGTGGACGCTGTCCCGGATATCGGTTATCACCATCGCGGCGCGGAAAAAATGGGCGAGCGCCAATCCTGGCACACATATATACCTTATACTGACCGTATCGATTATCTCGGCGGAGTGATGAACAATCTTCCCTACGTGCTGGCCGTCGAGAAGCTCGCTGGAATCACCGTCCCGGACAAGGTCAAGATTATCCGAATTATGATGGCGGAATTCTTTCGGATCGCCAGTCATCTGGTCTGGTACGGCACGTTTGCTCAAGACCTGGGAGCAATGTCCCCAGTCTTCTACATGTTCAATGACCGGGAACGTGTATTTGAGATAGTGGCGGCCATCATGGGCGGCCGTATGCACCCGAGCTGGTTTCGTATCGGAGGGGTGTCTCAGGATCTCCCGAGAGGCTGGGACAAGCTGGTCAGCGATTTCCTCAATTATCTTCCGGCAAGAATGAGTGACTACGACAAGCTTGTCATGGCAAACCCTATTTTCAAGGCTCGCACTAAGGGAATCGGGAGCTATACACTCGAGGAAGCCATTGAATGGGGCGTAACAGGACCGGGATTGCGGGCCTGCGGATTCGAATGGGATTTCCGTAAGAAACGGCCGTATTCAGGCTATGATCAACTGGAATTCGATATCCCGACAGGTCAAAACGGAGATTGCTACGATCGCGGAGTCGTAAGGGTGGAAGAAATACGACAGAGTCTGCGCATCATTGACCAGTGCTTAAAAAATATGCCCGACGGCCCTTACAAATCCGACCATCCTTTGGCTACTCCGCCGATCAAAGGGCATACGATGAGGGATATAGAGACGCTTATCGCTCATTTTCTCAGCGTAAGTTGGGGACCTGTCATTCCGCCGGGCGAGGCTTTTTGCGGGATCGAAGCGACTAAGGGCAATAACGGCTATTACTTGATCAGCGACGGCAATACTATGGCGTATCGGGTGCGAATCAGGACCCCGTCCTTCGCCCATTTGCAAATGATACCATTGATCAGCCGAGGATTGACGGTCTCTGATTTAATCGCAATCCTGGGCAGCATTGATTATGTTTTGGCCGACGTTGATAGATAAACCTATGAACGCGCTTGCCGGGGCACAATAATGTTAACCGACGAGATGAAGCAAAAAATACAAATTGAAATAGACACCTGTCCAAGCAGGAAATCCGCCTGTATTGACGCCATGCAGATCGTTCAGAGCCGTATGGGATGGATCTCGGATGACAGTCTCAAAGACATTGCGGATTTTCTCGATATGACCATCGATGAGTTGGACGGTGTGGCGACTTTTTACAATCATATTTATCGAAAGCCGGTGGGACGTCATATAATTCTGGTTTGTGAGAGCGTGAGCTGCTGGATAATGGGGTTTGGAAAGATCCGAGACTATCTTTCTCAGCGCCTTGGCATTGAGATGGGAGAAACCACTCCGGATGGCCGTTTTACTTTACTGCCGGTAGAATGTCTTGGCGCGTGTGACCACGCTCCCGCAATAATGATTGACGATCAATTGTACTGGGACCTGGATCAAAACAAGTTCGAAACTATCCTAGAAAATTACAAGTAGGGCGCGGGAAGATGGAGCGACCGCTTACACAAAATATTCGTCCTGACTGGGCGCCTATCGAATTGAAGGATTATGAACGAGCGGGTGGTTATCAGGCGCTTCGCAAAGCTCTTAGTAGCATGACGCCGAAAGAGCTTGTCGAATTGATAAAAAACTCAAATCTGCGTGGCCGTGGGGGAGCCGGTTTTCCTACGGGAGTCAAGTGGGAAGCCATGCCTTCGGGTACTGACGTGGTTCGTCCAAGATACTTGATAACCGATGCGGATGAGATGGAGCCAGGCGCATTCAAGGATCGCATGCTTATGGAAGGCGACCCGCATCAATTGATCGAAGGTATGATTTTGGCAGCTTTCGCGGCTGACACTGAACTCGCATATATCTTTGTGCGACGGGAATACACAGTAGCCGCGAGACGCCTGGAAAGGGCCGTGGCAGAGGCTTACAGCCATAACTATCTGGGTAATAATATTCTCGGTTCCGGCTTCAATCTCGAAATGCACGTGCATGTCAGCGCGGGTCGATACATATGCGGTGAAGGCACCGCACTGACCAACGCGCTTGAGGGCGAAAGAGCAATTCCTAACCACAGATTGCCGAGGCAGACTGATTCAGGCCTTTGGGGAAAGCCCACGCTCATGAACAATGTGGAAACTCTCTCTAATGTGCGTCATATAGTCAATAATGGGGCTGACTGGTTTAAGAGTTTGAGCCGGAGTAAGGATGGCGGGACCAAAATTTACGGCATCAGCGGCAAGGTGAAAAACCCTGGAGCCTGGGAACTGCCTATGGGCACGCCCATGAGAGAAATCTTGGAAGTTCACGGGGGCGGTATGCGGGATGGCGTGAAATTCCGAGGGGCTCTGCCGGGCGGCGCATCTACGGATTTTATCGTAGACGAACACCTTGACACCCCAATGGATTTCGAATCCCTTCAAAAAGTCGGCAGCCGTCTCGGCACAGGGACAATAATAGTGCTGGATGATCAAACCTGCCCGGTGGGAATGGTCCATAACTTGGAAGAGTTTTTTGCCCAGGAATCGTGCGGTTGGTGCACTCCTTGCCGAGACGGCTTGCCATGGACCGCCAAGACCTTGAAGGCCATTGAAGAAGGTTCCGGCGAACCGGGTGACCTCGAGATTCTGGAATTTCACACCCGGTTTCTGGGTCCCGGCAAGACTTTTTGCGCGCTCGCTCCCGGCGCCATGGAACCGCTGCAAAGCGCATTGAAATTCTTCCGCGAAGATTTCGAGCGTCACATTACAGAAAAACGGTGCCCGTGGAGATAGGCATGGCGACGATCTACATAGACAATGTTCCTTATCAAGTGAAAGACGGTCAGAGCCTTTTGACGGCATGCCTTTCGTTGGGCTTCAATATTCCTTACTTTTGCTGGCATCCTGCCTTGCATTCCGTGGGATCATGCCGGTTGTGCGCGGTGAAACAGTTTCGAGATGAAAAAGATACACGCGGCTTTCTAGTCATGTCGTGCATGTGCGATGCTAAGGACGGAACAAGAATCTCCATTGACGATCCCGAGGCTCGGCAATTTCGCGCCGGAATTATAGAATGGCTCATGACCAATCATCCGCATGATTGCCCCGTCTGCGATGAAGGGGGTGAATGTCATCTTCAAGATATGACTGTCATGACCGGACACACATATCGCCGGTATCGATTCAAAAAGCGCACGTACCGTAACCAAGATCTTGGTCCCTTTATCAATCATGAAATGAACCGTTGTATCCAATGCTATCGTTGTGTGCGATTTTATCGGAATTACGCAGGGGGAAGAGACTTTAACGTCTTTGGAATGCACAACCATTTATATTTCGGTAGGGTCAAAGAGGGCGTTCTCGAGAATGAATTCAGTGGCAATTTAGTCGAAGTATGCCCTACAGGCGTTTTTACCGACAAGACCCTCAAGAGACACTATACGCGCAAGTGGGACTTGCAGACAGCGCCATCCATTTGCGTCCATTGCGGGCTGGGTTGCAACACCATCCCTGGCGAGCGATATGGCGCGCTGCGTAGGATTCAGAACAAATATAACTCTGAAGTGAACGGCTATTTCCTCTGCGATCGGGGCCGCTTCGGCTATGAATTTGTGAACAGCGAGCGCCGAATCCGTAAACCATTCCTCAAGCGTTCTCTCGAACAAACTGATCACTTGGAGCCCGCGGAAAAAGAGAAGATCCTTGGCCATGTCAGAAGAATCTTGGCGGACAACTCTCGAGTGGTCGGGATCGGTTCCCCTCGAGCCACACTAGAGGCGAATTTTGCTTTGCGCTGGCTTGTCGGGTCTGACAACTTTTACATCGGGATGTCCGACCCCGAATACAAATCTGTTTCCTCTATTTTGGATATCTTGCGTAAAGGGCCCGTGTACACGCCTTCACTGAGAGAAGTGGAACTTTGTGACGCAGTTTTGATCCTGGGCGAGGATGTTACCAATGTCGCTCCGCGATTGGCTTTGTCTGTTCGGCAATCAATTCTGCAAAAGCCCCTGGAAATAGCCTCACGACTGAAGATTCCCAGATGGAGCGAGGGCGCTGTGCGGCAGGCGATCCAGGATGAGAAAGGGCCCCTGTTCGTTATAGCTCCCTTCGAAACTAAACTGGACGGGGTGGCCACTCGAAGTTGGTATGCCGCTCCGGATGATATTGCCCGGCTGGGCTTTCAGATTGCTCATGAACTGAACCCCGCGGCGGTCGGGGTCTCTGATCTGCCGGACGAGCGGAGCGAATTAGCCGAGAGTATAGCCGCTGCGCTCAAGGAAGCTAAACGGCCTTTAGTCATATCCGGGTCCAGCTGTGGGAGTATCTCGATCGTACAAGCCGCGGCCAATATAGCTTTAGCCCTGCATGATACCGGCCGCAAGGCCCGGCTGTGCTACACGGCGCCGGAATGCAACTCTCTCGGTCTGGCGTTAATGGGTGGCGGAACTATTAAAGAATGTTTTGAAAAAATATTGGCAGGAACAGTCGATACGCTGATTGTCCTGGAAAATGATCTTTATCGCCGAGCCGACGCGGAGATCGTTCATGCCGTTCTGCAAAAATGCAAACATGTGGTGGTCATTGACCACGTCTGGCATGGCGCCGCATCCGAATCGGAAATCGTCCTGCCGGCCGCGACGTTTGCAGAAACCAACGGTTCAATGGTGAACAATGAAGGAAGATGCCAGCGGATGTATAGAGTTTTTGCGCCGTCCGATGAAGTCCAAGATAGCAGGCTATGGTTGCGGGACATCATATCCGGACTGGGCCGGACTCGAACTCAAGATTTAGACACGGTTGATGCGACTCAAGCGGCTATTGCGGCCGAAATTCCCGTATTCGGGCCTATAACCGAAATAACGCCACCGGCTGATTTCCGGGTCGCTGGACAGAGAATTCCACGACAGACGCACCGGTATAGTGGACGGACCTCCATGTCCGCTAATGTTAGCGTGCATGAACCGGAGCCGCCGAAGGACGCCGAATCGCCGCTGTCATTTTCTATGGAAGGCTATCAGGGAATTCCACCTGGACCTCTGACGCCAAGATTTTGGGCGCCGGGCTGGAACTCGGCACAGGCGCTGACCAAGTTCCAGAGTGAAATAAATGGTCCTCTTTTGGGCGGGGATCCCGGCAAGCGTTTGATAGAACCCGACGAAAGTCGAGAAGCGGTTTACTTCGACGATATTCCCGAAGCCTTCATAAGGCGGCCGGGAGAATGGCTTGTGGCACCCGCTTTTCATATTTTCGGCTCTGAAAAACTTAGCGCCTTCGGGACCGCGGTTTCAGAAAGAGTTCCCAAGCCTTATGTCGGGCTGAATGAAGGCGACGCGAATTCGTTAGGAAAAAAGGAAGGGGATGAGGTGACCCTGGACCTCGGGAATGAGATGCGATCACTTCCCGTAAGGATCATTCCCTCCTTACCGTCAGGACTGATAGCTCTGCCTGTGGGTCTGCCCGGCCTGAAAGGCATGGTGGCGCCAAAATGGGGAAAGGTATCCGACAGCTCGTCTACTGAACGAAAAGCGGCAGTGTCCTTCGTCCCTGAAAGTCCGAACAACGGAAAATCCAATGGCTGAGCCCTTCAGATCGATCATAATTGTGGTCGCGGTATTGCTGGGGGCGGTTGCCATCGCTGCCGGATTGATTTGGGCGGAACGCAGACTCTTAGGATTGTGGCAGGATCGTTACGGCCCTAATCGGGCCGGCCCCTTTGGATTGCTCCAGGTCGCGGCGGATATGATCAAGATATTCACTAAGGAAGATTGGGTTCCTCCCTTTGCCGACAGGCCGGTCTTCGTCATTGCGCCGGCGATAATTGTGGCGACCGCTCTGCTGCCCTTTGCAGTCATTCCTATGGCGCCCGGAATCGAAGTCGCGAACCTCAATATCGGACTACTTTTCTTCCTCGCCATGTCTTCTTTGGGCGTTTACAGCGTTGCACTGGCAGGCTGGGCTTCAGACAGCAAGTATTCCCTCCTGGGTGGTCTGAGAGCGGCAGCGCAAATGCTGAGCTATGAGGTGTTCATGGGGTTGTCCCTGGCCGGGGTGATTATGCTGGCCGGATCTTTCAATCTTCGTGAAATAGTGGAAGCTCAGCGAAAGATGTGGTTCTTTATCCCACAATTCCCTGGGCTTGTGATCTTCATCATTGCGGGACTCGCAGAGACGCGAAGAATACCATTTGATCTGCCCGAGGCCGAAAACGAATTGGTGGCGGGTTATCATACGGAATATTCCGGCATGAAGTTTGGGATGTTTTTTGTAGGCGAATATGTGGGCATTACGCTCATCAGCGCGCTTATCTCGACTTTGTTTTTTGGTGGCTGGCTGGGTCCAATCCTGCCGCCTGTGGTTTGGATGCTATTGAAGACCTTTTTCTTTATTGGCGGGTTCATACTGGTTCGCGCCTCTCTTCCAAGACTCAGGTACGATCAATTGATTTCTTTTGGATGGAAATTGATGTTACCGTTATCGCTTTTGAATATCGTAATTACGGGCGGCATATTGCTTGCCTTCGAATAATCAGAGGAAGCGATGTTCAGTCTACTCAAAGGAATTTGGATTGTCCTCAAGCATACGTTTCGAAAACGAGAGACAATCCTTTACCCGGAGCAAAAGCCCCTTTTGCCTCCAAGATGGAGGGGCCGCATAATATTGTCACGAGATCCGGACGGCCAAGAGCGGTGCGTGGCTTGCTATTTATGCGCTGTGGCTTGCCCCGTGGACTGTATTTCGTTACAGGCGACCGAGGATGGAGGAGGCAGGCGTTATCCGGAATTTTTCCGAATCAATTTCTCCCGTTGTATTTTCTGTGGATTCTGCGAAGAGGCGTGCCCCACGTACGCTATCCAGCTTACCAATGACTTTGAAATGTGCGAATATCAACGCCACAATCTGGTCTACGAAAAGAACGATCTGTTGATAAACGGTCCCGGCAAATATCCTGATTACAATTTCTATAGGGTCGCAGGAATGTCTGTAGCCGGAAAAGACAAAGGAGAAGCTGAGAACGAGGATCCACCGGTGGACATACATAGTCTACTGCCGTGAAACAGCAGTGAGAGGATCTTCTTCATGAATGCGGTTTTTTACATATCTGCGGTTGTCGCGGTCCTTTCGACCCTGATGGTGATAACTCGTCTTAATGCGGTTCATGCGCTCTTATACTTGATTGTGTCATTCTTTTCTGTAGCAGTGATCTTTCTAGTGCTGGGCGCGGCATTTGTCGCTGCGCTTGAGATAATTATTTATGCCGGCGCAATCATGGCGCTGTTCGTGTTCGTGATTATGATGCTGAATTTGGGGCCGAGAGCGCAGGAGCAAGAAAGCCAGTGGTTGAAACCGAAAATGTGGATCGGTCCGTCGCTTCTGGCGTTCGTTCTCGTAGGTGAGTTGATTTATCTGATTGCGGTTACCGGGACGACGGCTACGGCCGGGGCAGAAGTGACTCCGAAACAGGTCGGGATTGCTCTCTTCGGCCCTTATCTACTGGGGGTCGAACTTGCGTCTATGCTGCTTATGGCAGGCCTTGTAGGGGCGTATCATCTCGGCCGACCAACCAGCCCTTCGGGAGCGACAACTGAGGAGAGAGCGTGATGGCTTCCATTCCGATGGAACATGGGCTCGTGCTGGCCGGCATCATATTCGGGCTTGGCCTGATCGGGGTGCTGGTGCGCCGCAATATCCTCTTCATGCTTATGTCGGTCGAAATAATGTTAAATTCGGCCGGACTGGCCTTCGTTGTGGCCGGATCCGGTTGGGGACAGGCGGACGGACAAGTAATGTTTATCTTCATTCTTGCCATGGCAGGCGCAGAGGTAGCTGTGGGTTTGGCCTTGGCGATGCAATTTTATCATCGTTTCATGACGTTAGACGTGGACGCCGCAAGCGCTATGCGAGGCTGACATGCTAGACCTGCTATGGTTGATTCCCACCTTCCCGTTGGCCGGTTTCGTCGTGCTAAGTCTTTTCGGAGCACGATTTGCTCGTGGCGTGGCCGGGGTTGTGGGCGTAGGTTCCGTGGCAGTGTCGGCGGCTCTAGCGGTCTCGATCGGAACGGCCTTTATTTCTTCTCCGCCTGTCAACAATTCATACACGCAAAACCTTTGGACATGGATCAGCCTGGGGCAGCTTGCGCCCAAAGTGGCTTTGTACCTGGACGCGCTCTCGGTGTGCATGATTCTGGTAGTCACCGTTGTCGGTTTTTTGATTCATCTGTACTCAGCGGAATATATGATTGAGGATGATGGCTTCAGCCGTTTCTTCGCTTACATGAATCTGTTTGTGGCCTCAATGTTGACGCTGGTTTTAGCGGATAACCTTTTTCTACTTTATCTCGGGTGGGAAGGCGTGGGCTTGTGCAGTTTCCTGCTTATAGGATTCTGGTACAAAGATCCTGCCAATGTACGAGCAGCGATTAAAGCCTTTGTTGTTACTCGTATCGGCGATACAGCGCTCATTATAGGCCTGTTTCTCTTGTTCAATAACCTCGGCACGTTGGAAATACAAGAGCTGATGCGTAGGGCTTCGCAGGGATGGGCCGTAGGATCGAGCTTGGCTGTCGCCGCTGCGGCCTTACTATCGGCCGGCGCTGTGGGCAAGTCCGCGCAAATCCCATTGCAGACTTGGTTGCCTGACGCTATGGCCGGTCCCACTCCTGTGAGCGCGTTGATTCATGCGGCGACGATGGTTACCGCAGGGGTGTACCTGATTGCTCGCACAAATGTCTTGTTCTCGCTAGCTCCGGTAATTCAGTCGACCGTGGCCATTATAGGATTAGCCACACTGCTCGTCTCGGGCTTCAGCGCCTTGACGCAGTCCGACATTAAAAGAGTTTTGGCCTATTCAACCATAAGTCAGATCGGGTACATGTTCCTGGCCCTGGGAGTCGGGGCGTGGTCTGCGGCAATTTTCCACTTTGTGACTCACGCTTTTTTCAAATCGTTGCTGTTCCTGGCCTCCGGGTCCATTATTCTAGCCGCAGGGCATGAACAAAACATATTCAAACTCGGCGGAGTACGCGAGCGTTTGCCCGTGACCTTTTGGACTTTTCTCATAGGAGCCGCTTCGCTATCGGGGCTGCCTCTCGTGACATCCGGCTTCTACAGCAAAGACATGATTTTATGGGGAGCATGGGCCTCAGATAAGGGAGGGCCGTGGCTCTGGGCAGGCGGAGTTTTGGGGGCCTTGCTGACATCCCTCTACGCTTTTCGCATGATATTCCTCGTCTGTTTTGGCAAAGAATACACGCCATTAAAGCGACATTCCGGCAATCTCATTCGAATTCCTTTGTTGGCGCTTGCGCTATTTTCTCTCGCTGCCGGTTTTGTCGATCTGCCGCATTCCCTTGGAAACTTTCATATTCTTTCGGATTTTCTAAATACTGCATTACCACCTGTTCATGTCGTGGAAACCAATCTGAGCGCCGAAACTGTCCTGCAAATTATTGCGGGGCTGATTTCCGTTGTGGGAATTCTGGTCAGCTATCTATTGTTCCTTAGGTATCGGGACTATTTTGAAACTCTGGCGTCACGTGGGCTGGCGGCTATTCTGCATAGTTTCTGGTTTTCGGGCTGGGGGTTTGATCGGGTTTACGAGACATTGATCGTCGATCCATTTGTCAGGGTTGCGCGCCTCAATCGGAACGATTTTATAGATTCTTTTTGTACTCTCACAGTAATGGTCACGCAGAGCTTCCATCACAGTTTGAGCTACACTCAAACAGGCAATCTTCGACAGTACGCCTTGGGCATAGCGCTGGGAGCGATCGTGACGCTCGGGATATTGGCATTGTTATGATACTAGTATGGTTAATTGTTATCCCTTTGTTGGCAGGGGTCGCGTCGTGGATTTCCGGCCGCCGCAGTACCCTGCGGTCTCGCTGGATCTGCTTAATTGGCCTATTTGCGGACATCTGGCTCGTGCTCTTTTTATGGATCGGGTATTCAAATCAATTGTCATCCTCGATTTGGATTGCCACTACTGATCTCCAATGGGTCCCCCAATGGGGGATAAGATTCCAGTTATCCATGGATGGTCTGAGCCTTCTCATGGTCTCCTTGACCGTCTTCTTGGGAATAACAGCGGTGGTGTGCTCTTGGACAGAGATTCGGGAGAGGATGGGTTTTTTCCATTTCAATTTGATGGCCTGTCTTTCAGGGATCATAGGGGTATTTCTCGCGACGGATCTGGTCCTTTTTTACTTTTTTTGGGAAGCCATGCTGGTCCCTATGTACCTGCTGATCGGAATTTGGGGTCACGAAAACAGAATCTATGCCGCAATTAAATTTTTCATCTTCACGCAAGCCAGCGGATTGTTCATGCTCATTGCAATCCTTGGGCTGTCTTTTGCGCACGGGCAGACGACCGGAACGTATACTTTCAATTATTTCGAACTACTGGGGACCCCGCTCGTTGGATGGACTTCTTTGTGGCTAATGTTGGGCTTTTTCATTGCTTTTGCCGTCAAGTTGCCTGCCGTTCCTTTTCACACGTGGTTGGCGGATGCCCATACGGAAGCTCCCACTGCCGGCAGCGTTATTTTGGCGGGATTATTGCTAAAAACCGGCGGATACGGGCTGATTCGATTTATCTTGCCCCTGTTTCCCGAAGCGTCGAAAGTGTGGGCTCCGGTGGCGATGACAGCAGGGGTGATCGGAATTCTCTACGGCGCGACGATGGCCTTTGCCCAGACGGACCTCAAACGGTTGGTGGCCTATACGAGTATCAGTCATCTAGGATTTGTCCTCTTGGGCGTTTTCAGCGGCAATGATTTGGCTCTATTGGGAGCCATCATGCAGATGATCGCGCATGGTATTGGCACAGGCGCTCTTTTCATATTAGTCGGCATGCTTCAAGAGCGTCTCGGAACCCGTGACCTGGGTAAAATGGGCGGCCTTTGGACGACTGCCCCGTGCATTGGCGGAGTGACGCTGTTCTTCGCCTTGGCCTCTCTAGGGCTTCCGGGCCTGGGAAGTTTTGTCGGAGAATTCCTTGTGCTCGTAGGGACCTATCAGGCAAATGTCTGGATGACTGTGCCAGCGGCAGTCGGTCTGGTTTTATCGACTGTTTATTCGTTGCGAATCATGGCAAGGGCTTTTTATGGAGAGGCAAGATCGGAGCTTTCGATCAAGGACT
>Ga0172371_10008654_pt1 | contig 14193 bp, 9 predicted proteins | sample Lak12m_FD_114543 | JGI IMG/M metagenome (GOLD analysis project Ga0172371, IMG submission 114543) | Freshwater microbial communities from Kabuno Bay, South-Kivu, Congo - kab_022012_12m | ecosystem: Environmental > Aquatic > Freshwater > Lake | place: Democratic Republic of the Congo: South-Kivu... | reverse complement strand
TGGCGGGTTTGATTTTTATTCCCGGCCGGCCGATTCGCAGGGCGGCGATAATAATCATTAATAAGTCGAAGATAAAAACATAAGCGATCAGTAGTTTGAAAGGATAAAACAGCAGGAGAAAACCAGTAATGGCGATAATCAGCAGTTTATCAGCCAAAGGGTCGAGAATCAATCCCCAGTCAGAGATCTGATTCCGCTCACGCGCTAAAGTTCCGTCTAAAGCATCAAGCAGGGCGGCGAGAATAAATAGGATCAAGGCCAGCGGATAGGCGGTTAACGCCAGACAGGCAATAATAAATGGAATCATCGCCAGCCGCAGGATTGAGAGCAGGTTGGGGGTGATCCAATTCGGGATGATTCTTAAGAGAATTGAAATTAAGTCATTACCCTTTTTTTTATTGACAGCTTTCGTATTCCCGTTTGACTTTGGCATAATAAAATGTTATGATGATGAAACTTAGTTTGCCTTGAATAATTGTTTATTTTTCCGCAGCTTATTTCTCTGTATCTTAATTTCTTAATTTCTCAATATCTTGCATCTTAATATCTCTATATCTTAATTTTTTATATCTTAATATCTTATTTCTATTATACACCATATGAAGCCGATTTTTAAGAATTTATTTTTTTATCTGGCGATTTTTTGTATTATTTTGCTGATTTTTAGTTTCCTGTCAGTCGAGTCAGAAGAGCCGAAGACCGTCAGTATCAGCGAATTGGTTGCCGATATCGAAGCCGGCCAAGTCCAGTCGATTGGTATTCAGGAAAATGAACTGGCCGTCGTTTTGTTGGACGGCCAGAAAAAGACCCTGCAAAAAGAAACCGGCGAGTCGCTTTCCACCATGCTGAAGAATTATGATGTCTCGGCGGAGTCCTTAAAAAAAGTGGCAATCACCGTTAAAAGCCAAAGCGGTTGGATGTTCTGGCTGTCGACATTATTGCCCATCCTAATCCCGACCATCGTCATTATCGTGTTTTTGTGGTTCATTTTGAAATCGGCTTCGGGCGCCAATAACAAGGCCATGTCTTTCGGCCAGTCGGGCGCGCGCCAGTTTAATCCGGACAAGGAAAATAAAGTGACTTTCAAGGATGTGGCCGGCGTCAAAGAAGCTAAGCAGGAATTATTGGAGGTCGTTGATTTTTTAAAGAATCCGAAAAAATTCATCGCTTTGGGCGCGACGATTCCGCGCGGCGTCTTGCTGCTCGGTTCGCCCGGCACCGGCAAGACCTTGCTGGCGAAAGCGGTCGCCGGCGAAGCGAATGTGCCGTTTTTTTCCATTTCCGGTTCGGAATTCGTGGAGATGTTCGTCGGCGTCGGCGCGTCCCGCGTCCGCGATTTGTTCAAGAAAGCCAAGAAGCACGCGCCTTGCATTATCTTTATCGATGAAATCGATGCGGTCGGCCGCCAGCGTGGCGCTGGCTTGGGCGGCTCGCATGACGAACGCGAGCAGACGCTTAATCAGATCCTAGTCGAGATGGACGGCTTTGAACCGAATGACAATATTATCGTCATGGCGGCGACTAATCGGCCGGATGTTTTGGACTCTGCCTTGTTGCGGCCGGGCCGTTTTGACCGCCGAGTCACACTGGATTTGCCGGATGTCGGCGATCGCGAAGCCATTTTGAAAGTTCACGCCCATAAGAAGCCGTTGGCCAAAGACGTCGAGCTGAGGAATATCGCCGAACGCACGCCGGGCTTTTCCGGCGCCGACCTGATGAATCTGCTGAATGAATCGGCGATTGCCGCTGCACTTAAGAATCAGAAGCAAGTGATACTTGATGATGTGCTGAGCAGCATCGATAAGGTTTTGCTAGGCCCGGAACGCCGGAGCCACATTTTGAGTGTGGCGGAAAAGAAGATCACCGCCTATCACGAGGCCGGCCATGCTTTGGTCGCCCATGAGTTACCCAACACCGATCCGGTCCGGAAGGTCTCGATCATTGCCCGCGGTTCGGCGGCCGGCTATACTTTGAAATTGCCGACCGAGGATAAGAAATTGCATAACAAGAGCGAATTTTTGGAGGACTTGGCGGTGATGCTGGGCGGACGCATGGCTGAGGAAGAAGTTTTCAATGAAATAACGACCGGCGATTCGAGCGATTTGCGGCAAGCGACGAAATTAGCCCGCAAACTGATTACCGATTACGGCATGAGCGAAAAACTGGGGTTGCGGACTTTCGGCGAACGCGAGGAATTGATTTTTTTGGGACGAGAGTTGCACGAAGAGCGCAATTATTCGGACAAGACCGCCGAGGAGATTGACAAGGAAATTTCTCGGTTATTGGCTGAAGCGGCTAAGCTGGCATTAAGAATCGTCAAAGACAAGCGGGAATATCTGGATAAGATCGCCGATCGCCTGATTGAGAAGGAAACCATCGAATCGGAAGAATTCAATCAAATCTTCGTTTAATGAAAAAAGTCCCCTTGGGGACTTTTTTTGTTTGTGCTATAATGTAGATATAAGAAATTAAGTAATTAGAAATTAAGGAAATTAATTTTAATTTATCATTTTTTATTTTCTTAATTTCTAATTACTTAGTTACTTAATTACTTAATTACTTAATTACTTAGTTACTTAATTACTTAATTACTTAATTACTTAATTACTTAATTACTTAATTACTAACTATATGCAAACGACATCGTACCTTTATCGGCCGGTCTTGAAAAAGGCGTTCGATATTACCAAAAAATTCAAGAATCTTTGGTTTTTCGGCTTGTTCGCCGTACTGGTTTCGGCCGGCGGCGAGTATGAGATAATTTCTCGAGCCGTTTATAACGATGCTGACAGCGGCGGCCTGATCAATGCTTTCCTAGCCAGTTTCCGGGGCGGTTGGCAGGAGGGTTTGAAAATGGTTGATGGAAATTTTTGGCGCAATTTATGGTTGCTCATTATCGGCAATCCGGCGGCCGTGGCGACCACGCTGTTTGTTTTTTTGTTTATCGTCATTTTGACGCTGTTTGTAGTTTGGTTGGCGGTCGCCGCCCAGATCGCTTTGATTAAGGGTTGTTCGGCTGCCGGCAAGAATAAGAAATTAGCTATCGGCGAGGGCTTGGATTACGCCAATAATAACTTTTGGCCGGTTCTCGGCATCGTGGCGATATTAAAAGCCGCTTTGTTCTTATTGTTTGCTATTTTAAGTTGGGAAATAATTTTGCTAGCCGGCCTCGGCTGGTTCGGCAGCTTGATCTACTTATTGTCATTCATTGTTTTTGTCGCGTTCGTCTTGGTGATTTCCTTCATTCTTAAATATCAGATTTTTTATATTTTGCTTAAGCGCCAGAAATTCGCCGCGGCCTTCAATTCGGCCTGGCTGCTGTTCGAGAAGAATTGGCTGATTTCTCTGGAGATGGCTTTGATTATGTTCCTGGTTTATCTGGCGGCGGCCGCGGTTTCGGCCTTTATCATTACTTTCCTGTCGGGCATACCGTTGGTTGTCATACCTTTTTATTTCGTCGCCTTGCCGGTATTTTTGAAGGTTGCTTTTTCTGCGGCAGCGGTTATCCTGATTGTTGTCGGCGTTTTGCTAGTGACGGCGATTATGACGACATTCCAATGGGCCGGCTGGACGGTCTTGTTTGACCGTTTGGCGGGTGATGAAGGTGTCAGCAAGCTGGAGCGCTGGGGTGATGAATTAAAAAAACTTCCCGAGACGATGTTTGGCGAATAAACTGAAATTTATTGGAAGTCGCTCGAATACCCGGCGGCTTGCCGCGGAGCCAATTTCATTTCTTTAAAAGAAGCTGTCGGATTCTTCCGACAGCTTTTGCGTTCATTGAGTTAATGAGTCAGTTTATTAATGAGCTAATCCGGTATGCGCGCCACAAATTTTGCACCAGCATAGTCCGCTTTGGCGATCAATCCACTCATCGGCTCGATGATCGCAGGGCTCGATTTTCCCGCATTTGCTGCAGACCAGATTGCTATTGGCGCGATTTTCATAATCTTCGGCCACAAAATTATGCCGGCAAGAACCTTGATCCGGGGTTTCTTTTTTCTCAGTCATGAGTTCTCCTTTGTTATTTGCATCGGCCGGTGTGGTTGGCGGCTGTCGAAGCCCTGGTGGTAGAATACCCAGCAGTGCCGCCGGAAAAATGTCAGCTGAGAGCGTTATTATTTCATCCGGTTGCAGTAATTCAATCACTTCGTCTATGGTTAGTGGCCAATCATTAGCTCGCTCATTAATTTCTTCAGTCGGGAGATCAGTCCTGTTCTTGTCCATGTTTGTCGCTCCTTTTTGGCGCGGTTGTCAAAAGAGCTTAAAATCGATACACTGGGTATAGGTTAAATCCGATTAATCATTTTGTCAAGTCCTATGATTTCTTATTTGCGCGGGCTGGTCCGCCATAAATCAAGCCAGATCAAGAAGGATAATTTCGCCGTTATCGACGTGGCCGGCGTCGGTTACAAGGTTTTTATGCCGGATGATTTCTTGAACCGGCTTGTTATCGGCCGGGAAGCCGAAGCGTTTATTTATACCCAAGTGGCGGAAACAGCTCTGGACTTTTACGGCTTTGCCACGCCGGAGGACTTGGATTTTTTCGAATTGCTGCTCACCATCTCCGGCATCGGTCCGCGCAGCGCTTTGGATATCCTGAGAAAAGCCAAACTGGCCGATTTGGTCCGGGCGGTGGAAACCGGCAACCATGAGGTCTTAGCCAAGGTTTCCGGCATCGGCCCCAAGACGGCGGAGAAAATCGTTCTTGGCCTGAAAGACAAATTGGGCGGCGGTTTTTCCGTCGGGAATGGGACAGAAGAATGGACTGACGATTTTGGCGATGCTTTGGATGCCCTTGTCTCTTTGGGCTATTCGTCTAATGACGCCCGTCTGGCGCTTGGCCGGACGCAGTCGACTGGCGCCGGCGAAAAAATCAAAGAAGCGTTGAAGCTTTTGGGGCGCCGGTAATTACCAGAAAATTTCAATATAAAAAAAGCCGCCAGCAAGCCGGCGGTTTTAAAGTTCTAGTTTGGCTTATTATTTGTTAAGCTCTTGATCGGCATAAGCCGAGATTTTTTCGAGTTCCAGTTTGGCGAGTTCCAGCGCCTGCGGAAAGCGTTTGATTTCTTCCGGCAGTTCGGCCGTGACCGCCGCTGCGACATTATCATTCAGAAAGGCCTTGGGCACGGCTTTGGCATCGGGCAATCCCTCGCCTTTCAAGCTCTCGATATTGGATTGAATGACGGCGGAAATCGCATCACTGCGAAGAATGACTTTCTTTACTGCCTCTCGTATCTGGTTGTCGCTGATCGATTTTTCTTCTAGCGTATCAGCTTGCTTGCCGATGATCTGCTGATAAGTATTGGGATCAGCCGTCAATTTTTGATTATCGGGTTTGAATTGATCGAAGACCGGCGGCATTTCGATTGCTGGTTGTCCGGTTGCCTGAATATCTTTGGCATCCTTTATGCTGTCAAAGACAATATAGACGCTTTGTGCAATAATGACGGCGAATAGAAGAGCGAGAATAACCCAGAATTGGGTTTTGACAAAATTGATTAAGCTGTTATGGCCATTGCTGCGGCGATTGGGCAGAGGCGTGCCAGTTGGCGTGATAGTTTCCGTTTGAGTGCCTACCTCTCCCTCGACTACTTCGACGCGTTGTGTCAATTCCTCGACTTTTTTTTCGACAGTGGTTTGAACCTGTTCAGCCAATCCGGTAGCCGCTGATTGCACGGCCTCTTCGACTTTTTTTTCTAATTCAGTAATGGTGGTTAAAATAGTTTGTTCGGGCGGTTTGTCCTGTTTATTCAATTCGATGCCAGTTATAGGCGATTGAGTCCGTTGATTAAATTCTTCTTGTTCGCGAGGCGATGAGTCATCGAATGGCGCTACCATGATCCGGTTCCTTTCTGGTTGTTGGCCTTGAAAAACTAACCCTTAAAGCATTCAGTATTATCTCAAAATGTAAGGTGCTTGATTGGTTATTTTTTATCACATAATCATGATTAAATCAAGACCTCTCACATAATTATTGATAAAATCGATGTTTTTTGCTAAAATAACCTCAATATGATGGGGTTGTTAAAAAAATCAGTCCCGGCCGGATTAATGGCCTTTTATCACCGAACTCTAGCCGTTTTGGCGGATTTTTATTATGGCCGGCCGTCGAAAAAAATGATCGTTATCGGCGTTACCGGCACTAACGGCAAGACCACGGTTGTGTCTCTGGTTGCTAAGATTTTGGAGTCGGTCGGCTACCAAGTCGGCGCGGCTTCTACGGCTGTCTTTAAAATTGATCGGTCGGAAAGATTGAATGATCGGAAAATGACCATGCTCGGGCGTTTCGCTTTGCAGAAGCTATTGGCGGAAATGGCCGACGCCGGTTGCCAATACGCGATTATCGAGACATCATCGCAGGGCATTGAGCAGTTCCGCCATGTCGGCATCCGGTATGATGTTGCCGTCTTCACTAACTTGACCCCGGAACACATCGAGGCGCATGGCGGTTTTGAGAATTACAAATCAGCTAAGCTTAAGTTGTTCAAGCATTTGGAAAAATCGCCGGTTAAGATAATCGGCGGCAAGAAAATCGCCAAAGCTATTATTGTTAATGGCGATGACAAGCAGGCTGGTGAATTTTTAAATTTCCGGGTTGATGAAAAATACGTGTTCGGCTTGAAGCATGAGTTGGAAATTTTGCCGACAGCCGTTACGGAAATTATTTTTGCCAATAATCTGGAATACGGCCCGGCCGGAGTGAGTTTCAAAGTCGATTATCATGATTTCAATTTAAAGCTGTTCGGCCGGTTTAATGTTTACAATTCGCTGGCGGCTATCGCCGTCGCCCAATCGCAAGGCATCGATTTGCCGACGGCCAAGGAGTCGTTGGAAAAGATCGCCGGCGTGCCCGGACGAGTGGAATTCATCGAGGCCGGACAGCCCTTTAAGGTGCTGATTGATTATGCGCCGGAGCCGGAGTCGATGCGGCAATTGTTCGAGACGATCAAGTTTCATCAATTCGCGCCGGCCGGACAAAAGATCATCCATGTCTTCGGTTCTTGCGGCGGCGGCCGCGATACGGCGCGCCGGCCGGTTTTGGGCCGTCTGTCAGCCGAGAACGCCGATATCCAGATTGTCACCAATGAAGATCCTTACGATGACGATCCGAACATAATTATTGATCAGGTGGCCGAGGGCGCGATCAGCCGAGGAAAAATTTTAGGCAAAAATTTATATAAAATATTGGATCGCCGCGAAGCGATCAAGTTCGCCTTATCGCTGGCTCAAGCCGGCAATCTGGTCTTATTGACCGGCAAGGGTTCGGAGCAGGCGATTTGCGTCGCCAATGGCCGGAAGATTTCTTGGGATGAACGCCAAGTCGTGAGGGACTTGCTGGCTTGATTTTCGGCCGAAGAAAAAACCGTTCGCCTCGGCGAACGGTTTAATGGGCTATTGCTAATGAGCCGACTCTCGGGCTCTTTTCAGTTTGGCCAGAAACTCAGTCGGCGGACGGCGGCGGTAAAAGCTCGGCCGCAGGAATCTGGCCCAGCCGGCAAAACTGTCTTGGATGGTTTGGAGTCCCTCCAGCAATTCTTCCGGCGAGTAACCATAACAATCATCCGGCCGGTAGAGGGGAAATCGGCCGTCGTAGTATTCCCAGCCAATTTCTTTAAGCGGCAATAAGCGTCCTTCCTGTTCCAGCCGTTTTCTCAAGTCCGAACCGGGCAGAGGCACGGCCAAGGACACTCGCAAGGAGTTAACCCCGGCTTGCCGGAACCATTTTCCAATGGCGATAGCTTGTTTTTTGATGGATAAGCCGCAGTCTTGTTGGGGTCGCAGGGTTTCTTCCGGATAATTAAAGATATACATGGCTTGGACGGAAAAGCCGGCTTGGCGCCATGCTTTAGTCATCCAAAGCATTGGATCATGTAAATATCCCTTCTCGCGCATCACTTGCATTTCATCACTGAACAGATCTTGGTAGCTAATGCAGACCGTAGTGATACCGGCTTGGCGCATTAAGTTGATAATTTCATTATTGTCAATAGCATCAAGTCCGATTTGCACCGTGAATTCGAATCGTCGGCCGATCTCTTTTTGATAATCAATTAGCAAACGGAGCGCTTCAATCAGTTCGGTTCGTTCATTCGTCAGATTAAGGTTGCCGCCGAAACAATCGTCGACGATAAAGAATCTGGTCGCTTGGAATTTCTCAAAGCAATGCTTGACCGTGGCCAGCAAATCTTCGGCTCGAGCCGAATCAACTTTTTCCCGCACCACGCAGGATTCGCACCGGCGATGGCAGCCGCGCCGCCATTGGATCGGGAAAACCTTGAGCCGGGCCGAACGAAGTAAACTGAAATCCGGCAAAAGCTGTTTCGGGCATTTTTCCGGTTCGGATGTTTCTATCGGCCGCATCGGGCCTAAGGGGTTGGTGACGGTTAGGTCGCCATTTTTCTGCCACATCAGCCCCGGCACGGCTGCCAGATATTCATCCCAATCCGATAAACGGGTCGGCGGGCGATCATACAAAAGCTTGTATTCTTCAAGCAGTCGGACAATGATTGCTTCAGCGTCGGCAATACTCATTACCACGGCATCTAAATTATTCTTGATCATTTCTTCGGGCAGGGTTTTGGCGTGGTAGCTGCCGGCGACAGTGAAGGCCCCGGCTTGGCGGTAGAGTTTCGCCAATTCATAAACGCGGGGGATAGTCGAAGTCAAGCCGGCAGCGAAGCCGACAATGTTGGCCGGGCATTGCTGTTGCAGCCATTGATGGTCAATGCCGCCGTCGGCGGCGCGAGGCGACCAGCAGGTTTCGTGGCAGTTATTCTCGTCGATCACTTCGACTTCCCAGCCGGACGTTTGGGCGGCGGCCGAGGCGATCATAATCGGGCCGAGCGAAGTGCTGCGGCGCATAGCCGGGTCTTGGCCCGGGTTAGCCGGGATAATCATTCTGAATAGCAGCGTTTGGCCGTTCATGTCCGTTCTCCTTGTTGATTGTTGACAACTTTTTGTAAGGTGCTCGATTTTTTGTTAAAATGTAAGTACAAAGTACCTTGGGGCATTATAATCTAAAAAACAATAATTGGCAAGACAGTTGAGACGGGTTAGTGCGGCTCAGCGACAGATATTAGCGCTTGTTGCTGTTTTGTAATGCCAAGAAGTTTTTGGTTAATCATGTTGTGGATAACTTTTTTTAAATTATTTAAATAGAGGTATTTTTTATCTAAAATAAGGCAAATATATTAAATAATTTGACAAAAATTATTTATTTGCTATTGGGTCAAAAAGGTGTTGACTTATTTTTTCGTTTCTGTTAATATAGTTATAAAAGAAATTTTGTTGTCCTCGCATCGGACAGCTCCTCTTAGTCCTTGTTAACCGGGAACGGGGGAGTTTGCACTAATAACGCCCGCATTAGTGTCTTTATTTTCAAGCAAAACTTAATAATTAATCGCCTAACCTCATTTCTAAGATCGGAGTAGTCAAGATAATTTGGCTAAATTAAGAGAAATGAGAGCTTTTTTATGTCTACACGAAAAAAAATCGGCGCCGAGCGCATTAATTTCGCTCCCTTGTCGAAAACAAATTTTCAACCGGCTGATTTGATCGAGTTGCAAAAAAAGTCATATGACTGGTTTTGGAAAGCCGGCTTAAGGGAGTTATTCGATGAATTTTCACCTATCACTGATTTCATCGGCCGTGATTTGGAGGTTTATTTTGCCGAATATTATCTGGACGAGCCGAAATTCGACGAGGTCCAATCCAAGGATAAGAATATCACTTTCGAGTCGCCTTTAAGGGTCAATATCAAGTTGGAAAACAAAAAAACCGGCCAGGCCATGGAGCAGGAGATTTATTTGGGCGATTTTCCATTAATGACCGACCGCGGCACTTTCATTATCAACGGCATCGAGCGCGTGGTTGTTTCGCAATTAGTCCGTTCGGCCGGCGTTTTTTTCACCTCCACTCCCTCAATCGATCGCAAGCTTTACGGCGCGAAGGTCATTCCGAACCGCGGTTCTTGGCTGGAGTTCGAAACTGATACTAATAAAGTCATCTGGGTGAAGATTGATCGCAAACGCAAAGTCGCCGCGACCGCCTTGTTGCGCGCTTTCGGTTATTCGTCCGATGAGCAGATTACAGCCTTGTTCGAGGGGTTCGACGGCGCTCAGGAATTTTTGGAAGCGACAATCGGCAAGGATGCTTCAGAAAATGAGGCCGAGGGCTTGATCGAGGTTTACAAACGCATCCGCCCGGGCGATCTGGCTGCGCCTGACAACGCCAAGTCGCTGATCGACAACATGTTCTTCAACTTTTCTCGTTATGATTTCGGCGCTGTCGGCCGTTACAAGATGAATCAGCGTTTCATGGAAAATCGCGAGATCAACAAGGATACGCGCGTCCTGCTCCGGGAAGATGTGGTCGATATCATGAAAGAAATTATTCACTTGAGCTTGACTCAAGGCGATGCTGACGATATCGATCATCTGGGCAACCGCCGCGTCAAAGCGGTCGGCGAATTGGCGCAAGCCAAATTCCGCATCGGTTTGGCTCGTATGGAGAGAATCATCAAGGATCGAATGTCTACTTTGGATGTCACGACTTTGACTCCGACCAAATTGATCAACGCCCGGCCGCTGATGAGCGTGGTCAAGGAATTTTTCATGTCTTCCCAATTGTCTCAATTCATGGACCAGGTCAATCCTCTGGCCGAACTCGAGCATAAGCGGAGAATCTCTGCGCTGGGTCCGGGCGGTTTGTCGCGTGAACGGGCCGGTTTCGAAGTCCGCGATGTGCACCAGACCCATTACGGCCGCATCTGCCCGATTGCCACTCCGGAAGGCCCGAATATCGGTTTAGTCGGCCATTTGGCCGGTTATGCCCGCATTAATGACTATGGTTTTATTGAAGCGCCTTATTACCGCGTCAAGCATGATGTTAAGAACGACGGCAGAGAAGCGGCCGGCGAAATCGCCCGGGTTGATTTGAAGGATGTTGGCGGCCAAACAGTAGTTGCCGCCGGAGAAAAAATCACGGCTGAAGCGGCCAAGCAGTTGGCTCAGAATAATGACTTAAAAACTTTAGCCGTCAAATCGCGCGTTACCGATGAGGTCGCTTATATTGATGCAATCATTGAATCCCGATCCACCACCACTCCTTACACGACCAAAGTCGATGAACACGGCTATTTCACCGTGCCGAAATTGGAAGCCAGGGTCAAATTGAACCCGACAATCGCGCCGGTCGAGCAGATTGATTTTATGGACGTCGGCTCTAATCAAGTCGTTTCTATCGCCACGTCTTGCATTCCGTTTTTGGAGCATGACGATGCTGTTCGCGCCTTGATGGGTACGAATATGCAGCGGCAAGCTGTTTGTTGCATCCGGCCGCAAGCGCCGTTTGTCGGTACCGGTATGGAAAAGATCGCGGCGCAGGATTCCGGCCATGTCATTATCGCCAAAGAAGCCGGCAAAGTGGTCGGCTTGCACGGCGATCGGATCGAGATCCATAATATCGGCAATAAGATCGATACTTACAGATTGAATAAATATATCCGTTCCAACGCCTCCACTTGCATCAATCAGAAACCGGTGGTGGCGATTGATCAAGAAGTTAAAAAAGGCGAAGTGCTGGCCGACGGTCCGGGCACTGATCAGGGGGAGTTGTCATTGGGCCAGAATGTCCTGGTGGCTTTTATGCCTTGGCAGGGCTATAACTACGAAGATGCCATTATTTTGTCCGAACGCTTGGTGCAGAAAGACCGCTATTCTTCGATCCATATCGAGAATTATGTCTGCGAGGTGCGTGAGACCAAGTTGGGGCCGGAAATCATCACTTCCGACATTCCGAATGTCAGCGAAGAGAAATTGAAGGATTTGGATGAAGAGGGCATTGTCCGGATCGGCGCTTTCGTCAAATCCGGCGACATTCTAGTCGGCAAAATCACGCCGAAAGGCGAGACCGAACTGTCAGCTGAAGAAAAATTGTTACGCGCCATTTTCGGCGAGAAAGCCAGAGACGTTCGCGATTCGTCCCTGTATTTGGAGCATGGATCTTCCGGCAAAGTCATCGATATCAAGATATTTTCCCGCGAAAACGGCGATAAGATGTCGGCCGGCATGCTGAAGATGGTCCAGGTGACGGTCGCTTCTTTGCGCAAAGTCCAAGTCGGCGACAAGATGGCCGGCCGCCATGGCAACAAGGGCGTTATTTCGAAAGTCGTGCCGGTGGAGGACTTGCCGCATTTGGCTGATGGCACGCCGGTCGATATCATCTTGTCGCCGTTGGGCGTCGTTTCCCGCATGAATTTGGGCCAGATTTTGGAAACCCATCTGGGTTTGGCCGCGCAGGCCTTGGGCTATAAGGTGGCGACCAATGTTTTCAATGGCGCGACGGAAAAGAATATCAGCGATGAGTTGGAAAAAGCCGGTTTCTCGCGCGACGGCCGCATCCAATTATACGATGGCCGCACCGGCGAATCCTTCGACAAGCAAAGCACGGTCGGCTATGTCTACATGTTGAAATTGAATCATCTGGTGGAAGACAAGATCCATGCCCGCTCCATCGGCCCTTACTCGTTGATCACGCAGCAGCCGCTGGGCGGCAAGGCGCAATTCGGCGGCCAGAGATTCGGCGAAATGGAGGTTTGGGCTTTGGAGGCCTACGGCGCCGCCGCGACCTTGCAGGAGATTCTGACGATCAAATCCGACGACGTCCTCGGCCGCAGCAAGACCTATGAGTCAATTATCAAGTCCGAGCCGATCGACAATCTGTATATCCCCGAATCGTTCAATGTCTTAGTCAGGGAAATGAAAGGCCTCGGCTTGAATGTGGAATTATTGGATGAGAACAATCAAGTGACCGATTTGGACAAGAAAATCAAAACGGCCTTCATTAAGGAAGACGAGGAAGGAGAATAGAGTAGGAAAATGTCAAATTTCCAATATCCAATTTCCAAAAAATAAATATTAAATAGCAAATAAAAAATCCCAACATATTCATTCCAATTAGACATTGGAAATTGGAAATTTAAAATTTCAATAATATTATGTTCAATCAAGAACAAGTCCCCAACATCCAATTTGATTCGATCCGACTGAGGATTGCCAGTCCCGACGATATTCACGCTTGGTCGCATGGCGAAGTCACCCGGCCGGAAACGATCAATTATCGGACGCATAAGCCGGAGAAAGACGGCTTGTTCGCCGAGCATATTTTTGGCCCGATCAAGGACTGGGAATGCTATTGCGGCAAATACAAGAAAATCCGTTATAAGGGCATCATTTGCGATAAGTGCGGCGTCGAAGTCACCCGCGCCGTGGTTCGGCGCGAACGTATGGCCCATATCGATTTAGCCGCGCCGGTCTCCCATATCTGGTTTTTGCGTTCCATTCCGTCTAAGATCGGCTTAGCTTTGGACATGTCGGTCATGAATTTGGAGAAGGTCATTTATTTCGCCGATTTCATTATCACCAATGTCAATGATGATTTAAAGAATCAGACCTTTGAGCAATTGCGCGCGGAATACAAGCAATACCGCAAACAAATCGAGAGTGATTATGACAATCGCGTCAAACAATTGGAAGCGTCCGGCAAAGCGGCAGAGGGAAGATTGGAAGCGGTCGAGCAATTTGCCAAAGCGCGCGACGAGAAATTGAAAGAGTTGGAAGAAACCATGGCAATCGCCGAAAGCGAATTGAAAGAAATCAAAATCCTGAAAATCATCACCGAGCATGCTTTCCATGAGTTATCCCTCAAATACGGCCATATTTTCGAGGCCGGCATTGGCGCGGAAGCGATCCGTGACTTGTTGTCCAAGATCGATTTGGCCAAAACCGTCGCGGAATTGGAGGCGCAGCTCAAGGAAACCGTCGGCGCCAAGAAAGACAAAATCACCCGGCGCATTAAATTTTTCAATAATTTGATCAAGAACGAGCTGCGGCCGGAATGGATGGTCATGACTGCTGTGCCGGTCATCCCGCCGGATCTGCGGCCGATGGTGCCGCTGGACGGCGGCCGCTTCGCCACTTCTGATCTGAATGATTTGTATCGCCGCGTTATCAATCGCAATAACCGTTTGAAGCAATTATTGGAACTCAACGCGCCCGAAGTCATTACCCGCAACGAGAAGCGGATGCTGCAGGAAGCCGTCGATTCTTTGATTGATAACAATGCCCGGCATGGCAAGACCGTGGTCGCTTCGACCGGCCAGAAACGGATGCTCAAGTCCTTGGCCGACATCCT
>Ga0172371_10008650_pt1 | contig 14195 bp, 7 predicted proteins | sample Lak12m_FD_114543 | JGI IMG/M metagenome (GOLD analysis project Ga0172371, IMG submission 114543) | Freshwater microbial communities from Kabuno Bay, South-Kivu, Congo - kab_022012_12m | ecosystem: Environmental > Aquatic > Freshwater > Lake | place: Democratic Republic of the Congo: South-Kivu... | reverse complement strand
GTTTCAGGTTTCAGATTTCAGATTCCGGATTTCCTATTTTGGATTTGGCTCTTGAGCCTTGGCTCTTGAGCCTTCCCCCGCCGCGGGGGCGGCGGGGTCAGTAGCTGAGTTCCTTGCTGCCTGCTTTCCAGTAGATCAGCGTGAACACGAAGATCATCACGAAGAGTACCCAGGAGACGGCCGAGGCATAGCCGATCTGGAACTCAGTGAAGGCCTTGTTGTAGATGTAGTAGCTCAGGGTCGTGGTGGTGCCTGCCGGTCCGCCGCCGGTCATGATACGGGCCTGCTCGAAGCCGCCCTGAAGGCCGCCGATCACGCTCATGATGACGACGAAGAAGGTGGTGGGGGCGAGTTGCGGCCAGACCACATGCCGGAAGACCTGCCACTTGCCGGCGCCGTCGATTTCGGCGGCCTCCGTCAACTCCTGGGGCAGGTTGCTGAGCGCTGCCAGGTACAGCAGCATGGTGTTGCCGCCGATAGCGGTCCAGATGCCCATGATGATGATCGCATCGCGGGCGCCGACCCCGAGGTACTGCCAGGTCAGCCGGACTTCCTCGGGGTGCAGACCGATGAGGTTCGTCATGGAGCCCAGCCAGCGCGGCAGTTCCACGGCACTCAGCCCAAGCAGGTCGCGCAGGGCCCCGAGGCCGGCGTTGACGGGCCCGAAGTCGGGGTTGTAGAGGGCCTTCCACAGGATCATGAGGGCGACGCCGCTGGTGAAACTGGGCAGGTAGAACAGCGTGCGGTAGGCGATGATGCCGCGCAGCTTCTGGTTCATCAGCAGCGCCACGAACAGCGATCCGGCGATGGAGACCGGGATCCCCAGCATCAGGTACAGCGTGTTGAGGAAGTACAGCCAGAAACGCGGGTCGGTCAGCAGCTCGCGGAAGTTCCCCAGGCCGATCCAGCCGAAGGGCTCCGTGCGCTGCAGGTTCCAGTTCGAGAAGCTGACCACCAGGGAGAACAGTACCGGTCCCGCGGTGAACACCAGGAAGCCGAGGAAGTTCGGCGCCAAGAAGAGCAGCGCCGCGGTGGTGTTCTGCCGGGCCGCGGGGCGAGGGGGAGTGCTGGCCTGGGGGGCGCGGGTCATGGCCGGCCACCTCCCTCGGTACCGGTCATCGGCGTCGGGATGGCCTTGGCGGTCAGGCGTTCATACTGCCGTCGCAGCGAGGGGTTACGCCGCAGCGTCTTGGCAATTTCCTCGTTGACCTCCTCCGCGGCTGAGCGCATGGCGTCGGCGGCGCTCTTGGCATTGCGCCGCACCAGGTCCAGTTGGATGCTGATGATCCGTTCGGCAGCCGCGGCGTTGACAAAGGGACTGATCTGCTCCGGCGCGCCCAGCGGCATGACATCGCGGAAGACGGCGTGGTAGTCCTCCTGCGGGAACTGCGGATTGGCCAGTGTCTCGTCGCCGCAGTGCCTGATCATGGGGGCCAGGCCATCGGCCTGCTGGTTGATCAGACGGTTGTAGGGCAGGCCGGTCATGTAGCGCAGGAACTCGAGGGCCTCTTTGCGCCGGGGGCTGTTGCGGTTGACCAGGGTGCTCTTCCCATAGCCCCAGAACCGCCGTATGGGTCCGTGCGGCATCTCGACCGCGCCCAGGCGCAAGCCCTTGTAATCACGCAGCGTGCACAGCCACCAGCGCCCCCCGATGGCCGTGGCGATACGGCCTGAGCCCAGGAACTTGATCGAGGTTGACCCCCACCCGCCCTGCTGCGCCAGGGCCTCCTCGTCCGCCGGCGAGGGCATCACTTTGTACCGATAGATCAGATCCTGGGTGAACTGCATGGCGGCAATGGCCTCCGGCGAGTCCAACGTGCAGCGCGTGCCGTCGGGGCTGTAGACACGGCCACCCCACTGGTGCAGGAAGAGCTTCCAGACCCAGGTGTCGAAGCAGAGACCGAAGTGACGGATGCGGCCATTGTCCTCGCGCACGGTCAGCTTCTGAGCCAGGGGGATGAACTCCTCCCAGGTCCAGGGGCGGTTCGTGGGGTAGGGCACCCCGAGGCGGTCGAAGACATCCTTGTTGAACCAGAGCACGTCGACGGAGACATTCGCCGGGAAGCCGTAGGCGCGCCCCTCGTAGAACACGTGCGGGTGCACGGCCTCCCAGGTGTCCTGGCGGGGGTCGACCCCCAGCGCCTGGAGCTCTGCGGTCACGTCCCACGCGATCCCCGCTTTGACGTACGAGGCCAACTGTTGGGGACCGTAGCAGTCGAAGAGGTCCGGCCCGACGCCAGCCAGGGACTGGACGATGACCTTCTCCATGCCGCCGTTGTCGGGATCGAGGCGGAGTTGCAGGTCGGGGTGCAGGCGGTTGAACTGCTCGATGTGGCCGCGCCGCGCGGGGTTATCGTCGCTGACCCAGACCAGCGGCGTAACCCCAGGCGGCGCCGGGGCCGGTCGGATGGCCCAAGCCAACACCGAGGCCCCCGCCAGCGCCAGGAGGATGATGCCGAAGACTCTCATTCGTTCGCCCGTTGCGAAACCCCGGCAGAATACCAGCGGCTTGGCCAGGATGCAAACCGGCGCGCGGGGATCGCCGCTCGGGTGAAGGCGGCGGATCTGGCCGATCTGACCGATCCGACGGACCAGGGCGCCTATCTCACGCCATGGGCATGACCGTGTAAGCCTGGCCGGCCACTGCGGGGAAGGTCAGACGCCCTGCCGCCCGCCGCCCGGGCACGCTGGCGCCATCGGCTGCGCGCACGTCCAGGCGGGAAGCGGGGTCGTAGACTGTGCACTCGTGGCTGACGGTGGCCCGCAGGGCGGCCCGCGTCAGCCTGCCTTCGGCCCAGGCGATGTCCACCCCGAAACCACCCCGGGCCCGCAGACCTCGCACGCTGCCCGTAGGCCAGGCCGAGGGCAGGGCGGGCAGCAGGTGGATCTCGCCGTGGTAGCTCTGGATGAGCATCTCCAGCACGGCTGCCATGCCGCCGAGATTGCCGTCGATCTGGAAGATGCGCGGCGGGTGCAGGTCCAGCAGGGCATCCGTGGCGAAGTCGGTGACCAGGTGTTCGACGTGGCTCAGGGCCTCGTCGCCGCGACCCGCGCGTGCGAAGCAGCAGGCGGCCCAGGCACGGCTCCAGCCCGTGTGGCCGCCCATGGCCTGCAGCCGCAGTTCCAGGGACCGCATGGCGGCGGCAAAGAGCTCCGGGGTCCGGTGGGGCGAGATCTGGTCACCCGGGTAGAGACCATAGAGGTGTGAGATGTGGCGGTGGCCTGGCTCGACCTCCTCGAACTCGTCGTTCCACTCCAGGAGCTGGCCATTGGACCCTATCTTTAAGGGCGGCAGACGCTTGCATAGTTCATGCCAGCGCTGCTCCCGGTCCGGGTCCAGGCCGAGGATCCCGGCCGCGGTGGCCGCATGCTCCAGGGCATCGCGGGCCAGCTCGACGTCCATGGTGGCGTTGACGCAGAGGCTGACTGGGCACCTGGGGCCGCTGTTTCGGAAGCGGTTCTCGGGTGACTGGGACGGCACGATCAGCAGGCTGCCTTGGGCGTCCTCGATGAGGTAGGACTCGTAGAAGGCGGCGACCTCCTTCAGTACGGGGTAGGCGCGCTCGCGGAGGAACCCCTCATCGAGGCTGAACTCGTAGTGCCACCAGAGGTGCTGGGAGAGCCATGCCGCCGCCCCGATCCACACGGCCCAGCCATCGGACTCGGGGGTACAACGGCCCCACGGATCGGTCTGTATGGGAAGCCATATGCCCTGGCAACCGTAGACCTTCCGGGCGGCCTCGCGGCCATGGGGGACCTGCCTCTCGATGTGCTGCAAGAGGGCTTCCGCATAGGCCTGGAGGCCGCCGGGCTCCGCGCCCCAGTAGGCCATCTGGAGGTTCACGTCCTGGTGCAGGTCGCTGTTCCAGCAGGGCTCCAGTTCCTCGCACCAGCGTCCCTGGAGGGTAGCTGGGAGGGTGGCCCTGGCGGAGGAGGCGCAGAGGAGGTAACGCCCGTAGTTGAAGTACAGGAGGGCCAACCCCGGGTCGGCATGTCCGGCGCGTCGTCGGCGCAGGCGCTCGTCGGTGGGCAGGTCGGGCTCTGCAAGAGGCAGGTCGAGGCCCATGCCACCGTAGTGGCGGGCATGCTCGGCCAGATGGCTGCGCAGCAGTGTCTCCCAGTCGCGCGTCGAGAGCCGGTGGGAAGCACACTCATCGGCAGGCGAACGGCCCAGCGCGGAGGTCCCGATGTCGATCGCGACCAGCACCTCGGTAGTGTCCGTGACGGCAAGCTTGGTGCCCTCGAGGACGGTGACGCTACCGCCGGTCGCGTGCACCTCTGCCGCCACCTCGAAGGAGATGCCGTCGCGGATACCGCCATGCATGCGCAGTCCGGCTGGGTTGGCCTCGCGCCGGAGCGTGCAGCCCGGATCGTGCAGGCGGTCCAGCCAAAGCGTGCAGGAAAACGGCTTGCCGTCGCAGGTGAAGCGGGCCAGGATCACGTCCTCCGTCAGGTGGGCCAGGACCTCCCGGCGGTAGTGGGCGCCGTCGCGACGAACCGCGCCGTAGTGGACCGTCGCGATGCCGCTGGCCAGATCCAGGTCGCGGACGTAGTGATGCCAGGGACGGTGCGGAAACTCGACGATCAGGTCGCCGGCGGTCTGGAACGAGTCCACCCGCGCTGGCCGGCCGCTGATGCCGCCCCCACCGCCGAAGTAGCGGTTTGCCGACACCGTGCCTTGCTCGTAGTCGCCGGCCAGGAGCAACCGTCGCACCTCGGGCAGGTGCTGCGCCGAGTCCTCGACATCGCGAAACCGGTGCAGGCCATCCCACAGCCACTCGTGGTTCAGCGCCAGGCGTTCGCGCGGGCAACTGCCCAGGACCATGGCTGCCAGGCGGCCATTGCCGATGGGCAGTCCCTCGCTCCAGTCGGCGGCCGGTTTCGTGTACCACAGGCGCTCGTGCATACTGTTTTCCCAGGGCTCGTGGGGTCACCCGCGCGAGACCGCGGTAGGCTGGCTGGTGCGGTGCCGCCGGCAGACCGACGCCGCCCAATGTAGTGCGGATTCGCGAGGGTGTAGCGGTCCCCTGGCTCGCGGCCCCTGGGGCTGGCGCAGACACGGGCCGCCGCCGTGCCCCGGTGCGGCTGGCGGCCTGCGCTGCTCCGCTCTCAGCTCTCCCAGACTGTCGCGGCGGCAGTTGAGCGACACCCGTAGACACCTTAGGTTGGCGAGTGGTTGTGGGCGCGCCGGGGCGGCACATGCAAGGCAAGACCCGATGGACGCACGGCACAGCATGAAGACAGGGCTGGCGGGCATTCACGTCACCCCGCAGTTCACCCGATCCGACCGGGGCGGGCGGTTCGCGGGCTCGGTTTTCTGGTGTTCTGTCCTCTGGCTCACGTTGCCCGCGGTCTGCGGCCAGGAGGTCGTCACGCAGTCCTACCGGGCGTCCTGGCATCAGGGCGGCCTCGAGATCCAGAGCCCCGCCGGGCGGCGTCTCGCCTGGTGGCCCGTGGGTGCGTCCTGCACGGCCGCGGATCCCGCGTTGCCGGCGTGGCCAGCGCCCCCACGGATGCCCGCAGCCCCTCGCGTAGAGGTCGCTGCAGGCGTGACCCTGTGGCACTGGCAGTTCGCCCTCCCGCCACCCTCTCCCGTCGCCGAACAGCATGAGACGGCGACCTTTCGCGAACACTGCCTCGAGGTGCAGGTCCGCGTGCGTTGGCGCGGCCCGGTGCCGCGGCTGGTGCGGTTGGTCTACGGCGGGCGCCTGGCGGCCGGCTGTGTAGACCTGGATGGGCTCTGGGCGATGCGCGCGGCGGCGGCTGATGCGCCCTGGCTCCCGGCGCCGGTCCCTGGGTACGTCTCGGGCGCGGGGTCCTTCGTCTACCGGCGCGCAGTGCGGGTCCCTGGCGTGCCGGAAGCCCAGGTCCTGGCATTGGGCGGGGCTGACGATGAGGACGTCTGTCTGGTGAACGGCACCGAAGTCGGCAGGACCCCCCTGGACCGGGGCACGAGTTCCTGGGAGACACCCCGGCGATACCCCGTCCCCGCCACCGTATCCGGCGCCGGACCGGAGTCGGTCATCGAGGTCCGCATCGCCAACCGGGATGGTGCCGGCGGTCTGTGGCGGGGGCCCTGCGTGCTTGGGCCGCGCGCCGTCGTCGATGCGGTCACGGGCCAGGTCGGCTGGACGCTTGCCAGCGGCGAGGGGAGTCGGTTGCATCACTGGTGTGCCGACGGTGTCCCGCGCCCGCTGCCGGGGCGCTTCACGGTGTCGTTGACCTGCCAGGATCGCACGCGTGAGCAGGTCCCTGAGAACGTCACCACCGGCGGGCGCTTTCAGTTGCCGCCGTACCTGGTGGCCATCGAGGGGGCTGCCGGCTGGTGGGGGCTCGGCACGCTGGACCTGCCACGCGCGGAGGATGGCCTGCGGGTCGAGTGGTGGGCGGATTCGTTCAGTTGCCCCTTCCTGCTGGCCACCGAGGCCCCTGGCTCCGCCGACGGCTGGACGGTCGGGCCTCGTCTGGCGTTGCTGGTCGGCGACTCCCGGCAGGACATCCTTGACCGTTACCTGGCCATGGCTCCGCCGTCACCGCGGAGCCTGTGGGAGCCCTGGTGGAGCGGCCCTGAGTACTGTACCTGGGGCGACGAGGTGTATGCCGGCCAGTTGCAGCGCTGCGGTGACACCAGTACCCTCACCGGGGGGAACCTCGCCGGCTGGCTCTCCGCACTGGCCGAGCGTTCCATCGACACACCCATCATCACTCTCGATGCCGGCTGGTGGCAGCTCCCCAGAGACACCGTAACGCGTCTGCACGATCAGGGCCGGCACGTGCTTCTGTGGACGCAGCCGCACTGGGGGCCCCTCTCGGCGAAGGAGCTGGCGGACCATCCTGAGTGGCTCGTGCACGATGCTTCCGGGCGCCTGGCGCTCTACGACGCCTCCAACGGGCTGCTCGACTTCACCGTCACCGGGGCCCGTGAGTACCTGGCTCGGCAGGTGCGCTCATATCTGGCCCCGGAGGGCTGGGACGTCGACGGGATCAAGCTCGACTTCGCCTACACCAGCGCCCCGGTCTGGACCGTGCCCGGAGACCCGGCCTGGGGCGCCGGCGAGCAGTACCGGGCACGGGTCCTGCGCTTCGTCTATGACACGGTCAAGGCCGCCAAGCCGGGAGCTCTGCTCACCGGCAGCAGCACCAACCCCCTCTTCGGTCGGGTACAGGATGTCTGCCGGCTCAACGAGGACTGGACCGCGGACCCGGAGCTCTTCCGGCGGCGGGCGGCCACCGTCCTGGCTTTCGGGGAATGGGCCGAGTGTGACGACTGGAATGCCTACGAGGACTACCTTCCCGTGCAGGTCATCGAGCGTGCGGTGTGGGGGCCGCTGACCCTGATGAGCAGCCTGTACCGCGGCGACCGTCGCAACGCGCCGGTCCCTCTCTCCCCGGTCTGGGCCTCGCGCCTGGGGGCCATCTTCAGTCTGGCCAGGCAGGCTCCCCTCCAGGCCGACGGCCGCTGCCTCTACGACCCGACGCAGCACGTGGCAGTGCGGACCGCTGCCGATGGCACGGTCGTCGCCATGGGTTTGCCACTGGCAGGCCAGGGTCCCGAACTGAAGGTGCTGCTGCTCCGCGCTGGCTCCCGACGCTGGCTGGCCAGCATCGCCGATGGCTTGGTCGAGGTCGCTGCCAGGGAGCGTATTGCGGGTGTCCTGGAGGTCCGTGACGATGGCACCTCCCGGCCGGTCCTGTGGGCAGCCACCCCGGCCGGGCTGCGGCTCGAGGTGCTCGATGCCGCTGGCCCTGTATCGTGCTATGTCGTCACCTCGGAGCCGGACCGGTAGTGCCGCCGGGCGAGGCGAGCGCCCGGATGCGGGCAAGCCGAGGGCCCTGAGCAGGAGCGTCCCACGGGCCCAGTGTGGTGCCGTGCGGGAGAGAAGGGAGCATGACGCGATGGACCTCGTGCCGAGAGTACGGCCACCTACCCTCCGCCAGGCCGCCGGGGGGAGTCCGGCGGCGACGCACGGCCGGGTCCTGTCCGGCCGTCTTCCGGCGGTTGTGCTGCTGGCGCTCCTGGCGGTGGCGGCGGCGGGCTGCCGGCGCCTGGCCCGGCCCGCCCTGCCCGCGCTCACGGTGCCCGCCTCCGCCGAGTTCGAGGACGTGACCGAGGCGGCTGGCCTGAAGGACGCCGGTGGCGAAACCTGCGCCTGGGGTGACTACGACGATGATGGCTACGCGGACCTGATGGCCGGGAAGGGGATCTTCCACAACCATGGGGATGGTACCTTCACCCATGTCCCCGAGGGCCCCCAGGGCGAGGGCATCTGGGCCGACTTCGACAACGATGGCGACCTGGATCTCTTTGCCGCCAACCGGCTGTACCGCAACCCTGGCCGCGGGAACCGCTGGGTGAAGGTCACCGTGCGGGGCGGTGGCGGGTCGAACGCGGCTGCCATCGGCGCCGGGGTGCGGGTGACGGCCGGCGCTCTGACGCAGATCCGGGAGGTGTGCGGCGGCAACAGCGGCAACCAGGACCCGCTGGCGCTGCACTTCGGGCTGGGGAGGTTCTCGGACAAAGTCACGGTGGAGGTGTTCTACCCATCGGGCCGGTACGTCAGCCGGAGGGTGTGGCCCTGCGCGGCGTACACCTTCGCGGAGCGTGAGGCGCGGAAACACCCGCCGCGCCGGTAGCCGGCCGCGCCGCGATGCCGCAGGTCCCCGCGCCGCGGGGATCCCGCCACGCCGCGCCGTGCGATAGGACCCACGCTGGGCGGCACGCAGTGGCGACCGCCCAGTCCCGCAGGCATATTGGTACCGTGACCCGGGGGTGCCTGCCAGTGCGTCCGCACTGGGCCAGGTCAAAGACGGGGGTGCACCATGCCTACCACTCGGCGCGACTTCGTCAAGGCGGCTGGCGCCACCGCGGCGCTGGCGGCCTTGGAGCGGCCTTTCATGCTGGTGGCCCAGGACGCGCCGGCGGCGGACCTGGTGCTGACCAACGGCCTGCTGATGACCTTTGACCAGGCCCGGCCCGAGGCGACCGCACTGGCCATCCGCGACGGGCGCATCGTTGCGGTCGGGGAGGCGGCCGAGATGCAGCCTCTCACCGGTCCCGGCACGCGCACCATCGACCTCAAGGGCCGCGGCGTCAGCCCTGGCCTTATCGACGCCCACAGCCACCCGCTTGCCTTCGGCCAGATGGAGCTGAACCTCGTGGTCATCCGGCCGCCGAAGGTCGATTCGTTCCGCAGCCTCGCGCGGGTGCTCAAGGCCGCCGCCAAGGACAAGGCCCCCGGCGAGTGGATCGTGGCCCGGGGGTTCCAGGAGTTCAGCGACGGCCGCTGGCCGCGCCGGGAGGACCTGGACCAGATCCTGCCCAAACACCCCCTGCTGATGATTCACTGGAGCGGCCAGTTCGGCATCGCCAATACCCTCGCTCTGGAGAAGGCCGGGCTCCTGAAAACGGATGTGGAGAATCCCTACGGCGGCGTCTACAGGCGTGACCGCCGGACGAATCTGCCCAACGGCGTCCTCATCCACTACCCGGCCATTTACTCCGTGTACCGTCCGGCGGTGTCCGAGGAAGAGCAGACGCGCTGCGTCCGCTGGTCCGTCGACCAGTTCACTCGTCTGGGGGTCACCTGCATCCACGACAACTTCATCGAGCCGCGCGCGGCGCGTACGTATGTGGGCCTCGAACGTGCCGGGGAACTCCAGGCACGGGTCCGTGTGTATCCCTACATGTGGAACCTCGAACAGACCCGGGAGACCATCCAGCGCATGGTGCGCTACCGCGGGCCGCTGGTGCGCATGCAGGGCCTCAAGCTGGCCGTGGATGGCTATGCCCTGATGCGGGACCCGCCCCCCGGGGAGCGCGAGAAGGCCATCCCCATGCACCCGGAGAACACCTTCCGCGAGATCGTCGCGGCCATCCATGAGAGCGGCCTGCAGGTGGATGTTCATGCCGCGGGAGACAAGGGCGTGGACTGGACCCTCGACGCCTTCGAGAAGGCTGCCGGCAGCGCCCAGGCGGTCGGGGCGCGCCGCCATCGCATCGAGCACTTCCCCTTCCGTCGCATGGACTCGATCCGGCGCGCGGCTGACATGAACGTCCCCGTCTGCCAACAGCCCTTCTTCATCGACTTCCGCGTGGACGACTTTCACCGGCGTGACACAGGCGCCATCCCGGCGGAGTTGCTGCCTACCTGCGTGCCGCTTCGGAGCATGCTGGATGCCAAGGTGCCGCTGGCGTTCGGGGCCGACGTCCCCGCCTTTCCTTCGCACCGGCCGCTGGACTCGCTGCGCTGCGCCATGCGCCGGGTTACCGGTGAGGGCCGCAAGCTGGACCCCGCCGAGGCGATCGGCTTCCTGGAAGCCCTGAAGGTCCACACTCTCGGCAATGCCTATGCCGCGTTTGACGAAGCGGAGCTGGGTTCCCTGACACCCGGCAAGTGTGCGGACCTGGCGGTCTGGAACCGGGACCTGCGCGCGATCCGGACCGCTGACGATCTCAAGGGCCTGGCGGTGGTGGGGACCTTCCTGGCCGGCCGGTGCGTCTACGCCGCTCCCGACGCCGCGCTGCAGTGATCTCACCGGGGTCGCCGCGAAGGCCCCCGAGCTCGGGTCAGGCGGCGAGGCGGACGAGCCGGTTCGGGGACCGTAGGGTGCCACTCCACCGGCGCCTTCCCCCTGGGGCCGGGGGTTGTCGCGAGCGGCGTCGCGACCTAGGTTCCCGGAAGCGCCGTCGGCAGTGCGCTCGGGCCAGGGGCAGTCGGGCTGCCCCAGAGGAGGTCTGCAGCCATGCTCAGATGCCTGGTGATAGCACTGGTCGGTACCCTGGCCGCCGCGCTGGCACTTCCCGCAGAGGAACTCCGGCTGACGGACTACTCGGTGCGGGTGCTCCGGGAGGACGTGGACGCCGACGGCGCCGCCGAGGTCATCTTGCGGAACAACCTGGTGCGCGTCGAGGTCTTCACCGGCCAGGCCCCCGAGCTCCCGGCGCGACCCCTGTGGCGGCGGGTGCTGAACCGGCCACTGCCGCCCCCGGCCCCCAAGTACAACTGCCGGTTCATGGGCCCGGGCTGGATCGGCAACATCGTGTTCCTCCCCACCGGGCGGCGCTGGCTGGCGGATGCAGTGATGCCCACCGAGGCGTGGCGCGGTGTGCCGGAGGAGTTCGAGCAGGCCGTGCGCATCCGCGAAACCAGCCCCGGCGTCTGGCGCTGCCTGAAGATCGGCGTGGGAGTCTGCGAGGGCAGGGGCTGGTGCACTCGCGACACGCTGACGCTTCTGGACCCGGGGCACTGGGAGACGCGCGTGGAGGAGGCCGCGGCCGGCGGGCGGTCCGTCGTCTTCGAACAGACTCTCGATGCCGGGGACGGCTACGCCTACCGCTACGGCAAGCGCCTCACGCTCTGGCCCGGCGACACGCGGCTGACGCTCGAGAGGACCCTCGCCAACACCGGCACCCGCGAGCTGGCGACGACCTGGTACACCCACGCGTTCTGGGGCCAGGGCCAGGAAGGACGCTCCGATGAGCACTGCTGGGCCACCATACCGCTGCGCCGTGGCCCTGCCGCGGAGAAGGGCCTCCCCGAACTGGACACCGAAGCCTGCCCCATCGGCGCCCCGGTCAACGCCGGGTACTGGGGGCCCCTCGATGGGTCCCTCGTGGGCGATGCCTGGTATGCCTGCGGCAACCACCGCGGTGCGGAGGTCTTACTGCACGTCCTGGCGGATCTCCCGGCCTTCTACCGGGTCTGGTCCTGCCCCCCGACCTACTCCCTGGAGCCTTTCCGGCTGCTGACCGTGGCTCCCGGGCAGACCGAGAGCTGGTCTGAGACCATGGCCTGCGGGACCGGTCTGGACCGTGTGGACACCCACGACGGCCTGGCCGCCTACGCGGCTTCGGTCACCCCCGCCTCCGAGGATGCTCCAGCCCGGATCGAGGTCCGTGGAGTCCCCTTCGGAGAGGTACATAATACCCTCTTGCGAATGGAGATAGAGCCATCGACTGGGGACACGCAACAGGTCGAGAAGAGCATTGCTTGGGCAGGCCCGGACAGGCCCTTCGCCGTGTCCCTCGACGAGTGGGTCGACCGTCTGCCGCTGCGGCTCCGGCTGCGTCTCGAGCCCGGCGGCGCGGTGACGGGCAACGTCGGTCAGAGTCGGACCGGCTGGCTGACTGTGCGGGCGCCTGCGCCCGAGAGCCCGGAGTTGCCGGCCCATGCGGGGGGCGTGGGCGCGGTGATCCTGCTGCCTGCGGACCGCGGAGCCTCCGGGGCCCTGCCCGCGAGCCGGGCCGCCGCCTTCCTGGTGGAGTACCTGAAGGCTGCGGGCTTCGCGCCTGAGGTACGGTCGGACCGGGATGGGACCTCCGGCTCCAGCGACGGCCTGCCGGCGCTGGTTGTCTGCCCAGGGCTACGCGGGATGCCAGTTCCCCTCTGGCGCGAGCTGGAGCAGGCGGTACGCGGCGGCGCGGGGCTGCTGGTATGCGCTCCCATCGAGCCGTTCGCGTTCGAGTTCACGGACCTGGTTCCCCTGCGCGCTGCCGGGGCCACGCTGCGGCTCGGGAGCGGCCCGCGCGATGGCACCCGCGAGTTCGTGGGAGCCTACCGCCAGCGCTACCAGTTCTGCACCTCCGGAGCGCACCCGGTGACCGCTGGCCTGCCCTGGTTCCCCACCGCGCCCCAGGACGTGGGTGTGCTCCAGGACGTGACCCCCGCCGCCGGTGCCGAGGTGCTCCTGCGCTACGCGACGCCCGCGGGGCTGCAACCCCGGGTCGACTCGCCTGCCCTGGTGGTCGCCGCCTATGGCCAGGGGCGCGTGGCCGTGTTTGGCAGCCCCGTGGACTGGGGCGCTCCGCCACAGTGGGGCCTGTGGCGCCGGATCGGCGAGGCCCACCGCCAGTACTTCATGCGCCTGGCGCTCTGGACTGCCGCCGGGGCCTTGCCCATGCCGGTCTCGGCACCGCCGTCCTCCGACTGCGGTTCGCGACCGCGGAGCGAGTAGGGGGTGTTCCACTATGCCTCGTCCGTCTCGCCCTGTCACCCTCGTCAGACGGGTGGTCTGCCGTCTCTTCCCGGCGTGTCTGGTGGCCGCGCTGCCGGCCAGGCTCGGCGCGGCGGCGGAGGCCGTGCTGCAGGCCGGCAGCCCCGTGCAGGTGACCTCAGCTCTGGCCCGGGCGGTGCCGGGGAGCGTGGTGGTGCTGGCCGACGGGGTCTGGGCCGATGCCGACCTGCTGGTGCTGGCCGAGGGGACGGCCGAGAAGCCTATCACGGTCCGCGCCGCGACCCCAGGGCGCGTCGTCCTCACGGGGCGCTCGCGCCTGCGCCTGGCCGGACGTTTTCTCCAGGTCGAAGGGCTCGTGTTCCGCGATGGCGGCCAACCTGATAAGGACGTCATCGAGTTCCGCCGTGACTCGAAGTCCCTTGCGGAAGACTGCCGGTTGACCCAGTGTGCCATCGTCGACTACCATCAGGGCACCGAGGGCCGGACGAATCGCTGGGTCTCCCTCTACGGTCGGCGGAACCGCGTGGACCACTGCTGGTTCGAGGGCAAGTCCAACGCCGGCGCGACCCTGGTGGTCTGGGTCGGCGACCAACCCAATGATCACCGCATCGACGCGAACCTCTTCGGGCCGCGAGCGCCCCTTGGGCAGAACGGCGGCGAGACGATCCGGGTCGGCACCAGCGAGGTGTCCATGCACGAGTCCCGGACCGTGGTTGAGCGGAACCTGTTCGAGGCCTGCAACGGCGAGATCGAGGTCATCTCCAGTAAGTCGTGTGGCAACACCTACCGCCACAATACGTTCCGGCGTTGTGCCGGGACCCTGACCCTGCGCCATGGCAATCGCTGCGTGGTGGAGGGGAACTGGTTCCTGGGAGAAGGGGCGAAGAACACCGGCGGCGTTCGCATCATCGGCGAGGACCATCGTATCCTCAACAACTACTTCGCTGACCTCACCGGCACGCGGTCCCGGGCCGCCATCTCCTTCATGCAGGGCATCCCCGAGTCGCCGCTGAGCGGGTACTTCCAGGTGAAGCGCGCGCTGGTGGCGTTCAACACGGTGGTGAACTGCCGGTCGGCGATGGAAATCGGGGTCGCGGGGGACGGCACCCGCCTGCCGCCGGTGGAGTGCGTGCTGGCCAGCAACATCGTCTGTGGGACGCAGGGGCCTCTGGTGTGTGTCACCTCGGCTCCCACGGGCTGGGCCTGGCTGGGGAACGTCGCCTGGGGAGCCGAACCGGGCG
>Ga0172371_10008649_pt1 | contig 14195 bp, 11 predicted proteins | sample Lak12m_FD_114543 | JGI IMG/M metagenome (GOLD analysis project Ga0172371, IMG submission 114543) | Freshwater microbial communities from Kabuno Bay, South-Kivu, Congo - kab_022012_12m | ecosystem: Environmental > Aquatic > Freshwater > Lake | place: Democratic Republic of the Congo: South-Kivu... | reverse complement strand
TCAAGCCATCTTTTTTGCCAACAGCTATAAATAATCTTTCTTGAGCTTTACCGCTCCGTTCTCTGCTTTCGCCTCTAAAGTCATCGTATCTTCCTTGTGCTTCACCGCTGCGATTTTTATTCTTTTTTCTTCCGTCTCTTGGGTTGTCATCTCTTCCGCGCCGCTCATCTCGATTTCCGTGTCTGCTTCGTGAATTTTTCGAGTCAAAATTTCCTGTTTGCCGCTTCGAGTCAAAAAAGTCATGAACGGCTGCATAACTTCCTTCTTCAAGAGAATTCTGAAATGCGTATTGAATCAGCGCCGAAGTAATTTCTTCCGGTGAATTGTTTGCAAGCAAATCTTTTGCAAGCGAAACATAATTTGAAGCCACCCCTTTGCTTATGAGATTTTTAATTTCTTCGGCAATTTTTTCTTTTTTGAAATTGATTACTTCTTGCACTTTCGGAATGCGCCCTTTACGAATATCTGTTTTCGTAATATTTTTTATAAACATCAGTTTTCGAAATTCTTCAGGAGAAACAAATGTTATTGCGGTTCCTTCTTTACCGGCTCTGCCTGTGCGTCCAATTCGATGCAAATAAGCCTCAGGGTCTTGTGGAAGCGCGAAATTAATTACATGTGTAAGATCGTCAATATCCAAGCCGCGTGCGGCAACATCTGTCGCCACTAAAACATTTGTTTTTTTTCTTTTAAATTTGGATAAGATTTTTTCCCGCTGCGCTTGAGAAATATCTCCGTGTAATCCTTCTGTATCATAATCTCGGTCATGCAATTTTGAAGTAATAAAATCAACATCATTTTTGGTTCTGCAGAAAATGATTCCGTAAAACTCATTTGTTGTATCAATAATTCGGCAGAGCGCTTCCAGTTTGTCGGCTTCACGCACTTCAAAATAAATTTGCTCTGTTAACGTGGTGGTTTGTCCCGCATTTTTAGCTTTTACAATTTCACGGTCTTTCATGTATTTTTTTGCCAACGTAGAAATTCTATCAGGCATAGTTGCCGAGAATAAAAATGTTCTGCGTTCTGGGTTTGCACCGCTAAGAATTTCTTCAATGTCATCAATGAACCCCATGTTAAGCATTTCATCAGCTTCATCTAAAACGACAAAAGAAACTTTATCAAGCGTGAAGATTTTTCGTTTCAGTAAATCTATAACTCTGCCGGGAGTTCCCACAACAACATCAACTCCTTTTTTCAATCTTCTTAATTGAATATCGTAAGACTGACCGCCGTAAATTGGGGCAACATGAATATTTTTATGTCCGCGCAGAGAATTAAATTCTTCTGCTACTTGAATAGCAAGTTCACGTGTCGGAACGAGCGTTAACACTTGAAGATGGTTAGCCTTTGTTGCTAATTTATCAATGATTGGTAATGCAAACGCAGCGGTTTTTCCTGTTCCGGTTTGCGCTTGTCCGATTAAGTCATTCGTCGCTTGAAGAATAAGAGGAATTATTTTACTTTGAATTTCGGTCGGTTCTTCAAATCCCTTCATATTGATTGCCTGAAGCATTTCGCTCGAAAGTCCTAATTCGTTAAAGGAAGTGGTCATGTAGTATGCGCTTTCATGTGTTGATAGTATGTCGTGAATTGAATTTCAACTTATAAAGAATAACAGCCTCGAATACGATTGGCGGAAAGAGGAAGGAGAAAAAGTAGATGATTGGCAAATCCAAATAAGTAGAAATAATTTTGTATGCTAAAATAGCAGTTTTCGGTGTCATTTCATAATTGAGGGAAATGGAAAAGGCTTAAAGATTAAATAGTTATTTTTTCTAAAGCCGCGTTTATTCGTTTTATTGTTTCTTCTTTGCCAAGAATAAAAAGAATATCATACAACCCCGGACCGCCGCTTACGCCTGAGACAGCTAACCTAAGCGGATGAATAATTACAGCGTTTTTCACACCGTTTTCTTCGGCAACTTTGTGTAATGCCATTTCAAAATCTTCTTTATTTGGGTTTTCAATAGATTGAAGCACTTCAACAAATTTTGAAAGTACTTTGGAGCTTTCTAAAGTCCATCTTTTCTTTATGGCATCTTGGTCATAAGTTTTGGGAGGCTCAAAAAAATATCCGGCATTAAGAATGATTTCTTTAACAAAGTTTATTCTCTCTTTCATTGCACGAATGATAAGCAGCAGCTTTTCGTTGCTTAGCGAGTGATTAGCAAAAGGGGAAACGGAAATTTCATCTTTTAATAATTGCAGTAATTCGGCATCTGTTTTGTGTTGAAGATGCGCAAAGTTCATTGCTTGAAGTTTTTCAATATTAAAAACAGCGCCCGATTTATTTACGCGTTCCAAAGAAAATGAATTGCACAATTCATCGAGATAATAAAATTCTCTATCGTCTCCGGCGCTCCAACCGAGCATAGCAACAAAATTAACTAATGCTTCTTTTGTGTAACCTTTAGCGCGGTAATCCTCAACAGCAACATCGCCTTGTCGTTTGCTTAATTTTGATTTATCCGGATTTAATAAGAGGGGAAGGTGCGCAAATTTTGGAATTTCCCAACCGAAATATTGGTAAAGCAAAATATGTTTCGGCGTGGAAGAAAGCCATTCTTCGCCTCGAATTACATGGGTAATTTTCATTAAATGGTCATCAACCACATTTGCAAGATGATAGGTTGGGTAACCATCGCTTTTTAATAAAATTTGATCATCAATTACATTGCTGTTGAAAGTAACTTCGCCCCGGATGATGTCTTCAATATGAATGATTTCATTCGGTTGAACATTTAATCGGATAACGTACGGTTCGTTGTTTTTTAGTTTGTGGCTTATTTCAGTTTCATTTAGCTGAAGGCAATGTTTATCGTACTTTGATTGAAGACCGGTTTTTTGCTGTTCGTCACGGAGCTCTTTTAATCTTTCGGAAGAACAAAAACAGTAGTACGCTTTTTTTTGTTGAACGAGTTCCTCAGTAAATTTTTTATAAATAGCTAAACGTTCCGATTGAATGTAAGGACCATAATCTCCGCCTTTGTTTGGACCTTCATCGAAATCAAGACCAGCCCACTTTAAAGTTGTTATTAAATTTTCAACTGCGCCTTCAACAAGGCGAGTTCTGTCTGTATCTTCGACGCGAAGAATAAATGTGCCGTTGTTTTTTTTAGCGAAAAGATAATTATAGAGCGCTGTGCGAAGCCCGCCAACATGCAAATATCCGGTAGGGCTTGGCGCAAACCGTACACGAGGAATTTCACTTATCATTGCTATCCTAATCGGAAAGATTTTATTTTTTAATAAATTTATCAGAAGTGTAAAACTTCACCTTCTCAACAAACTCTTGGCTGTCAATTGGTTTTGGGATATAGTCGGTTGCGCCGGATTCCAAACACTTTTCCTTATCGCCTTTCATTGCAAAGGCAGTGAGCGCTATAATTGGTATTTCTTTGTACTCTGGCATAGTTCTAATTTTTTCAGTTGCTTCAAAGCCGTTCATAACCGGCATTTGCATATCCGTTAATATTAGGTCAAACTTTTGTTTGGTTACTTGGTCAACCGCCTCCGCGCCGTTTTCTACAACCACAACCGAAGTGAAATTATTCTTTTTTAATAAACGCGTAACAATAATCTGAGAATGTTTATAATCTTCTACTAAAAGAATTTTTGGTACATCGGTTTGTTTGGCAGCTTCTTCCGGCGGAGTTGGCTCATCATAACGATTAATCATTGCGTTTATCGTAGTAGCCAAATCTTCAATATTTGTACTGCGTTTATCTAAAAGGTCAGTGAATAATCCATCTATCTTTTTTAAATCTTCTTCAAAATTTTCTTTACCGGTATAAATAATTATTGGTAGGTTAGTGAATTTAGGGTCTGATTTAATAAGTTTAATCAACTCAAATCCGTTGATTTCCGGCATGTCAAGGTCAACAATGGCAAGGTCAAGTTGCAAGTTTTTAATGGTTTCCATTACTTTCGATGATTGCGAAAGAGCAACGGGGGTATAGCCAACCGAAGAGATAGCTTCTTTCACTAAATTCAAAGTTGGCACATCATCATCAACGCAAAGAATGTTTGAATCTTTTTTCAATTTGTAGCTAGTTAATACTTCAACCAAATCTTTGTATTTAATAGGCTTAACGAAATATTCCACGGCACCCATTAAGAAAGCTTTTTGTTGTTCAGCTTCCACAGAACAAACAATAATAGGAACAAACTTGGTAGATTTATTTTCGCGAATTTTTTTAAGTAATTCTAACCCATTTATATCGGGAAGTATAATATCCGTAATAATTGCAAGCACTTGCTCACGTTCTAAATACTCAAGAGCTTTTACGCCGGCATTTACAATTACAGGTTCATATCCCCATTTATTAAGATAATTGCTTAAAAGTTTTGATGTAGCGTAGTCATCTTCAATTACCAGCACTTTGTTTTTGCCTTCTGATGCTTTTGGAAGAGACGATATTTGGGTTTCTATTTCGTTGCTGTTCGTTTTTTCATTAACAACATTAATAGGCAAAGTAAAACGAATTGTTGTCGCTCGTTCTCTATTAGAAAGTGAATCAACCGATCCGTTCATCAGCTCGACATATTTTTTTGCAATCAAATAACTTAATGAAGTAAAGCTATATTGTTTTTGTGCGGTAATATCTAACGCTTTCGGAAGCGAACTTCTATCCGGCATTGAAGCGTTTTTGTTTGAGAGAGTTATAGCCACACTGTTGTTGTCGGAAAGAGTTGCGGAAACAGTTACTTCGCCGTTTGAAGCATAATAAAGTAGAAACGATAAAAAATTTGAAAGCACAAGCCGTAATTTTTGATTATCAATTTTACTATTTAAGGGCAAGTCATTTCCAAGTACGTGCGAAAAATAAAAACCGTTTGTTTTGAATTTTTCTGATTGCTGGTCAACAAAATCTGAAAGTACGTTTTTAATATTTATTTCGGTTTGGTTCACGGTTATTCCGCCGCTATCAATGCGGACGAAATCAATTAAATCATTTAACAGAGAGAGGAGCTTCTGGGCGTTGTCTCGGATTGTCAAAACATAGTCAGCTTGGTTAGAGGTTAGCCTATCATCATTTAACAAAGAAGAAAATCCAATAATACTATTTGTAGGTGTTCTAAATTCATTTGCTAATTCAGAAACAATTTTATGCAAGTTAAATTCTGATTTAACTACGGCGTCGGCGATGTTATGAAGATGCGGAATTAGAAATTCCCCAAATTGCTCTAAAAACTCTCGGTCTCCCTGAGTAAATGGAGTTTTTTGAGACACTTTTAAAAGAAATTTTTGCGATTGGACATTTATTATCAAGCAACTTTCGTATATCACAAAGTCGGTTGATTGTATTTCGCATTTTGCATCGGAATTATACAACACTTTTTCATTAGTATTTTGATGAATCTTGCAAAAATTACAAGAATAAAGTGCGTTTGGAAGAAAAGATTTTCGCGCAGATTGTGATTTCCCAAGAAAAACTAATTGATTGCTCTCGTTGATTTTAAAAAGAAGCGCCGATTGAAGTTGGAATTCAGTTGTGATGAATTCACAAAGTTTATTTGGAAACTCAGAAGGAGTTTGCGAAACAGAATTTTGTAATTCGTTTAATCTGGTAAAAAGATGAAAATTTGATAAAATCATAGTGTTATAATTAATTCTCTATTTATCCTAAATATAAAGATTTTCCACAGAAATGAAAAAAAATATTTTACTTCCTCAATAACTTACAGAAAAAATATCGGATTTAGCCATTAATTTTCTTGACAAAGACAATGAATGATTCTATATTTCACCCATGAAAAAGCGATTATTTATCTTTTTAACGGTCTTGTCAATTTCTTCGGTACTCGGCGGAGTTTTTTTAGATTTTATCAACGCAAAAAACGAAGGCGAAAATGTCCGTATCGAGTGGAAAACTTCTGACGAAAAGAATGTTAGAGAATTTATCGTTGAGCGAAAAACTTACCAAGGAGAGTTTATTGCTTTAGAATCAATTAAACCGCAAGGGTCAAACTCTTATTATTCATTCCTTGACCAAAACGCTTATAAAGTTACCGATGTAATTTTTATCTACCGTGTAAAAATTTTAGATTATGATAACAGCGTTTCTTACACAAAAGAAGTTACCGTTTCACATAACATTTCCGGCGTTAAAAGAACGTGGGGAAGTATAAAAGCAATGTTCCGATAATACTTGTGTTTACTTCTTCTTCCTTCAAAAAATTCTCATTCTCAATAATATCCCTTTTCATTTACTTATTACTTTTTTTTTCTCTACTTAATCTTTACACATGTTCTTCCACCGTTCGAACTATCGAAAAAAAGACAAAAGAATTACCAAAACGCGGGTATAAAATTATTACCGGCGAAACAAACCAAATCCGGGTTTTGTTGAGCGAGGAAACAAAACTGTTAAGTCTTAAAGTGCGAGGCGCATACAAACTTATTTCGGACAATGAAGAAAACGGCAAATTGAAAAATGGAGACGATGTAGTTTTCCAACTAAACAACGGCGGCGCTAAAGTTAAAATCAACGCTCGCGAAATTGATGGAATTACATTCCTTTTGCAGCCCATGGATTCTGAAAGTGTAGTGCTGTTTTCAGGGAAAAAATATTCCGGTGATTTTATTGTGGTGTGCAGCGATAATCTTAAACTGCTGGCAATTAACCGGCTTTCTGTTGAAGATTATCTCCTCGGAGTTCTTCAACCTGAAATGGCGGTAAAAGCAAATCAAACTGAAAGATTTGAAGCCCTAAAAGCCTTTGCTGTTTGTGCAAGAACTTTTGCCGAGATGAAAAAAATAAAAAGCAACACTTATTATGATATAACTGATGATGTTCGGGACCAAGTGTTTAGCGGTTGCGGTGTAAATACCGAGTTAGATAAAAAAGCGGTGCAAGAAACCACTTCCGAAGTTTTACGGTATAAAGAAAAACTTGCCGAAATTTTTTACCATTCTGCTTGTGGAGGAATGTTGGAGGACCCGGTAAATGTTTTTTCTGGAAAAGGTGATGATTATTTAGTCGCAAAAAAAGATGGGAACGAATTTCCGAACTGTCAAATTGCGCCAAACTTTAATTGGAAAGAATCCTACTCGCATGCTGATATAATCAGTTTATTGAGAGCAAAAAATCTTTTAGCTAAATCGCAGCAGGCGATAAAAAATATTGAAATATCGGATACTTTTCCATCAGGGCGTGTAAAAGAACTTCGCGTGCGTTTTGAGAAAGGCAATGATATTATTGTTAAGGCTGCTGACATCAGAAGTGTTTTTACCAGGAAAGAATCAAAAGGAATACTGCGTTCAACGCTGTTTACGCTATCCACTGGAATGGCAAAAGATAGAGTGAGTAAAATTACTTTAACAGGAAAAGGAAGCGGGCATGGCGTTGGGCTTTGCCAATGGGGCGCAATGAATCTTTCTGCCAAGGGGAAAAAGTATACTGAAATCCTCGAATTCTATTTTCAAGGGTGCGTAATCGGAAAAACGGAATGATTCCTTCCTCTATAAAAATCTTTCTTGCTTCAAAATCTCCTAGAAGAAAAAAATTACTCGAACAAATAAATCTTCATCCCCAAATTTTACATTGTAACTTCAACGAAGAATATGAAGCAGGGCAAAAGCCCTCAATCATTTCAAAAAAACTTGCTTTTCAAAAATTAAGTGAAGCGATGAAATTGAAGAAGCAAGGAGTACTAATTACAGCGGATACTATTGTAGTTATTAACAGCAAAATACTTGGCAAACCGGAATCCAAAGAACATGCTATCGCAATGTTAAAAAAACTTAGCGGCAAAAAGCATTTCGTGTACACGGGGTTTTGCGTTCATAATTCTCTTAACGGAAAACTCATCAACGATTACGAAAAGACAGAAGTAACATTCAGAAAACTAAATGACGCTGAAATAAAAGAATATGTTGCCGGTGGAAGCCCGATGGATAAAGCAGGGGCGTACGGAATTCAGGATGACTTCGGCGCAATATTTATTAAGAGAATTAACGGGTGTTATTATAATGTCGTTGGGCTGCCGTTAACAAAAGTGTATCAAGCTTTGTTGAAAGTAATCTAAGAATGTTTGCCAAGGCAAAAAAAAATATTTTTATTTCGCTGGCTGCTGCGGGTTTGTTATATCTCCTTTTTTCGCTTTACGCTGATTTTGAAAAAGTTATAAAAACTTTTTCATCTTTTAATTGGTATTTGCTCCCCATACTTTTTCTGCTATCCTTTTTAAACTACGTGGTAAGATTTTTGAAATGGGATTTTTATCTAAAACTTTTAAAAGTTAGCATTAAAAAAATTGATTCCTTCTCAGTCTTTATGTCTGGATTGATAATGTCGGTAACTCCCGGGAAAATGGGAGAATTATTAAAAGCTTATCTTGTAAAACAAATTTCCGGCGAGCCAATTAGCAAAGTTGCGCCGGTAATATTTGCAGAGCGGATAACGGATTTTTTATCGCTTATTCTTATAGGGTTAGTTGGCGGTTACGTTTATAATTTTGGAAGAGAAATTATTCTTGCCGTTGGAATATTTTTTGTTTTAGTTACCGTTGCCTTAACAAATAAAAATATTGGCGAAGTAATGATCGTTTTTTTTTCAAAAATCAAATTGATAAGAAAATATGTAGAACATGCCAGGGAAGCTTACGAAAGTTCATTTCAAATGCTCCAGATAAAACCACTGCTTCAGATGTCGCTTTTAAGTTTACTTGCATGGTTTTTAGAATGTTTGGGATATTACCTAATTCTCGTTAATTTTAAAGTAGAAGTTTCCCTGCTTTGGGCATCTTTTAGTTACGCATTTGCGACAATTGTCGGCGCAATTTCAATGCTCCCCGGCGGTTTAGGAGTAACAGAAGGTTCTTTAACAGTTTTGCTTCGGCAAAAACATTATACTTTTGAAATTGCATTTGCATCAACATTTTTAATACGAATTGTAACCCTATGGTTTGCAGTCTTTGTAGGTGTTATGAGTGTTTTGCTTTATCAAAAAAGGTTTGGGAAAATAAGGATCGAACAATAATAAATGAACGGAGTTTACATGAAAAAATATAAAAAAATTATTATACCAAGCGACGGCGAAAAAATTACTTTCTCCGATGGCAAAATCAATGTCCCAGATAATCCTATAGTTTTATTTATGGAAGGAGATGGAATTGGTCCGGATATTTGGCGCGCTTCAAAATTAGTTTTTGATGAAGCCGTAAAAAAAGTTTATGGAGGGAAAAAGAAAATAGCTTGGGCAGAAGTTTACGCCGGTGAAAAAGCAGTAAAAGTTTATGGAAAAGATAAATGGCTTCCGCAAGAAACAGTAGATGCAATTAAAGAATATTCGGTCGCAATTAAAGGTCCGTTAACAACGCCAATCGGCGGCGGAATACGAAGCCTTAATGTAGCTCTTCGCCAACTATTAGATTTGTTTGCATGTGTTCGACCGGTTAAATATTATCAAGGAACTCCAAGTCCGATGAAACGCCCGCAGGATTTGAACATCGTTATCTTCCGCGAAAATACCGAAGACGTGTATGCCGGAATTGAATTTAAACCTGGTTCAAAAGAAGCTGAATCTTTAATAAAATATATTAACACAAAATTTGAAAAAAATATTAGAAAACTTTCTGGCATCGGAATTAAACCAATTAGTGAGTTCGGTTCAAAACGCTTGGTTAAAAAAGCTATTGAATTTGCAATTGCTAACAAGCGAACTAGTGTTACGATTGTTCATAAAGGGAACATTATGAAGTTTACCGAAGGCTCATTTAAAGAATGGGGATACAAAGTAGCAAAAGAAGAGTTCAGCGATTTTGTTGTTACCGAAGATGAACTTTGGAAAAATTTTAATGGAAAACTGCCTGAAGGGAAAATCTTACTTAAAGATAGAATTGCAGACAGCATTTTTCAGCAACTGTTATTGCGCCCAAATGAATATGAAGTGTTGGCAACTCCTAATTTAAATGGAGATTATTTATCTGATGCCGCCGCCGCTCAAGTTGGAGGCTTAGGTATTGCGCCTGGCGCCAACATGAGTTATCAAACCGCTATATTCGAAGCTACCCACGGAACCGCTCCAAAATATGCAGGGCTTGATAAAGTAAACCCAGGCTCTGTTATACTTTCCGGCGTGATGATGTTTGAATTTATGGGCTGGACTAAGGTTTCCGCTTTAATTGAAAAAGCTATGAGAAAAACTATTAAATCTAAAGTAGTAACGTATGACTTTGCCCGCCTAACCAAAGGCGCTCAAGAGGTTGGCTGCTATAGATTTGCTCAAGAAATTGTTAAGAATTTATAAAAGTATAAATTATACACATGCATAAGATATGTGAAATTTTTTCAAAAATAGGAGAAAGTTATGGCAACGAAAGAAAGTAATATAAGTAAAGGCTTACTCATCGGTTTTTTAACCGGCGGAGTTGTTGGCGCTGCGATTGCCTTATTATATGCCCCGAAAAGCGGGAAAGAACTTCGCAAAGATATTAAAGGCAAAACAGATGAATTACTTGACGAAGCTGAAAAATATCTCGATGTCGCAAAAGAAAAGGCTTCAATTATTTACAACGATGGCAAAAAAAAATCTGAACAATTGATTGCTGACGCAAAAGTAAAGGCTGATGTCCTCATCAAGGATGCTGAAAAAGTTTTTACTGAAGCAAAAGAAAAAGCCGGTCAAGCAATATCCGCCGGAAAGGAGACAGTTGCTTCAGAAACTGACAAAATTAAAAATGCCTTTAAAGCCGGAGTTGACGCTTACAAAGACGCAAAAAAATCTTAAAAAAAGAAAATGATTATTGAAATCTTTCAAGTCTTGCTGTTGGCATCAGCCTCAGCGCTTTGTATTGCGCTGGTAGTTTATTTATCGCGTATCACAAAATCGTTTGAGAAGATGCAAGCCGATATCAGCCGTATGGCGGACGAAATTCATCCCATTTTTCAATCCATTGAGACTTTAACACAGTCAATAAATAATGTTACAAGTTATGTGAGAGAACAGATTGATTCTGTGTCATGGATAATCGAATCTGTAAAATCACGCGTTGAACATGTGTTGGAGGTTGAGAAGAAAATTAGAGAAGGAATCGAAGGTCCGGTACAGAATTTAGCAACAAACTTAACAGCTGTTAAAAAAGGGATTGCGGCATTCGTGCAAAGACTAAAATTCTAACATTTGCCCCGCAAAGTTGCGGGGTTCAAAAATTCTAATGCAAAAAAGGAGTAAATCGTGAAAGAATATGGTCCAGAATCATTACGCAACATTGTATTAATCGGGCACGGAGGAACAGGCAAATCTTCGTTGTCCGAATTGTTTTTATTCGCCGCCAATGAAACAAATAGAATTGGTACTATTGCCGAAGGGAACACTGTTTCCGATTATTCAGCAAATGAAATTGAGCGCCAATTTTCTATTTCTCTTTCTCTCTTACATCTCGACTGGAAAAACACCAAGATTAATATTTTAGATACGCCAGGTTATTCCGATTTCATCGGTGAAGTAAAAGCCGGAATGAAAGTAGCCGATACGGCTGTTCTAGTACTTAAAGCAGTTGAAGGAGTCGAAGTCGGGTCAGAATCAGTATGGAATTTCATTTCTGAATATAAACTTCCATCTGCTGTAATTATTAATAAATGCGATAATGAGCATTCGCGGTTTGATGAAATTGTTGCCCAGACTAAAGAAAGAATTACTGATGGGGTGATTGTTGTAACATTTCCTGCTAAAGAAGGATTAGGTTTTTCTTCGGTAATTGATGTTGTTAAAATGAAAATGATGACTTACGGCGAGGCAGGCTCAAAAAAAATTACTGAATCGGAAATCCCTGCTGAATTTAACGAAAAAGTTGAAAAATATAGAACGGAATTAATTGAAAAAGTTGCAGAATTAAGTGAAGAATTAATGAACAAATATTTTGAGGATGGTACGCTTTCCGAAGCTGATTTGGAAAGTGGAATAAAAGCCTCAATGATTAAAAGAAATTTAACCCCTGTATTTGCAACTTCAGCAACCAACGGAGTTGGAATAAATAACTTTTTAGATTTTACAGAAAAATATTTTCCGAACCCGATTGAGCGAGGCTCGTTTGAAGTGAAATTAAAAGATAAAACTGAAAAAGTTTCTCTTAAAATTGATCCCAATGGGGAACCAGTAATGTTCATTTTCAAAATTGTTTCTGAACCGCATGTAGGCGAGCTTTCGCTATTTAAAGTATATTCGGGTAAAGTTAATGCTGGACTTGATCTTATTAACGAAGCAAACGGCAAAGGAGAGCGGTTAAGTCAGCTTTCTGTTTTAAATGGACGAACACGGAAAGAAGTTACTCATGTAATTGCCGGCGATATTGGAGCGGTTGTAAAATTGAAAGACTCACATTCAGGGAACACGCTTTCTTCTAAAGCATTACCGGTTATCATTGATCCGGTAGTTTTTCCTGAAGCTATAATTAGAGGTGCAATAATTCCGAAGGCTAAAGGAGAAGAAGATAAAATTGCAACTTGCCTGCATGCCTTACATGAAGAAGACCCTGCCTTCAATGTAAAATATGATCCAGAAATTGCACAAACGGTAATTTCGGGGCAAGGCGAACTACATTTGAATTTAGCTGTTAAAAGATTAAAAGAACGGTATGGTGTAGAGGTTGATTTAGTTGAGCCGAGAATTCCTTACCGAGAAACTATTCGCGGAAGAGTTGACGATGTTGAGTATAAACATAAAAAACAATCTGGTGGAAGAGGTCAATATGGTCACGTTCATTTTAAAATGGAGCCGATGCCAAGAGGCGCTGGCTTTGAGTTTGTAAATGCTATCGTTGGCGGCGTGATTCCGGGACGATTTATCCCTGCCATTGAAAAAGGAATTATTGAAACAATGGAAAAAGGGGTTATTTCTGGCAATAAAGTTGTTGATGTAAAAGTTACGTTGCATTTCGGTTCATTCCATGATGTTGATTCCGATGAAATGTCATTTAAAATTGCAGGTTCAATGTGCTTCAGAAAAGGGTTTACTGAATCGAAGCCCGTACTGCTTGAACCTATTTATGAACTTGAAGTAAAAATGCCTGAAGAATGTATGGGAAATGTTATGGGTGATATTTCTAGCAGACGTGGAAAAATTTTAGGAATGGAAAGTGATGGGCATTTCCAGATTATCAAGGCAAATGTTCCTTTATCTGAACTTTATAAATATTCTTCTACGCTCCGAAGTTTAACTGCTGGAAGAGGAACGCATGGAAGAAAATTCTCCCACTACGAAGATGTTCCAAAAGAAATTGAGAACAAAATTGTAGAAGAATACAAAAAATCAAAATTAGAAGCATAAAAAAACTAAAGCAGCCATCTACACAAATGATGGCTGCTCTTTCTTGTTTTTTCACGTAAATTAAATTTTTTCGGCAATTTCTTACAATAGGAAGCATTAGTTATGGAAAAACTTTGGTCTCCTTGGCGCTCTCAATACATTGAATCTTTTTCTGATCCTCTTAAAGATTCAGCTTGCGTCTTCTGCTCTGCCGGAAAAGAAGAAATTGAAACTACCGATTGCTTGATTGTACATAAAGCTGCTCATACTTTTACCATATTGAATCTTTATCCTTATAATAACGGGCATTTGATGGTTGTTCCGTACCGCCATCTAAGTGATTTTTCTTTGTTAATTGAAGAAGAAAACAAAGAAATAATGAGTGAGCTTCAACTTGCCCAGCAGGCTTTAAAGCTCGCAATGAATCCACACGGATTTAATATTGGCGCTAATTTAGGGAAAGTAAGCGGGGCTGGCATAGATGATCATCTTCATTTTCACATTGTGCCAAGGTGGAATGGTGACACTAACTTTATGCCGATTCTTGCAGAAGTAAAAATTTTATCTGAGGGATTAAAAAAAACTAAAGAAAAGTTACTTGCCGCTTATTCTAAACTAACAAAATAAACGGCAAGTAAAAGCAATAAATATTATTTAGGTTCTTGAGCCATCCATTTTTCAACAGCCGTAAGAAGCCCTGTCATAGCTGAAATCAACGGTTTATGTTGCCCGGTTTCAATATCGCCAAGTATTTGGGAATGAATATTAATATATGCATCGTTTAATTTATGAGTAAATTCCTTTCCATTTTCAGAAAGATATAATCTCATGTTTCTTCTATCGTTTGGCTCAATTTCTCTTATCACATAACCTTTGGCAACCAGACCATCAATAATTCTTGTTAAACGGCTGGCGCTAAGATCCATTCGCTCAGCAATTTCC
>Ga0172371_10008648_pt1 | contig 14195 bp, 17 predicted proteins | sample Lak12m_FD_114543 | JGI IMG/M metagenome (GOLD analysis project Ga0172371, IMG submission 114543) | Freshwater microbial communities from Kabuno Bay, South-Kivu, Congo - kab_022012_12m | ecosystem: Environmental > Aquatic > Freshwater > Lake | place: Democratic Republic of the Congo: South-Kivu... | reverse complement strand
TTTCTTCGAGCCATCCTCTTAAAGCTTCCCATGAATCTGCAGAAACTTTAATCTGATTTTCAACAGGTTCACCTTCTTCGTCAACAACTTGTTCAGCATCAACACCTTCTTCAGATAATTCTTCGATAGCTTCTTCAACATTGTCAACAGTAATAACGAATTCAGTAATTTCTACTTTTTCTTCGCCTTCACCTTCTTCACCTTCTTCGTCTTCTTTTTCTTGTTCTTCGTCAGTTTCAGCTTCTTCTTCCTCAGGAGTTTCAGTTTCTTCATCATGATCTCCTTCTTCTTTTTCATCCTCAGAACCTAAATCGAGATCGTCAAAAGTTAATTCATCTCCAGTTTCTTCTTCTTCAGCTTCGTTTAATTTCTTACCACGTTTTGCTTTGATGTTTTCGATAATCTTTTTGATTCTTTCCTTTGTGGATTCATCCATTTTGTCTTCAGATTCTTCGCTGCATTCTTCAACCTCTTCGTCATAAAGACCTGGGCGTGGATAACCTTTTGTACGATCTACAAAATCATACTGATCGGCTTCATCTTCTTCACCACTAAAATCTCTTGATTTAGGAGTCATTTCGTTTAATTTTCTACGAATGTTCTTAGTTTCTGATTCTGAAATCTGTGATGTTACGAATCTTTTAGATAGTCTCTGTCCGATTGGAGATAATTTAAAGTAGGTTATACCATTCTTGCTTTCAGTAACAAAGAATTTAGCATTTCTCTGTAACCACATATTTGCAGAAGCAATAGGATTTTTAGAACCTTCATTCAATCCGGCAATAAATTTTTTAAGGTCTGTCTTTGTCACTCTTTGACTTTCAGCAACAAAAGATAGAACCTGATTTCTTAATGGGGCGGTTGCACCAACGACTACTGGTTGTCTTTCACCATATCCGCGTTTAAGTGTTATAGTTTTGCTCTCATTAAGATACGCATCAAGCGTAACTGGAACATACGATCTTTTCATAACATTAAATTTTATTTTTTTATTATATATTCATGTTTAAAATTAACAAATTGCATAGTTCAACATAACATCATTTTTTCTTCTTCATTTTAAGAAGAGAATCAAGTTGTTTTTGTTGACTATCAATAACTTCTATATGTTTTCGTAGGTCATGAACAACAGAAGTTGTATCTAATTTTGAGATAGGATACTGTTTACGAATTTTTGTTGAATCTTTTTGTACTTCAGCAATAATTGGTGCAGGACCTTCAGGAGGGGTAGGTAATGATGAAATTACAAAAAGTAAAATAATAAATAGAAGTTTTTTCATTTTTCCTTCATAAATTGAATCATTTGGCCATTTAATTCTGATTGTTTGGTAATATATTCGTTAATTTTCTTTACTTCTTCTTTTAATTCATTGATTACTTGGGTATTTTGTTCTAATACAACTTTCATTTTTGTTTTATTAGTCGTAGAGGTAACAATCCATCCAATAGAAGTTGCAAAAAATAGAATGATAAAAACAACATCTCTAAATTTAGTCATAAATAAATCCCAAAAGTTTTTATTAGTTTTAACAGGCATTATTCATCCATTATTTATTATTGTTTCTCCGACTTCTAATTTTTCAATTTTCCAATTCATGCCATTTTAGATAATAAATTCAATATTTCATCATTTATGTTATCTTCAGATACTCCTAATTTATTTAATCTCAAAGTTACATTTACAATAGTTTTAACTAGTCGTTCAGGTATTTTTGGTATTCGAACTGGTAGAGGTAGTCTTGAAGAAGATTTAAATGAAATTACTTTAGTAGCTAAATCATCATAATTTGGATTTTGTGGTCCTGTCCATTCATATCTAGAGGTTTTTCTACTAGTTCCGACGTTGGTCAAAATTCCCATTTCTATAAGTTTACGAAGATAACCGGTTGATAATGTACCATTAACATCGTACGTATGTAACCCCCCAATAATTTTATGAGATTTAAAATCATCATGAATTTTTTTTAATCCACTAGCAACATATTGTTTAATATTTGAAAAATCTTCATTAATTAACTTTGCTCTCATAATACTCTTTATCTATTTTTTCTTTATCATCTAAAAGATATTCATATTCTTTTTTGTCTATTTCTTCTACTTCACCAAATAAATTGGCTAAATATCCAATAATATCTAATTTATTTAGTCTTGTATCAAACTGAATATCTTGAATAGCTTCATCTCCTTTTACAACTCTTGTAGTCCATTCATCATCTTCATCTTCTTTGTAAATTTTTGCAACTACTTCGTCATCTGTATCGGGTTCCAAACGGATATGAAAAACATATTCATCTTGAGGTTCGTCTTCGTCCTCATAGTTCATTAATTCTAATTCTGTTTCAATATCTTCTTGTTCAACAAGTTGGGGAACGTAAGGAACTTTATCTTCAGCCTTTAAGGTTTCGTCTACTATTTTCTCCTCTTCCCCGGGTGTAAAAGGGTCCTGTCGATCCTCCATATCGACGATTTCATCACTTATGTTACTATAATCTTTATCTTCATCATAGTCTTCGATAGTTTCAGGAACGCCCATAAACATTCCATCTTCTTCATCAGGTGATGGAAGAGCTACAGGCAATTCTTCAGGAAGTTCTTCTTCACCATCAACATTGATATTTATATCAATATCAGCATCTTCTGGGTCTTCTTTAACTCCTTGATTATCATAGTTTTCTATATAATCTTTGATGTCAGTTAATTTTTGAAGTTCTTTTTCTAAATCCTCTAATTCAGTTTGTATGGAACTTGTTAGATCATCATAAATGGATTCTGCAACTCTTGTTGGAGTTCCCATATTTGCATTAAATTTTCCCATATTATCTCCCCCGATATAACTTTCATTTTCGCCATCACCACCCCAAGCTTGACGAATTTTATTAAATTCAATACCATTGTCATTCCAATTGGTTTCCATTTCAATAATCATAGTGGCAACATCCTCTGCTGTTTCTCCTTTCTTGAAATATTTCTTTATAAGGGGTTTATATTGATAAACTAAACCTTCGCCGTCATGATATGTTTCATCAATGCTAGCAATTACTTCTTCCATGAAACTTTCAAATTCTGGATTTGGAACAAATGATTCATTAGTTCCTTCTTGTTGTGATTGTGTTTCGGGGGTGGTAGGTTTGGTTTCAGCAACCTTTTGGTCAGGTTGTACCTTTTCTTTTTCTTCTGATTTAACACTTGCTGCAGATTTAGCTTCTATTGCTATTAAATTTTTTTGCAAGATATTCGCCTCAGAATCTAATTGATTAACTTGTTTCATTAAGTTATCTCTACGAGTCTGTTTATCTGCCATCTGCTTCTTAACTGCAAGATATTGTTGTGCAAGAGTGGAATCTGTAATACTTACATCTTCATTTATTCTCTTTACTTTCATATAGACTTTTGCCATGATAAGCGTTTATTTTATTTATTTATTATTGGTCTTTTAAGTGCTTCTTTATAAATATTTGGATATTCAGATTTAAGTTGTTTATAAATTTTTCTCCATTTAAATCCTTGATTGTCTAAATCATACAAATCTCCTTGATCATATGAATTTAGCTCTCATTATACGAATTTATTTTCTTGAAAATCACTAGTTATAAATTGGCCGCTCCAAGTTCTATATTCACTTGACATTGAATCAAATAATCCCCAAATAGACGGAGGAGTTACTTCTTTAAATTTTACAACCAATTTATCTTCGATAGCTCTAAATGCAGGAAGCTGATATTTATTGTCCATTTCTCCGATGTTAAAATCTTTCTCAACTCCAATTCGACCTCCCATAACTTCATCTTCAAAATATAATTGTATTGCAAATTGTGATTTTTTGCCTGTATCTGTTATAAGGGCTATTGGTTCAAATTTTGGACGTAAATATTGAAATAGTTCTGTTAAACTCCATGATTGCATCAAGAAATAAGCAGGAACAATGTCTTTATTTTCAATAGCAGCCGCATCAAGTTGTGCTTTAATAAGATCATCAGAGAATAAAAACTTATCGCCTTTCATTCTTCTTTCACTAGAAACAGCCCCGATAACCACAGGACATTTCCAATTTCTATTCATAGATCTTATATTCTCTACTTGAGAAGATGTAAATGGACGACATTCAGTTATATAAACGACTATCTTTTCCTTTCCTTTGACAACATCTAGCATTGCAGGTTCAAAAGCCTTTTGAACAGATGCAATAACTCTCATATTGTCAACATCTGATAATTGTTTATGTGTCATTGCACCAATAACAACGTTATCAGATCGAACTTCATTAATTGTATTTTCTACTAATAAACCTACTTGTGGTTGGGGTTCTATTTCTTCATTAATTACGTGTTTGATAACATTTACAAATGTATTAAATTTGTTTACAGCTGACTCAGATAACAACCCAAATTCCCTTTTAGGCTTGCGTAATGAAGATATAATAATTCTAAATAAAGCTTCATAAATTTTCCCGCCCTTTTCAAGAATATCTATAGTTTTCTTGTTTTTGATTAATAATAAGTTTAGTCCTCCATAATATCCATAGGCGGGTGGTGTTAAATAATCAGGTTTAACACTTTCAACTATGTTTGGAAATTTATCACAGAAATTGTTGAAAATATCGGAAGTTAATTCCAAATACATTTCATCAGGCGTTTTACCTTCTAATACTGGAATTTGATAGTTATCCATGAATCCATTTAGATTCAAAAGTATTAAATCATAAAAATCTCTTGATGATTCTTCTTTTTCATATGCTTCATTAAGAATATCAAATTCATATGAAACAATTTGGGCAAGATCTTTGTCTCTTTTAATTATAATTCCTTCAATAATATTTTCTTTAGAATATGTTTCTCCAAACAATCTAGTAATTGTCTTGGCAAAATTTTCATGCCATTTCTCTAGATTACCCTCAGCATAATTTCTAAGAATATTTTTTTGTTCTTCATTTAAAGTTCCACTGAAAATAATAGGTGGTCTTCCAAGACCCAGCGTTGCAGCCCATTGACTTACTTCATCATACTCATAAACTTCCACAACTTTATTATTCTTACGTAATGTGATGTCTGTGAGAACGTATTTTGGAATTTTTGAATAAGGAATTCTTATAGGGCGTTCAACGGGGGTATATGCAACTCCAAATCTTAAACCTTCAGGAAGCATTATATCTCCGATTATTGTTGATAATTCGATAATTGCATCTTCCCACACATTGGTTAGAGTTCTTTCAATTAGATTCAATTCAGTATTGTCCTTTTTAAAGAATACTAAATGATCGCCATGTTTTTCAAAAAGGACTCTATAAGTATCTAATTTCTCAGTGATTATTAAATCTGAATTTAATAATTCATCGACATATTTCTCTCCTCTTTTTTCTAAGAGATACGTAAGCGTGTTTAACATATTTTTATATTTTTTAAGGTTTTTGAAATTTTTTCTTTAGATTTAAAGACGTAATGTATCATATTTCGTTAATTTTTAAAGATTGGTCTCCCCAATTCCATTCAATTGGTTCTTTTTCACCAAAATATTTTATTTTATAATTTTTTAAGTATTCTTCTACATCGACATAAAAATCATCACCCCATCCATCTACAAACCAAAATTCTAGAAATTTTCCATTAGCACACAAACCTACTTTTATACCTCTTCTATCAGTCCATGGGTGTCTTGGCGATTCCCATTTATCCCATATTGCGAATATATCATCTATAATTCTAGATTGTTCGTCACTCCAGCTTTCATTGATGAATCTTGCTCGCATAATTGTTTTATTTATATATCAAAAAAGAAACGCCCCTTGTAAGGAGCGTCAGGCTAAAGATACTATCTTTAGGGGGGTTATTTATACTTATTTATTTCTTCAACTAATTGTTCAGCGGCATTTAATGATTCTTTTGCAATCTTATTCATTTATTCATTATGCAAATTTATCTAGATATTCGGATTCAACTCGGATTCCTCTTGCGTCCATTGCATTCATTTGACCATCAGGACTTACTTTTACACCAATTATTTGTCTAAATCCTACTGTAGAATTATCGAGAATTAAATAGAAATTATAGAATACGTCTTCATCTCTTTCACCAAAACCCCTAACGATCTCTTTAATATCGTCACTTCTTTTTACCTGGTAAATAGTAAATTTGTCAGTCTCTTTTATAGTTTTAAGTGGTTTACCTTCAAGGCGTCTTCTTATCTCATTAGTTACATCTTCTTGAGATTTAGGCTTTAAAATTGAATTGACACCACCTAATTGTTCTCTAACGATCATTTCTTTTTTCCTCCACAACAACCGCGCATTCGTACAACCTTAGAAGAAGCAGGTTTTGGAGGCGCAGGTTTAGGTTTAATATTTTTCTTCGTAATTACCCTTAATAATCTTCTCATAATAAATTATTCTTTACCTGGTTTTTCTGCTGCTTTTGAAACTTTTATACTTGGATATTTTCTCTTTACTGCTCCAGATACTTTTTTAACTAATGATTCAAGAGAACCGGAGTACCACGATGGGGCTGATTTGTATTGACTTGCTCTTGCTAAAGCATTTCTAGCCTGTGCTACACTATTAATGGGAAAATGATCTTTATCATCTTTTACACTTTTACTTCCAGCAGAAAAAACAACATCTCCTCTATTTCTTAAAGCAGCTTTTGGGTCTTTCTTTTCATTCAAAGCATCAACTTCTTTAGCGCTTTCATTAAGTTCTAATCTTATTTCTTTTACAAATTTATCTGTAGAAAGTTTTATAGATTCTTGAATAATATCAGAAATAATATCTGGAGAAAGAATATCAGTAACACCTTTAGCTTGTATTTCAGTGTACATCTCGTCAATTATATCATAAAGTTTCCACTTAAGTTCTGATTGACGAAGAGCTTCACTAATAACGACAGATGTTTTGTTCTTTAAGAAGTTTCTCTTTTGAAGGATAGTTGAACTCTCACTTAATACATCAGAACGTATCTGTAAGAATTTCTTTCCCTTTTCAGAGAGTCCTTCTTTCTCTGTCCAATAGGAATTCATTTCGGCTAAGAAGGTGACTTGCTCTTCTTCATTCAATGTATAAAAGTCAGATATTCTATACTTATCTAGAAGTGTACTATAAACGCTTTTAAACTCACCTAAAACCCTATTCTCAAATAATTCAGCGGCTTTAGTTTGTTTTTCTTTATAGACATCATAAAACTTTCTCATAATAAGAATTTTATTTTATATATTATATATTATTCATCAAAAAGTGAAAGTTCTCCTGAAATTTTTTGGCACAATTTTTGAACTATATATTATATATCTGACTGTTAAAATAGCCGCTTGAAAAATGAAAAAACTCTTATTAACAATCGCTTTATTAATCTCAGCATTAATTGCGACAGCCCAAATAGATACGACAGGAATGTCGGACTACGAAAAATATTACTACATTAAAAATGGTGATATTGATACTACTAAAAAAGTAGAAGCTAAAAATGTTGAAATGGATGATCTTTATTATCAACCATCAAAAGATCAGAAGCATGTTACAACAATATTTAACAAAAAACCAAGACAACCCAAATCTGAAGAATATTATCAAGGGTATAACGAGGGTTACGAAGAAGGAGTAGAAGATGTAGCACGTCTTTTTGATGATGATTTTTCTTATGCAAATAGATTCTACAGATTCAATTATGGTTTTGGATTCTCTTATTACAGCCCTTACTGGAGATTCCAATATGGATATTACGATCCTTTCTGGTACGATCCATTCTACAGTCCTTTTAGATGGGACCCTTGGTATTATGATCGCTATTACTATTCACCTTATTACTCTTACAACTACTGGTACAGTCCTTATAGATATGATTACTGGTATGGTTATAATTATTATCCTTACACATATAATTATGTCTATATAAATAACCGTACTCCTAATAGAGGTTATGGGGCATTAGGAAGCAGATATTATACATATCAATCTCCAAATAAAAACATAGCAACATCTCGAAGTATTTATCAGAAATACCCTACCACTTCTGCAAAAAGTTCTATTTCTACAATGAACGATAGAAGAACCTCTCCATCCACTTATAGTAAAGGTGTTGTTACTCAATCAAGAACAAATGTTCAAACTAAACAAGTACCAAATCGTAATGTTCAAGCGCAAACTCAAACAAGACGAGAAAGTCCTAATGAAAAACCTATGTATAATAGTACTCAAAGATCATATACACCTTCATACAGTTCGCCAAGAATGAGTACAAAACCTCAATATAATAACACTCAAACTAGATCGTACAATTATCAAAGTACCCAACAAAATAAATCATATTCAGCACCTACACAATCGAGAACAACAACGCAAAATAGAACATATACATCTCCAAGTAAATCTTATTCAACACCAAGTAAATCAACTTATTCTACTCCAAGCAGAAGTTCTTCAAGTTCATCATATTCTGCTCCTAGCACACCTCCAAGAACAGGGACTATGCAAAAAGGAGGTCGAAAATAAAAGTGAAGGAAACTTCACATTCAAGTGGTGGTAATAAAAAAGAGGGGAGATTTATTCCCCTCTTAACATTTGCGACACTTTCTTAGCTTTATATGATTCTTTTATTCCTAATCTTTCTCTTTCTTTTTTCTTCATTAATTCATTAAATTCTTTGTTTTTTCTTTCTGTATCTTTTCTGATTTCATCTCCATATTTTTCTTCTATCTCATTAGCTAATTTATCGGTTCCATAAATGTACCAATTAGAACCTCCATCAATACATATCGACGATCCCATTCTTCTATCCCATGAGTGATCTAATCCTAATAAAGTCGACGCGTAGTATTGTCCTGGAGTACCATCCCAATATTGTGCATTTGGAACTCCAGTCATCGTACCTTTATCATCATCGGTTCTTTTTTGAACAAAATGTACAGCATATTGTCCATCTTCATTCCTTTTAACAACAGCTCCATACTCATGGTTTCCCGTTCCAGATAATTTGGTGTCCATTAAATTGGGCATTTTACCAACTAATTTGTTTTGGGCTTTTATTCCTTTCATTGCTGCATCTAATAAAGCTTTGCCTCTCCACCTATTCCAATTTGAATCATCTTTATAAGTTTCATAATATTTTGCTAGGCCTTCAGCTAATTCTTCTAAAGAAACATTATGTTTTCTTGCAAACCAAGCAACCCTTGATAAATCCGAGGTGTAATCCGCAGGAAAATCTGGGTCATATACTAATTCATGAATAATTTCGGAAATCATTTAAAGCTTTATTTTATATATTTTAAAGCTTTACTTTAAATCTTTTGAAAGGAAATCTTTTATCCTTATAGATACGTTCACGTTCTTCTGAGTGGCGCATTAAGTAATTTTTCTTTTGAAAACCTGACCCATATTCATAGTTATCAGAGAAGTCAATAACTTGAATTTTTTCTTTACCCTCCATTAAACGCATACCACGACCAAGAATTTGTCGTACAATATATTCTGATTTGTTTGATTCTGTAATAAAAATATTGTGCAAATTATTTATTGATATACCCTCACTAAAAGTTCCTACGCTCGCAACTATTATAACGTTTTCTTGTTCTTCCATTTGTTTTTTGAAGTAATCACGATTTTCAACTTTAGTGCCTCCATCAATGTAATACACATTTTTATCAGAGTTTTCTCTTAGCCAATCATAAATATTACGACCATAAGAATTTTTAATATCTGAGAACAAAACTAAAGAGTTTTTTGTATTCTTATTTATTGTTTCACAAACATATTTAAATCTTTTTCGATCATCTCTTGCAGTATCTTTTTCTAATGATAAAAGTTTAGCGCCATCTTTTTCATTAGCACTTACATTACGAAGATCATATAATTTCTTTTTTAATTCGGGATTCAAATAGTCGAGTTCAATTCCTATTACATAAACAGGAGTTGCATTACCAGCAGCAATTAAATCAGCAGATAGCAATTCATATACTTTAGGACCTAAATAAGATTGTATCATGAAGGAATCACAAGATCCTTCCTTGGGTAATGTTCCCGTTAACCCAAATTTATACTTTGCATTATGACATTTAACTATAATGCTTTTAATAGAGTTGGCCCTAGCATGATGGGTTTCATCTATACATACTGCATCAAAATTCTGAAAATATGAAAGATCATTTTTAGCTAAAGATTGAAATGTCCCAAAGACAATATTTACATCTTCTTCAGTTTTCTTTGCCGCTGCAAACACGCATTTACTTTTCCATTTTGATTTTTTATTGCAGCGATCTTCGTACTCATAGAATTTTTCTTCTGTTTGAGTTACAAGGTTTATGTTTGGAACAACATAAATCATTCGTTTAATTATACCCTTATCGAGTAAATATTTAAATATCATGAATGCTATAAGAGTCTTACCGCCAGAAGTTGAAATTTCTTCAGTACAATAACTATATTTTAAAACTCTTTTAGAAGCTTCGGTTTGATAGTCACGTGGATAAAAGTCTTCAGCATCTTTAAAATAATCTTCTACCCAATCATCAAAATCTTGACCATTGTAATCTTTATTATTAAAAAGCTCATTAGCTTCTTCAATTTCTAAAGGAAAGCTATATTTGTCGGCAAATTTTTTTATTTCTTGCCACAATCCTATGGGAATTCTATTATACTTGTCAATGAATTTGACTTCTCCATCCCAATGAGGTATTTTTTTCTTGATAATGAACCAATTATCAACACGTTTAGTAAAAGAGTAATTCAGCTGTTCAAGTTCTAATTGTGTTGAATCAACTACCTGAAGGAATTTTTTATCTGCTGTTACTCTTAACTTCATTCTTTATTACTTGTATTTCACTTTGATTGCATGTTTGTGATTCATCATCAAATTTGATAATTACTTCGTTGTTTTTATTTTTAGTTATATCTTTTATGTATTTTATTTTTGCATCATGTATTACTATTTGACCTTCACGTAATTTACCATAATATTTCATTTTTTAAGATTATTTTTCATCAAGATAATTCATCTTTAGTAGAGCAAAAGCTTCTTTCTGAGAAGGTCCTAAATAATCATACTGATCTCCACCTAATCCAGAAGAAACTGATTGCCATCCAAGATTTTCTTCATCCCGTGGCATTACTTTTCCACATGTAGAACATACTAAAGTGTTAGGAGAAATATGACCAGGGGCCCACATATAATTGACATATTCAGTTTTAACATGTTTACATTCTTCTCGAATCAATTCGATCTCTCTTTCATAAACTTTAATCATAGCATAGCAGTCTTCAAGTCTTTTCTTTAGATTCCCATCTATAATTTCCTGCTCGTTTATTATATGTTCCATAATTATTTACCTCTACTTATTTGTTCAATTTCAACCTTATATTTTATACCGTAAATTAAATTATCAATAGTTCCTATTGTATTATTTATAAATTTGGCGTGGTTGTCAATTTCCTCTCTTGTTTCTACAATGTCGGACATTTCAGATAAAATCTGTAGTTCCTTAGTTCGTTCATTCGGAAATCTAACTTGTGATTTATATGAATAATGTTGATATTTTTCAGACCACTCTCGCGTGTATTTTCTATTTACTTTTTTAAATGTAGAAATTAGATAATGATAATACTCAACAGCTCTTTGTCGTTCAGTATAAATGTCAACCATTAACTCACTAACTTTAAAGATGTCCTTCATTTTATCCGACATCTCTTTGATTCTACCAGAATATTCAATTCTTTCTCTAGCAAATCTAGCTTCAAGAGTTTCCTTTGGTTTATCTGGTTCTTTTGTCTCTTTAGAATCTCCTGTCTCAAAAGAGTTTAGAATTTGTTGAAGAGTCTCTTGCATTTCTTTTAATATTCACTATATTTATTTGTCCTTTTTTCCCTTTAGGTTTCAAAGGAACTTCATAATTTAAATCAGGAATTATCTCATCATCTATTTCAAATTTAAAATCTAAATGAGTTTTTAATCCCTTACTTTTTCTTTTTATTTTTATCTTCTTCATTTAACTTAAACCTTATATTTTTATCCGTCCATTTTTTTGGATCAAAAGGTTCATAGGTAACTTGCCATTTCTTTGTCTTAACTATTCTTCCTGTACCATTACATTCTTTACATGTTTCCGAATAATAATCATATTCTCCTTTATGATAATCAGCTAACTCAGACCATTTATAAACACCTGTTCCATCGCATTTTTTGCAAAGCAATATTTCATGTTCAGTTCGAAATTCGTCTCCCATAATTAAACATCTATTATATCTAATGGATCATTACTAAAATAATGATCAAATAATGGAAGTTGTTTTCCTTCCTTTTTAGCATATATTACGACATCGTTTAAATCCCATTTTTTTCTATATGGTAGATTCATGTCAACTTTGAGCTTATTCCAAAGAAAAACAGACTTTCCTTCTTCTATTATTTTAAGCGTTTTTTCTATCCCGGTTTTGTCATCATCAAACCAATATCGTACTGAAAGATCTAATGGAAATGCTTTATTAGCTCCTGTATTTGCAACTGAATTCTTATACAAGAAAGAATCGAAAGGACCCTCAAATATAGTAATAGGTTGGCTAAAATTCAAATGTAGTATTCCAAATAATTGGGATATAGCATCCATTTCATCTGCGATTTTTCCAACTATCTTTTCTTTTCCTAAAAGTTCATAAAGCTTTGATAAATTGAAAGTAATATATTTTGTATCTCCTTTAAATAATCTCTTTTGAGCTCCGATTATTTTTCCAGATGGAGTTAAATTCAATATTAATAAATAATCTCTTGTAGGACTATAAAGAAATTTTTCTTCTTTATATTGTAATCTTCTAACTAACCATGACCAGACAGGAGACTCTTTAACTTCGGTTAATCCAAATTTCATTTTGAGCTCCTGTCTGTCAATGGCTTGTCCCTCTATGGTCTTCACATCTAATAGGAGGGATATGTCGTATTTCCCTCCGGATGTGGTGGTAAAATCTCCTAAATTATTTGAGATATAATTGACTACATCTAATTCTAAATCGATTTTGTAATTTTTGAAGAATTGATCTACTCTCTTAAATTCTCCACAATTAAAACATTTGTAATACCCTTTGTGTTTTCCTTCTAAAATAATATTCCCACGTTTCTTATAAGAGCTTTGCATCGAGTCCCCACAAATTGGGCAGGCAAACGATATGCGATCACGATGAATTTTAATTTGTTGTTTAGGAACTATATCCGAAAAACGTTGTTTTAAAATTATATTTAACAAATGAATAAGTCTTTCAATATATTCTTCCTTTGTGATATTTTTATCGAAATCTATATCAAAGTTTGTACTAAGATCTATGTTTACATTTTTCTCCATGCCATCTATTATAATTTCCAGGGTTGACAACTCTACAAATGCATTTCATCTTTAAATTAATAGATTTGTTTTTCATTATTATCCATTATTTTAAAAATGTAAACAAAGGCCTTTAATTCTGTAAAAGAACCAAGGCCTTTGTTCACATAATTTTTTACAGATTATTTAGGACATCATCAAGACTTCCTTGAATTCCTTGGTCTGAATCTAATTTAGGCATTGTTAGGTCCGGAAACTGTGTAGATTCCCCACCTTCTTCAAGGTCATCAAGATTGAGTTCTTGTGATGTTATCGAAGCTGCATCTATGGGAGCGCCAGTTTTGCTCTTCTTTTTATTTCCCTTTACGTCTGCAAAGTTCTGTGAATTAGTTGCTTGACCAGTCACTGCTGCGATTACATGATTGACATATTCATAAGTATCTTCATCCCATTCCTGGAATGCATACTTACTAAGATCAGGAGAGTTTTCTTTAACCCATTCAAATACTTTCTTCTTATCACTCTTTGCAGTGATTGGAATAAGTTTATCTTCTGCATTAGGAATGCATAGCGGAATTCTCTCTTTTTCTCCACTAAGGAATTTTGACTGATCATAGTTATTATAACCAGAAACCTTCGTAATTACAAGTGCGAAAGCTTTTCCAGATAGAATATCAAATGGATCATGCTTTTCACCTATAATAGGTTTAAGTTCGGCATTGATCTTTTCCCAGATCTTAATCCCATAACGATACACTAATATTTTACCTTCCAATTCTGGCTGCTGTTTATCTTGCAAAACCTGAATTAAAGATGCAAATGTGTGGCGTCTGGAGAAAATAGCTGCTTTATTCTGCATAGCTACATTGTCACTCTTCTTAAGTTTCCAATACATATCCTGAAGGATTGATTGT
>Ga0172371_10008646_pt1 | contig 14200 bp, 13 predicted proteins | sample Lak12m_FD_114543 | JGI IMG/M metagenome (GOLD analysis project Ga0172371, IMG submission 114543) | Freshwater microbial communities from Kabuno Bay, South-Kivu, Congo - kab_022012_12m | ecosystem: Environmental > Aquatic > Freshwater > Lake | place: Democratic Republic of the Congo: South-Kivu... | reverse complement strand
GGCTTCAAGGGCCACGTCCGGGCCTTTGTAAAGTTGGGCCAGGGAGCCAACCATCACCAGGCGGATCTCGCCATCCACAATCCCGGACGACGGCCACGAAGGCGTCGAATCCTCCCCGGGCAACGCCACACCGGAGACTCCCACGCTCAGCACGGTTGGGCTGTGCTCAGGGAGTTGCAATGAGGAGTAGGCCGTGCTTAGGCAACCGCAACTTGGTGGGTATCGCCGCTGCAGGGTCCACTGGGTCACGTAGGCTGTCGCACAGGCATGGCTGCACTGCGTCCGCAGTTGCCGGGCAGAATAGCGACGGAGGACCGGCCGCAAGACGTGTCGTACCACGCCCGGTGCGAACACGTCCCAAGGGTCGCCGATCACTTCGAGGCCGTACGGGCGCGATTGACGCAACAGCGTGGGGAACAGGCAGTTCGCCAACTGGGATGGCACTCGCATGATGACTGCGTCCTCGGGTCCCACGGCGCTTTCGACGGCCCGACGGACCGCGCGCGCTTGGGCCAGATATTGCCACGGGCCGAGGTAGTCCGGGACCGCCGCCACGGTCACGCCCGGCCCGTCCGCCCGCACATATTTCGGGGGCGGCGCCGCGATTTCCCCCACCCGCGCCACAATCCGCACGCCGTCGAAGACGTCAAGATAGCGTTTCCAGAAGGCATAGGGGCACTCGACTTGGGTCCAAAGGCATCCGTCGGGCGTTCGCTTAAAGTGGCGTTCGAGCGTGACGTTGACAATCATGGGTTTTCCTTTCTCCCGGTTCTTGCCGTCGTGGTGTGAGAATCGCCCACAGAAGTGGCCCGACGGCGGGCCAGGTTTCCGACTTGGTGACTACGCCCGCCGCCAACCCGAGGAGGGCGAAGTAGAGCAGCAGGGCTCGCCGATGGATGGTTCGGTCGCCCCAATCCAGCCGCCACGCCGCGCGGACCATTTCTCGCACGAGCCACATGCCCAGCACCGTGCCGACGAGGCCCAGTTCCAGCATCCATTCCAGATACTGATTGTGACTGTGACACCGCAGGATGCCGTCGATAGGGTGAACCACCCCGTAGCCGGTCGCGTCACCCAAGAACTTGTCCAGCCCTCCCAGCCCGAGGCCATGCACCCAGTTGAACTGCAAACGCGACGCGAGCTCCCAGCCCGATTCCCAGATGTCCGTCCGTCCATTGAACGTGCCGATCTCGTCGTTGCCGAATCGCTCCAGCCACGGGGCGATGAAGTCCGCGATGAACAGCAAAGAACCCAGCAATCCCAAGAACAACGAGATGCGGACCGCAATGGCGTTCCCTCTCCCGATATTCCAAACAAGGATGATGAGCAGCGGGGCCGCCAGCGCGATGGCAGCGGTTCGGGAGACCGACATCCCGACGAGGACAGCGGCGCCCAACGCCAATGCTGGAAGGTAGATCGTATAGACCCGGTTTGACAGGCGGCCGGGCTGAGATTTCGCCCCGCGACGGCGTGTCTCGTACATCCGATAAATCAGTAAGAGCAGCAGGGCTGCGCTGCAGCCCACGCCATTGCTGTTCATGACGATGGCGTCGCCCTCGACAACGTCCCCAAAACGTCCTCCAACACTTTCCATACCGAGAAGGACCGCGAGCATGACCGACGTCATGAAGGAGGCGCAGAGCCAAAGAGAACATTCCTCGTGAAGATCGGTTCGGACGATAAGAGCGGCCGTCGGCAGAGTGGTTGCAATGCCCGCAAGGGCGAGCATGCCTCGCCCCCATTCCGTCGGATCGGTCCAACTCAAGCTGGCCGCCATCCACAAAACGCAGCAGACCACCGGAGCGGATTTTGCAAGTCCCTTGTGCTCAACGTAGCAAGGAATGCCGACCAACAGGGCGGGCAGCGTCACCAGCAGGTTATATCGACTGACCAGCCAATCGGGGAGGTCCCACGAGAAGTAGGCGACGAAATACTGGACTGTGATGGCCATCCCCTCGCCAAAGAACAGGATAAACAAGGCGACTCTTGCCAGCGCCGGCCGGATGTCGCCGCTACGGCAGTCGGCTCCAAGGGCGTCCGGCGCGAAGCCGGGACCGATGGTCGCGGTCCGCAGCGCGATCGACGATCGCATCTTCGTGCCAGGCGTTCTAAGCATAGGTATTCCGTATCTCTGTTCCCGATGCGCCAGACCACGCCATCTCGTGCGCCTTGACACATCGCTTGATGTCGTAAACGCTCTCGGCAAACCTCCGGTGGGCGGCGTCCCGAGCGTGATGACTCCCGGCATCTTCGAGGAGGTCCCGCGCGGCCGCAGCCCAGCGATCATCGGAATCCTGCAACGACAGACAATGGACTGAAGGAAATCGCGATGCAATTTCAAGAACCCCAGGGAGATCGCTCGCCAACACCGGAAGACCGGCGGCACATGCCTCCAGGATCGTGCCTGGCAATCCCTCCCAGAGCGAGGGAAAGAGCATCAAGTCCGCGGCCTTCATGAGGCATGATACATCCGCCCTTGTCCCCGCGAAGGCCACACGATCCTGAAGTCCCAAATTTCCCAGGCGTTCCAGCAGGCGATTTTTCAGTTCGTGGCTCTCCGCGCCAGCTAGCAGCAACCGCAAAGATTCATCCAGCCGCATCATGTCGCCCGCAATCTCGATGAGCCGCGGCAGATTCTTCGCAGGATGCATGCGTCCTACGTGAATGACCAAGCGGCACCCAGCCGGCCAGCCAAATTGGCGCCGCACGCCAACCGGATCGGCGGGCGTCTGGAACGGCGCCACGTCCAGACCGTTGTGAATGACCGCACAGCGCGGGTCCTTCTCCCACGCCAGCTTCCATCCGTGACTGAGCGCACTCTCGCCGACACCAAGAATGTGCGTTGCATGGCGATCAATCCAATGCCGCATGAGCCGATCTTGCAATCGGTATCGGAGGATCATGCGCTTGCCGGAACTCGTGCTGCGGAAATGGGCGATCCGCACCGGGATTCCGCATCGGTGCGCCAGCCACAGGAGGAATCCGGAAAACATGAGAACGTGGGAGTGAACGGCGTCGAAACCGCGCCGGCGCAGCAGTCGCCCAAACCGCCAGGGAAACGAGGGGCCGAGCCGGCACCGATGGACCTCGCCGTCCAGTCGGCGGATTTCGTCGTCCAGGTCGCCCGGCTCTCCCGACAAGGCGCAAAATTCGAGCCGATACCTCGTTCGGTCGATGCGGCGCATGATGTCGAGGGTGCGCAGCTCCGCGCCGCCGCGGTTCATGCAGCCGAAGATGTGGAGGACTCGATGGCCGTGGCTGGCCTGGATCATGGCTGTCGCACCACTTGAACGAGTTTTGCCTGGGCGCTGAGAGGAATCCTGTCAACCCACGCGACGCGGACCGGCATTTCTCCGAGAAATTGCCTCAGGATGCGGCGGAGATGGTCTTCGCGACTGCCCGCCCAAGGCGTGCCCTTGAGATTGAGCAGCAACTCGCGATCCTTGACGATCACCACCTGGAAGTGTTGGACTTCCTGGAACTCCTTGAAAAGGTGGTTCCAAAAGAGACAGTTGATGGTCTTGCCGGTAGGGAGTTTCAGCAGTCCGGCGGCCCTTCCCTGCAATTGGGTGAGGGCGCGCACACCGGCTTCGTCCTGGTCTTCCGGGGCGCTGCAGCCGATGTCCCCAACGTCGTATCGCAGCAGCGGCGTGCCGCGGCACACGGTACTGGTCCAGACCAGGCGGCCGGACTGGCCCGGCGGCGCCGGATTGCCCGCCTCATCGACGATCTCGACGAACACCAGCGGCCTCAGCACTTGCAGAGAATCGCCAAGAGCGGTTTGGCAAGCCATTGCCGAAAGCTCCCGGCCGCCATAGAAATTGAGGATCGGCACGCCGAAGGCGCGGCGAAACAGTTCGGACTGTTCCGGGAAGAGCATTTCTCCGCCGTTCCACGCGGCGAGAACCTGGCCCGGCGGCGGCAGAGTCCCTTGGGCGAGGAGTTCCCGAGCCACGAATTCCAACATGCTTGTGAAACCGTAGACGGCCACCCGGCGGTGACGGCGGAGCAGCGAGCGAACCCTGTCGACGGTTTGATCGCCCAGGGAATAGCCGTCCACGAGCCACTCGTTCCGCAGGCACGCCGAGAAACGGTTCCGTAGCGTGCGCTGCTTGCCGATGTCGCGTTCCGATCCCCAGAGGCAAATCGTTGCCAGGCCGGGATACCAGCCGCACTGCAATCGCGCGAAGTGTCGAGCGGCGGTCGTCGCCAGGAGCATTTGCGGATCGTGCAGATAGGGCGTCGGCTCGCCGGTCGAGCCTCCCGTGGAAGAGATGGATCCCAGAAGACCGAATCGTTCCCGCATCGCATTTGGCTCGAAGCGGGTTTGCAGGTCATGCTTCGTCAAGATCGGCAGGGATGGCCAGAACTTCCACAGGTCTTCCGTGTCGCGGATCTGCGCCGCCTCGCGCCACTGCGGCAGGGCATCGCCGCGTCCGCCGAAATAGCGCACCAGGTCCAACAGGCGCGTTCCAAGTTCCTTGCGGGTCTGGTCGGCCGATTGCGTCCGACCTCGGGCCAGGTCGTCGAGGTACGGCTTCAATTTGCGCGCCCATTGGTTCGAAAGAACTCTTCTTATCATGGTCCGTTCCTTCTACGATCTGAGGAGTTCACAGTGTCCCTTCCATCCCCCGCTTGGGTGAAAGGCGCGACCGAAGCGGCCGGGCAACTCGCGCAGTCCGCAGGGCTCGCCGTCCACGTAAACGCGGATAGAATCGGGGGAGAAATCGGCCAGCGGATATTCGTGAGCCGCAAAACTCTCGCGGACCATGGGAATCGCCTCGGGATCGAAGCCCATCAAGAGGGCATGAACCCAATCGACGGCCGCAACATTCATGCCCAGGCTGACGATGCCGAGAGGAACCGGATCGGGTGCCAACGGCCCTTCTCCTTCGCCGGCCACGATGGCGTCGGTGATGTTCAGCACCTGGCGTTGAGGAGTTGCGGCCAGCGTGCCATCGAGCATGCCGTAGTGAAGGATTTGCTGGAGGTCCAAGCACATGCGCCAGACCGTGTCGTTTCCGTGCCAGGCGCCTTCCACGTCGCCGTCGCCACCACCCAGGCGGTTCAGTCGCATCATCACAGATGCGGTTCGCGACAGGACAAAACGCGCCGCCGAGTGCCGCGCAACGTTGGCCCGATCGAGGAGGTGTTCGGCACAACGCTTCAATCGGGAAGACCGCGGATAGCAATCGCCGTGCGTCTCCGGGCTGCCCTGACGATGGTGCGGGAGATACGATTTGTGACCGTTCATGCCGACCATGTTCTTCAGGGCACCGGTCAGCCCCGCCTTCTTGTGCGTCTTGAGTTTCGGCAGGTTGATCACGACGTCCGCCTCGATGACTTCCCGGGCGACCAGATACTGATGCCGGCCGGGACCGTGCGTCTGCTTGAGCGCCTGTGGATCATACATCGTGACGCGGAACGGGGTATCCGCTGTGGTGACCGGTTCCAGGAGACTCTGCGCGCCCAAGTCAAACAGTACGTACTGGTCGAGACCACGCGCGGTTTCGCACGGCTGTCGGTGGATTTGACCGCCGGGGAGAGTGGTGCAACGGAAATCGCGCAACGACACTTCCGTCCCGGCGGCCCGGAACCGCTCGACGATCCGCTCCAGTCCGGTCTTCGCTAGGAGGGCGTCGAAATCGCAGCCTTGGATCGGAGCATCGCCCACGATGATGCTTGCCGGCAGCGCTTTGACCACGTAGTGCAGCACGGCCTCGATGAGGCTGGCGTGCGTCACGAGAGCGTCCAGCCCTTGGCCAGTACGGTTTTCGTGCAGCACCCAATTCGGCTTGATGACCACCTTCTTGCCACCGGCGATAAGATCGCCCAGGGGGTCCCAATCGGGCGAGCCGAAGCGGGCGCCGTCCCATCGAGCGTCGGCCAGCAGCCGGCGCACCGCCGCCGCCGCCGAGGTGCGGCTCGCTTGGGGGGGGAGTTCCGGCGCGTCGAGGCCATCGAACTCGCCGTAGCCCGGCGACGGGGTACGGACGACAAACACATTCAAGATGCCGTGTGCGATCGTCATGCTTCGTTGCTAGGCCGCACAAGCCTCTCCCTCTTTCCGCACGAAGGTCAGCACAAGATTTGGACACAGCGAGGCCAGGTCGAACGGTTGAAGATAGCCTAAGCCGTTTTCCAACACGCGGATGCCCCAAACCAGCCTGCTCGACCATTTCCGCTCAAGCCCAATGTGGCAGGAGCCGAGCCGGCCGTACGCGAAGGTCTCTACGTTTTCCGCGAGATCGGCCGGCGCGAGCCGACACAAGGCGTCCGCATCCATGATCTTCAGGTTGTGCGTCAGCGCGCTGTCGGGATCACAATGGCGTCTCAGGAATTCATAGACGCCGCGAAACCGCGGAATCGTGATCAGCACGCGGCCACCCGGCTTTATGAGATTTGCATGCAATCGGACCAGCGGCGCGGGATCGTCGAAATGTTCGATGACGCCGATGCTATAGACGACGTCGAAGCTCGCCGGCGCGAAACTGGTGGAAAACACGTCTTCATACCGCAGGTCGGCTGTCAGCGAAAGACTGGCGAAGAGCTTGCGAGCCGATTCAACGCCGCGTACCGAGTAATCTATCCCGCTGGCGCGAACGTCAAGCGTCTGCGCCAGCCACGCCAACCAGATGCCCGGCGCGCAGCCGATCTCCAGTACGCTTGCTCGGCGCGGGATGTAACGCCGGAACAGTCGCTGTCGGTCGCGAGCGAGAATTCCCCAGCCCGAAGGCAGAGCAGGCGGGCGGGACGTGGCGTAGATCTCTTGCCAGTAGGCGGTCGATGTCTTTTCGTTTACGCTGAGTTTCGCGTTAGTCGCGAGCTGGTTTTCCACGTTCGTTCAGCCTCCTTAGCCGCAAGGCATTCCGAAGGATCGCCCCGGCGGTGTTGACGCTTTAGGGAAACGAAGATATAGCGGACGATCCCCGCCAGGCCGACAAGCTGGACCAAGGCCGTGATGACCAAGGCGATGGCCGCCCCGCGGAGACCGCCGCCCGGCACGAATAGCCAGCAGGCAAGAAAGCAGGCCGTCGTGCTGACGACGTTCAACGGCACCTGCGTTCGAAAATATCGGGCGGCCGTCGTGGCGTAGCCCAAGAAGGATGAGACGTAACCGACTCCTCCAGCGACCATTATCAAAACCAGGACGTCGGCATGGGGGCTGAATTCGGCGTTGTAGAGCAACGAGAGGATCGTCCTGCCCGCCAAGGCGGCGACCATGACGCCGGCGAAGCCCACGAGGAGCCCCATGCCGAGGAGCTTGGTCAAGAGCGAACGGACACCGGCTAGGTCGCCGGTGGCGTAGTGCCGCGCCAAGCGGGGGCTTGCCGACTGCCCCATGGCCTGAATCACCATTGTCCCGACGACGATCAAATACGCCATCCCCGCGAAGATTCCGAGGCCGCGTTCGCCCAAGCTGCTTTCGACGAAATAACGCGGGATGCTGGTTTGGAGGGTCAGCAGCATCATCACCACCCCCAACGGCGTCGACAGCCATGCCAATCGCATCCCTCGCTGCAACCGTCGGCGTCCGTGATCGGTCTCGTAGCCATGCTGTTCGCACGCCGGACGCAAAGGAACGTTCCCCAGCGACCGGGTAGCGACAGGAAAATCGTAGAGCAACAGGACCGCGCTTCTGGCAACCGCAATGGCAACAACGCCCCAGAGAGCGCTGTGGGTCAGCGACATGGCTCCCCACATCAATAACAGTACGAGCGGTCCTTTAAGCAGCATCGAGATCGCGATCCGGTCGAGCCGATCGTGCTGTTGTAGATGCCCATAGATAATGTCGCTGATCGACTCGGGCACGGCCGACATTGCCGTTGCCAAGATGACCACGGTAACCTCCCAGCTATAGCCAGACTCAAGAGCAATCCCGCCAATGATGGCCAAAGCAATGCCCGTGGTCACCACCCGCAAGCCCAGGTAGTCGCTGAAGGCGTACTCGCGCCTCGTGTCCGTAGCTTGGACGGCACGGAGGCACAACATGGAGAGTACGATTACGGGCGAGACAACGGCGAGCCCCAAGGCATACTGGCCGACCATTTGTACCGTCCCGAGTTTGGCGAGCACGACGAGCGTGCCCCACTGGCAGGCGGCGTAGACAACGTTGCCCACGAGCGTCCAAGAGAAGTTGGCTCGCAGGGAAAGACCCCTGACCTCGGAAGTCCCTGGAGACAGGAGCGCCATCTCGGTGTCCGGGGTCCGCGACAGGGGCGATTCCACCATGTCGCGCGCATCGATTTGACAAGCGGGGCAATTCATCGGGTCGTCGATGGAATCAAGGCGAAGTCGCCGGGCCCAGCGCCGGAGCGATCGCCCCGCCGCCATCGGTCGAACCGTCATCCACCACCACCTCGAACTCAACGGCCGTCTGGGCCAGAACCGAACGGACGCATCGCGCGATGTAGGGCGATTTGTTGTACAGCGCAATAACCACGCTGATGTCAAACCGGCTCATAGGCCATTCCTTTGCAGGATGCACAGCACACACCCGAACTGCGATTCGTCGAAGTGGCTGTCACCACGGAACAGAGCCCGAGAATCCGTCCGGCCCGATCGGGTGCGTGGCAGCGCAACTCCGAGAGAAACTTGATCACGGTCAGGCCCAGCCCCACCCCGGCGAAATTCGCCAGCGTTCCCACCAGACTCAACAGCATCGCCAGCTTGCCGTAGTCCTCGCGTCCAAGCAGCCGGGCGGAAATCAGCATGCACAGAAATGCGCTCCCCTGGCCCAGCACGGAGACCACGATGGTCCAAGCGACTCCGACGATCAACCGCGTGCGGACTCCTCGCGGGGTGTCGCCCGCGTCTGAAAGGACCGGCTGCGCAGGGTCCAATCCCCGCGGCTGAACTCGCCTTCCCGCATCAACATATTCTTGCGTCATCCGGCCTTGCGTCATCCTGCAAGTCTCCTGTCGGCGTCATCCCTCGGCTCGGGCGTTTCGTTTGGCTGGGCGTGTCGCGACGTCAGCAGGAAGTTCAAGGAGCATTTCCAGTCGTGATTGTGGTAGGGTTCCTCGACGTGAAAGCACTCCGCCCGGATGGACGAGATGTCCTTGACGGAGAAGCCGAAATACCCGCACTCCCGGTAGTGCTGCGCCGCCTGCAGATCGGGATGCTCGCCGTCCACGCGTTTCCTTGGCGGCAGACGGACGCCGGATAACGCAGGCGGATGGTACTCCGCAGCCAACTCAGGGTCAATATCAGAAGATACAAGCCACGGCGCTATAGGCCCCCCTGTGGGGCGAAGCGGACAACCGGTGAGCCACCGTCTGGAGGTGACCGTGATACGGTGGCAGGGCTTTTCTCAACCCATCGCCGCCGCGGTGGAAGTCATGGCGCAGGGACTTCGGTGTCCCCGTGGGCATGGGCTCCTGCCTTTGCGGTGGCGTGCCTCAGGCGGCGACCCGAAGCTGAGGCCGGCTCGCAATGGCCTCATAGTCTTCGTAGTAGATGACCTTCGTGCCGAAAGTGTCAAAGCGGAATTCAAACGGGCGGAGATCACCCATCGCGCGTTTCAATCTCTCCTGATGCTCTTGTGGCGAATAGAGGAGCAGGAATCCGCCGCCACCCGCCCCCAGCACCTTGCCGCCCACGGCACCATTGCGCTTAGCCTTCTGGTAATAGGCGTCGATCCACTTCGGGGCGATTTTCGCGGAGAGTTTCCGTTTGAGCGTCCAGTTTTCGTCGAGGATCAGGCCCACGTCGTGAATGTTGCCCCGGGTCAGGCTGTTCTTGAGCTCCACGGCCAGTTGCGTCATCCGCACCAGGTTGTGGAACTTTGCCTTGTCGTTCTCGACGTTCTTCTGCTGATCGCTGAGAATTTCCCGGGCGGGACGCGCCGCGCCGAGGTAAAACATGACGAGATTATCCATCAGCTCCCGGTACGTGTCGCCCGGCATGATGATCGGCTCAATGTCGACCTTTTCGTTGGGGTAGAAGGTCATGAAGTTCAGGCCCCCATACGCGGCCGCGTACTGGTCCTGCTTCCCGATCGGTTCGTTGAGGATGTCGATCTCGATCTTGCAGGCCTCGCGAGCCAACGTTTCCTTGGAGACGAATTGGCCCAGGTAAACATACAGGGAGTGAAGCAAGCCGACGGTGAACGCGCACGAAGAGCCGAGCCCTGTGCCGGCCGGGATATCGGCGATCGAATTGATGTCGACCCCTTCGATGTGAAATCTCTCCAGGGCAGCCCGGACGATCGGATGCTGGATCTGGTCGGCGCGATCGACCAACTCGGTCCTCGAATACTTGACCTGGATCTTTCGATCGAAAAAGGGGTGGATCAGGATGTACATGTACTTATTGACGCTCGTGCTGAGCACGTGCCCTGGGTGCCTCGTATAGAAGCTGCGAAGGTCGCTGCCGCCTCCGGCGAAACTGATCCGAAAAGGTGTGCGAATTCCGATCATTTCAGATGCCCCTGCAATAGAGAGCCGATGGCTGCTCGAGGGATTCGGCTTGGTACTGAATGGCCACGTCGCCATCCACATACTTGCCTGGTGGGCAACTCATTAATACCTACGCAGAATGGGAGGAATAGAGAAACCGCCGAGCCAGACTGCCCCGAGAAAGCAGCGTATTTACCCGAAAACGTCGACGGCTTCAACCCTGCTTTCGTACTTTCCGCACATTTGTGACGACGGGCTGGAATTTGGCATCAGTTCCGGGCTAGCCGACCAGGGTGCTGGCGTACGGTCACGCAACAGAAACTCAAGATGCCTGGGTAGCTCTTTAGGCTGCCTCGGCCAGCGGTCTGCGGCCGTCGATGACAAGGCGCACGGCGTCGCGCAGATCATCCAGGATGAAGTCCGGCTGGCTGGAACACTTGCCGTCCGTGCCGGCACAGCCCGTACGCACGAGTATCGTGCTGACCCCGGCATTCTTGCCGGCCTGAATATCGGTGGTGCGATCACCGATGAGGAATGACCCTTCCAGGTCGATGTTGAGTTCCTCGGCCGCCCGGAGGAGCATCCCGGGCGACGGCTTGCGGCAGTCGCAGCGGATCTTGTATTCCGGCCTCTCGCCCGCGAAACCTCGATCTGGATGGTGCGGGCAGTAGTAGATCCGGTCGAGATAGGCGTGCTCGGCGCCCAGCAGCGATTCGAGCTTGGCGTGGACGCGGTCCAACTCCTGCTCGCTCAGGAAGCCCTTGGCCACGGCCGGTTGGTTGGTGACGACCACAGCCAGGTACTCGGAGTGGTTGATTCGCCGTATGGCCTCGGGCACTTCGGGCAGAAGTTGCAGTTGCTCGGGCGAGGGGCCGTCGCCATCGTCGACGTTCAACACGCCGTCGCGATCGAGGAAGATGGCTCGGCGGGCGTGCTGCCGGTTCAGACGCGCCACTTTCCCGGCGAGCACGTCGGCCTCGACTTTCCGCAGGCGATCGGGAGTGCCTACGTCGCTCAGATACTCCGCCGTGTTGTAGCCGAACAGCGATCGGCAGGAGGAAACGATCTGGGGAAACACATCGCGGCCCAGGTCGGCGAACCGTCCTGCGGGAATGTGCCGCAGGATCTCCGGAGAGAACGCATACAAGGCCGCATTGACCAGGTTCCGATGGCAGACGCCTGGGTCGCGCGGCTTGGGACGGAAGGCGACGATGCGCGACTGCGGGTCGAGTTCCAAGAGGTCGCTATCGTGCGGGTGATTGTTGGGATGGACCACGAGCGTCCCTACCGCCTTGGCCCGGCGATGAAACGCGGCCAACGCGGCCAGATCCACGTCCATCACAATGTCGGCGTAAAAGACCAGGAAATCGTCGTCCAGCCAGTCTTCAATCTCCTTCAGCGCCCCGGCCGTTCCTAAAGGGGTTTCCTCGCGCCGGTAGCGGATCGTCACTCCCCAGCGGCTACCGTCCTGGAAAAAGTCTTCGATCGTCTGGCCGAGGTGGCCGATCAGCAGGACGATGTCGGTGCAGCCGTACCTGCGGGCCAGTTCGATCTGGTGTTCCAGGATCGGCTTGCCCGCCAATCGCACCATCGGCTTGGGAATCTGACGGGTCAGATCCCCCATGCGTGTTCCTTTGCCTCCGGCGAGAATGACGGTCTTCATGCTGCCTCCCGCGATCCTTCCAGGGCCGACAGGGTTTCCAGGGTCTTACGGATTGCCACGCGTACCGCTTGCGTGGAATCGAACTGATGGCGGAATCCGAGATCGCGGATCTTGCGCGTGTCGTAGCGGAAGTAGGGGACGTCGCCGACCCAGCCGCTCTTCCCGCCCGCGTACTCGATGGGGATGCCGCAAAGCCCCATCTCCTCGACGACCATCTCGGAGATTTGGCGGACCGAGGTGAGCCCTTCGCCGGCCACGTGGTAGACGGCCAGCGGCTCGGTCACCTTGTCGAAGACCAGGAGGATGGCGCGGACCAGATCCTTGACGTAGAGGTAGGGTTTAGTCTGGGTGCCGTCGCCCAGCACGCGCAGGCGGCTGGGATCGCGGCGGAGCCGGCTGATGAAGTCGTGCACGGCCCCGTGCGTACTCCGCTCGCCGACGACGTTGGGGAAGCGGAGCACCCAACTGCGCAGACCGAGGCTCTGGGCGAATACCGACACGTAGGCCTCAGCCGCCAGCTTGGCAGCGCCGTACAGGGAGACCGGGCGCAGGGGGCCGAGGTCCTCGTGCAGGTCCGCCTTCACGTCGCCGAACACGGCCGAGGTGCTGGCGAAGAACACCTGCTTCACGCCGTGTCGAACCATGGCGTCGAGGATCTCCGCGGTGGTGAGGAACGTGAGCCGGAGGTCCAGAGAGCGGTCTTCGTTTCCCTTCGCAATGTCCGAGTTGGCCGCCAGGTGGAAGACCGCGTCGAACTTCGAATCGTCAAACAGCCTGTCCAATGCTGGGCGATCGAGCACGTCGAGCTTGCGGAAGTGGAACTTGCCGTTCGCCCTCAGGTGCGCGATGTTGGCCTCCCTCCCCAGGTACAGGTTGTCGACGCACCAGACCTCGTCGCCGCGCTGGAGCAGGGCGTCGCAAAGGTGGCTGCCGATGAAGCCCGCGCCCCCAGTGACAAGCATGCGCATGGCGAGTCCCTCTCGGTCAGAGTTTGTCCGGCGAAGTCTTCAGATGGAACCGGTACTTGAGAAAGCATCGCAAGTAGGCTTTCCCGCTTCGCCACTTGTTGAGCGTGACCTCGCCGACACGAAGCCGGTAGGAGATCGGAACCTCCTGGTATCGGAGGCCGGCGAGATGCGACCGAATAATGATTTCGGCCGGAAACGAGTAGTTAGTCTCCCAGTCGAGGGCGTGTGCGGCTTCCCTGCGGAAGCCGAACATCCCGGTCGTGACGTCATGCGTAACGATCCTGTAGAGGACCCGTACCACCAAGGCGAACGCGCGGTTGGCCCACAGGTTGGCCGGCGGCATGGCCCTGCGCACTTCCGGGGTTCCGAGCCGGTTCCCCGAGACGAGGTCGAACCCCTGGTCGCTCAGGAGTTCCACGAACCGGGGGATCATCTCCATGGGGTAGGTGTTGTCGCAGTCCGTCGTGATGACATAGTCGCCCGACGCGGCCAGGATGGCGGCCCGGAGGGCGATGCCGTGGCCGCGGGGCGGCTGGGAAATCACGCGCAGGCCGAGGCCCTCCGCGATCACGGGCGTGTTGTCGCGGCTGCTGTCGACGATGAGGATTTCTGTGTCGTAGGCCTGCGCGTACTTGCGGATGTCGGCAACCACCAGGGGCAGCGCCTGCTCCTCATTATACGTCGGCATGACCACGGAAACTTTCGGTACGGCCACAAGCGTCTCCTCGTGCGTTCCTGTTGCGGGGTGGCTCGAGCGCTGCGAGCCCCACCATGGACAATTTGGCCACTTCACGGTGGGGCTCGCTGCGCTCGACCCACCCTACAGATATTTCCGCAACGAAAACTCAATGAGTTGCGGACCTCACGCCTTGCCCTCCAAGTTCTCCGCGAGTCTTTCACACTTGTTCATCGAGCGGCGGACCACGGCGTCCATGTTCAGGTACTCGAACTCCCCGAATCTCCCGTGAAGCGAAAGGGCCAGGTCCCTTTCGCAGTAGTCCCGGATCACTCCCATGTTCTGCCGATGGTCGAGGTCGTAGATTACGTAAGCGAAAGGAAAGCGGACGAGCTGGTCGGCCAGGACATCCTCCGAGCGCTCAAGGAACCCCAAGCGGCACAAGTCGGAGACGATACGGTCCCTGATTTGGCGATCGCTCGCCAGATCGATC
>Ga0172371_10008642_pt1 | contig 14203 bp, 8 predicted proteins | sample Lak12m_FD_114543 | JGI IMG/M metagenome (GOLD analysis project Ga0172371, IMG submission 114543) | Freshwater microbial communities from Kabuno Bay, South-Kivu, Congo - kab_022012_12m | ecosystem: Environmental > Aquatic > Freshwater > Lake | place: Democratic Republic of the Congo: South-Kivu... | reverse complement strand
TTATGTTATGTGGATAATGATAAGGAGATCTATTATAAAACCTGGTGGTACTACAGGTTTTGCCAAAACCCGTCCAACGATCATCTGTTCTTCACGGGAGACAGTTGCGGGATCAATTATTTGGCGGGCGCCTCCCTTGGGGGGATGTTCACCGTTTTTGACACCCTGAACCACCCGTATACCTATATAAACACCTTTGATCCGAAAGGGAACAGCTATCTTGGGTACCTTGATTCCGCCTTCCGGTATACCTCCGTCCATAACGGCCTATACCGCAATTGCGCTGCTTCGACCATCGTTCAGGGTTCCATCCAGGGAAAACGAACCGTCGCTCCCGATCATCCGGCTGACCGCAACAGATATGCGTTTTTCATCATCAGTGCAAAGAAGAATTCGGATGGTCATTACCCTGTCACCTATCATGAACGATTGTACGACCTGAACAAAACTGCCTTCGATGATTCAGGGACAGTGGTGCTGCCAACCTCAACCACGCCAAAAGATGTGAACAGCAATTTCCAGATTGCCGGGGCCTTCGACCTGAACCCGAAGCATTTTACAAACTATATGGGATCTGAGAATGACGGATTTCAGCAAGAGGCATGGTTCTTCTATCCTGATTCAAAGAAGAAGCTGAATGGTGCCTGCTTTCATTCAGATCTGTGGCGGCCCATCCCGAATTCGGCCGTATCCAGCATTGACCTAGGGAATGACAGCCTCTACGGGCCCCAGGTGACCAGCCTCTGGTCCCTTACCGGGATCGTGGATGGCGCACCACCCTGTTCCATCGATTGGGAAGTTTGGAACCAGACCCATGAAGTGGACCCCACCGAGCTCTCTTTCACCACAACCGATGTTTCCAAATCAGAGGTTACCAACGCGTATGAGAATGAATTCTCTCTGGGATACGAAATCAAGACAGGGATAGGGGAAATAGGGGGGCCTGGATTCAACTCAAAATTCAAGTTTTCCAATGCGTTCCTGAGTAAAATCAGCAGCGGGAACACCATCGCAACGGAACTGAAAAAAACATTTCCACTGAACGAGGAATCGCAGGAATATGGAGCGTTTCTTTATACGGTTCCCGCCATGACACGGATCAGTTACCAGCTTTATCCATGGTGGGATTCGGAACTTGTCTACCCGATCCCCAATACCCTCCAGTACCTCTTCAGAACAACCGGTACGGTTCTCACCACCTCACCCCGTGCAATTTCGGGATTCCCCTTTCAGATCGATGAGCCAAATGCAACCAATCTGGCCGACTGGCAGCCCGATCACCGGACATTGCTTTGGGATGATATCATCAACGCTGGTATCCAGTCGGTGGCTTCCATGAACTGGCATACCCCGGATGCCGGAGATCTGGGCACATTTGAAGAGGTGACCGATTCCACTACAACACAAACACAGAAAACCTCCTATGAGATGGAAGTTTCTCCCACCTTCTCCATTCCTGAAGTATTTGAGATTGGTTTGTCCTATGGTTCAAAGATCAGCTATGAATCGGAACTGAAAGCCGAGACGGAAATAGGGCACAAGGCTGAAGCCTCGTTGCAGAACCTGACAGAAGAGAACCTTGGGGTGAACTTTCCTGCTTACACCGTCTTCATGTACTGGCTCAGGCCGGAAGATTATAACTGGTGGTTCTACGACAGCCTGAATGACCAGAAACCATGGTACATTAGCTATATTATCTCATTCAACCAGGGAAAGATCATCCCCTTGTCGCCGGAAGCCGGATACCAGACCAAATCAACGGAGATGGTGTTCTCATGGTCAGCTGAAGATGCCGACATAGAGGAATATTCACTGTTCATCGGCACGGCATCATACATCACACCTTCCACAACCGTTTACCGGAAATTACTGGAAAAGGAGACTGTCGCAATGATTCCCGCAAACATATTGGAAGGGGGGAAGACCTATTATTGGTCAGTCAGAGGCATCACAGTGTCAAAGGATATCCTTTGGTCTGAATCCCGTGCTTTTTCCATTCAGGGAGAACTCCCTGCGTTGGTTGACGACGATCACCTTCAGGCGACCATCTATCCGAACCCTGCCGGTGCCGCCCTGGTCAGGGTTTTGGCTATCAGCGATGATCCCGGAGAAATAACCTTTGAACTTTTTTCTTTCAATGGAAGATTGCTTGAAAGAAAAACAGCGGTTCAGAAGGATGCGGATCCAGTATTGGTCGAGTTCAATGCAGTTTCCCTTGTTGAAGGGATCTATGTTGTTGAGATCCATTCTGCTACAGATAATATTGCCAGGAAACTGGTGATCAGCAGGTAGGTGCTTCTTCAGCCTCCGGTCTGTACCGTGAAGCCTGCAGTTTCAAAGGTCTGTTTCAGGACTTCAGGTGAGGGTTGCCGGGAAGTGGTGGTGTCACCCATTTTGTATTCAAGGTTGAATCTTCTGTACTTGTTCTTCGCAATCGCATGATAGGGGAGAAGATGTATCACAGGCGGACAGGCGGACAAGCGGACAAGCGGACGGGTGGGAATATGGTGGTTTGGTGATATGGTGGTTTGGTGATCCATATCCCCGGATAAACCTGTCAGGAAAGTAATGATCTCATTGACATTCTTTTCCGTATCGGTGATGCCGGGGATAACAGGAATCCGGATGATCTCCTCTTTCTCTTTCTGAAAAAGGCGGTTCAGGTTTTTTAAAATATCCCGGTTAGAGACTCCTGTATATTTCAGATGCTCCTCCTCATTCATCAGTTTCAGGTCATAGAGGAAAAGGTCGGTAAAGGGCATTACCTGGTTCAGAACCTCCTCCGGGGCATGACCTGTGGTGTCAAGTGCCGTATGGATCCCACGTTCTTTCAGCGCCTGAAGGAGCGCAGTGCAAAAATCGGGCTGGTAGAGCGGTTCGCCTCCCGAAAGAGTGATACCGCCACCGGATTCTTCAAAAAAGATCCTGTCACGGTCTACTTCGGCTACCAATGCGTCAACATCCGTAAAATAACCAGTGATTTCCTGCTGATCAAAGAGTTTTCCATCAAGTGAAATGTGTTTGGTCGTCTGCTGCGGCATCTCGTCACGGCTTTCCGGATTATGACACCACCAGCAGGAGAGTGGACATCCTTTTAAAAAGATGGTGGTCCGGATCCCCGGTCCGTCGTGAACGGCAAACCGCTTGATATCAAATACAATCCCTTTATTCACTGTAAAAAAGGATTTTCTCCCGGATCGCCTCCTGGCAAACTGGACAGAACCCGTTGGCGGCATTGTCTTTCATCCGGCAGGTCATCGCAGGGCTGTACACACCTTTGGCCATGTACCCGCCCCCTTCGAACATCCCGACCACATCGTTATATATTGATTCCCTTGGTGTTGGAACGGGAACTGAATCGTTGATCATCCATTTCCATTTTGAATTGAAATCTATATTGGTGGTGATATTCGGCTCCCATGGTTCCAGTTTCAGGTTATAAAATCCATCGTAATTCACTCCGCCGACATACTCATCAGCCAATCCACCGAAAGCATGCCCGAATTCATGGATGGCGACGATGTTGCTATATTCATGATCCACAGTACTTTGGTAATAATGATTGTAAAACCCTCCTCCACCATATTTGTCACTGTTGTTCAGAATGATGATCTGGTCGTACGGTGCGTTGGCTGCTGCATCCCGCATGCTCCACGTGTCGGGCGTGGTGAGGTACCGCTCACTGTCGAAGGTATAGAAACTGCTGTTGAATGCAGTGTTTTTATATTCCCCTTTCCCTGGGATATCCACGCCCGAATTGCAGGAAGGCGACTCAACCGCCCAAAAAGTAATCAGGTCCCGGTATTCCGAAAAGGGAGGGTTGGAAAGGAAATAGTCGCTGATCCTCTTTGCATCGTCCAGGAATTTTGGCATTTCCTCTTGGGTATACCCTTCAGCCAGAAAGACAATGTCGACCTGAGTGGCCGGATCCCCCGGATCGGTTATTGGTGTAACTTCCATTGAATCAATAGGATCGTGCACAATAAAATAATTCTGCGGATTGATCCACAAGGAGAAGATATTCTCGAAGATCCCTGTTCCATAGGCTCTCTGATCGATCTCAAATCGTACCGGTTTTATTGGATATGGCGTCGTGGCTGTCATTGGAAATGCCCGTTGGACCTCTTTTGCCTCCTGAGTTCCCTGATACTCCTCAAAAAGGGAAGAGAATCCCTTTCTGTAGAGTAATTGTCCGGAAGCGGAATCGTATAGCGAATAACGGTAATTACCTGAATTCCATGGGTCAAGAAGGTTTTTATGGGGGCCTCCCCACATGGGTTCCTCTTTTATCTGCCACAGGTATGCGTGTGCCTCTTCATATTTTCCCGCTAAAAGATAATCGATTCTCAGGGTATGATCCTCAAAGAACTTATCGAAAGGGACCTTTACCGTTTCAGCAGCCGGTGTTAATGCATCTGATGCATCAGGATAGGCTGAGACGGATAGATCTTGCGCTCCCGCGGCAATAATTCCGAGGAACAGGAAAATGGAAATAGAAAGTAATTTAGCCATCACGTTTTTTTTTTGACAAAGGTATTGAATTGCTCTTTTCTTCGTTCAAAAACCCCTGTTTCGTCGATCCTCCTTTCATTTCATGCAACCTTAAATCGAAGAGTAATATCTATAATATGTCAATCCAAACCAGTACTTTTACAAAAAAATATTCACATGAAAATAGTTACGACGAGAATCATCCTGTCAGGGATCCTTTTCCTGGCTTTCACCCTGATTATGAACGGACAGGCGCAGACCGACCGGTCCCGGCTTGCGGGTACTCATCATGAAGTGCCTGACGATGGCTACATGCCTCCATCGCAAACCCATCAAACGCCCATGAAGGGTTATAAGTTTGTGAACTCATCAATTTTCACTGTTCAGGTCAATGTGGATGAGTATGGCAACAACATCCCCGACGATGCGGCAAACGAACCTTCCATTGCCATTGATCCGGTGAATCCGGATAATATGGTTATCGGATGGCGTCAGTTTGACAACATAGGCAGCAACTTCAGACAGGCCGGATATGGATATTCATCAGACAGGGGACACACCTGGACCTTTCCCGGCGTGCTTGATCCGGGGATTTTCAGGTCAGATCCGGTGCTGGATGCCGATGCCAACGGAACCATCTTCTATAATAGCCTTACCTCCGATGGATATTCCTATTCCTGCCAGGTCTACCGAAGCGGTGATGGCGGCGAAAGCTGGGATGACGGCGTAAACGCACGTGGAGGGGATAAACAATGGATGACCATAGATAAAACAGAAGGTGAAGGAGCGGGAAATATATACTCTTACTGGACAGTCTATTACAGTATTTGCTACCCTGGTTTTTTCACCCGTTCAACAGACGGAGGCGATTTTTATGAAAATTGCGTTCAGGTATCCGGCTTCCCATTCTGGGGAACCATGGCAGTTGGCCCCGATGGAGAACTCTATACGGTTGGAGCTGGAGAAGATGAGGGAGTTGTGGTTTCCCGATCCACAACAGCCCAGAATCCCTCGGCGACCCCAACCTGGGATGTTGCCGAACAGGTCTACCTCGACGGTCACCTTATTTCTCAAGCCCCTGTTAATCCGGCTGGTCTGCTTGGTCAGGCAAATATCGCCATAGATTGCTCAGATGGGAATGGCCGAGGAAATGTCTATGTCCTTGCTTCAGTTGAACGACCCACTGCAGGCGACCCTGCGGATGTCATGTTCTCAAAAAGCACCAATGGCGGATTAACCTGGAGCATCTTCCCGATCCGTATCAATGACGATCCCGGAAACGATAACTACCAGTGGTTCGGAACCATGTCTGTCGCTCCCAACGGAAGGATCGACGTGGTGTGGCTGGATACCCGCGATGCCCCTTCAGGCAGTTATCTGTCCGCCCTTTATTACGCTTATTCCCTGGATGAGGGAGAAACCTGGTCGACAAATGAATGTCTGTCGGAGTTGTTCGATCCGCATGTTGGTTGGCCACAGCAGAACAAGATGGGGGATTATTTCGACATGAAATCGGATGAGACGGGAGCGCATCTTGCCTGGGCAAATACGTTCAACGGTGAAGAGGATGTCTACTACAGCTATATCACCCCCACCTATATCGGTATGGAGGAGACCCCCGGGCATTCCCACACATTGTCTCTTTCCTGCTATCCCAATCCCTTCACTGACAACACGACCTTACGGTATGTGCTTCCATCGGATGATGCGGTGACTGTGGAGGTGATCAACCTGTTCGGAGAACCTGTGGAGGTTCTCTTCTCAGGGAATCAGGAGGCAGGGGTTCATTTGGTCAGATACCAGCCGGAATACCTGCAGACGGGTTATTACTACTGCCGTGTCTCCACAACCAAGACCCAGTCTGTCATTCCGCTGATGAAACTCCGGTATCCTTTTACCTGGGCTACGATCATGCCTGACAGCATCAATCCGCAGCCTAACAGAATTTTCCAAGTCAATGCCTCCCCCAGAAGCAGCCAGCCACCAAGGACGGCAAAAACCGACTCCATGCTGAGGATGATGGAGGCATAAGCCGGATGTGCTTTTTGTTGGGCGACCACCTGCAACGTGTATCCAATACCCACCGAAAGAACTCCTCCGTAAAGGATGGGCCAGAGAGCATCAATTACAGGGCCAAGGCGGATCTCTTCAACGGCAATTGCCACGATCCAGCTCAGAATCGAGCAGATGGCAAACTGGATGATAGCCGTGCGAATGGGATCCGTACGGGGGGCAACATGACCCACCACCAGTACGTGAAAAGTCCAGAAGATGGCACATACGAAGACAAGATAATCCCCGAAATTGATGGAGAGATTTTCCTTTACACTCAGAAAATAAAGACCCGTCAATGCCAGGACAACACCGATCCATATCACACTCCGGTTTTTCTGTCCGAGAAAGAGGCCGGCCACAGGAACAATGACCACGTATAATCCTGTGATAAAGCCTGCATTGCCTGCGGTAGTATACACCAGTCCTACCTGCTGGAATGAAACTCCGCCAAAAACCAATACTCCAAGCAGCAACTGAAGCAGGATGATCCGTTTTCTCTGAGGCTTTGACGGATTCAGTTTATTAAAAGCCAGATGCTTTCGAAAAAAAAGGAAGGGCACCAGTACCAGGCATCCCAAGCTAAACCGGATGGCGGAAAAGGTAAAGGGTCCGATAAAATCCATGCCGACCCGCTGGGCCACAAAGGCAAATCCCCAAATGGCTGCAGCAAGGAGCAGGACGGCATCAGATTTCAGCTTTCCGGCGGAGGCCATCGTTGTTATTTCATCTCGTAGCTGACGGGGCCGTCACTGTAATTTGTCTCATTGAGCCAGAATGCCGGATACCCGATCACACGTGTGAGATCAATCTCGGGTGTGGAATATTCGCCATCGGGCATGTTGATATATCCGTCAGAATACTTGGCCACGATGGAGGCAGCCATGTGCCACCATCCGATGATCACGGTGTCGGCATTTGCCTGGCATTGGTCCGTGAGGATCTTCCGGGCCTCTTCCGAAGAGAGTCCCTCCACCTTCTTGTCAGTTGAAGCAATGAATTGCCTCTCTTGTTGTTCCATCTGCGATTGAAGGGGTAGGATATCGGTACGGGTCATCTGGTGGAAATTCAGCCTCGACCAGTTATTGACAAAGTTAAAGGGCCACCAGGCACACCTCCCGTAAAACTTCTGGGGGCCACCTGCCTGCATGGTCTGTGGCAGATCGTTCACGGTGGTATAGAAAGGCATGAAGACGGTGGTATAGGAAACATCCGGTCCGAACCATACCATCCCCTTAGTCACCTCCTGCTGATCCGGCCTGAGTTGGCAGACATAAGTGTACCCCTGGTAGAAGACGGAAATGGCCCGCTCCCACGCCCCATAAGGCTTCTTGCCGTTTGAGACGTCATTCTGGTTCCCGTCATAGGGACCAACAAACCGGTGAGGATCCCCGTAAGGACCGGCTGCCAATCCCTTGGTCAAGTCGAATTGTGTCCCTTCATAATGGTCCCGGAAAAGGGAGAAAACATCAGAAGTGGTCAGTTTGTTTTTTGGTTTGACGGAGAAAGGGTAATCAAATGTATAGCCGTCTTCCACCCAGGGAGAGAGTCCAAGGTCGGGATTGACCCTGTCGAGCACCCTCCATACCCTCCTAAGCGAATAATATGGGTGGTTGTATTCTCCCGGACTCGCCGCTTTCAGCCAGTCGACCGGACCATCTTTCGCTTCATCCCACCATCCCAGTTTCTTGAGCCCAGGGATCAGGGACTCAGAATATAGGAAATTATCGGGGTCGCCCTTGATAAGATAACGGATCCGGAACTCATTGGCCGCTACAAAAAACTGACCGTCAGGGACACGCTGGGCCACCCATGCCGAATGATAGATTTCATCAGGCAGCGCACACATCTCAAACACCCATGCTTCATTTTCGTCCGCAACCAGAAGTGTCTCCCCTGTAGAATAATAGCCATATTTATCGATCAGTTTTCCCATCAGCACGATCGCTTCCCGGGCTGTCTTGCAGTTCTCCAGAGCGATGCGGGAGAGTTCCTGCGAATAGAAAAGGCGTAACGGCTTTCCGGGTGTCTTCACAACAACGGCTTCCGGTTCGTAATTAGCACCGTTGGTACACTCTCCAAACATCAGGTTGTACTCGTTCATGATGCCATAGTTGCCGTCAAAATAGGCGTAGGAATAGTCGTTCTTGTGCCCGAGGAGATTCCAGATATCTTCGTAGGGCAACTCAAAAAGTACCGGAGTCATGGGATAACCGGGCGTATTGTATCCCGGGCCACGTTCGGTAGTGTTGATCCTTGGATAACGGTAATGTTCCTGGAAAAGAGCCCTCAGTCCCGACTGCAACCTGGAAGGGACGAAGATCATCCGTTGATCACCCAACTCATCATCGTCCGAATGGGCCACCATCATGGAGCCGTCGGCACTGGCTCCTTTAGTGATGATCATAGTAGTGCATGCCTGGCCAGTAACGGTGGCAAGCAGGAGGAAACCTCCTAAAAACAAGGCAAGTAGAATTGTTCTCATGGCAATGGAATTTACGGCGTTTATTACCCAGTAAATCTAAGAAAAATCCAATGATCTAGTCAATGCTAATTTCATCCACGAAGATCCAGCATTTGTTACCGGCTCCAGGATGCCAGTCGGGACAAATGCCCTGGTTTTTGGCTACGACTTTCACATACCTCGCCTGTACAGGTGGATCCAACGTGATCCATTGTTCCAGGGTTCTAGGTGTGAAGTCCTTCTGACTGATCTCATGGATGGAAACCCCGGCAGGGGTGAAATGCTCCCCGTCATCAGAGGTCGAAAAGATCACCTCAACAGGGAACAGGATCCAGGAACCGGCATCCTGCAAAAAGCCAACGGAAATCTTATGCACTTCCTGAAGTTCACCGAGATCCACGACGGCATCCAGATCGGCCCCTTCATATCCTTGCCAGAGACCTGTCCTGAAATTCTCCGATCCCTTGACAAAGTCAACCAGGGCAACCTCCCCCCCGGCTGAATATTGCGGAGCATAACCAGTGTTCAGTTTCACTTTCCTGTACCTGGGGATCTTTTGAAAAACGGATTCTATTACGTGGCTTTTTGTTCCGTCTACCCTCAGAGCATATGCACTCAGGGTAGAACTCTCTGTCAATGTGATCGGAACGGTAAAGAGATGCCATGTGCTGTCGGTCTGGTAGTAGATCTTCGCATCCGGGTCAGGCGAGGAGAGGACTATGACCGTGGAGTCAAAGAAGGTGGCTTCCCCGCTGGCTACAAAAGGTACCGGTTCAATTAGATCATCCTGAGGAATGAGATGGATATCCGGCATCTTGCCCCAGTCGTAATTAGGAGTATTGCCCATTTCAAAAACAAGGCTGCCGCCCTTCATGATCTCCTCATGACCAAGGAGCGGAGCTTCAAGGTTTTGTCCGTCCAATGTGCACGACTGAATGTAAAAGTTGCTGTCACTGATATTGTTGGCTGATATTGTAAAGGTTTTACCATTTTCCAGCTCAATTTTTGCGAAAGGGAACCTGGGGGTTCCGATGGCATAAAACCCCGATCCGGGCGTGACAGGATAAAATCCCAGGGCGGAAAAAACGTACCAGGCCGACATCTGGCCACAATCTTCGTTTCCGCAAAGTCCGTCCCGCTGGTTGGTAAAAAAATGACTCATGATATTGTGCACCACCCTTTGTGTCTTCCAGGGCTGGCCGGCAAAGTCATAGAGATAGGCCATGTGATGACTGGGTTCATTTCCCTGAGCATACTGACCGATCAATCCGGTGATATCGGCCTGGTCACGTCCAGTGGTTGCCATATCCGCACTGAACAGATCATCAAGGCGTTGGGCAAATTTCTCTTTCCCGCCCATCAGGCCAATCAGTCCATTGATATCCTGAGGCACATAGAAGCTGTACTGCCAGGCATTGGCTTCAGTGTAATTGAAGTTCACTTCGTAAGGATCAAATGGGGTGAACCACTGGTTGTTCATTTTTGCTCTCATGAATCCGGAGGATGGGTCGAAAAGGTTTTTATAGTACTGGGCCCTCCGGATGTATTCCCTGTAATCGTCCGGTTTGCCAAGTGCTTCTGCCATCCGAGCAATGCACCAGTCGTCATAGGCATACTCTAGCGTCTTTGAAACCGATTCGCTCTCCTTGTCCCCAGGAATAAATCCATACATATTGTAATACCTTAACCCGAACTGGTCCTTGTTGGCGCTGGTCTTCATGGCCTCCAACGCCTCCTCTGCATCATAATCCCCTATCCCTTTTATAAATGCATCAGCAATCACCGGTACGGAGTGATAGCCGATCATACAGTTGGTCTCATTGGCCGAAAGCTCCCATACAGGTAGCAATCCTCCCTCCTCATATTGCCGTAGAAAGGTCCGGATGAAATCGTTGGTCCGCTTCCGGTCGATGATGGTCAGCAGCGGGTGAAGCGCCCGGTAGGTATCCCAGAGGGAAAATACGGTGTAGTAATCAAAACTGTCGGCCTGATGCACATGAAGATCCCGGCCAAGGTATTTTCCGTCGACATCCATGTAAAGATTCGGGCTTAACAGGGCATGATAGAGCGCAGTATAAAAAACCATCCGGTTATCCAGGCTCCCTCCGTTGACTGTGATCTTCTCCAGCTCTTTTGTCCAGGCAACCCTGCACTCCTCAAGTACGTTGTCGAAATCCCACCCCGGATCTTCCTTGTCAAGGTTCATTCGTGCCCCTTCGATGCTCACGGCCGAAATACCAACTTTCACGAGGAGTTCACCCGTGTGCCGGAAGGGCTGAAAACGGAACAATGCCTTGATATCCTTTCCCCGGATCTCCTCATCACGCTGGTTTATATTCCCGTCACATTCGATCAGTGTTTCCTGGATGGGACGGGAGAAGCGGATCACGAAATAGACACGCTGCTCCCTTGCCCAGGCTGTGGAGAAGCGATAACCTTCAACCTCCCGGTCGTTGACCAGGTGCAAGTCCGATTCAATCACATTGTCGCGGTGGTTGAGGTCAAGCACCATACCGGGAAGCGTTGTAGCAGGAAAGGTATATCGATGAAACCCTGTCCTTTTTGTGGCTGTGAGCTCGGCCATGATATCTCCCTTCGTCAGCCTTACCCGGTAATATCCCGGAGTGGCCTTTTCGGAAGAGGAATCGATCGGGGAGGCATAGCCATAGTTTGAAAGGGTGACCTTGCCTGCAACCGGCATCAGCAGGATGTCCCCGTAATCGGAACAACCGGTTCCGCTCAGATGGGTGTGGCTGAACCCGAAAATCGTATCGTCGGAAGCATGGTAGGCGGAACAACCGTCCCAGCCGGAGAGCCTGGTATCAGGACTAACCTGGACCATCCCGAAGGGGTAACTGGCTCCTGGATAGGTATGACCATGGCCGCCTGTCCCGATGAAAGGATTGACATAATCGGTCAGCCGTGCAAAACGTTGTCCGAACAGCGTAAACGTGCTCAGAACAAGAAGCAGGATCCCAAGTGTACTTTTTTTATTCATATCTGAATATCAGTTTGTTGATAAGATTGTTTTTTTAGGTTACCACATCACCAGTTCACTTTCAACCGGAAGATGGTCAGAAGGATATCTTCCATCCCGGTTAAATTGGATGATCGAGTAACCGGCCGGCCTGATCCTGGCAGAAGGGCTGAAAAAGATAAAGTCGATCACCTGCCCCGGTGTACCTGCAGGAGGAAATCCTATAAAGGTGAATACTTCAGGGAACCTCTCTTCGGGTGGGCCAGTGGGCTTTAATTTTTCACTGAGAATGCCGAATGCCTTATCGCGGGGCGTGCAGTTGAAGTCTCCGGTAAGGAGAATGGCTGAATCACCGGCGATCTCACGGATCTTGGACAATAAAAGAGTAGCAGCGTTTATTCTGGCCTGTTGGCTGACATGGTCAAAATGGGTGTTGAATGCAAACAGGGTTAAACCGGATGTATTTTCCCGGATCCTGACCCAGGTGACAATTCTTGTACAGGCAGCACCCCATGAGATCGATCCGGGCAACTCAGGTGTATCGGAAAGCCAGAAATAACCTGAGTCAAGAAGGGTAAACCGGTCCCGCCGGTAAAAGAGGGGGGCGAACTCACCCGATTTCTTTCCGTCATCTCTCCCGACCCCAAACCAGGCATAGGATGGAAGGGAATCGGCCAATTCGTTCACCTGGTTTTCCAGGGCCTCCTGAAATCCTATGATATCCGGAGCTTCGAGTTTCAGCAGACTGAATACAAGTTCTTTCCGCTGATCCCACCCATAGATCCCGTCATGTGGGTTGTCATAACGGATATTGAATGTCATGACACTGAACGAAATGGAGTCGGTTGATGATGAATATGCCTGGGAAACACCCGCAAGCAACGCGATCATTAACCATCCAAACCGCCACCGCCTTTTCATTGCCCTGTTTCGGTATCCGGTTCTTCAGTGTAAATATCCACCAGTGACTTGATCTTGATCATGCTTTTGATATCGTCCACCACTTCGTCGGTCTCAAAGAAAACCTGCTTTCTTTCAAGGGGCATGATGTCTAAATAGTTGTCACTGAACTCGCCTTTTAATGAGGTGGTGAGGTAAACCCCTTTTGCCAATTTATTGGTACTGAGGACCAGAAGGTAGCCTTTCGGGTTTCTCACATACTCTAACTCGATGGGAGCCTTTTCCAGCTTCATATCTTTTGGTTCAACGAAATAAAAGACATTGTTGGCCCGAACTCCCAGCATGTTCTTGATTTGCGAAAACAAGAGCAACCTCGACCGGTCCTGACCCTCGAGATAGGTGGAAAGGTTCGTGTCGAGGACAACTTCTGTCTGTGAGCAGGAAAAAGAATGGTTCACTGTCTCCTTAAACAGGACCGTTCCGTCGAAATCAGACAGGATAACCAGTAGAGTCGCATTCTCGTCCGTCTTTCCATCTACACTCGCGAAGACTTTCAGCTCATTCCCGACAACCTCCGGTTGAAGGAAGAAATCCTTATAACTTCGCTTTACCTCGTAATAGGAGGCTTTTTTTCGGCCGTAATAGTCGCGTGTCGACCACGAGATCGCCGGCCAGGAATCATTCATCTGCCAGAACATGGTCCCCATGCAATAGGGTTTAGCACGTCGATGCGCTTCAATGGCCGTTTTCATCCCCCTGGCCTGTAAAAGTTGGCTGATATATCCGTAATCCTCAAAATCAGAGGGGACCTTGAAGTATTGCGGCATATATTCATCGATGGTCTCAAACCCGACCGGATGTTTCTGATGTGCTTTCAACACATCCGAATCCAGGCTTCTTTCAGTAGGAGGGGTGAAACTCTTGATGGTGGTCAGATCAGGGAAGCCCTGGAATCCATATTCAGAGACAAACCGGCCCACTTTTTCATTGTATTTTTCGAAAGGCTCCTTCCCCCACCAGACACCCCAATAATGCAAATCGCCTTCCTTCAGGCTTTCAGGGTTGCCCCATCCATGCATTGGGCTGGTCCGGATATATGGCCTGAGGGTATCATGGCGGAACACAGCCATTGGGATCAACTCGCTGAAAAGCCGGAGGTAATCCCTGAAGATCCTGGCTGAATCCTGAGGATTGTACCCGTATTCTTTTACCCAACCCCAATGGTTCCATCCCTCTTCAATTTCATTATTACCACACCAGAGCATGATAGAGGGGTGACGGCGAAGCCGCACGATATTCTGAATGACTTCATCCCTCAC
>Ga0172371_10008641_pt1 | contig 14204 bp, 14 predicted proteins | sample Lak12m_FD_114543 | JGI IMG/M metagenome (GOLD analysis project Ga0172371, IMG submission 114543) | Freshwater microbial communities from Kabuno Bay, South-Kivu, Congo - kab_022012_12m | ecosystem: Environmental > Aquatic > Freshwater > Lake | place: Democratic Republic of the Congo: South-Kivu... | reverse complement strand
TGATCATCAATTTTTTTTTCTAACTCATCAATTCTTTCATCTTTTCCTATAACTTTATCAACTAACTCTTCATCTTTTTTGATTAACGCTATTATTGAATTTGAGAACTGACTTTCACATAATGCTCCCATTTTTAAAACTGTGCTATGCAGTGTTTTTAATTGTCCCTCGTACGAACTAACTATATGTTCTGACATTATTAACCAAACCTTCCTGTTATATAATCCTGAGTAAACTTATTATCAGGATTCTTAAATATTTTTTCAGTTAAATTAAATTCTAAAATTTTACCTAAATGAAAAAATCCGGTATTTTGCGAAACTCTAGCTGCTTGTGACATTGAGTGTGTAACTATTACAATTGTATACGTTTTTTTCAACTCATCAATAAGCTCCTCAATTTTTGCTGTTGCGATTGGATCTAAAGCTGAACATGGTTCATCCATTAGGATTACCTCAGGATTAATTGAAATTGTTCTTGCTATACAAAGTCTTTGTTGCTGACCACCTGATAGTCCTGTCCCTGGCTGGTTTAAGCGATCTTTTACCTCTTCCCAAAGAGCTGCTTTTTTGAGACTGGTTTCAACTATTTTATCTAAATCCTCCTTATTATCCGCTAGACCATGAATTCTTGGCCCGTATGCAATGTTATCATAAATACTTTTTGGAAAAGGATTTGGTTTTTGAAAAACCATTCCTACTTTTTCCCTAAGTAAATTTACATCAACATCTTTTTTATTTATTTCTTGTCCATCTATTTTTATAGAACCTTCAACTTTACATATATCAATAACATCATTCATTCTATTTAAACATCTTATATAGGTGGATTTTCCACATCCAGAGGGTCCAATCAAGGCTGTTACTTTTTTTTCTTCCAACTCTAAATTTACATCAAAAAGAGCTTGTTTCGCTCCGTAAAAAACATTTAAATTTTTTGTAGATATTTTTATTTTTTCATTTTTCATGTTAGCTCCATTTTTTTTCAAATTTATTTCTTAAGTAAATTGCAAATGAGTTCATAAATGCTAGGAAAAAGATTAAAATTATTATAGTGGCTGACGTTTTTTCAACAAATCCTCTTTCTGCTGACTCTGACCATAAATAGACCTGCACAGGTAAAACTGCAGAGGGGTCAAATGGTGAAGACGGAACTACATTAATAAAAGCTACCATTCCAATTAATAAAAGCGGGGCAGTTTCTCCTAAAGCTTGGCTAAGTCCTATAATCGTTCCTGATAAAGTTCCCGGCATAGCTAAAGGTACAACATTGTGCATTACCGTTTGAACTTTTGATGCTCCTAAGGCTAAAGCACCCTCTCTTATTGAGGGTGGAACTGCCTTTAGAGCAGCTCTACATGGTATAATAATTCTAGGCAGTGTCATCAAAGCAAGAACTAAACCACCAACCAGCGGGGTTGATCTTGGTAAGTAAAAATAATTTAGAAAAATACCAAGACCCAGCAATCCAAATACTATGGATGGAACTGCGGCTAAATTGTTAACATTTACCTCAATAATTTCAGTAATTTTATTTTTTGGAGCAAATTCTTCTAAATAAATTGCAGCCAAGATTCCAAGAGGAAATGATAAAAGCAAGCAAACAAATAAAGTAAAAAATGAACCTGCTAACGATGCGCCGACACCTGCAATTTCTGGCTCTCTAGAATCAGCATTAAAAATAAATGGCCAATTAAATTCACTAATAATTTTATTTTTTGCATTTTGTTCGTCATAAATTTTTAACTGAAAATCTGAAAATCTTCGTCGATCCTCAGGTATATCTCTTGGAAAATTACCTTTATGCACTTGATCAAGATCATCGGAAAGCGTTAGTGCCACTTCCGCAGTTTTATTTAAAATACCTCTGTTTTTTAAATAAAACTTTTTAAGTTCAGAAGTTGCATCTATGCTTACTAAATCTGTCAATTCTGCTTGTTTTAGCTCTGGAGCATTAGGAGCTAAACTTAATAAAGCCTCTTGTAAAATTTCATCGAAATTAGCCTGCTTAATTTCTTTATCAGTAGAACTTGGGTTAATACCTATTTTTTTTTCATTAAAATTTACTTTTAAAAGTATCTCTGTCCTTGAAAAAGCGCTTAAACCATTTGTAAAGATATTTGCAAGTAAAATACATAAAAAAGATAATGCTAAAATTATTGATGAGATTCCAAAAAATCTAAATCTTTTTTCAGCGCTATAACGCTTTTTAAGCAAAATTTCTTTTTCTTTTCTATTCATATTTTTCCCTAAATTTTTTAACGATGCTTAAAGCAATAATATTTATAACTAACGTGAAAAAAAATAGTGTGATTCCTAAGGCAAAAGCTGCTTGAGTTTTTGGATTATTAAATGACTGATCTCCTATCAAAATTGTTACGATTTGAGTTGTAATTGTAGTGGAAGCTTCTAATGGATTAATTGTTAAATTTGCCCCAAGTCCTGCAGCCATAACAACAATCATGGTCTCCCCAACAGCTCTTGATATTGCAAGAAGAATTGACCCAACAACTCCTGGAAGAGCGGCTGGCAAGACAACTTTTTTTATAGTTTCAGATTTGGTTGCACCCATTGCATAAGAACCTTCTCTCAAAGAGACTGGAACGGCATTAATTACATCATCCGTAAGTGAAGAAACATAAGGAATAATCATAACCCCCATTACCATTCCAGCTGCTAAGGCACTCTCTGAGGATACATTTAATCCAATGCCTTCACCAATAATTCTAAAAAAAGGGCCAACGGTTAATGCTGCAAAAAAACCATAAACTACTGTGGGAACTCCAGCTAAAACTTCAATTAGCGGTTTTGCAAACCTTCTAACTTTACTAGAAGCGTATTCAGCCATATATATTCCAGAAAAAAGTCCTATAGGAACTGCAACACACATTGCAATCATTGCTATAAAAAAAGTTCCCCAAAATAAAGGGACTGCACCAAATACATTCTCAACATCAGCGGTTTGAACTGAAGCATCTCTGACAAAAGCTCGGCCGGGCGCCCAATTAGTACCTGTTATAAAGTCAAAAATAGAGACTGCTGTGAAAAATTTAATGCTTTCAAAGAGTAAGGAAAATACGATTCCAATAGTTGTAAATATTGCAATTCCTGCGCACAAAAACATCACAACTCTAATTACTTTTTCAACACTTTCTCTGGCTTTTATATTTTTTAAAATTTGAACATAAGCAAAAGACAAAGAAAATATTATTGCACTAAAGATGACTGCAAATTTTGACAATTCTAAGATTTTATTAAGACTTAAAAGTTTTTCTGCATAGGGTACTAAATTTTGAGGAATAGTTCCTGAAAATTTTTTCTCAGCTAAAGATTTAATTTCAGAAAATATTAAATTTAATTTGTTTTCATCCAATGAGGGATCAGCTCTAAAATCTGATAAAATAAAAACTTTGACAATATATAATTCAGAAAAAGACCAAAAAAATAATATTATTAAAGCTGGTAAACCACACCAAGCTGCTAAGTAATAACCGTAGTATTCAGGTAATGATTGGAATTTTTTTCCACTTATTTTTGTTTGTTTTAAAACTTTTGATTTTCCAAAAAAATAACAAGATAAACTAAAGACAGCAATCAATGATAGAATTGTAAGGTTCATTTGACTTATATTATTTGATGCCGCTTAACTTTTATTTTTAGAGCCGAAAATAATTTCGGCTCTAAATTCAATTAACTTAACTAAATTTTAATTTAGTTTTTCATCGCTACTAGCTTAGTAGCAACGTCTCTAACTTTGTCCTCTGTTTCTTTAGCATTGGGAACTAAACCAACTTTAAATAAATAGCCAGTTGCACCAACTGCTGTTTTGCCAGTGTATTCTGTTAAGAATTCTTTAAATCCTGGAATTACAGAAGCGTGTGCTTTTTTAGCGTATAGAAATAATGGTCTTGCAACAGGATAAGTATATTTTTGTATGCCTTCAATTGTTGGAGCAATTCCATCAATTTTCGCAGCCTTAATTTTATCTTTGTTTGCAACTAAATAGCTATATCCAAAGTAGCCGAAAGCATTTGGAGAAGAGCCAAGTTTTTGAACGATTAATGTATCATTCTCGCCAGCTTCAATTACAGCTGCATCTTCTCTATACTTTGTGCAATTTTTTGGATCTGCTAATTTTTTAAAAGCGTCGTCGCAACCCTTACTCATTATTAAATCATCCCACGCATCACGCGTTCCAGATGTTGGTGGAGCAACTAAAATTTCAATTTTTAAATTTGGTAAAGATTTATCAATCTCATTCCAATTTTTGTATGGGTTTTTAACTAATTTTCCATCAATTACTACATCATGCGCAATTGCTTTCCACAGTTGAGCTTTTGTAAAATTAGCATCATTACCCTTAATTGAATGAGCAAATGTTATACCATCATTTCCAATTGGTAACTCTATAATTTCAGTTACGCCATTTTTAACACAAAGTTCCATTTCATCTTTTTTAATAGCTCTAGATGCTCCTGTCATATCTGGATGTTGAACACCTACACCGCCACAAAAAGATTTAAATCCACCACCCGTTCCTGTACTTTCAACAACTGGTGTTTTGAATTTTCCCTGTTTTCCAAATCTTTCCGCAACTACTGTCGTGTATGGATAAACAGTTGAAGATCCAACTATTTTTATTTGATCACGTGCTATTGCTTGAGATGAAATCATAACAGCAACTGCAGTAATAAATATTGTTTTTAATTTAATCATAATTATCCTTAGTTGTTTAATATGATGCATATTAATTTCTACAGATGTTTTTATTATTACAATTTAATGACACTTTTGTTACAAAATTAACCTTTTGGTTGTAATAAAAGTTATTTAACCTCATTATTTCATCTCCTTAATAATATACTGGATAAGGTTTTTCTTTTTTCCATTCCTGGGTGCTTCCTAATCTACCTTTATTAACAGGTTCATATGCATTAACCCAGCCGCCATATATAGACCAATCTTTTTGGGGCCTAACAAAGTTAATTTTAACTTCACTTTTTTTTAACTTTGCTCTGGCCTTTTCAAGTTCAGCTTTTCTTTCAGCATCTCTCATTTTCTGATAGGCATCTAACTCATCATATGAAGTTTTTTCTTTAATTTCTTCTGATTTAGATGTTTTTGATGCTAAAGCTTTTCCAGTCATTGATTTATATAAAGCAGGATTTTCTTTTTTTATATGTTCGCAATTTTCTTTTAAAAAATTTGAACATTCCTCTTTTATAAGTGTATTAAAAAATGCATTTGTAAAAGTTGGCTTTGTTTTGACACGATACATGCTTTTGTACCTTGCATTTGATAAGAAAAGCCTTTTATTACGTGCATAATAACTGATTTTGGAAGGATGTATTTTTTTCATTTTCTACCTCCTTTTTTTCTTTTTTTCTGAGTTCTAAAAAGAAGATCCTCATACATCTGGCTTCTGCTAATTAACCTCCCTTCAATTGTATTAAGCTTTAACAAAGCGCTTCCAGCATTGGAATCTTTTGTAAAGGCAACACCTATTAAAGATTGATTTTTGTTAACTGAATTTTGATGATTTTTAGTAAACGTATTTCCTAAAATCTTATCTGAAAATTTAGGTTTGCTGCTATCTGCATCAAATTCTAAAATTTCATTACCAAAAATTCCAGTTTCAATTGAGGTTACTCTGCGAAGTTTCCATTTAATCTCTACGATTTTAATGAAAATCTCCTCCTCATAAGCTCCAACCGGCTCATATATTTTCAACATACTTTCTTTAAAAGCATTAAACTCTTCAAGATTTTCGCCAATTATTACCAAACGCTCCGCTGTTAAAGCATGCGTAATGGCATTACCTGATACTTTCTGTTTGCCTTCAAAAGTTACAGGTCCTGTACTCTTTTTAGCATTTTCTCTGTTAGCTCTGATTTTTCTATCAGAAACTACTTTTAACTTACGTATAGTCTTCATCTTTGCTCCTTATTAAATTATTAATTTCTTCAACACGCAGCAAAAAGCCTTGTGCTGAAACACAAAAATTTGAATTGAAATACCCACCAAAAGTGGCTTTAATTAAGGGTGCGCAGTTTTAAAGACTTACGAAACTTGGAGCTAAAAGCTCGCAGGAATTAATCCTGAATTATTAAATTATACTAAATTAATTATTTTGTCAACCTATAGTGGTAATTTAAATTTACTTAAAATTCTAAACTAAGCTTTAGGTAATCTAACAATAAATTCACTGCCAAGTCCAATTTTACTCGTAATTTTTAACTCACCTCGATGTTGGTTTATTATATGTTTTGCAATGGCTAATCCTAATCCTGTACCTTCAATTTTTAGTTTTCTAGTATTTTCAGCTCTAAAAAATCTTTCTGTAATCCTATGAATATCTTCTTCGTTAATTCCTATACCTTCATCAATAATTGAAATTGAAACATATTTTTTAAATATTTCATCAACTTTTAGAATTTTAATTTCAATAGTTTTTGAAGGATTACTAAATTTTATCGCATTATCGATTAAATTTAAAAATAAAGTAGATAATTTTTCTGCATCACCTATGACAAATTTTTGATTATCATCTAAATCTACTTTTAATGAAATTTTCTTTTCTTTTATTCTTTTAGAAATTAAGACAATTACATCTTCAATTATTTTTTTTATATTCACTTTATTATTAATTGAAATATGCTCTTGTTGCTCAATTCGACTTAAAGTCATTAAATCTTCTATTAAAATCTCCATTTTATTTGCTTCTAATTTCATGATTTCAATAAATTTTTTTTGAGAACGTGGGTCATCTTTTGCAGAATCTTCAATCGTTTCTAAAAAACCTTTTAATGAAACTAAAGGTGTTTTTAAATTATGGCTTGCATTAGCTATAAAATCAGAGCGAATTATTTGAGATTTTTGTACTTCAGTAAAATCTTTAAAAACTAATAATATTTGCTCAGATTGAATATTGCTTATGCTTGTTTTAAAAAATTTAAAAATAGGATTTTTAATCTCGATATTTACTATTTTTATTTCTTTATCAATCCTGTGCTGATCTATTTGATCTAGAAGCTCAGATATTCTTACAGCGACACTTATATGTTTGCCTTCTAGTTTGTCACCAAAATTATTTGTTGCTGATTTATTTGCATAAATTATAACATTAAATTTATTTAAAATGATAATTACATCTTCAATTTTATCAATAAATAATCTTTCTAAATCTTTTTTTCCTAACTCAGAGTTAAAATTTGTGATTATCTTTTTTTTTGTTTCAATATTTTGATCTACTTTTTGATAATTAACAAAAATTACAAATACAAAAAATATTAAAATGTTAAAAAATAGTATCCATAAAGAAAATTTTAAAAAAATATAAAAGATTATATTAGCTAAAATTGCTAATGCCCCTGTTAAATAAATCATTCGTTTAATTATAATCTGGTAATATCAGGATTATTTAACAGAAATTATGTAATAAAAAAGAAACAAATATTTCACTTTGTTTTAATACAAATCGTCTAATTCGCTAGCAATGGCAATTATTAAAAATTTAAAAATTCAAAATCTAACTAACAACTTTTTTGTCTCAACAAGTAATTTTTTTCAACCTGTATTTGATTGTTATTTAGCAAATAGTAAAAGTGAAATTAGAAAAGCTCAAAGACTTCGGTATAAAATATTTTTTAATGAAAGAAATGGTCAAAGAATTTTTAATTTAAGTTCTTTTAAAAGAGATGCTGATAAATTTGATAAATATAGCGATCACATTATAGTTACATTTAAGTCGTCTAAATTTAGTAAAACTAAAATTGTTGGTACTTATAGATTACTTCAACAAAAAGTGGCGCTACAACAATGTGGTTTTTATTCATCTGAAGAATTTAATTTAAATACACTATATAAATCCCACGACAGACCTCAGAACGGCTTAGAATTAAGCAGATCTTGCGTATCTCAACAGTTTAGAAAAAAAAATGTTTTACATTTAATGTGGTCAAAAATTAATGAATACGTTCAATATAATAAAAATGATGTTCTTTTTGGAATGGCAAGTTTTTTAGAAGAAAATCCAGATCTAATTAAAGAAGAACTTTCTTACTTATATCAAAATTTTTTAATGCCCGAGAATATAAGAGTTGATGCAATTTTCTCAAAAAAAACTGAAATGAACTTAGTTCCAATTGAGGGCATTTCTGACCTTTCAATTATCAAAAAATTGCCTCCACTTATTAAAGCTTATTTAAGACTTGGTGCTAAAATTGGTGATGGTGCAGTTGTAGATAAATTATTTAAAACAACAGATGTTTTTATATATCTTCCTTTCAATACAATTAAGCCTGAATATTTAAAAAAATTTAGTTTATAATTTTTTGATTATTTATGATCAGAATATTATTACGTTCGACTATAGAAAAATTATTTGGATTTTCTTACCTTAAAGAAATTTATAAAAAGAATTATTCTGATCCTGAACTATATAATAATTTTTGGAAAAAAACTTTAGAAATTTTAAAGATAGAACATACTTTCAAAAATTCAGAACATATTCCAAGACAAGGACCTTGTATTATTGTGTCTAACCATCCCTTTGGAATACTTGATGGTTTAATTATCTGCTCCGAAGTTGCAAAATTAAGAAAAGATTACCGCATATTAATTAATGAAGAACTAACTGCAATTGATCATATAAAGGATTATCTTTTTCCATTAAGGCTAGATATGAGCAAAGATGCTGTAAAGATTAATATAAAATCCAAAAATGATGCCATTGAATTTATAAATAAAGGAGGGTTAGTTATTATTTTTCCCTCAGGAGAAGTTGCAACTTCTGAAAGACTTTTTAATGAAGCTATAGAAAAAGAATGGAAGCCTATAATTGGATCAATTGTAAGAAAAGTTAATTGTAAAATTTTGCCAGTCTACTGTCATGGTCAAAATAGTTTTTTATTTCAACTTGCGGGTATTATTAACTACAAATTGAGACGAATACTGTTTGCAAGAGAGTTGATTAATAAATCCAACAAAAAATTTAAAGCTGAATGCGGCAAGTTATTAGATAGTCAACTTTTTCATAAACTCGAAAATTCTCAGATTGCGAAAAATTTAAGATCCGAAGCTCTTAAAATTGTAAATTTACACTAGCGGTTTGCAAGAATACTTTTGCGCAATTCTCCCATGTGTATTGCTTTGCAATTTCTTTGCATTCTTCTTTCTTAATGTTCAAAGCTTTCTTCATAGATTCTTTTAAATCCCAGTCCAAGCAATCAGCCTTGGTATTTTTTAAAATATCCAAAGGGCCAGTCACGGGATATGCTGCTACTGGAACGCCTGCTGCTAATGCTTCAATAATAACAATCCCAAAAGTATCTGTTTTACTTGGAAATACAAAAACGTCACTTGCTGCAAGATAGGAAGCAACTTCTTTTTCCTTTAACATTCCAGTAAATAACACGTCTTTATATTTTTTCTTGAGTTCATTAAATTGAGGTCCATCTCCAACCACAATTTTTGAACCTTCAATTTGTATATCTAAAAAAGCCTTAATATTCTTTTCAATTGCCACTCTACCAACGTAAATATAAATAGGCGAAGGAAGAGAAATATTTACTTTTTCTGCTTTACCAAAAATACTCTTATTTACCCCCCTGCTCCATACTACTAAATTTTTAAAATTTCTATTTGCTAACTCATTTTCCATATTCTTAGTCGTAACTAGAATTTTATTGGCAGGTTTATGAAAATATCTCAAAAATGAATATCCAAAACTAACTGGAATATATGTTCTTTTATTTACATACTCAGCAAACTTCGTGTGCAAAGAAGAAGTAAATTTTATATTATTTTTCATACAATACCTTCTTGCTAAAAATCCAAGGGGTCCTTCTGTTGCTATATGAACTATATGTGCGTTAATCTCTTTAATTTTCTTATAAATCTTAGGATAAGCATTAATTGATAATTTTATTTCAGGATATGTTGGACAAGGAACTGTAATAAAATCATTTGGTGTTATTAAAAAAACTTCATGTTGTTTTTTTTTAAGTTCTTCTACTAAATAACTTAAAGTTGTTACAACGCCATTAACTTGCGGGCGCCAAGCATCAGTAACAATGAGAATTTTATAACTTTTCATTAAGATGCTATTTTAAGTAACTCTATTTCTTGATTTTTATCAAATAATTCTTTTCGCTTTTCCGCCCAATGAATAAGCTCTAATCTTCCATCAAAATGCTCAACCAAAGCTGTACAACTTTCAACCCAATCTCCATCATTAATGTAATGAATATTATCAATGTGTTGCATATTCGCATGATGAATATGTCCACAAATAATGCCGTCTACTTTATGTTGCTTAGCGTAGTTTCCAACTAATTTTTCAAATTCACTAATAAACTTAACAGCATTTTTAACTTTGAATTTTAAAAATTTAGATAATGACCAGTATTCATAACCAAGTCTGTTCCTGAAAAAATTTATGTAACGATTGAAATAAATTAAAAAATCATAGGTAACAGAACCTAGTATTGCAAGCCATTTAGCACACTGAATAATTCCATCAAATTGATCTCCATGAACAACTAAGTACTTTTTATTATCAATAGTTTCATGGATTATCTGATTTGCAATTTCAACACCTCCAAAATTAATAGGTATAAATTTTCTTAAAATTTCATCATGATTTCCTGATAAATAAAACACGCGTGTTCCGTGACGAGCTTTTTTTAAAATTTTTTGAACAACATCATTATGAGATTGCGGCCAATACCATGTATTTTTTAAAGCCCAGCCATCAACTATATCTCCAACTAAATAGAGTTTTTCTGATTGTGTATGTCTTATAAATTCTAATAAGAGATCAGATTGGCATCCCCTCGTACCTAGATGAAGATCTGATATCCAAATACTTTTATAATTAAAAATTTTATCAATTCTGTTTTTAAAAGACTCTTTTTTTAGCATTCTAATTTTTTTCGAATCATTAATTAAAAACACAACATGTTATTGTTACAAAATTATTAAAATTGAATTTACAGTTAATATTCACTGAAATTTTTGCTAAACAAATAAAAATTTCTGATACAAGAATTGTCAAATGGTTAAAATAACAAAATCTATAGAAATTTTTGTATTCTTTATAATTATACCAATAATCTTAATTCCAACAAATTCTAACATCGCTATGTTTTCAGCTTTGACAACGGTTGCTATTATTTGTGTCGGTTATTTAAAATATAAGAAAGTTACTTTGATTAACCTTAAGGATTTCAGATTTGATAAATACCTTAAAATTATTTTTTATAAATTTTTAATTGTCACTATATTAATTTTAATTTTTTCTTATTTTTTTGATCCCTCTAAATTTTTAAATCTTCCTCGTTCTCATTTTTTTTTATGGTTACTAATAATGATTCTTTATCCAATTTTATCTGCTTTCCCACAGGAAATTGTTTACAGATCTTTCTTTTTTAAAAGATACGGCAATTTATTTAAAAATAAAAAAATTTTAATTTTTGTAAATGCTTTTTTATTTAGCTTTGCACATATTATCTATTTAAACCCTATTGTAATTCTTTTCACATTTATTGGGGGTTTAATGATGGCGGAATCCTATTCCAAACATTATTCATTAATAAAGGTTTCAATCGAACATGGATTGTACGGAAATATTGTATTTACCTCTGGGCTTGGAACATACTTTTATCACGCACAAGGATTAACTTTCGGCTAACCAGGATATCTGATTAGCCGATCGTTTGATTTAGTGGGTTTGATTTTGAGCCTCTGCAACTACAATTTCTTTTTGTTTTTGAGTGTGGGGCTTAAATTTTTTAAATTCTAATTTAAGCTTAGAGACTTGCTTATCAAGGCTTACAACTTCTTTATTCAGACCTTTGATAAATTTTTTTAACTTTTTAAAGTTTTTTTTTGATATTTTCATGATTGAATTTAAACAAAAATTTTATTTGAGGTAAATTAAAATTTCATAATTCTTTAATAAATTTGCAATAATAATAGTATATACAACTTAACCGAGTGCTTATGTACTTTACATCCTTATAAGTTAATTTAATTAAGTTAATTTTATCTATTGAATTTTTCTCTAGATCTCCCTGATAGTAAATATGTAAGCACTCACCAATCTTTAAAATTTTAGTATATTTTTTCATAATCAATCGAATAATAACCTCATCTAACGTCATGAAAAAAATTTTTATTATATATAATTCAAAAATCAGTTTATTTAATAAATTCTTACTCAATAGAATCGTAAAAATATTAAAAAAAGATAGTCACGTCGAAACTTTTGCAACGGAAAGAATTGGTCATGCTACTCTACTCTGTAGAGTCCATATAAAAAAATTTGATATTATCGTTGCAGCTGGTGGTGACGGAACAATAAATGAGATCATCAATGGAATGGATGACAAAACATCGCTTGGAATAATACCCCTTGGAACGGCAAATATTGGGGCTTATGAGGCAAATATTAATAAAAATCCAAGTAAAGTAGCTGAAATTATATTATCAGGAAAAATTAAAAAAATTCATATTCAAGAAGCAAATAATAGAAAATTTTTTTTAATGACTGGAGTTGGATATGATGCTTCAGTAGTTGAAACGGTTCAATCAAATTTGTTTTTAAAAAAAATACTTGGTAAATTGCTATTTTTCATCATTTCCATTGCAAAATTAATCTATTTTAAAAAATATGAACTAAAGATTCTTGCTAACGATAAAATTTATCTAGCAAATTGGGCCATCGTAACTAATGCTAGACATTATGGAGGTTCTTTTCAATTAACGAAGGATACTGATATTTTTGAAAAAAAATTTATTACTTATTTGTTTATTAATTTATCTAGATTTGACGTTATAAAAAACTTACTTAAAATTATAAAAAAACAAAACTTAGAAGAAAATAATAGAGTAATTAAGATTGTAAGTGATGATATTTTTATAAATTCCAAATCAAAAGTGCCTATTCAGTGCGATGGCGAATTTATAGGAAATCTACCTTTGCAAATTAAAAATACAAAAAAAACAATTAATCTTTTAGTGAAAGAAGAATTAAACGTACAAGCTGATCAATAATATCACTGCAGCAATAAGAATTAAAAATACAATGACCGCTTTGTTTAAGGGAAGATTATTTAAATATCTAAACACAAATTAAAATTCTTTTGGTAAAGAATTATCTATTGAAACTCTATCTCCACCTTTAAAAAATATTGCAATCATGACGACTAGCCAAAATAATGGATACTCATATCCACCTTTAATCCAAAGAAAGCCATTTTTTAAATGAATATAAAAAGTTGCAACTGCTAATAAACCAATAAGTTGAATTGCAACAAATCGAGTTAAAAAACCTAATGCTAAAAATATTCCGCCAAAAAATTCTAAAATACCAATATAGATTGCTAATGGGTAAGCAGGCTCTAATTGAACGCTTTTAAAAAAATCAACTGTGCCATTTAAATTTACAAATAATTTACTATATCCATGCGGTACCATCATAGCCCCAGCCACAAATCGAATTAATGAATAAGAATAATATGAAGTTGATTCATAAAATTTTTCTAAATAAGGAATTATGTACTTTGAATTTCTACTTACTCTCATAGCTAATAATCTGTATCAAATTAAGAAGTTTTTATCAAAGTCAAATAATCTGTTGATTGGTGCGCCCGGAAAGAGTCGAACTTCCAACCTCCAGATTCGTAGTCTGGCATTCTATCCAATTGAACTACGGGCGCTTATACGAAAAGAATATAATTTGATATCTTATTTTATTTTTTTAATTAAATAATCATAGGCTTTTATTCATGCAAACAAATAATTGGAATTGGTTAAAATTTATTGCAATTGGCAGAGTATTATCTGCTTTGACTTTTTTCATGTACGTAGGATCAATCACGCAATTGATTGACTTGTGGAAATTATCTGCAACAGAGGCAGGTTTTATTCAAACTTCACTTGTCATAGGATTTGCAGCAGCACTATTTATAAGCTCCTATTTTTCTGATTTTTACAATTCAAATAGAATTTTAGTCATTCATTTAATTATAAATTTTTTATCTAGTTTTATATTTTTTTTAATTGCTAAAGATTTTTGGAGCGCAACTATTATTAACTTTTTTATAGGATTTGCGCAGGGAGGGATTTACGGACCTTCTATACTTTTAATTTCTGAAAAATTTAAGTCAAAAAATAAAGGTACGGCCATGGGAATTATGCTTG
>Ga0172371_10008640_pt1 | contig 14204 bp, 14 predicted proteins | sample Lak12m_FD_114543 | JGI IMG/M metagenome (GOLD analysis project Ga0172371, IMG submission 114543) | Freshwater microbial communities from Kabuno Bay, South-Kivu, Congo - kab_022012_12m | ecosystem: Environmental > Aquatic > Freshwater > Lake | place: Democratic Republic of the Congo: South-Kivu... | reverse complement strand
GTCCATCGGTATGTTTCGCTGGCTATTAGACGGTACACTACTCGATCGATTAGTCATGAATGAAATACCTTTGATTTTATATTTTTGCGGGATAGTGATTGGGCCCAGCCTTTTTAATGCGCAAAAGAAAAATGCTTGTGCCCAAGATAGCTAATAACCACGGTTAGCCACATCACTACCGCCTGGGCAATAACAGGATTTATCTTGAAAAATTCAACAGTCAGAAACAATAAGACTACGTTTAAAATTATTGACACTCCATAAACAGCATAAAAACGCAAATATTCTTTTAAATAATTGCCTTTTGTCTTAAAAACAAATATCTTATAGCCAATATAGGCATTGCTAACACTTAACACAGCACTAATTAATAATAAAATTATATAATTAATATACGCGGAAAAAAGATAATATAAAGCCGCAAAGGCAACAAAGCCAAAAATCGTATTCCATAAGCCTACAATTAAATAGTCAATCTTTTCCCGATGCTTCTGATATAGATGTCTCATTGCTCTTTAAATCCTAAATCCAAATGAAAAAATCCAAACAATGTGTCGCTTCGCGACATTATTATAATTTCCTGACAATCGCGCTGATTATCTTTGATAATTCACCGGCTTCGGCCGTCATATCCTTCAATTTCGCGATATTATCACAATTATGGATTACTTCCGAATCAATTAAAAGACGCAGCCAATATACTGTTTCATTTGCTTCGTTTCTGGCAATTGTCATTTTATTGCCAAAGTCTTTTCTCGTTCTCGCCCCATCTGCTTCTGCCACAATAGCCCCAATTGCTGTCCCCGACCTTAACAATTGATTTACTACTGGTTTGACTTCGGAATTTCTCCCTAATAATATACAGAATTTCACTATTGCAACCGCAAAAGCATATGTTCTATCTTTTAAATCATACTTCTTTTCCATTTTTTCTCTCTTTTTCCTTTAAATAGTTAAAACACCTTGTTTTGATTTTGGATTTAGGATTTTGGATTTAAAAGTTGACCCTTTCCTTTTCAATAACCAATGGCCTTTTCATGACTTGAGTGTGGATTGAGCCAATATATTCGCCAATAATGCCTATAAAAAACAGCTGGACAGCGGAAAAGAAGAACAAGCCAATGACCAACGGCGCCATGCCTAGATTAAAGCTGCTCCAAAAAACCAGTTTATAAATAAGATAGCCTAGTGCTATTAAAATACTGGCAAAAGAAACTAAAAACCCCAGCATAACTGCCAGCCTTAAAGGAACTTTAGAGTGGCTGGTAATGCCCAGCATGGCCATGTCATAAAGCGTATAAAAATTATTTTTAGTAATACCCTTGTTGCGCTTAGGCTGGATATATTCCACAATCGCTCGTTCAAAGCCTATATCACAAATAAGACCACGGAAGTAAGGATAAGGATCATCAATGGTTTTTAAAATATCAATTATTTGCTTATCATAAAGCCCAAAACCAGTGAAATTACGAATTTGATCTATTTCAGACAATGTCCCGATTATGCTGTAAAAAAGTTTCCTCACAGCAAACATAAATTTCGACTCTTGGCTGGTCTTTTTGACTCCAATAACAATCTTTTTACCCTGCTCCCATCTTTTAATAAATTCAGCAATCAATTCAGGAGGATCCTGAAGATCGGCAACAATGGAAATAACCGCGTCGCCTTTTGCCTGCAGCAAGCCGTAAAACGGCGAGCGGACATGGCCAAAATTCCTGGCATTAACAATAATCTTAACGTTTTTGTCTTGGGAAGCAATTTCTTTTAAAATTGGGACAGTCTTATCTTGCGAAGCATTATCAATAAATATATGTTCGTAGCGGTAATTAGGCAGCTTTTGAAAGACCTCTTTTACCTGGCGGTAGATCTCGGCAACATTGTCTTCTTCGTTGTAACAGGCAGTAACAATACTGATCAATTTCATTTTAATGCCTCCTTATTTAACCAGCCAATGGCTGCCATAGCTTCTTTTTCGCTTAAATCGTCAATTTTTATCAGACGATTATTATCAATAAGCATGACCAGCGGAAGCCCGTCCCCCACCCTCTTTTTATCTTGCATCATGGCCTTAATCACTTGTTTGGCCTTTATCTTATTTTGCTTGATCTGCTTGTGTGAGATTGGCATTAAAATATCGCGGCTGATACGCCCCGCGGTTGCTTCTTTTAACGGTTCTCTCGTAACAGCAACACGATTGGCTAAAATCATGCCCAGGACAACAGCCAAACCATGCGGTATCCGGTAATTAGTAGCGGTTTCCAATGCGTGACCAAAACAATGGCCGTAATTCAATAAGTTCCTGCGGCCACGATCAAATTCATCTTTCTCAATATAACCCTTTTTTATCAATAGAGAATTATAAATAATGGGCTTAACCGCTTTTAGGTTGCGGTTTAACAGTGCCGGCAAAGCAGCTTGAAATTTTCGAGTAGCGCCGGCTCCACCCATTAGATGGAGTTTGGCTGATTCGCCAAGACCACTCAGATAATCAGTTTTTTTTGATGTTTTTAACCAGCCGGAATAGATATGAACTTCAAGCGGAGGGAAGAAAGTGCCGACAACATTTTTGTATTTGCCGAAATTAAGTGAGGTTTTTGCCCCGATGCAGCTGTCTGTTTGCGCCAACATCGTTGTTGGCACAAATGTCCAGCCGATCCCCCGATAAAGAGTAGAAGCCACAAACCCACACAGATCCTGTAAAATTCCGCCCCCTATCACAATTAAGTGAAGATTTTTTTTCGCCTGCCGCTTAAGCAGTTGCCGGTAAATATATTGCACGGTCAATAAGTTTTTTTTCTCTTCGCCAACCGGGACAATGATCAAATTATCCCTGGTTAATTTCCATAAAAGGGTATTCTTATATATCCGCCAGACATTAGCGTCGACCAGGCAGGCCATGTTAGGCTGGGAAAAAAGAGGAGCCAAAAAACCAGCATTATCATGAAAAATAACTTTATAATCCTTGATCTTTGACCTAAGCAAAAAACTGTTTACTGGCACGTAAAACCCCCGTCAATCAAGAGTGTTTGGCCGGTAATATAGGTATTTTTTTCTGAGCAAAGGAAAACAACCAATTCCGCAATTTCCAAAGGCTTGGCAAGCCGTTGCAGGGGAATTTGCTGCTTGAGTTTTCCAATTTCCGCAGCAGCAAGGTTTTTTCTCGTTAATTCTGTATCAGTAAATCCGGGGGCAACCGCATTGACCAAAATATTATCAGCTGCCAATTCAACAGCCAAAGAGCTGGTCAAGGCATTGAGCCCGGCTTTGCTAATCGAATAAATACTCCTTCCCGGCTTGGAAACCACACTCCAGATAGAGCTGATATTAACAATCCTGCCAAACTTGCGCTCTTTCATTCCTTTGGCCACCCCTCTAAGCAAACGCAACGGTGAAATCAGGTTAACTCTTAAGGTTTCTTCAATGTTTTTATCTGAAAGCGCTGATAATTCTCCCAAAGGGTTAATGCCGGCATTGTTGATTAGGATATCTATAGGCTTGTTTACTCTGGCCAGATAAGCATCAACCGACAGGTCAGAGGCAAGGTCTAATTCCTTATGCGTCGGAGTTAGAACCTCGACACCATTGTTTTTCAGTAATTCAGCGATCGCTTTGCCAATCCCTTTAGAGGCACCAGTGACAAGAGCAATCATTCGTAGCTTCCTCCTGCTTCTTCAATTAATTTATCATATCTGGATTGAAGCATGTCCAATCTAACCTTGTCTTCATTATAAATCATGCCGTAAAAATCCCGCTTGTTTTTTAGCCACATTAGCTCAAAACCAACTGCTTTAAGAATGCCTTTGTCCGCCTTAGCTCCCAATGCTTCCGGGCACTTAAAAATCACCTTCCTGGTTTCATAAAAATCCAAATGGCCTTGGGGCAGCTTATTAAAAAACGGTAAAGAAGCAGCCGAAACGCCGCCGCCGATAACACACTCTAAACCATGCTTCTTCGCCGGCATAAACAATTCTTTGGCAATATTAAATATTTGTTCCGAATTAATATCTTCCCTGGTTAAGCCTAAAGAACCGGTCATATCCACCCGACCCAAAACAATTCCGTCCAATCCTTCTTTTTCCGCCATTTCCATCATCTGCGGAAAATTCTTATAACCCTGCACTGTTTCCACATTGATTAAAAAGGAGACATCTTCTCTTTCTGATTCTGAAAAAACCAACTCGGTCGATTTAATATATTTTTTCAATGCATAAGGCGATTCAATCATTGGCGCCACAATCCTGGTTACGCCAATCGCCCTGGCATCATACATATCTTTTAAAGCTTCACAGCCGCCAATTTTTATAGTGAAATCAAGGCCGGCCTTTGAAATTACCTCTTTTAAACGCAGGGCTTCTTCCATACGCGTGCCTTCTGCCTCAAATTCGGCCTTAATACCCGCCACAAAATGGTTTTCTTTTAAGTCTTTTAAACTATCCACCATCTTTTTTTCCAAATTATTCATCATAACCCTCCCTTATCATATTTTGTTCAAACTCTTGTCTATCAAGAAACGGGAACATGTCTTCCAATGGTTTAGAAACCATTGTGCCATCAGGCCTCTTTTCAGAAGAAAGCTTAGGCGCAAACTTATATTCTGGCGACAACACAACTTCACACACAACCGGGCCTTTTGTGCTTAAAACTTCCTTCACTTTTTTTGCTAGATCTGTATGACTATCTATAACAACCGCCGATAAACCATAAGCCTTAGCAATTTTTACGGTATCCGGACAACTGACGCCTGATTGTTCACAACAAGCCACTCGCCTGCCCTTAAAAAAAGCATCCTGCGTTTGTCTGATGGAAATATAACCACAATTATTTAAAACAAATAATTTTAGCGGCAGTTTATGATAAAACATGGTTTGCAATTCCTGAATATTCATTTGCAAACTGCCGTCACCAGCCAAGCAAACCACATCTTTTTTCCCGGCGCCAAGACAAGCGCCAATTGCCGCCGGCAAATCATACCCCATAGAAGCACAACCAGAATTCCAAAACATGCGCTGGCCTGGTTTTACTACTCCAGCTTGAAACAAGACCACGCAAGCCGTGCCATTACCTGCCACAACTACCCCATTACGATCCAGGTTTTCTGTTAATGTCTTAACAAAATAATAAGGCTGGACCAATTGCTTATTTTCTTTATATCCAGGCAAAACCACAGGATAGCACTGTTTTCTTTCTTGGCACCACTTAAGCCATTGCTGATATTTAGGCAGTGCAGCAGCTTTAAGTGACTCAAACAACTTGTCTAAAAACAATTTGGCATCAGCATTAATAGCTAAATCAGGCTTAACAGTTGGTTTTTTAAGCTCGGCAGGGTCAATATCAACCACAACTTTGGCAGCTGACCTGGCATAAGTTTGCCAGTTATAACTTATTTGTCGAATATTATTTCTTGTACCAATAAAAATAGTTAAATCGGCATTTTGCAGGGCAAAATTACCCGCGCGCGTACCAATTGTCCCTATCCGGCCAATAAATAACGGATCATTATCTGCCATTAAATCAAAACCATTAAAAGTGCTGACAACCGGAGACTTTAAACGACTTAAAACTTCGGCTAAAACTTGTTGGGCCCCAGCAAGGCGAACACCATTGCCAGGAATAATCACCGGCCGCTTGGCTTTTTTTAATAATTCGACAACTTGGCTAACTTGTTCTTTTAATAATTTTCCATCAAACTTAATTTCGTCTTCTGTTTGATCATAATTCAGCAAAGCAGTTTCATCAATCATGGCTGCCTGGATATCCAATGGCACATCAAGCCAGGCTGGCCCCGGCCGGCCATGTGTTGCCAGGTAAACAGCTTTTTCTAAATGATACTTAATAGTTTTAGGATCTTTGATAGAAACAGCATATTTAGTCACGGGCTTAACAATATCAATAATATTAATTTCCTGGTCGCCAAGCTGTCGTAACTCAATCTCAGGACAAGCAGCAATTGTTGTTTCATATTTCACTTGGCCGGAAATATATAAACAAGGCACAGAGTCAAGCCATTGGCCAATCACCCCGGTTAAGGTATTGGTCCCGCCCGGCCCGCTGGTAACAACCACCACCCCCATTTTGCCGGAGACACGAGCATAACCTTCTGCGGCAATTGCCGCGGCTTGCTCATGGTGCGGACAAATATAATTTAACTTTGGCTGTTTGCCAACTGAATCAACCAAATGCATTGCTCCGCCGCCAGAGATCATAAAAACATCCCTGACGCCAAACTCGGTTAAACGCGCGCAAATATAATCTGTTAGTTTTATCATTTATCCTTCAACAATAATTGTTTGTTGATAGTCTGCTGGTTTACCCTGTACCAATCATACAAACATTGTATTGCCTTTTCTAATGATGTAAAACGCAAAGACTTAATTTCCTTTATTAATCTGGAGTTGTCCCCGCTGTATTCAAGCCCCAGGCCTTCTTTGGCAATTCTAATCGGCAATTTTTTTCCTGATATTTTTAAAACTAATTTAGCCAAAGTCAAAAGGTCAATTGACTGATCGGGCGTGACATTATAAACCTTATTTTTACCGTTTTGATTAATAAAATAATCAAGCACAGGCAATAAATCTTTAATCCAAATATAATCAAATTTTCGGTTTTGCTTTATGGTTAAAGGCAAGTCAAATAAAGCTTTGCAAATCATGTTGGAAATAAAGCGGATAGTATAGTCTTCATACTTGCCAAATATACCAAATATCCGCAGTTCAACAATATTATCTGTTTTTTCAATATACTTTGCCGCAATATATTTTGACAAGCCAGTTTCATCAAATGGGACATGCTGGTCAAAATACTCTTCTTTCATTTTAGGCTCATAAAAACGCTGGTCATAAACACAGCCAGAGCTTAAAAATATCATTTTTTTGAACAAGTGCGCGTTTCTGGCTAAATTAAAAAACATCCTGGTATTATTTATTAATTGATTAGAGGCATCTTTGGCATTGCGGTGGCCAGGTCTAACGGCTGAATGGATAATAATATCAACTTTATGTTTTTTTAAATATTCCCTGACAGCATTTTCATCCAGCAGCTCAAGTTCCGCATGTGTAGGAGCTAAAATTTCATATTTGGCTGAAAAAGCCTCAATAATATTGCGGCCAACAAAGCCGGAACCGCCGGTTATAAAAATCTTTTTATTTTTTAGCACTGGCAAAATCCTTAATTGAGTTGGCCATATAATCCAATATTTTATCTGTCATCCCCGGATAAACTCCGATCCAAAAAGTTTGATTCATGATTAAATCTGTATTTTTCAACTCTCCAACAACTCTATAACCAGTTTTAGATTTCCTCATGTCATCAAAACAAGGATGTTTTATCATATTACCGGCAAACAACATCCTAGTTTGAATTCCTTTTGATTCTAAATGATCAACTATTTCTGCCCGGCTAAAGCCGGCTTTGTTTTTGACTGTCAGCAAAAAGCCAAACCAGCTTGGTTCTGAATTTTCTTGAGGTTCCGGCAAGATAAATTTATCGGACAAAGAAGCTAACCCATCCCGCACTTTTTGCCAATTTTTTCTTCGCGCTTCAATAAAAGAAGGTAACTTGCCTAACTGGGCACACCCAATAGCAGCTTGTAGATCAGTAGGCGCTAAATTATATCCAAAATGGGAATAAGTATATTTGTGGTCATAACCATAAGGAAGTTCTCCCAACTGCTGCTTAAAACGCTGGCCGCAAGAATTATCTTTGCCTGAAGCACAATAACAATCCCTGCCCCAGTCCCGCAATGATTCAATAATTCTTTTTAGTTGTAAATCATTAGTATAAATTGCCCCGCCCTGCCCCATGGTTATATGATGCGGTGGATAAAAACTGGAAGTGCCAATATGGCCAAAAGTGCCGGTATATTTCGCGTCATATTTTGAACCCAAAGAATCACAGTTATCCTCAATTAAGAATATTTTGTGCTTATCACAAAAAGATTTCACTGCTTTTAAATTAAATGGATTACCTAAGGTGTGAGCTAGAAAAACAGCTTTGGTTTTAGAAGACAAAGCTGCTTCAAGTTGTGAACAATCAATGTTGTAACTTGGCAAAGTAACATCAACAAAAACAGGAATTGCCCCAAATTGGATAATTGGCGCAATAGTAGTTGGGAAACCAGCTGCCACAGTTATAACTTCATCACCTTTATTAATTTTCCTGTCCTTTAATTTGGGTGAAGTTAAAGCCATAAAAGCCAGCAAATTAGCCGAAGAGCCAGAGTTAACCAATGAGCAATATTTTATACCTAAAAACCTGGCAAAATCCTTTTCAAACTGATCAGCATACTTGCCGGCTGTCAGCCAAAAATCCAAAGAAGCATCAACCAGGTTTTCAATTTCTTTCTCGTCAAACACCCTGCCGGCATACGAAATTTTATCTCCGGGCTTAAACTCTTTTTTGCAGCCAAACTGCTCTTCATAATAGCTCTTTATTAACTTTAGTATCTCTTGCTTTTTAGTCATAGCTAACTATTTAACCCTCACCCCTATAATCCCCTCTCCCAAAGGGAGAGGGGATACCTTTTTCTTTTTCCCAGCTTGGGTCCCCCTCTCCCTCTGGGAGAGGGGGAGGAGACATTGTGTTGATGGGGGTGAGGGCATACTCCTTTATCTGATTAACACAGACTTCTCTCACATCGTCTTTAGCTAAATAAGCCTTAGTCCATTCCACAACCTTGCCTAAAGATTGCTCAAGCCCCCACTTTGGCTGCCAGCCTAATTCTTTTCTGGCTTTCCTGGAATCCAATTCTAGATAATGCGCTTCGTGAGGATGTTTACTTTGATCAATTTGACAAGAAGCTCCACTAGCCCAGAGATCACACAACTTTTTAGTTAACCACTCAACTGTTTTCACGTCTTTTTTATCCGGCCCAAAGTTCCAAGCACCTTCGCAGCCTTTTTGCGCTAAGAGCATATAACCGCTTAATGGTTCTAAAACATGCTGCCAGGGACGAACAGCTTTGGGGTTACGAACTTTTATTGGTTTATTATCAATTATTGATCTAACAAAGTCAGGAACCAAACGATCTACTGCAAAATCCCCACCCCCAATTACATTCCCCGCCCGCGCCGTGGCCAAAGCTATTTTGTCTTTGAAATAAGAACAATAATAAGCATTGGCAGCTAATTCAGCGCTGGCTTTGCTGCTGGAATACGGGTCATAGCCGCCCAATGCATCTTCCTCGCCAAAAGATTGTTTATTAGTATCTGGATTTTTGTAAACCTTATCGGTTGTTACAACCACGACCGACTTAACTGACGGGCAGCTTCTTACTGCCTCAAGTAAATTAACTGTGCCCATAACATTAGTTTCAAAAGTTTCAACCGGCACTTTATAAGATTCTCTTACCAGCGGCTGCGCTGCCATATGAATCACCACATCTGGTTGAGCTTCAGTCATTGCCTTTTTTAAAGAATCTAAATTTCTAACATCAGCAATAATTGAATTAACAACTTCTTCAACCTTAGCTAATTCAAAAAGATTGGGGCTTGTCGGCGGCTGCAAGGCATAACCAGTTATCTTGGCTCCCAATAAATTAAGCCATAAACACAACCAGGAACCTTTAAATCCTGTGTGCCCCGTAATAAACACCTTTCTATTTCTCCAGAATTTTTTAGGTTTTGAATTTAAGTTTTGCATTTTTATTTTTAAATTTTAAGTTATCTCCACACTTTCCAGGGCGCTTTGCCTGATTGCCAAAGATTCTCCAAAATTCGTTTCTCTCTTGCCGTATCCATTGGCTGCCAAAAAGCATTATGCTTATATGCCACTAATTGCCCGTCTTTAGCCAAGTATTCCAAAGGCTCTTGTTCAAAAAGAGTGGCATCACTTTTAATGTAATCAAACACTTCCGGCCCCAAGACAAAAAAGCCGGCATTAATCCAGGAATTTTCACCTTCGGTTTTTTCCTGGAATTTCTTAACCTTATCACCCTTGGTCAGGCTTAATGCCCCAAAACGGCCAATCGCCCTGGCAGCTGTAACCGTAGCTATTTTCTTGTTTTTTTTATGGTAGGCAAGCAAAGCATCAATATCCACATCAGCCAAGCCATCACCATAAGTCAGCATAAATGTTTCTTTGCCAATATACGGTTTTAAGCGTTTTATCCTGCCGCCTGTCATGGTTTTTAAGCCTGTATCAACCAAAGTTACTTTCCAGGCTTCGGCAGTATTATTATGAACGATCATCTTATCCCCTTGAGTAAAATCAAAGGTCACATTAGATTCATGCAGAAAATAGTTGGCAAAATACTCTTTGATGACATAGCCCTTATGGCCCAGACAAACTATAAATTCATTAAAGCCATAGGACGAATAAATTTTCATGATATGCCACAAAATCGGCCTGCCGCCTATTTCTACCATGGGTTTTGGTTTTACTTCTGCTTCTTCGCCAATCCTGGTGCCGTAACCGCCGGCTAATATCACTACTTTCATAGCTTGCCCTCCATTTGGCTTTATTATAGCTTATTTTATAGCAGGTTTTAAGCGCTGTTTGCCAAAGATAGCTCCTTTTTGCTTGGCAAAAAATAATAATGAGTATATAATCATTTCCGTGCAATTCTTTCTAAAAATTATGCTGACAATATTATGTCTTGCCTTGTTTTTGAGTTATTTTGTCAAGATCGAGGCCATCCCCTTTGTCCGCCTGGATGACGGGGAGCTAATGGAATTGTCGGCTACCTTCGCGGAGCAGGGCTATTTGGGCAGCCAAATGGCCAACACCGGCCACAAAGAAAATCTTTATTATCATGTTCACCCGCCTTTGTATTACCTGGCCAATGGCCTGGTTTTTAAAGTGCTTGGCGTCGGTGTCTGGCAATCAAGGATAATCTCACTAATGGCAGCTTTGCTGGTTATTTATTTAACATTTCTGCTTTGCGGCCGCAGCCTGGATATCCCTATGTCTATTAATAGTTTTTTGCTCTTAGCCGCTCTCTTTCTTAGCACTCCGCTTTTCTTTGTTCTATCACGTTCTAATCGGCCCGAAATGCTCACTCTAGCGCTGATCATGTCTGCCTTGCTGGCATATACCAGTTATTTAAAGAGCCGGCGAATGTTTTTCCCGGCGCTGGCAGGACTAATCAGCGGACTAGCGCTGATTACCCAGGCCTACGCTTTTTTCGTGATTATTTTATTGGCCATAGTCCACTTGTCAGTTAGGCCCGGAGAAAGAAAGTCCTGCTTAATAATGCTGGCCTTCTTTTCCCTGCCTCTGGCCGGCTATTTGCTTTGGGTGGCTCGCGATTGGACAGCTTTTTATTATCAAACAATAATTGCCAGGGATGTTGCCAATAAAATACATCTGGTTAGCCTGGCTAATCGCTATTTATCTTTTTTTAGCTCTTTTGAACATGTGTCTACAACCATATTTTTTCTTGTATCAATATTGGTGATCTGGTTCTCGCATCCCAAGAGGACAAATATTTCGGGCAAGCCTTATATTTTCCCTTTGCTGGCAATGATAATCTTTATGGGAGTATTTTTGTTGATTCCTGTCTTAAATAAATACTATTATTTGATCCTTTTGCCATTTATTTATTTGTTTGTCCTTTATTTTTTTTATCATGGGTATCGGCAACAGCTGGGGATTGTTGTAGCGGTTTACCTGATAGTCAATTGTCTGGGTCTGGGCATATATTGGCATAAATATTGGGATTATAACTATCCGGCCTTTGCCGAAAAACTCGTTAAGCAGCTACCCCCCTCGCCAAATGAGGGAATATTGGCCAGTTCTTCTCTTTATCCGGCACTGCGATATTACAGATTTTATGCATTCCACAACCATTCAATTACCAATCTTAACCAAACCTACCAAGGCTTCAGCCAACGGCTCAAAGAATTGAAAATAACCTATATTATCTTTGACGAACACAATGAAAAAATATTCGCTAAAGCCGATTATATTCGTCAATACCTGGAAAACAACTGTCGTTTAACGGCAAAAATCATTGATCCTTATTACGGGAGCGAAGGTGTAAAAAGAAATAATTTGATCCTGCTCTACCGCGTGTATTAATCAGCAGACTATTATTCGCTGTCTGATAACCGGCCGAACAGCTTGCTTAGCCAGCTGCGGGAAAACCGGGGATCGCGTTTTTTTAAGAACGACCAGGCTTGCTTAAAAATGTCATAGGCAAAACCCGGAGTAATTGCCGCCATTAACAGCAGTCCGCCAGAAACCCATCGATATAGAGGCGAGCCAACATAAAACCGACGGCGGCAGGCGCGGCAATACATCATTACAAACAGAAAATGAGGCGAAAGAATATAAAAATTGGCGATATTTGTTGCCGATCGGATGAAAGCAAAAAGTACAGAGAAAAGGACAGGAACGACTGCAGATTATTGGATAGGCTCGCGGCTAATCATAAAGATCATAAGCAAATTGGTCGCTGGGATGCAGGTGGTCAAGATAGCGCTCAAATTCAAACCCTGAAAAATCAGGATACGGCAGGGAATCAATCTCTGCAATCGGGGCCGGAGCCCTGTTACAGACAAATCGGCCGTCTGCTGATCTGTAAGCAATCCCGGCAACACTGTTCAGGTCACCCTGCTGCAGCAGGCAATCAAACAGTTCCTTAATCGTATTCTCACCCTCGCCAATGATTGCAAAGTTGGGTCCTAAAGCATTAAATATCAACTCCGGCTCGCTCGACACAACCCCGCCGCCCAAGACAATACCAACCGCTGGATCAGCTTGCCGCACAGCATCAATAACTGTTTTTATCTGATTGTAAAAAGTAGAGATCCCGCCGGTACAAACATAATCATATTTAGCCTGCTTTAAAGATTTTTCTATTAAAGAGTCAACGCGTCCTGGATAATGATTTAAATTTAAACAATTTACTTGGCAGCCTGCCTGTTTTAAGACCGCGGAAATATACGCCAAGCCAAGCGGAAACATATAGCGGTAATTAACAATATCACCGACAAACCATCTGGGAATAATGATCAGTATTTTCATTTTAATAGCAACATTATTAGCCGCCAACATTGTTCTGCTCCAGGATTAACTATTAGAAACCAGATCGGCCAGGGTCATTTTTTCGCCTTTCACAGCCAGCCGATAAACATTTCTCATCACCCTAAGCATCATAGCAGGCAAGAATAATAAGGGAAAAATCTTTAACCAAAACAAGGAATAGCTCCAATAATGCTGCAACAGAAAAGGGAATGTTTTAGCATAAAAGGTTGCTTCCTTATTAATTTTTAATCTGACTGCCCAGGAAAAGCCGTCATTTTTTATTACCAAAGCATCTATCATCCGCACATACTTTGGATCTGCAAAAACAGCCTTGGCAATCCCATGGTACATTTCCACATCCTGTCGAAGCCGTTTTTCCGGGTCTGTTAGTCCGTCATTCCCCCACCGGCGGTTGACCAGCAAATCAGGGCAATAGGCCATTACCCCTCTTTGCCTTCCCCAAAGTATTGATTGAAAAACATACAGATGGATATAGGCTGTTCCTACAAAATCCAGTTTATTGGCAACCTGCTGCCACCGGGCGCGGCTAAAAACAATATTTGAAAGATAATTACAGTATGCAATCAGCTTGCGCTGCCGATGAAAATATTGGGCCATGGTTTTGTCGTCATGAAAATTAAAACGCGCGGCAACAGGATAATCCATAACCTTACGCTCTTTCATGGGTTTGCCTGTTTCCAGATAAAAATCCGACTTTTCAAAAAAGAGCAGGTCAATTCCGTCAGCCTGTTTAAGATGGTCAACCAATCGGCGCAAAGCCCCCGGCAAGGCCAGATCATCATCACCCAAAATCCAGCAATACTCCCCTTGAGCCAACTCTACTATCTTGAGAATATTCCTGTCAAAACCAAAATTTTGTTCATTGCGGTGATAAACCAAAGGAACATGAGTTTTATCTTTTAAATTACTAACATATTCTTCTGTGCCGTCGCTGGAAGCATTATCGCTTATCACCAATTCAATATCCTGGCCTTCAGCCTGGCTTAACACGCTATCCACTGCTTCTCTTAAATAAGCCAGCCTGTTATAAGTTGGTATACAAATTGACAGCTTAGGCATTTTTGCTCCTAAAAATCTCAAGCACAAATTCAGCCACAAAATCCTTTTCTATAACTAAAACAATCCCTGCGCAGGCTGCAGCATAACCAGCCAACGCTAAAACATAGCTGGCTAAATAGTCGCCCGTTAATATATTTTTAAAAATCAAAATAAAGACCAGC
>Ga0172371_10008634_pt1 | contig 14212 bp, 14 predicted proteins | sample Lak12m_FD_114543 | JGI IMG/M metagenome (GOLD analysis project Ga0172371, IMG submission 114543) | Freshwater microbial communities from Kabuno Bay, South-Kivu, Congo - kab_022012_12m | ecosystem: Environmental > Aquatic > Freshwater > Lake | place: Democratic Republic of the Congo: South-Kivu... | reverse complement strand
CTTGACGCCGCTTTTGATCAATAACGAAAGCGCTGTCAAGCCAGCGCAGTCCAAATGCGCTACGCGCATTAAATAATAAAGAAAACTGCTTATCTTAGCGCCATTCAGATGCGACCCTGGAGGTCAGGCAAAGTCACATCCGGTATTCCTCTTATTCAAAAGACCTTGCCATGTCGATGATCTCATCCAGTCTGTTGTCAGGTGTCCTGCCGGTGAGGCGCGGGAAGAGGTTCTTGTTCATCAGGTAATCATTGTTCCTGACCATCATTACCTTGTCCTCGCGTGTTTCTACGGATTTGATCTGGTGTTCAGCGCAGATGATGCGGATTTCCGCCATCTTAACAAGGCGGTTAAGCGGTGGTGGAATTGGACCAAACCTGTCGTTCAGTTCTTCGCGAAGGCTCTTGATTTCGGCAGGAGTTGCCGCCTCGGCTATTTTCCTGTAAACGCTGATCCGGAGCCGTTCATCCTCTATGTATTCATACGGGATCACCGCGGAGTTATCCGACGCAGTCGAGTCGCTTGTGAGACGGATGAAATCCAGTCGGAGGTCCACATCAATGATCGGCGGGACAGGCTCCTTCTTCAGCTGTGCGACCGACCGGCGGAGCAGTTGGCAGTAAAGGCCGAACCCGATTGCGGTAATGTGGCCGCTCTGCTGGGCCCCAAGCAGGTTGCCGGCGCCCCTTATTTCAAGATCGCGCAGGGCGATGTTGAAACCCGCGCTCAGCCCGGAATATTTCTTCACCGTGCCGATCCGTTTCCTGGCGTCCGGGTCAATCCAGCCGTGGGGAGGAATCAGGAGGTAAGCATAACCCTTCTGGCTGGATCTGCCGACGCGGCCGCGCAGCTGGTAGAGATCGGCCATGCCGAAACGGTCGGCGCGGTCGATCATGATCGTGTTGGCCCGTGGAATATCCATGCCGCTCTCTATGATCGTGGTGCAGAGCAGCAGGTTGAATTCGCCGCTGACAAAGGCCTCCATCACCGAGGACAGCTCGCCGGACACCATCTGGCCGTGCGCAACCGCCACTTTTGCTTCCGGCACGATTTCTTCGAGCCGCCGCCTGACATGCTCAATGGTCATCACACGGTTATGGAGATAGAAAACCTGGCCGTCGCGGTTGATTTCGCTGAGTATTGCCTTGCGGACAATGTCGTCGGTATTCTTTGCGACGATGGTTTCTATGGCCATGCGTTCGCGCGGCGGGGTCTGGAGCAGGCTCATGTCGCGGGCGCCGGTCATGCTCATATACAGGGTTCGCGGAATCGGGGTTGCCGTCAGGGTCAGTACGTCAACCAGCTTCCTCATCTGCTTGAATTTCTCCTTGTGGGTAACGCCGAACCGCTGTTCTTCATCAACTATCACCAGTCCAAGGTCTTTAAAGCGGATATTTTCCTGGAGAAGGGCGTGGGTCCCGATGACAATGTCGACAGATCCGTCGGCCAGTCCCTTTACAGTCTGGTTGTGCCTGCCCTGGGAACAGAACCGGCTCAGCATTTCCACGCGGATGGGATAGGGTGCCATTCTTTCGGCAAATGTCTCGAAGTGCTGCTGGGCCAGTACAGTCGTGGGGACAAGCACAGCAACCTGCCTGTCGTCCATGACGGCCTTGAATGCGGCACGCATGGCCACTTCCGTTTTGCCGTAGCCGGCATCGCCGCAGACCAGGCGGTCCATCGGGCGGCTGGACTGCATGTCGTGCTTTATTTCCATGATGACTTTATGCTGGTCCGCGGTCTCGACGTACGGGAACGAGGCCTCGAATTCGTACTGCCACTGGGTGTCAGGCGGATACTGGTGCCCCGCGAGCAGGCTGCGGTGCGCCTGCGTTTCAAGGAGGGAGGCGGCGAGGTCGGCGATCGAACGTTCCGCGTCTGTTTTCTCTCGTGACCAGCCCTTGCCGCCGAGCGTGTGGAGCTTTACGCTGTGGCGCGAGATTCCCACGTAGCGGCTCAGGAGGTGCGCCTGCGAGACCGGCACATGGAGCTTTGCCTTGCCGGCATATTCTATGGTCAGGACCTCCTGCAGCTGTCCGTTAATCTTGATTTCGTTAAGGCCGCGGTATTTTCCAATTCCATGGTCGGCGTGGACTACGATGTCGCCGGGTTCGATGTCCGTCAGCTCGCTTACCCTCATTCCTATCACCGGTTCCGGGGTGGACCGCTTCTGCGCCGGGTCGTAGCGGCGGCTGTTGGTTTTTCGCGTGCCGTAAAGATCGGCCTCGGAGACCACCAGAAGGCGCAGTTCGTCACACATGAAACCTTCCGAGAGGACTCCTGTTTCAGTGGCGATTTCCGACAAGCCGTTCTTCTCGAGCAGCGTCTTGTGGTGTTCCAGCGAGCCGGCGGTGTCGAAAAATATGATTACCTTGTAGCCCTGTCCGGCTCGGGAATTTAATTCTGCCAGGAGAACCCGGCGCGATTCTTCCATCAGGTCCGGCTGGAAAATGTCGTGCCTGAAGCGGTAGGTTGATCCGACAGAGGTAAAAACCGGGAAAAGACTTACTGCGCCTGGATCGCCGCTATCGGCCTGCAATCCGATGAGGATCTGCCGGGCATGTCTGCTGTTGTTGATCTGCGATGTAATTGAATCAAACGGGATCAAGCTGTCAGGTGTTTTGGATTCGAGGGCGGCTTCCTCGTAAATTGCCGCGTGCTCTGCGATTGAATCCTGGTCGGACCAGACAAAGACGGTGTCATCCGGAAGATAGGAGAGAACGCTGTTGCCTGAGTTCCGGTCCTTTTGCCAGTCGTATGCCGGTGGAACAACTATTGACTGGAGCCGGCTGACGGACCGCTGGGTTGCAGGGTCAAATGCCCGGATCGAATCAACTGTTGAGCCCATGAACTCGATCCGGAGCGGCCAGGTTTCCGTGGCGGGCCAGACATCGAGCAGGCCGCCTTTCAGTGAGGCGGTGCATTTCTCCTGCACCTCCGGATAAAATTTGTAGCCAGCTTTGCTGAGCCTTGAAGTTATTTCTTCAAGGTCTATGTCTTTTCCCGCGGTGAGGCTGATCGTTTCAACCTGCAGGTTGCCGGGCGCGATGACCTTCTGCATCAGCGCCTGGATGCAGGTTGTGATGATGCAGGGGGTCTGGTTGCCGGAGCTTCTGCTGTCGAGCTGGCGCAGGACATTCAGCCTGTGGCCTGATATATCCGGGTCGGCCGGTGAATCCCTGTCAGTCATGGTTTCCATGGCTGGAAAATAGAGCAGGTTGTCGATCGGGCCGGGTGCGAGGGTAATCATGTCCCGGTGCATCATTTCAAGCGAGTTACGGCCGTTGGATATCCAGACGACTGTTGGATTGCCGGATTTGTTCAGTGCCCAAACCAGCGCGGCCTCTGCCGACAGCGGCGGGGTTGTGATATTGATGGTCCGTGACTTCTCGAAAAAGCCGACAAGCTTTGGAGCCAATTTGTCGATAATCGATCCCGGTTTCATGGTGTGCTGGCCCAGCGCGCCATATGTTCTTTTCCCCCGGCGGTTTGAGCCAAACCGCCCTGCCTTTTTGCTTCAGTATTGGAATTCTGACTACTGAATTCTGGATTCTGACTACTTGCTTCTTCTCAGTACGATTTTCTTAAATGGGACGGTGGAATGTGGAGTACGAGGCGGTACTTTGCAATGGTGCGGCGGGCTATGTTTATTCCCTGTTCCTTCAGCTTTTCCATCAGTTCCTGGTCGGAAAGAGGCTTGTCAGGGTCCTCGTTTGCCACCAGGCCGCCGATAATGTCTTTTACCGTCTTGTTGGATATTTCGCGGCCATCGGCGGTCTTGATGCCGGGGGTGAAGAAATACTTCATTTCGAAAATGCCAACGGGTGTCTGCATATATTTTCCCGATACGGCGCGGCTGACGGTGGTTTCGTGCACGCCCACTTTCTCCGCCACCTGGGCCATTGTCAGGGGTTTCAGGTTGGCAATGCCATGGTCGAGAAAGCCGGTCTGTGTCTTCACTATCTCAGTCGCGATGCGGAAAATGGTTTTCTGGCGCTGGTGAATGCTCTTTATCATGAACGCGCTGGATCGTATCCGCTCCCTGATATAGTTCTTAACTTCGGGGGTGGTCGAGCCGTCTTTCATGAGGTCGATGTAATTCTTGCTGATCCTCAAATGAGGGAGCTGGTCGTCGTTGAGTATGATCACATACTCGCCGCTGATTTTCTGCACAACAACTTCGGGCGAAATGTAAGTCGCTACATCGGAGCTGTATACCCGCCCGGGTTTCGGGTCCAGCGTGGCAATGAGTTTTGCCGCCTGCTGGACCTCTTCGAGGGAGACTTTCAGGGCTTTTGCGATATCCGAGAACTTCTTTCCGCCAAGCTTGTCAAGGTGGTCGCGTACTATGTTTAAGGGCAGCGGGTTGTCGATGCCGCTTCTCTCGAGCTGGATAAGCAGGCATTCCCTGAGGTCCCGCGAGGCAATGCCCGTGGGGTGGAAATCCTGTATTACAGCCAGGACATCTTCGAGATGGTGTGCATCCGTACCGCCTGATTGCGCGAGCTCCTCCAGCGAACCGGTGATGTAGCCGTCATCATTGATGTTGCCGATTATGAGTTCGCCTATCTGCTTGTCGCTCTCGGTCAGGCCGGCGAGGTTCAGCTGGTTCATGAGATGCTCCTGCAGTGATTCCTTCTGGGGCATGGAATCCATGAAAAACTGCCGTTTCTCGGCGTCTTCTGTGGAGTAAGGCCGGCGGTCCCTGTCCTGGAAGAAATAGTCGCGCCATTCTTCGTCGATCTTCGCAAGGGCCTCGAATTCCTTGTCAAAGTTCAGTTCCTTGTGTTCGGCGGCGCTTTCCTCTGCCGCCTGTTTTTCAATGTCGGCGGGTTCGGTTTCGATGGGTACTTCTTCGAGGGTGGGGTTCTTTTCAATTTCCTGCTGGATCATGGTCCGCAGTTCGAGGATTGGAAGCTGCAGCATTTCCAGCGACTGGCGGAGCTGTGGCGCCAGCACCATCTGGAGCTGTTGCCTCTGGACGAGTGATAGCGTTTGACTTTGCATGAAAGTTATTCCAAATCTATCAGGAATCAGTTTAATGATTGCGTGGGCTTTCACAAGAAAATTGTCAGGGTTTAAGGCGGAGTTTTGTCCCGAAAATGAGTTTAAAGGTATGTGTCCTGGTAAGCGGGAGTTCCGGCAACTGCATCTCTGTTGCATCGTCCCGCACGGCCATTCTCGTTGATGCCGGCCTGAGCTGCCGGGAAACGCTGAAACGCCTCGAGTCTGCGGGCGTGGTTCCTGAAAGCGTGAAGGCGATCTGCGTTACCCACGAGCATGCCGACCACGTTTCCTCGCTTGGCCCCCTACAGCGCAAACTCGGCGCCGATCTCTACGCGAATTCCGGCACAATCGAAGGAGTCAGCAGGGACGAGAAGGCCAGGGATCTGCCGTGGAAGGTTTTCATGACGGGATCGGCGTTCACGGTCGGCGACCTGGAAATCCAGCCGTTCAGCGTTCCGCATGATGCGTATGATCCGGTTGGATTCGTGATCTCGGAGGGTAAATCGAGGGTGGGGATCGTAACTGACATGGGCATGGTGACTGAACTTATCCGGCAGAAACTGAAGGGGTGCCAGGTCGTGGTCGTGGAATCCAACCATGACGAATCACTGCTTAAGGACTCATCCCGCCCATGGGTATTGAAGCAGAGGATTGCCGGTTCGCAGGGGCACTTGTCAAATGAACAGGCATGCCAGCTCCTGGCAGATATCGCTTCGCCGGAACTGAAGACGGTTTTCCTGGCCCATTTGAGCGGTGAATGCAACAAGCAGGCGCTTGCTGTTAAGTGCGCGCGGGGTGTCCTTGACAAGAAGGGGTTTCCCGGCATTGCAGTGAAACTGACGTATGCCGACAGGGCAAGCGAAGTGGCGGAATGTTGAAAAGATAAGGCACAAAGGCACATCCGCCTTCGCTAAAGCTATGGCGGACAAGAAGGCACAGAGGGAGAAACAGAATGAAAAGAATGAAGTTTGCTTGGCGAATTGTTCTGGCAGGGTTGTTTGCGGTGGCAGTTAATGCCGGTGCCGAAGAACAGAAGACGGCTGAAGTTCCGATCCAGACAGGGAAAGGGCATCCTTTTGTCTGCGGAGATTACACGCAGGGGAAGATTTTTATAGTGTCCGCTGAGGGAAAGGTGGAATGGGAATACCAGGCCCCGAACTGCAATGACCTGTGGGTTCTCCCGAACGGTAACCTGCTGTTTGTCACAGGACACGGAGTGAAAGAGGTTACCCGGGATAAGAAGGAGGTCTTCAAGTACGAATCCAAAAGCGAAATTTATGCCTGCCAGCGGCTGGCCAACGGAAACACTTTTATCGCCGAGTGCAATGCAGGACGCCTGCTGGATGTGGATCCCGCTGGAAAGATTGTCAAAGAAATAAAACTCCTGCCGGAAGGCAAGGATGGCGGACATCTTTACATCCGCAATGCCCGCCGGCTTGAAAACGGGAACTACCTTGTCGGACACTATGGTGCTCACGTCGTAAAGGAATATGATCCGGACGGCAAGGTTTTGAGGGAAATACCTGCGCCCGGCGGCCCGCACAGCGCAATCAGGCTGAAGAACGGCAATACCCTGATAGCCTGCGGTGACCATAATGGCAAGGCGCAGGTTATCGAGGTAGACAAGGAAAACAAGATCGTCTGGCAGGTTTTGAACGATGATCTGCCAGGGATAAGCCTGAAGTTTATGACCGGGCTTCAGCGCCTGCCGAACGGCAATACCGTGATGTCGAACTGGCTGGGCCACGGGCAGTTTGGCAAGGCTCCGCACATCATCGAGGTCACGCCCGACAAGAAAGTCATCTGGACATTCGCCGATCACAAAACGATGAGGACTGTTTCAAGTATCCAGCTTCTCGATGTGCAGGGTGACGTGACAAAGGGAGAGATTGAGCACTGAGTAATCAGGGAGAGAAGTCAGGAGCCAGAATACAGAAGTCAGAATGAAATGAAAGAGACTACAGACCACAGACCACGGACCAAAGTCAGAAGGAGAGATGACTAGCGAAACCGATCATGAAATTCCGAGAATCAGGTTTGCCTTTATTCTGAATCCTGACTACTGGATTCTGACTTCTTTTTTCTTTTCCCACAACGCGAGGCCAGTCCGGGAGTCAGGCTGACGGCGCAGGAGTGGTCCGCTGAATTCCTCGATGACAAATTCGCAGGCGAACACTATTGTTCCCTGCGTGAGATGACCTCCGAACGCCCTGCCGGTTTTGTCGGCCAGCGTTACATGCGCGTGAACGAAAGGCTTGCCATCCTTGAGCGAGACATTACCGATTAGGTTTAAAATCTCCAGCGGGCGACTGATGGTGTGGAAATGATAGGTCTTCTTTGCCTGGTCGTAGAACCCCATTCGTGCTTTCTTTACTGCGCCCAGTGCTTCAACCCTGCCAAGTCGAATGTCGTTCCTGATGCAGAACTTTGTAAGTTCATCGAGCAGGTCACACCCGAAAGGCATCCGCCCCATATATTTTCTTTCTGATTTCACTGATCTGGTTTGTTTCATGAATTGTCTTTCGTTGTTAATTGTTTCTTGATTTGTTGGAATAAGTTCTTTTTACCTTCCCCGGCGGACCACCTCTCAACTTCCCTGATATCAATCTTGTTTTCCCGGGCAACAAGGACTGCCTGTTCAAGGCATTGACGGTCATTGTCATGGTAAAACCATGTCAATCTGTCCTTGACGCAGTCGGTAGGGGATATGATCTTGAGAATGCCTGTAACTTCTTTCCGCTCATGAATCTCTTTGACGGGTTCTTCGCCGACGGCTGGTGGTCCTTTGGGAAATTCGATAATGAGTTCGGTGTCAGGGTGCTTGAAGTAACGGCCCTTTTCGGAGAAACCGAGCCTTTTCATTGTTTCGCTAATCAGGTTGCGCTTTGGTGCCATGAGTGAGATGTGGACCATGTCCAGGTCCATGGAAACATATTTCTCCCGGCTGTATATTGAAACGCATGCGCCGCCGCAAAGAACGACATCGATGCCCCTGCTGCGCAGGTGTTCTTGAGTGAATGCCGCAAGCTCGGCCTTGCTCATTCTGGCGACAGGTTTCATAACGGTTTGCCCCGGCGTCGCGGCCTGCGCCTGTTCATCAGGAGCCGTTCTTTGAGATCATCAGGGCAGAAGGTCATTACTTTTGAGAGGATTGCCTTGAGTTCGTTCAGGAAAGGACAGCGCTGGTTGAATGAGTACAGCCGCGTCTTCCCTGCCAACCGGCTCCTGAGAATGCTTCCAGCCTCAAGTTTATCCAGCTGGTTGCGGATTGGTCTGTAGTCGACGCCGAAAAAACGGGCAATCTCCCTGGGATATCCTTCCTCGCGCGCCAGGATAAAGAGTAAAACCTGCTCGCAGCTTGCAGATCCAAGTAATGTTTCCAGCATATTGCCATTCTTCTTGTTTTGTGTGATGCAAACATTGCATCACCTGATGTAATATGTGCATCAATATCCATTGTTGTTGCTGAAAGTGCAAGGAAAATATTCGGAGAGAAACTCTGTCAGGAAATCATGGATTCAATTGTTTTTAAGAGCCGCTCGGGTGAGGGCAGCCAGGCGCTTTCCTCGGAAGTTGAACATGGAATGGCGGTGTCCTGACCTGTGACGCGCAGGACCGGGCCCTTGAGCGAGCTCCAGCATTCCTGCTGGATAAGCGTGCACAGCTCGGATGAAATGCTGGCGAACGGATATTCCTCGGTCAGGACGACAGCGCGGCCGGTCTTTCCGCACGATTCCGCAACAGTCTTCATGTCCAGTGGCCTGATCGTGCGCAGGTCAACCACCTCTACGCTGGTTCCTTTCTTCTCAAGATCTGCGGCGACGGCAAGCGCCGTCTGGACACCCTGTGAGAATGTGACGATCGAGACATCGCTCCCGTTCCTGGCCACACGCGCCTGGCCAAGAGTGGCCTTGCCGGTCGGTTTCGAACCGTCGGACAGGTTGTAAAGCAGTTTGTGTTCAAGGAAGAGAACCGGGTTGGGGTCATTGATTGAAGCGCGCAGGAGATCGTAGGCGTCGGCCACGGTTGCCGGCGCGACCACCTTGATGCCGGGTACGTGCGCGAACCAGGCCGCGAGGCTCTGGGAGTGGCTTGGACCGTAGCCGCGTCCGGCGCCCATAGGGGCGCGGATAACCATTGGCACCGAGTATTGGCCGTTGAACATATAATGGATCTTTGCGGCGTGATTGCACATGGCATCAACGGCCAGCGATATGAAGTCCATGAACATCACTTCCATCACGGGTTTCAGGCCAAGCATTGCCGCGCCGGTTGACAGGCCCGCCATCGCGGCCTCGGAAATGGGGAAGTCCCTGACCCGTTCGGCGCCGAACTCCTCAAAAAGACCGCGTGTAACCCCGAAAGCTCCGCCGTAAATCCCGATGTCTTCTCCGAGCAGGACGACGTTCGGGTCATCCTTCATGGCGTCGCGCAGTGCGGCACGGATGGCGTCCATGTATGTCTGTTTTGTATCACTTTGCATAAACGTGCTCGTAAAGTTTACCGGGATCTGCCGACGGTGAGGCCAGGGTTTCTGTTGCTATTCGTTCAATTTCATCGCGGACAGACTTTTCCGTTTCCGTCAATCTTTCGGCGGGTAATCCCAGCTCAAGGAGTTTGCCGTGCAGTTTCCTGATAGGGCAACGTTCGCGCCACGAGGCTTCCTCTTCCCGCGTCCGGTAGGCGAGCGGATCGCTTTTTGAGTGGCCCATCCACCGGTAAGTCATGCATTCGATGAAGACCGGGCGCTGTTCATTGCGGACCTTGCGGATTGAATCTGTAAAAACAGCCAGCAGGTTCTCAATGTCGTTTCCGTCGGTTCTGATTGCTTCCATGTTGTAGGCGGCGGCCCTTTTCCAGAGCAGTGGTTCAGAAGAGGATTTCTCGATGTGGTTGGACATTCCATAAAGGTTGTTTTCGCAAACCAGGAGAAGTGGAAGTTTCCATAAGGATGCGATGTTCATGGTTTCGTGGAAGACGCCTTCGTTGGTGGCTCCGTCACCGAGGGTGACGGCAACAATGTTTTTGCTTTTCCTGTATTTGCATGCAAAAGCCGCGCCGGCCGCCAGGGGAAGACCGCCGGCCGTTATGCCGTTGGTTCCCAGGAAATTTACGGCCCTGCAGGCACCATGCTGGGAACCGCCGCGCCCACCGCATATTCCGCCGCTGCGTCCCATGATCTCTTCCATCAGCCTTGCGGGTTCAACGCCCTTTGCCAGCGCCAGTCCGTGGCCGCGGTGCGTACCGACGGCGTAATCGCCCGGCTGAAGTGACTTGCAGAGCGCTACGGGAATGGCTTCCTGGCCTATGCAGAGGTGGCAGGTGCCCAGGACAGCGCCGCGCTTGAAAAGGAAATCCAGCTTCTTCTCGAATGTGCGGATCAACAACATCCGGCGATAAAGATCAAGCATCTGCTGATTTTCCATGGCTGGCTCTTTGGGTCAATAATCGGTTTCGATATATCCGATGACTGCATTTTCTTTAAAGGTGCCTGTCTGGTGCAGAATTTCAACGAGGGTTCCACTGTATTCCGCCTCAACTTCAAAAACAGCCTTTGAGGTCTCGATTTCAAAAAGCGGTTCGAGATCCTGCACTTTTTCACCCTGTTTCTTGAACCACTTCAGCAGTTTGGCCTCGGTGATGTTCGCGCCCATTTTCGGGATTATGACTTCTCTCTTCATGATTTCTCGCCTGGCATCGGGGTGCCGTCCTGTTTCAGGCGCCGGATGATTTTTGCCGGGTTTCCGCTGACCACGCAGTAATCCGGAACTGACCTGTAAACAACAGAGCCGCTCACAACTACGGCACAGCGCCCGATGGTGACGCCCGGCAGGATGATGGAGCGGAGCCCGACAAAAGCCGAGTCGCGGATTTCAACTCCTGCAACGACGTTCGGAAGGTAATTCTCCCTGAGCTGTTTCCCGGCCTTGCTGTGGCAGTAGACAATACTGCCGGGGGCGAGACGGACGTCGTCGCCGATCTTGATGAGCTCAGGGTAGATGCCGTCGAGTATGGCACTTCGGTCAATGAATACGTCTTTGCCGATGTTAACGCCGCGCAGGCGATGGAAAAAAGGCGTGCAGTTAGCCGGGAAATGTTCGGCGCAGATGATCCAGAACCAGGCCTTGAAAAGGTAAAGGTACAGGATGGCGCACCAGCCGCCAAAGCCGGACCAGCCCCTTTCCTTCATCGCGTCTTTAAGTGTTTCTATGACCATCAGCGGACTCCGAATTGTAACAATTCAGGTATTCTGATTTCTGACTACCTGAGTAGTTGCTCCGAATTCAGGATACCTTTTGCCAATTGGCCCATCTTGTCAATTCTGAACTCCGAGAGGATTTTACGCACTGTTGGTTCGAGGTTGCGGGTTAATGGCCAGTATGTCGGGTTCCTGAGCAGGTAGCCTTTAGGGGGGAACGATGCGTTGTGCGGCGGAAATATCTGCCAGTTGTGGAGGAAAACCACGGCCGGGCTGCTGGCCCGGTTCACCCGCCTCATCAGTGCTGCGGTGTTTGTCGCAAAAAGGCCGGTGAAATAACTTGAGCCGAATGGCAGTTCCAGTTCGCTGAGCATGATGGAAAATGCCAGGTGGCGCGGAAGCGCCATGACGGCTGGTGAACTTTTGAAGCGCAGGGAAGAAATGGGCACCTCGGCAACACCGCTGTATTTACCGGCCAGCGAGTAGGGTCCGTAGACGGAAGAGTCGAATGTGAAACCGAATTCCCTCAAAATCTCGAAGCCGCCTTCAGGCAGGTAGATGAGCGGCGCACGATATCCGTGAATGCCGTATTTCTGGATAAACGGCGCGGCCTTTTCGAGGTCACGACGCAGGTCTTCGGCTGTGCGGATGGGGTAGTGGACATAGGAATGGAGCCCCAGCTCGTGTCCTGCAGAAAGGATCATATCCGGAAGTTCGGGATACCATTCGATCTGCTGGCCGACGATGAACATTGTGATATGCGCATCGTATTCTTTCAGCAGGGCGAGCACCTGTTTCATAGACTCGAGGACATAGCCGTTGTCCAGCGCCTTGCGTTCGGCGCTGGTGAGGTTGCGCATTTCCGGCGTATCGCCGTAGGCCCAGGTTTCGATGTCAACCGACAGACAGTTGTTTACCGGCGTGGTCATGACTTGAAATCTCTAAGGTGGCCTGCCAGGGACATGAACCCGCGCCAGTAGAATTTTGCGTCGTCGACGGGATGCCGGGTATTCTGTATTCGGTTCCAGATGGCGCGCGGGTGGAGGAACGCGCGGTAAACGTCACGAATTGCCTTCTTAACTTCCTCCTCGCCCATCTTGCCGCGCATTACGTTCATGCGCATGTCGAAGTCATCCCAGTTATGCGTGGTGAGGATGCCTTTCTCATCGCATTCCTTGAAGAGAGGGGTGCCGGGATAGGGGATAACCAGTGTAACCTGCAGGGTATAGGCAAAGCCGTTGATCAGGAGACTGCGGGCGAGCTGGACGGTGCGTTCCGTTTCTTCCGGTCCTTCCCAGGGATAGCCGAACATGACGGTGACATGGACATCCAGGCCTGCGCTTGAGGCAACGCGCGCACCTTCGGCTATGTCCTCGGCCTTTATTCCTTTCACCAGCCGGTCTAGTGTTGACTGGTTGGCCGACTCCAGTCCAAACAGGATGAACCGGAAACCGGCCTGCTTCATGAGCTTGTAGTCTTCCAGTTTCAGCCGGCCGAAGCGCATATTGCAGTCGATATTAACCTTCCTGTTGTAGCCGCGTTCGATCATGGCATTGCAGAAAGTCTTGAGCCACTCGCCGACCGGGAAGGTGCCGGTGTCGTCCATGATTTCCCTGACGCCGTATTTTTCGATGAGAGTGCCGATTTCGCTGACAACGTCCAGGGGATCGCGGGTGCGGTAGTTCGGGTAGATAGTTGTCCAGGAGCAGAAGGTACACTTCCCGTGCCAGCAGTCGCGGCCTGACATTATATAGGTGCCCGGTGTGCGGCGGTAGTTGCCGTTCTTTTCGTTGTAGAGCTGCCATTTGGTGAGGTCCCTGTCGATCCACGGCATTGATTTGAGGTCGTGCCCGCAGACAAACGTTCCGGTGTTTTTGACATCGTTGCCTTCGCGGTACCAGATGCCCGGTTCCAGCGGTTTCTTTTCCGCGAGGTGTGAAAGCAGGTTCAGAAGGAGGAAGTCGTAATCGCCGCCCGTGAGAACGAAATCGACTTTGCATTTCCGGAAGCTTTCGGCGGGCAGGGCGGTAACGTGGTCGCCGACGAGTACGAGTTTTGTTGCGGGGAATTTTTCCTTAAGGCGGTTGATCCAGCGCCAGGCCTCGGTGATCACGGGGGTTTTGGCCTCGATCATCATAATATCCGGGTGGCCGGTTTGGACCTGTTCGATGAACTGGTCAGCGGTCCATTGTTCCGCGATGCTGTCCAGCCAGAGCACGTCGTGGCCGGCTTTATTTGCCATTGTGGCGGCGCAAGCCGGGACCACGGGGTAGATGAAGGTGGGGCTGTGGAACCACTGGAACTGGCGGTTCTGGGAGAGCAGGGGCACGCCCTTGTCCGAGATTATTGGCGGATATGCAATTGCCACGCGCATTTGTTTCACCCTGTATTGTTGATTCCGGGATCAGGGTGCCAGAACCGGCAGGATAAATCAATCCACTTTCCTTTGTCAGTTGGCTTTGGAGTTTGACGTAATTGCGTGGGTCAGTTCTTGAATACAAGTGTTGTGCATTTCGGAGGAAATCTTTCACGTGATATTGCCTCCCTGTCGGCGTTGTAGCGATCGTCGGATACCATGAGTATCCCTCCGACCGCTCCGCCTTGACAGCCGGAATCCGCGTGAGACGGCTTCCTTGAGGCAATCTGACGTGAAATATTTCCTCAAAGAAGCGAAATGCACAACAAGTCTACACCTGGCCAAGGGCCAGGATTCCGGCTGGCAGGTGATTCCAGTGATCTTTTGTGATTATTCCGGCATTGATAAAGAATCTGGAAAGTAGTACCTGTTGTTACGACATTAATTGGCGGTATGCATTTGTTCGCCAGCCAGATTGAGGATAGTAATGTGAGCGTTTTCAAGTTCAAGTGTCCGTACTGTCAGCAACGATTGGATTTTACCATTGTCAGAGGCAACGGCAGTGTGTTACTTTCTCGCATGGGTTGATCTCCTTGAATTGTGTATAACATATTCTGGTTGAATATGTTAAAGGAGTCAACCCATCTCTT
>Ga0172371_10008633_pt1 | contig 14215 bp, 1 predicted proteins | sample Lak12m_FD_114543 | JGI IMG/M metagenome (GOLD analysis project Ga0172371, IMG submission 114543) | Freshwater microbial communities from Kabuno Bay, South-Kivu, Congo - kab_022012_12m | ecosystem: Environmental > Aquatic > Freshwater > Lake | place: Democratic Republic of the Congo: South-Kivu... | reverse complement strand
TCTCGCCCGCACGCGGGCGGGTGGCAGCCGCGACCTACGGGGGGCCTGATCACAAGGCTGGCCACGGTTTCGCGGAACAGCCCCGCCACCGATCCGCGGGATTCCTTGATTCGGCTGCCGGAGACGGCACATTGGGCGCATCGTTCGCGGTATCCTGGGAGGTCCGACGATGTTGTGCATGGCGCTTGCGGTGCTCCTGTTCGCCGGCCTCGGGGCTCTGACCGCTGCCGACCCGGCCGAGGATCCCGTCGCCAGTGTCTGCGCGGCCTTCGCGGGGTTCGATGGCAATGGGGATGGTGTCGTGGAGGTCACGGCCCTGGAGCCCCTGGGCCCGCCACCCTCACCCAGCAGCACGCCGGCGCGGCTGCTGGTCGTCCTGGTCGAAGCCCGCCTGCTCGAGGCGCTGCCGGGGGCCCCGGAGGCGCCCCCCTTGCGGCCGCTGCTGGAGCGCTATGCGGAAGACCTGGCCCGGGAAGGCTGGCAGCCCCGTCTGGTCAAGGCTGCGGTCTATGCCGGCGAGCGCCACCAGGACGGCCGCACGGTCTTGGCCCTGCGCCATTTCTTCCAGCGCCTCCGCGACGCCCGACCGGACTTTGCGGGGGCCGTTCTGGTGGGCTCGTTTCCCGAGGCCTACCTGGTGCGCAACTACAACTGGCGCGACGACCGTCAGCCCGTCCTCAACCAAGGCAAGCCCAACGAGAAGCGGTTCGACAGACCGGTGCCCTGCCTGCGCACGGTGCCGGAGCCCGTAGCCTGGCGCTGCGAACTGGTGCTGGCCGACCTCGATGGCCGCTGGGAGGACCTCTACATCGAACCGCGCGAACACCTGCCGGCGGTGCTGGGCGTCTACCCCGGCGGCGTCCCACCCCGGGGCGGTCGCTGCACGGACTTCGAGCGCAGCACCGTCACCTGCGAGGACTTTTTCTATGTCAACGACGGCCGCTGCGACGTGCGCGAGGTCCTGGGCCAGGACGCCGACGGCAAGCCCACCGACGAGGTGGTGGCCCTCGATATCGAGCCCCTCGACGCCTACGAGAACGCCGAGTGCTCCCCGGCGGACGCCGCCCGGCCCAACCCCATGGCAGTGCCCGATATCCTGGTGTCCCGGCTGAACCCGCGAGGGGTCGCCCTGCGACCGCGGCCGGCCGTCCGGGGAGTGAACCAAGAGGGCCTCCTCGACGCCGCCGGGAAGCCCCAGGCCGTGACCTTCCCGGACGAGGCGAGCGTGCCGCACTGGCTAGGAGGCGTCTGGGAGCTGGATCCCGGCCTCGAACGCCGGCTTCTAGCCGAGTACTTCGACCGCAATCACCGGTTCCGGACGCAGCCCCCGGCAGGGCCCCTGGCCGCCGCCACCATCGGCTTCGAACTGGGGGATGGTGCCGACCTGATCCGCCGCTGCTTTGCCGGATTGGCGCTGAGCCCCGAGGGGCTGGGTGGCAGCCAGGCCTCGCTGGTCGACCTGGTCCGCTGGCTCCGCCAGCCCGCGACCCTCCGCGACCTGCGGGCTCACAGTGACCCCTGGGGCTCCACCTTCGGTAAGCCCGACCTGGCGGCCCTGACCGACGCCGCCGGCGGACAGCCCTGGAGCTGGACCCGCGAGGGGAACGCCCTTGTCCCATCGCTCAAGACCGCGTGCGCCAACGGCAAAGCGGACTTCGCCCTATACCGTACGCTCTGGGCCAACGGGGTCCTCCCCGAATCGCCCTGCGTCTACTACCACACGGGCTGCGAGGCCATCGCCCCGGCCCGGGCCGCGGACCGTCCCTACAACCACCCCGAGTACGGCTTCTGGCAAGGGGCCGAAGCGCTGCTGTTCTACGCCCAGGGCCTGGCCCTGGTCGGTCGCGCCAAGGTCTTCTACGACGAGCCGCGCGGTTTCTACGAAGCGGTGGCCGAAGGGCGCTCCTTCGGCGAGGGGTGGCGGCGTTACTTCGAGACCGAGGCCGGCGCCCGCGACGTGAACGAGGTGGGCGGCGGCATTGGCCGCAAGCGGGCCTACTTCTGGAGTGTCCTGGGGGACTGGAGCCTGCGGCTGGTGCGCACGCCGTAAGGGGCCGTCCCGTCCGTCGCGGCCCGGGCAACAGAAGGCTGCGGCCAGGGCGGTTCCAAGATCACGGCCTGCGGGGCGGCGGGTCCGCGCTTGCATCTGTAGGTCCCAGCTCCGGTTGGGGCCCTGGGCCGAACGGATTTCGGCCCCACAGGCGCAGGGTCGGCAACGGTTTCGCGAAACTGCCCTGGGCTGCGGCGGAAGCGCGTTGCTTTCGCGTGTGCGTATGTTTACTGTTAAGCAAGTGTTTCTACCGTGAAGGCCCGAGGTTACCAGCCCCCCGGTTGCGGGAAGAGTTGGTAGGGGGGGCGTGTGTTGGCTTGCAGCCTGCGAGGAGCGGGATATGGACCGCCACAATCTCCGTGCAGGGCGTTCGCCGCGAGTGTCGTGGGCGCTCGCGTTGGTTGTGCTCCTGGCCGGGGGGCTCGCCCTCGGGGTGCCCGGCGACGTGGACGAGTCAGGGCGCACGGACGGCTATGACCTCATCCTCTTCTCCCGGGCGTTCGGGAGCCACCCCGGCGAGGCCAACTGGCAGGCCGCCGGGGACCTTGACCACGATGGCTCCGTGGGGGCCGCCGACCTGGCCATCCTGCGGAAGTACTTCGGCTGGGTGGGGCGCCCGCACGTCCTGTGGGTCGGCGACGCGGCGACCCAGTCCGTCTCGAAAGTGAGCGTCGCGTCGCTGGCGGTGCTCTCGGCGACGGACGGCTTCACCGACCTGGTTGCGCTGTCGGTCGACCTGCACACCGGGGACTGCTGGGCGGCCGATCGCCAGCGCCGGGAGGTATGGCGGATGTCGGGGGCCTCGGGGGAGGTCCTGGTCCGCGTGGGCGGCTTCAGTGAGCCGGTCGATGTCTCGGCCGACTCGGCGAGTGGTGGCTGCTGGGTCGTCGATGCGGGCGCCGGCCGCGTGGTGCGCCTGGAGGCCGGCGTGCCGGCCGGGTACCGGGTGGATACGGGGACCGGCCACCACGTCACGGTCAGGGGGTTCACCGAGCCGGTGGCGGCATCGGCGAACCCGGCCAACGGGACCTGCTGGGTGGCGGACGCCAGTGCGGCGCGGGTGGTCAGGATCGAGGCGGGCATTCCGGACGGGTACGACGTGGGGGTCGACACGGGCCAGCACACGGCCGTTCCGGGGTTCGGCTACCCGGTGGACGTGGCGGTGAACCCGGTCGATGGGATGTGCTGGGTGGCGGACCGGAACGCGGCCAGCGTCGTGAAGCTCTCGGCAGGTGGGGCCCGGATCGCGACGCTGGCCGGACAGGGGGCGCCGAGCGCTGTCGGCGTGACGCCTCTGGACGGCGCCTGCTGGGTGCTGGACCAGACCAGTGACACGGCGAACCGGATCTCTGCGGACGGGTCGACGGTGCTGGTGCGTCACGGGGGCCTTGGCGACTCCGTGGCCCTGGCGACCGATGCCGCGGACGGGCGCTGCTGGGTCGCCAGCCTGGCCCCCGCCCAGGTGACAGCCCTGGCCGCCGGAGGGGGCGAGTTGGCATCCCTGACGCGCTTCGCGGGGCCGGTCTGCCTGGCGGTGGGCACGTCGGAGGACGTGGGGGTCCCGCCCACGGCCCGACTCGCTGTGACCCCTCCATCCCCCGAGACCGGAGCCACCGTCACGCTGGATGCGAGCGGCAGTTCGGACCCGGACGGCACGGTCCGGCGCTATGAGTGGGACGTCGAGGGCGACGGGGTCTTCGACGTGGCGTCTGCCGGCAGCGCGTCGATGACGCACCACTACGACCTCCCGGGCAGGTACTACCCGGTGCTGCGGGTCATGGATAACGATGGGCTCTTCGGCGTCGACTACTCCCAGGTGGTCCGTGTCGGCCATCTCACCGCGACGGCGGCAGCCACCCCGACCGCAGGCACGGCTCCCCTGACGGTCCAGTTCAGCGGCAGCTTCATCGACCCGGTGGACGGACGGGTCTCGAACTACCAGTGGGATTTCGATGGCGATGGCGGGTTCGACTACTTCAGCGAGACCACGGCCTCTACCTCCCATGTCTACGAGTCGGCCGGCACCTATGAGGCCGCCTTCAAGGTGACGGACACGGGCGGCATCACCGCGGTGGACACGGTGACGATCACCGTCGCGCCATCGCCGCCCAGAGTCCTCGCCGTGACGGCCAGCCCGACCACCGGCGTGCGGCCTCTGGCGGTCAAGCTGGAGGGCTCCGCAAGCGACACCGACGGCCGGGTGGTGCTGTACGAGTGGGACTTCGAGGGGGACGGCGTCTACGACGCCTTCTCCACGGCCTCGGCAACCGTCTGGCATACGTATGCCTCGGGGAGCGAGTGGCGTCCCGTACTGACGGTGGTCGACAATGACGGCCTGGAGGCCAGCGCCACGGCCTCGGTCGTGCTGCGCAGCACGGGGGCTGCACCGGTCGTCACGGCGCGCGCGACCCCGTCGCAGGGAGTGGCGCCGTTGACCGTGCGCCTCGACGCGACGGCGACCGACGCCGATGGCACCATCGCTCTGTACGAGTGGGACTTCGAGGGGGACGGGGTCTTCGACTGGCAGTCAGCCGCCTCCGGGGAGGTCTCGCACACGTATCCTGCTGCCGGCAGCCTCAGGGCCACGGTCCGGGTCACCGACAACCAGGGCGACCAGACGCGTTCGAGCGTCTCCGTCTCGGTGAGGCCGGTAGGGAGCCCTGCGGTGGAACTGACGGCCACCCCGGCCAGCGGGGCCGCGCCGCTGCAGGTCACGCTGGCAGCCACGGCGTCGGACCCGGGCGGCGCGATCGTCTCGTATGAGTGGTGGTTCTCCGAGGGTTGGTGTTACTGGGTGATGGACCGCGCGTCCGGGGAGGTGCTCAGGCTGGCGAGCGATGGCACGCTCCTGGCTCGCGTCACCGGCTTCGGGATGTGGATGCTGGACGCCATCTCGGCCAGTGGCCCCGAAGGCGACTGCTGGGTCCTGTGGGAGGATGGCTGGTCAGGGGACCCGCGGATCACGCGCCTTCCGGCCGCAGTGACGGGTGATCTCGATGTATCGGCCCGGGCGGGTGGCCAGGCCGCCCATAGCACGCTGATGCTGCCCGCGTACGCCGACTGCAGCGCGGTCTCGGTGAGTCCGGTGGACGGACGCTGCTGGGCCGCGGTGCTGTTCTGGTCCGCTGACGCAGGCTACCAGGACGCGCTGGTCCTGGTCGAGCCCGGCTTCCCCGACGGCTATGCGGTCACCGCCGCGGGCGGTGACTTCCATGGGGTGGTCTCGTTGCCCAGCGTTAGCTACGGCCCTGTTCTCGGGTGCGACGCGCTGGCGGGGGGTTGCTGGGTCAGCTTCAGTGCCCCGGGTGACGGCAACCTGCTCGTCCACGTGGCGGGGGACGTGCCTTCCGGCTACGACCTGCAGACGGGGAGCGGCCACCACCGGCGCGCGCGTCAGTCCCTGGCTCCGACTGCCTTGGCGGTCTCGGAGTACGATGGTTCGGCCATCTGCCTGCGAGTCGCGGGCGGTGCCAGCGAGTGCCAGGCCCTGTCGCCGGACTTCCCGGACGGCTATGACCTGACGGCAGCCAGCGTGTGGCATCGGACGATCACCATCCCGAAGGCCATCGCGGAGATCTCGGTGAGTCCGCTGGATGGACGCTGGTGGCTGCGCGAACAGAACGGCAATGGCCTCATCCGGATCGGTGCCGGGGTACCGGATGGCTATGACCTGAGCCGGGACCGGGGGTGGCACGAGACCCGTCCGGTAACGGACCTCGATGGCGAGGTCACGCAGATCAACGCCCGCGCCCCGTCGCTGGGCGTAGCCTTCGCGACGGCTGCATCCGTGGGCACGACCTACTTCGCGAGGTCTTCGACGCAGCACGCCGTCACGAGGGTGGACGCGTTCGATATCGCCCGCGGGCCGATGGTGCCGGGGGGAGCGACGGTCTCCCACACGTATCCGCAACCCGGGACGGAGTTGGCCATGGTCCGGGTGACCGACAACAGCGGCAACGCCTCCACCGCGACCGCCAGCGTGCGCGTGCTGAGCCCGCCCGCCGCCGAGGCCCTGGCAGACGGCGTTGGCCTCTGTGGTCTGGAGGTGCAGTTCTGCAGCCAGGCATGGGATGACGATGGCCGGGTCGTGGACTACGCCTGGGACTTCAATGGCGACGGGACCTATGACGCCAGCTCAGCCAGCGGAGGCTGTGCGCGGCACGCCTTCGGGTCACCGGGGACCTACACGGCCCGCTTGCGGGTGACGGATGACGACGGGCTGACGGCCACCACCAGCGTCACGGTCCGCGTGCTTCGGGCCTACCCTCGGGTCACGGTAACGGCAACGCCGGCAAGCGGGAATGCGCCTCTGGCAGTGCAGTTGGACGGCAGTGCCACGGACGAGGACGGCACGGTGGTGGAGTACGCCTGGGACTTCACTGGGGATGGCGTCTACGACTGGACCTCGCCGACGGCGGCGGCGGTGGCGCACACGTATGCCAGCGCGGGCGAGGTCACTGCGATCCTGCGGGCGAAGGACAACGACGGCCAGACGACGACGGCCGCCGTCCGCATCGCGGTAGCGGCGGCCGGTTGGCCGCTGATCGCGGCGGCGACGGCGACCCCGTCACAGGGCGTCGCGCCCTTGGCGGTGGCCTTTACGGCCAGCGCCACGGACGCGGCGCGGGGGATCACGCTCTACGAGTGGGACTTCGATGGGGATGGGACCTATGACGGGTCGTCGCCGACCAGCGGTTCGGCCTCTCACACCTACCTGTCTGCAGGGCATTTCCTACCCGTGGTCCGGGTGACCGATGGCGATGGCCACCAGGCGTCGCAGCAGCTCTCGGTCCGGGTCGCGGGCGGGCATCGCTGGCTGGGCTTCAGTATGGGTGACCATGTGGTCCGGGTGGATGCGGGGGGCGCTCCCGTGGCATCGGTTTCGGGCTTCAGCCAGCCTTCCCACGTGGCCCTTGACCCGCGGGACGGGAGCTGCTGGGTGGCGGACTATGGGAAGGACCGTGTCGTGAGGCTGCCGGCGGACGCTCCCGACGGGTCCGCGGCCAAGCCGCAGTTCCCCGACGACGGCCCGGACGGCGGCTTCTGGGCGACGCCGCTGGGCTCGACAGCGCTGCTGGCGGATGGTCAGTTGGGGGCGGCCGCTTCCGTGTACCACGCTGCCGACGGCCTCTCCCTGGCCGGCGTGGCGCTGGGCGCGGACTGGACGATCGAGGGGTGGTTCACGTACCCGCTGGTCACCTCGGGAAACGGGAACACCCTGTGCGCCGGCATCCGCGACAGCCATATCGCCGTGACGGCAGACGGGCTACTGGGGACGGACGACCAGACCGGCTGGACCGGTTTCCACGGTTCCGGCTATGACCTGGCGGCCCTGGCGGCGACCACGGTGTGTTTCTTTGCTGACGACATGGAGTCCGGTGTGGGCGGCTGGCAGGCCGGGGCCCCGTGGGGCCTGACGGAGACCGACGCGAACAGCCCCACAACCTCCTGGACCGACAGCCCGGCAGGGAACTACGGCAGCAACATCGATACCAGTCTGGTCTCGCCCCCGGTCGACCTGAGGGCGGCGAGCGCCCCGCTCTGGCTGGTCTTCTCTCACCGCTACGGCACGGAGAGCTGCTGCGACCCGGCGCGGGTGGAAGTGACCACGGACAACACCCACTGGGTGACCCTGGCGGAGTACCGGGGCTACTCCGGCTGGGCGACGACGATGCTTGACCTCTCGGCCTACGCCGGAGTGCCGGCGCTGCGCGTCCGCTTCCGCCTGACCACCGACTCCTCGGTCGTGGCCGATGGCTGGTACGTGGACGACGTGCGCATCTGCCAGCCTCAGTGGCACCACCTGGCGGCGGTCGGGTCGGGTGGCGAGACGGCTTTCTACGTCGATGGCGAGTACGTCGGCACGGCCGACAGCCAGTCCTCAGAGGCCGTGCGGGTCCTGGGCAACGGCCCAGACGGCAATGAGCCATTCGGCGCGCTGGACGACGTGCGGGTCTGGGGGGTGGCGCGGACCGAGGCGGAGATCCGGGCCGGGATGGATCACGAACTGACGGGCAGCGAGGCAGGACTGGTCGCCTACTGGCGGCTCGATGCGCTGGAGCAGAACTACACGGAGGTGAGCGGATTCGTCAGTCCCTGGGCCGTCGCGGTGGACCCGAACGACGGCAGTTGCTGGGTGGCGGAAGCCGGCCTGGACGGGGACCTGGTGAAGCTGGCCCCCGACGGGAGTGAGAGGGTACGGCTGGCCAACCGCAGTGCACCCCGGGCCGTCGCGGTCGACCCCCGGGATGGGACCTGCTGGCTGGCCGAGGCGGGCCAGGTCTCGCGGTTCACCGCGGCGGGAGCCGCCGCGGGCTCCTTCCCTGGGATCCTGTTCGCGGAGAGCCTGGCCGTGGACCCCAACGACGGCAGTTGCTGGGTCGCGGGCCCCAGCCGCGGCCGAGTGGTGAAGCTGAGTCGCGACGGGCAGGAGCTCTTTGCCGTCGGCGGGCTCGCCGACCCGGCGTGGGTCTCGGTGGAGGCCGAGAGCGGTTCGTGCTGGGTGGCCGGTCGGTGGGGCGCGCAGGTGGTAAAGCTGCTGGCCGACGGGAGCGTAGCCGCCTCCTCGGGTGGAGTCGGTGTTCCCACGGGTGTGAGCGCCGTCCCGGTGCACGGCGGGGCCTGGGTTGCCGACAACCAGAACGGCGCCCTGATACGCCTGGCGCCGAACGGCGGCGTCGAGGCCCGGCGCGCTGGGTTCGTGGGCCTCTACTCAGTCTCCGACGCCTATGGCCCGGGAGCGGCCTCTCTGCCTACGGCGGTGGGGTCGGTGGCGCCCACGCAGGGCGAGCCGCCGCTGAGCGTCGGCTTCAGCGGGACTGGATCCAGCCCCAACGGCCCGATCGCGCTCTACGAGTGGGACTTTGACGGGGATGGCATCTACGACTGGCAGTCCGCCGCGGGCGGGAACACGACGTATACGTACCGTGTGGCGGGGCGATATGCGCCCAGGCTCCGGGTCACGGACCGGCTGGGAGCGGTGGCCACGGCGGCGCGCATGATCGTGCACGTCGGAACGGACCAGGTGGTGGCAACGGCGGAACCGGCCTCAGGCACCGGCCCGCTGCTGCGCACGCAGTTGGGGTGCCTGGCGCTGGGGGTCTCGTCTCTGGTCACCGCGTATGCCTGGGACTTCGACAGTGACGGCGTGCTCGACTGGAGCTCGGCCGCCAGCGCGGCGGTCCAGCACGACTTCGGGCTCGGCACCCATTATCCCATGCTCCGGGTGACGACCGCGGACGGGGGGGTCCGTTCTGACCACGTGCAGATCACGGTGGTGCCTGCCCCGCCGGTCCCGCAGGGCTACGCGGCCCCGAGCGAGGGGACCGTTCCCCTGGAGGTATGGTTCTATGGGAGCGCCACGGATGCCGACGGGAGCGTCGTGCGGTACGAGTGGGACTTCAACGGCGATGGGACGTATGACTGGGAGTCCCGGACCTCGGCCGCGGCCCGGTACACCTACACCCAGGTCGGCACCTACGAGGCGGTCCTGCGGGCGACCGATGACGCGGGCGTGAGCGCAACGGTCACCGGCGTGGTCCGCGTGATGCGGCTGCGGCCCGAGGTGTCGGCGCTGGCCGTCGCCGGCGCAGGCGACCTGCCCCTCCGGGTGCTGTTCTCCGGCACCGCAACGGACGGGGACGGCCAGGTCACCAGCTACGCCTGGGACTTCCAGAACGACGGCACCTGGGACTGGACCTCCACGGCGTCCCCCGTCTGCTCGCACGACTATGGGCAGGCCGGGGAGTACACCGCCGTCCTGCGCGTCACCGACAACGATGGGCTGACGGCCACGGACAGCGTCCGCGTGGTGGTGACTGCCCCGGGGATGCCGCGACTGGTCGCCACAGCAGAGCCAGCCGCCGGGGGCGCGCCGTTGCCGGTGACCTTCCGCCTGACCGGGAGCGACCCGGGCGGGTCGATCGCGTCTTTCGCCGTGGACTTCCTCGGCGACGGGACCTATGACTGGCAGTCCACCGACCCGGCCCAGTGGACGGTGACCACCGATAGCATGGACGCGTGCACCGGGCGTTATCCGGCCGGGTTCACCGGCGACCCGGCCCTGGTCCCGGGAGGACACTTCGGCTCGTGCCTGGAGCTGGACGCCGACGGCGACGGCACCAGCGTGGAGGACCACCCCGAACTGCGGCTGCGGCCGCCCTTCACCATGGAATGCTGGGTGCTGGTGCAGCGCAGTCCGGGCGACTGGGTGCGCCTGGTCGGCAAGGGCAGCTACTGGTACCGCAACTACGGCCTCTGGCTGGCCACCAATGGCACGGTCCTGTTCCAGGTCGGCTCAGCCGCAGGCTTCGAGGGTACCCAGACGACGGTGACGGTGAACGATGGTGCCTGGCACCACCTCGCGGGGGTCTACGATGGGGCCACGATGCGGGTCTACGTCGACGGGGTCGAGGCCGGTTCGGCGGCTGTCGATGCCGTCCCGTACACCCCTGCCGAGCCGCTTACCATGGGCGGCGCCGGGTATGGCGGGTACCTGACGGGCCGGCTGGACGACGTGCAACTCTGGCGGACCGCCCGGACGGCGGCCCAGATCCAGGCCGACAGGGTCCAGGAACTGGCCGGAACGGAGGCCGGTCTGGTCGCCTACTGGCCGTTCAACAGCGCGGTCCGCCGGGTGACGGCACAGACCTCCTTCACCTTTGGTGCTGTCGGCCGCTTCTGGCCCGTCGCGCGGGTGGTTGACGACGCCGGCAACACGGCGACGCAGCCCCTCTCGGTGCAAGTTGGGGGCGGACACCGTTGGCTGGGCTTCTCAGGGGGTGACCACGTGGTCAGGGTCAACGCCGGGGGCGCGCCGGTGGCAACGGTGTATGGCTTCAGCACCCCGCACGACGTGGCCGTAGACCCCGGGGACGGCAGTTGCTGGGTGGCGGACTACGGCAACGGCCGCGTCGTTAGGCTCCCGGGCGACGCCGCGGACGGATCGTCTGCCCTGGCTCTGGTCCCTGACGGCAGCCAGTCCGGGACCCACCCAGGCAGCCTGGTCAGCGGCGCGGTTCTTGCCGAGGGGGGCAGGTTGGGGAGGGCTCTCCGGTTGCCGGCAAACGCGGCCTACATGGCGGTTCCGGACGTGGCTCTCCCCGAGTCCTGGACCATCGAGGGGTGGTTCCAGTACCCGCTTCCCGGCGGCTGGGATGCGTTGTGCGAGGGACAGGGCGACGTGCCCATCATGGTCCAGGGCGGCGCGGAGTTGGGGACCTACGACGGGGCCCAGGGATCCGGCTTCCGCGGATCGGGCTACGACGTCTCCGCGCTGGCCGGCAGTGTTCAGGAGGTGTTCACGGACGACATGGAGTCCGGCGGCGGCGGCTGGCAGGCGCAGAGCCCCTGGGCCCGGACCACTGCCAGTGCCCACTCCCCGACCACCAGTTGGACCGACAGCCCCGGGGGCAACTACGCGAACAGCGCCAACGCGGCCCTGGTCTCGCCGGGGGTCAACCTGGTGGGCCTGGGCGAGGGGGTGGCCCTGTCCTTCTGGCATCGGTACAACACCGAGAGCGGCTACGACCGCTGCCGAGTGGAGGCGTCGACCGACGGGGCGAACTGGACCGAGCTCCAGTCCTACACGGGTGCGTCAGCCTGGGCTAAGGCTGACCTTGACCTCTCTGGCTATGTCGGCGCCGCCTCGTTCCGCGTGCGCTTCCGCCTCACCAGCGACGGTTCCGTTACCGACGACGGCTGGTACGTGGACGATGTCCGCATCACGGCCCCCGCATGGCACCACGTGGCGGCCGTCGGGTCCGGGGGGAATACGGCCTTCTATGTGGACGGGGCCTACGTGGGAACGGCCAGCTACCAGTCGCGCAGCCCGGTGCGGTCCATCGGTAACCGCCCTGCCGGGGACCAGCGCTTCGGGGCGGTGGACGATGTGCGGGTCTGGAGTGTGGCCCGGACTCCGGCCCAGATTCTGGCGGCCATGTCCCAGGAGTTGGTTGGTACGGAACCGGGGCTGGCGGCCTACTGGACGTTCAACGAGATCGCGCAGGACTACCAGGAGGTCACGGGGCTGGGCACCCCGCACGCCCTGGCGGTGGACCCCAACGATGGCAGTTGCTGGGTGATGGACAACGAGTATATCGGCACGGTCGTGAGGTTCTCGCGGGATATGGACGAGATCGCGCGCATCCCGGACGGAGGGTACTACCCCCGGGCAGGTGCGGTCGATCCCCAGGACGGTTCGTGCTGGGTGGTATCGGCCTACGATGTGCGGAAGTACAGCGCCGAGGGGGCCTTGCTGGTCACCGTCGACGCCCCGGCGAGTCCGTGGGCTGTGGCCGTCGACCCGGCCGACGGAAGCTGCTGGGTAGCGGACCCGGGCTCCCACTCCGTCGCCAAGCTCGACCGGAATGGTACCCCCTTACTGAGCGTCGCGGGTCTTGGCGACCCCTCCAGCGTAGACGTCGATCCAGCGGACGGCGGGTGCTGGGTCTCGGACCGCACGACGGGGACCGTACTCAAGCTCTCCGCGGATGGGTCCCGACTCTCGGCGGCCGCCGGTTTCGGCAATGCGGCCGACGTGGCGACGGCCACCGAGGGGGGGGGTTGCTGGGTGGCCGACTCGGGTCAGAACCGCCTGGTGCGCTTGAGCGCCAACGGGACGGTTGTGGGGACCGTCAGTGGCTACGCCGGCATCGACGCCATCTCGGGCTGGTTCGCCGAGCCCGGCCTGGCCCTCCCCTCCGCCGCGGGCAGCGCCTCGCCCACGGTGGGAGAGCCCCCCCTGGACGTGGCCTTCAGCGGGACGGCGACGCTCGCCGGAGGCGCCATCAGCCTCTACGAATGGGACTTCGAGGGAGACGGGGAGTTCGACTGGTCTTCACCGACCAGCGCCAGCACGGTCCACACCTACGGGCGAGCCGGACGCTACGTGCCGGTACTCCGGGCCACCGGCAGCAATGGCCTTACCGCCACCGACCAGCACCTGAGCATCGGGGTAGGTCATCTGGTGGCGACGGCCGCGGCCGATCCCGGGTCGGGGGCGGCGCCCCTGGCGGTCCAACTCAGCGGCGGCGGTTTCGACCCCGGGTCGGGGATCGTGTTGTACGAGTGGGACTTCAACGGGGACGGGATCTTTGACTGGTCCTCCCCGAACGGTGGCAGCGTGAGCCACTCGTTCGGCGCCGGGACTCACCGGGCTGTGCTGAGGGTGTCCACCGCGGATGGCCGCACGGCGGCGGCGGTGGCCACCGTGACCGTGGCGCCCGTCCTTCCGGTGGCATCGGCCAACGCCCAACCCGGTGCCGGCGAGCGACCGCTCGCGGTGACGCTCGTGGGCTCCGGAAGCTATGTGAACGACGGCGCCATTCAGCGCTATGAGTGGGACTACGATGGGGACGGGGTGTTCGACTGGGCCTCGGCCACCACGGCCAACGCCTATCACACCTACCGGGACGTGGGCACGTTCAATCCGGTTCTGCGCGTGACCAGTAGCGAGGGCCTCACCGCCACGGCCCAGACCACGGTCACCGTCGCCAACGCGCCGCCCACGGTCACCGCGTCCGCCAGTCCTGAGGCGGGCTATGCGCCGCTCGCGGTGGCCTTCTCTGCGGCGGCGGCCGACCAGGATGGACAGATCGTGCTCTGCCAGTGGCGTTTCGACGTGTTCCGTTACCTCTTCTCAGATACCATGGAGAATGGCGTGGGAGACTGGCAGGCGGGTTCGCCTTGGGCAAGGACCGCCGCCGACAGCCATTCACCGGGCCAGTGCTGGACCGACAGCCCGGCCGGCAACTACGGCAGCTCCATCAGCGTGGCGCTGGTCTCGCCGGTCATCGACCTGACCGCTGCGGCGGCGCCTGTAACGCTGCGTTTCTGGCAGCGTTACGCGACCGAGAGCGGGTATGACTGGTGTCGCGTCGAGGCGTCTACCAACGGGTCGAGCTGGGACGGCCTGGCGCTGTGGTCCGGGACCTCCTCCTGGCGCCAGGATGAGGTGGACCTCTCCGCCTACGCGGGCGCCGCGGCTCTGCAGGTCCGTTTTCGCCTGACGTCGGATGGCAGCGTCACCGGCGACGGCTGGTACGTTGACGACGTGGCGGTCACCGCTACCTCTGCGACCGCAGACCTGGAGTCGGACCACCTGGTCGACGCGACCCACACCTACGCGACCGCCGGGGCCCACTCGGCGAGCCTGACGGTCACGGA
>Ga0172371_10008632_pt1 | contig 14215 bp, 13 predicted proteins | sample Lak12m_FD_114543 | JGI IMG/M metagenome (GOLD analysis project Ga0172371, IMG submission 114543) | Freshwater microbial communities from Kabuno Bay, South-Kivu, Congo - kab_022012_12m | ecosystem: Environmental > Aquatic > Freshwater > Lake | place: Democratic Republic of the Congo: South-Kivu... | reverse complement strand
GAGCCAGCCTCGATAAAGGCGCTAAATATCCACCTAAGGCTAAAACTATTAGACCAATGATCAGAAGAGCTAAAACAGTGGTCTGTAGTGAACGAGTAGATGGCGTTCTCATTAATTATGTCGTGTACTACCGCGTTCTAAACCTACCAATAATTTATGCAGAGCCTCGTATTGTTCTAATATCATGCCAGCGCCACGCGCTACACAACTCATGGGATCATCAGCAACCCATACACGAATATGCAATTCTTCTAACAAACGCTTATCTAAAGCTTGGAGAAGAGAACCTCCACCAGCAAGACAGATACCAGATTCCATTAAGTCTGAGATGATTTCTGGTGGCGCTTCATCTAAGGCGTCTTTGATGGTATCGATGATCGTTTGGACTGAATTTCCGATTGCCTCACGAATTTCAACCGATGATACTTCTATTGCTTCTGGCAACCCGGAGATCAGATTACGACCACGCAATAATATCGTCTTTTCTTCTTGAAGATGGTAAGCAGATCCTATACTAATCTTCGCCTGTTCAGCCATTCGCTCACCTATCAGGAGATTATATTTATTACGGATATATTGGACAATATCTTGGTCCATCTCATCTCCAGCGACTCTCAAAGAGCGGGAAATCACTATTCCTCCCATCGACATAATCGCTACTTCAGAAGTACCTCCGCCAATATCCACAATCATACTACCACGCACATCCGATACCGGTAAACCTGCTCCAAGCGCTGCAGCAACAGGTTCCTCAATTAAACCTACTTCTCGTGCGCCAGCAGACATAGCAGCATCATATACAGCTCGTTTTTCAACCTCTGTTACCCCTGAAGGTATACCAACTACTACACGTGGGCGGGGTACCGGTACAATACTCTGCTCATGAGCTTTACCAATAAAGTATTCCAACATCGCTTGCGTAATTTCGAACTCAGATATGACACCGTCTCGCAAAGGTCGAATCGCCACAACATTTGCAGGGGTTCTTCCCACCATTTCTTTAGCCTCTGCACCAATGGCAAGAGGTATCCGTGTGCGTTTATCTATTGCGACCCAAGATGGTTCACTTATGGTAATACCTTTTCCTCGAACATTGACCATCGTGTTGGCTGTACCAAGATCAATACCGATATCAAGTGAAAAGAAACCTAGTAACCAATTTAGTGGGTTATATGCCAATATGGGCTCCTTTGATATTTTTACGCCCTACGGCAGCGCAGAACGCACAATAATATCAGGAATTATTAAAATAATCAATTCCTGAATTATCGTCAGGATTATACCATTGAACCTGATAAGATTAAAAGTTAGAATTTGAAAAGATTAGACCACTCAAAACATAAGCTCATTGACTTTTTGAATGGATTCCCGAGTAGGACGTATACGTTCAGGAGGCAATCTATTCAATGGTGTCGCAGTGAGATTATAAATCTCCTCCAGTGAAGGTTGATCGGGATTGTAATAAATTAATCCAGTAAGAAGCCATTGTTTCGCATTCGCTTCTTCTAAAATTCTTAAAGCTTCTGCGCGGTTTCTTGGATCATAATCATATTCAAGCTTTTTGAGTATGATCTTTGAACCATCGTGCATAGTTACTTCTTTGGCATCTCCAGGTGCATATTCCACCAGAATTTCTTCAGCTGGTGGAACAAAAGATAATTCATGTAGAGCTACCTCATGTTCCTTACCCCAAGCATATGAATGCACGGTGTCATCTTTATTATTAAAAGTAACACAAGGACTAATAATATCCAATATTGCAATTCCATGATGACTCAAAGCTGCTTTGATCAATTCCTTCACCTGCTTTGGATCACCAGCAAACGAACGCGCTACAAATGTAGCATTACCAACCAAAGCCTCTAAAGCAATGTCAATTGGCATATAAGGATTCGTCCCTTGACCCTTTAATTCCAAACCTGTTTCAGCGGTTGCGGAGAACTGTCCTTTTGTCAGACCATAGACTCCATTATTCTCAATAATGTATATTAATCGCATATTTCTTCGCAAGACATGCTTGAACTGCCCCATACCGATACTCGCTGTATCACCATCACCACTTATACCAATTCCTTTTAGTGTGTGATCAGCGAGCATTGCACCAGTCGCTAAAGACGGCATTCGCCCGTGTAACCCATTGAAACCGAAAGATCTACTCAGAAAATATGTAGGACTCTTGCTAGAGCAACCAATTCCACTAAATTTTACCAATTCTTCGGGGTGAATATCTAATTCATAACAAGCTGCAATGATCTGGTTAGCAATAGAGTTATGCCCACATCCTTTGCAAAGTGTACTTTCAGCGCCACGATAATCCGATTTTGAAAGACCTATCAGATTCAATTTTGACTGATGAGAACTAATATATCCAGACATGAGTTAACCTTCCTCCTTATCCATAATTGCATTTGCAACAAATCGCGCTGTAAATGGTAACCCATCTAAATAGGCAACAGAGGTCAATTTATCAGCAAAATTCGGGAACTCTGTCATTAATAATTTACTCATTTGCCCGTCCCTATTCATCTCCACAATGTAAATTCTTGAATGCTTATTAATGAAATCTTCTACTTCATTTGTGAAAGGAATTGCCCGCAAGCGAAGGTAATTTGTATTTATATTGGCTTCTCTCAGTATTACCTGAGCTTCAATAATTGCTGGATCAGTTGAACCATATGCGAGAATACCGATTTTTGCCTCCTCCATCTCTCGCAGAATTGGTTTGGGTACATATGCTTTGGACACCACAAATTTATTCTTTAATCGTTCGTTTAGTTTTAGCCACTCCTGACTATCTTCTGAATAATGAGCGTATTCATCATGTCCAGTCCCCCGCGCGAAATATGCGGCTTTCCAATGTCTATTTCCTGGGATAGTTCGATAGGGAATCGTATCACCATCAATATCTAAATACCGCCCCCACTCAGCCTCTAACCGATCTAAGTCGCCTTCCCATAATACTTTCCCGCGCTGTATCGGTTCATCTGGATATTCAAACGGAGGTGTCATCCATTGATTCATACCCAAATCTAAATCACTCATAACAAAAACAGGGGTTTGTATTTGTTCGGCAATATCAAATGCCCGCCAACCAAATTCAAAACATTCATTAACTGATCCTGGGAAAAGCATAATTTGTTGAGTGTCGCCATGTCCAAGGTAATGCGTAAAGATAATATCACCCTGAGCGGTTCTAGTAGGCAGCCCTGTACTTGGACCAACGCGTTGAACATCCCAAACGACTATAGGGACCTCTGCAAAATATGCTAATCCAGCATATTCTGCCATCAAGCTTAAACCAGGTCCAGATGTTGATGTCATAGCGCGTAAACCAGCCCACCCAGCGCCTATAGTCATTCCAATAGCAGCTAATTCATCTTCCGCTTGCAAAATAACATAAGTGTTCTTACCTGGACATTTTGGGTCTTTTCTCAATAATGGTAAATACTCAATCATCTTCTCTGCGATACTCGATGCAGGAGTAATTGGATACCAGGCGCCGAGCTGAATACCACCGTAGATTGCTCCTAATGCTGCTGCAGTGTTTCCATCTGCCATAATATTATCATGCGTAGCATCCATGGCTTTAACTTTATATGGATCTTTTTTCTTCAGGTTTTTCGAAGCCCAATTGTAACTATTTTCAATAACACCATAGTTCATACTCATCGGCTTTTCTTTTCCGTTAAAGTGAAATTCCAATGCCTGACGAATTTTTTCTGGATCTATCCCTAGCAAGAAAGCCAAGATACCGACATATACCATATTAGCCACATAATCACGGAGATTTGATGGTGCGTCGGATTCACGGGATAATTTTTTAACTGGCATAGAATATGTATATATATCATTGCGATTTATTGGAAGATCTATATGATCCGCGTAGAGGAATACACCTCCTGATTCCACACTTGATAGATCATCCAAAAATGAGTCAGGATTCATAGCTATAACAATCTCATGTTCATCCCTGCGTGCTAGAAATCCATCAGTATTTACACGTATGGTATACCAAGTTGGTTGTCCTTGAATATTGGATGGAAAAATATTTTTCCCGGATACTGGAATCCCCATCTTAAATAATGAACGTAAAATTATTAGGTTTGATGTCTGGCTACCAGAGCCATTAATAGTTCCTACTGTGATTGAAAAATCGTTTATGATCATTGATTTTTGTAACGAGGTTTCTGTTTTCTCGATTGTCTCTGTATCGGACATACTATCTCCTTAGAATTTGAAACCGCTAATCTATCATTTATTTATATTATGATTAAATTCAGAGGAATAAGTGCGGTGAAAGAGGAGATCCTTATGTTCAACTAAAGCTTTATAACCACGTTCATAATCCTCTTCACAAATCGCATCCACAATTTCTTGGTGATACTTCCATACTTGTTCGTGATACGAATAATCCGCATAAACATTCAGTCCCACCGATTCATATGCCTGCCAGTAAGCTTCGAGCAAACCAATCACAAAAGGATTTTGCAATTTACGAAAAATGCTCAAATGTAATTCTTTATGCTCAACATGAGGGATTTGTATAGGATGTCCTTTTAATTTCTTCCAGGCATTTGAAATTAAGTTTTGCAACAAATGATGATCTTCAGAGGTGAGCTTTTTGGTTGCTTCATACCAATAAGCAGATTCAACATGGTTTCTAAGATCAGCGAATGCCAGGAAATTTCGAAAGTCTATTGAGATCGCATAAGATAAACTTTGCGATACAGCAGGAAAGAATGAATATGCAAGTTTTCGTATCCCTGTTCTTGGTTTTACCTCAACTAGGCCAATAGCCTTCGCTACTTCAAGTTGTTCTCTTAAACTGGCAATACTAATACCTAATTCTTTACTAATTTCACTCAGAGAAGGAAGGTGCAGATTTTCACCCCCCCCATTTTTTCCTTCTTTACTCTCCAAAGAAAATTTTATAAGAAATTGTATGAAATTAGAAGATGGAACAATACTTGGCATACAATGTTTGCTCTCTAGGGACCAATTATCCCAAGACTTATTATACGATTAATCAGATGATTTATTATTAAAGAAATTCTATCACGCTCACCACAAAGAGTCAAGCAAGGGAGGAATATCTCGCAAAGCATGTGCAAGACGGGTACCATACCAAGTGATTAGACTACCATCAATCATAATGATCCGTTTTTCACTCCCAGCAGGCGTTTCTTTGAAGATTTGATAGAATAATTGTTGATAACTCACATCAAAAGGAAATGGTTCATCTGGAAGGATGATCACTTCAGGCTGAAAATCGATAATCTCAGATAGGGTTACACGAGGGTAGCGATTATCACGAAGCCGATTTTCTTCAGGTTCAATTAAACCTAGATCCGCTTCGAGAGGGTAATATCTTTCACGATGACTAAAGACATTCTCATACTTAAAATAATTTAGCAAATCTTCACTATAGGTTTGATAATTAAAAGTCATCCACCAATTCATTTCCCCATTGCTTGATTCATACCAGATAGGACAAAAATAACGAATAGGTTTCATTCCCTCTCTCGAAGATTCAACCCATTCAAGTGTCAACTCAATTGTCCTCAGACTCGCCATTCCCATCCGATGTTGGTATATTTCAAGTAAGTTCCAAAGAATTTCTAAAGATTGTTTTACGGTTTTTGGGAAAGTGACCCAAACAGGAATTCCCGCTGACCGCAGATCTTCAACTAAACCCTTTGAATTCTCCTCCTGATTAGCTATAACAAGGTCAGGGTTCAAATCGATAATATCTTTGATACGCGCATCTTTAACCCCGCCAACACGAACGAGATGATCCAACTTTCCTGTTGGATGTTTACAATAATCGGTGATACCAATTAGATAGTTTCCCAGTCCTAATTCAAATAGACTTTCTGTCATGGAAGGAATAAGGGAAACAACCCTCTTTGGAGTATATGGGAGGCTAGTAATATCCATACCTCCAATTTCATTCAATTTAATCACCTCCATAGACAGAATTCGGTTTCAGCAAGTCAAGCGTTGCAGCCGTCATTAAGGCTGATCCATAAATCAATCCCTGTTCATCAAAGTCAAATCTTGGGTGGTGATGTGAGTAATCAAGTCCTTTTTTAGAATTAGATGAACCAACAAAAATAAAACAACCTGGTACTTTTTCCAGAACAAAAGCCATATCTTCCGACCCCATTGTGCGATCGTTAACATCCAAAACTGCATCAGGAATGACTCGATTGATAAGATCCTGTACCTTCTGACATACCTTAATATCATTAATCACTGCTGGCGTGATCGATTTAAGATCAAGGTCAACCTCACAACCAAATGCTTCTGATGTCGATTCTACAATTTTAGTAAATCTATCCAGTACCATCTTACGTGTTTGCGGATCAAAGGTTCGAATCGTCCCCTGTAGTTCAACACGCGAAGGGATGACGTTAAATGTATCCCCTCCTCGAACCACTGTAACACTAACAACGGCTGTATCTTGTGGGTCAACATTACGAGAGACAATCCCCTGAACAGATGTAATCAAATTGGCTGCCGCTAAGACTGGATCAATCGTTAAATGAGGCGCAGCGCCATGACCACCCTTCCCGGTGAGTTTTATTACAAATGTCTCTGAAGCTGCCATCACTGAGCCAGTGGTGATCCCAAACCATCCAACTGGTTTATCATTCCAAAGATGCATAGCCAACGCATAATCTACTTTTGGGTTCTCCAGAACCCCTTCATTTACCATTTGTTCAGCTCCACCTAAACCTTCTTCCGCTGGTTGAAACATGAATTTCACACTTCCATGGATTTGGTCGCGATACGTAGATAATAATTTTGCAACCGTTAGCCCGATCGCAGTATGTCCATCATGACCACAAGCATGCATGACACCAGGATTAGAAGATACATAATCAACCTCATTCTCCTCTTGAATTGGTAGAGCATCCATATCGAACCTAATTAAGACTACCGGTCCTGGATTAGTTCCTTCAAGCATTGCGATCACGCCTGTCTTCGCAACCCCCGTGGTTACATCTAATCCTATAGCGTTCAGTTCTTCCGCCACAATTTTTGAGGTTCGCACTTCCTGAAAACCTAACTCGGGATGTCGATGAAAATCTCGCCTTTTTTCCTGAGTATAATTAAACATCTTATTAGCTTCAGATAAATATTGATTCACAACATAATCCTTTCAAATTTAAATATTATCTCAAAACTTAATCAAATACTATTCGCCGGAATTTTTCCTCATAGTGTGGATCTTCAAGAGTACTATTCTTCGTATGTCTTCTTCGCATCCGCTCTTGAAAAGAAATCGGATCACCAATTTGACTTTTATGCTCTAACAATGCCTTCATCTTGATCTTCCAATAATCAGAAACGTCGAAGGTTAAATTAGGTTCAAGCGCCAATGAAACCCAGACTTCCTTGGGTGAATGCGGTTTCAGTCCTTCATCAGATATTAACTCTGGAAAATACATTGGATTACCCGCTGCTGGAAACACTGCATCGAGGACTACTTGACCAGCTGCTCGATGATCGGGATGATTGATACGATTGTCTCCGACATAAAGTAATTTGGGATCAGAAGTAACGATAATATCAGGTTTTTCTTCCCGAATGATACGAGTAATATCTTTGCGCAAGTTAATATCTGGAATTAGGTAACCATCTGGATAATTGAGAAATCGAATATGGTCTACGCCAAGTTCAGCCGCGGCGGATTTTTGTTCTTTCAATCTAATGTCACATAATTCTTTTGGATTTACCGTAGGATCATTCCAACCTTTATCGCCACAAGTAAGTAAACAATAAGCTACTGAATGCCCCTCCAATATCCACTTGGCGATCGTTCCACCACAAAAGAACTCAGGGTCATCTGGATGAGCCAGGATGACCAATACCTTATGATGTTCCTGCCAGGTTCTTTGCATATTTACTTTTTCCGTTGACTTCTTCGAGATGGTCTTCTTCTGCTAAATCTTCTTTTACTGGTTTCTTTCGGCTTTTCCTGAGCTTGTACATCAATTTTCATCTGATCTTGTTTATCAGAAATCGTCTGCTGTGCTTCCTGATGTTTTTTATCCTCGTTCTTAAAATCTTTCAATTCATCTGAAGACACTTCAACTATATTCCCTGATTCAAGTAAGACTGACACTAATTGTTTCAATGGAATCAAGTCAACCACACGACCTTGACCATGAGAGGTGTTCACTTGATCTTTTCGCTTTGGTAGTTCTTGCCTCAATTCGATATATTGTTCATACTCATAGTGCAAACAACAGCGCAAACGACCACACATTCCCGTGATCTCTGAAGGTGTAAGCGATATACCTTGCTCTTTTGCCATCCGTATAGAAATGGGATTAAATTCAGTAAGGAATTTCGAACAACAACGTTCCCCCATACCACAAGCCCCCATACCTCCAATTACTTTAGCAACATCTCTTGGACCTATTTGACGCATCCCAATTCTGGTTCTAGGGTACAAACGCTTCATCGCTTGCTGCAATTTTTGAAGGTCTACTTTCCCTTCTGCTTCCGTATTGTAAAGAAAAGATAACCGTTTTCCATCAAAAGTATATTCAGCATCAACTATCTTCACACCTAGAATCTTCAATTCAGCAATTTTTGTGCGACAGTTTATAACAGCTTCTTTCTCCTTCTTTTTCCACAACTGACGCATTACCAAATCCCGCGCTGTAGCAATCCGTTTTATGGTCTTCCACAATCCATCAGGGGGAGGAGGAGGATCTTTAATTATTTGCATAACCTCACCCAACTGACACCCTCTGCTTGTATCTACAACCACAAAATCACCAACCTTAACCTGCTGATTCTCACCAGCATCAAAGTGATATATTTTTCCTATTTCTTGAAAGCGAATACCTATAATCGTTGGTTCCATAGATAAAAATTATAACGTAGGAAATTAAAATCGTGAAGCGGCTATTCTTATGAAGAATTAATGGATAAAAAAAACAGCACCTTAACAATATTTGGGCGCTGTTTTTAATAAAATTTTTATTGTTTTTAATCTTCTATGGTTATCGACAGATCTTGTTTTTGCTGAACGGCTGCCATACTAGTTTTGGCAGCAATTTTTTCAGCTAGATCAGTCAACGCTTTCGCTACTACCGATTCTGGTTTTTCAACTACAACGGGTTTACCTGTATCGCCTCCTTGGCGAACTGCTGGATCCATTGGGATAGTACCGATAAATGGAACTCCAGATTCTCTGGCTAGTTTTTCACCACCTCCCATTCCAAATACATCAACGCGAGAACCATCCGGTAATTCCAAATAACTCATATTTTCAATGACACCGAAAACCTCAACTTCTAAATGGCGAAACATCTCCAAACCACGACGAGCGTCATCTAATGACACTTGCTGAGGTAAAGTCACGATAATACCACCACTAAGAGGCAAAGACTGCGCTAAACTGAGGGCAGCATCACCTGTCCCGGGAGGTAAATCAACAATCAAATAATCTAATTCACCCCAGGTTACATCAGTTAGGAATTGCCTAATCGCGGTATGTAACATAGGACCTCGCCAGATTAGGGGTTGATCGGGTTTCACAAGGAATCCAATCGACATCAACTTCACCCCATAGGCCTCTGCAGGAATCAATTTTTCACCAGCGACTGGTGGTAAAGATCTGACTCCCATCATCGTGGGAATATTTGGACCGTAAATATCAGCATCAAGCAAACCAACACGAGCGCCGCTTTTCGCTAATACGACCGCAAGATTTACCGCCACCGTACTTTTACCAACACCACCCTTTCCAGATGCTACCGCAATCGCATTGCGAATCGGCAACTCGAGTAAACCGCGGGTTCTACCATCGCTAGGTACATCAGCATCCAACTTTGCCTCAACCTTTTCTATACCGAGTAAATCTCTGACTGCTTTTTCAGCAGAGGATTTTATCTCGTTCTTTAAAGGACAAGCGGGAGTGGTTAAGACGACGGTAAATTTCACCATATCACCTTCAATCTGTATATCTTTAATCATATTTAAGGTGACAAGGTCCTTATGTAATTCGGGTTCTTGAACAGTTCTTAATGCATTCAGAACCGCATCTTCTGTAATTTCATTTCTTTTTAACATCTCTTTCCTTTCAAATTATGCTTCTTTTTTCTTCCGTGCTGCTTTCGCTGCAGCAGCTTCTAGTTTTGCTGTTTCCTCTAATTGATTATTCACAGGACGGATGCTAGCATAATAAGAAACTGATTTTAAAAGCTTCTTTTTATCATAGATATTATTTTCCATACGATCATAAACGGATAATTCATAATCATGGTCCATTTTTATCGCATCAAATGGACAGAATTCGGCACAGAGACCACAGTTCATACACATATCCACATCAATGAAGAAATCTTTTGGTTCTGGAACCGGTCGCCCCGTATTTGGATCAGTAGAGCGCACAATCCAAATACACTGTGAAGGACAAACCTTCGAACAGATCCCACAAGATGTACAACGGATCTTTCTACTTCCATCTTCATCTTCATCATACACTAAGAAAGGTATGAAACGAAACTCTTCTGGGACTGGCAGTTTCTCGTAAGGGTATTGCACTGTAAAAATTCCTCTAGCGTCTTTGCTTGCGCGATGAGCCAGACCAGCCTCTGAATAATATCGTTTCTCACGTTTGAATAACCAAACTAAATCATCTAAATAGGTATCGGCAAAACGTTTTAAAGTAACACCTAATCCTTTTACTATACCCATTCCATCCATCATTCACACTCCAATCATTCCATTATCGGTCTGTTTCTCCAAGGACTATATCAATAGAACCAAGGATTGCAACTAAATCAGCTACCTTGTTTCCAACACTCATCGTTTCATATGCAGTTAGATTGATGAACGATGGAGCACGAACATGATAACGCCAAGGATTTGGACTACCATTGGATACAACATAGAAACCCAATTCACCTTTAGGTCCTTCTACACGTCCGTATGCTTCCCCGGCAGGAACGCGCACTTGATATTGCGGTTTCCCAGTCTGGATTGGTCCAGCAGGAAGATCCCTTATCGCTTGTTGAAGAATACGCACACTTTGTCGCATTTCATCAATACGAACTAAATAACGATCATAAGCATCGCCATGATAACGAACAGCAACATCAAAATCAAAACGATCGTAGATACTATAGGGATCAGCTCTACGTACATCATAAGGGACACCAGATGCCCTCAATACAGGTCCGCAAGTGGAGTAAGCAATTGCTTGATCAGGAGTCAGAACACCCACACCTTGGGTCCTTGATGCAACGATTTCATTATTCGTCAAGTACATATCAATTTCATCGATGCGCCGTGGCAATCGATCGTATGCGAGATCGTGTATTTTCTCAAAGACTCCTGTAGGCAAATCTCTAGATACACCACCAAATCGAAAATAATTACACATCATACGAGAACCAGCCACTGCTTCAAAAACATCCAAGATCAATTCTCGCTCTTCCAATGCATAGAGCATGGGTGTAAAGTAAGCTCCAAGATCATTTAATAATGACCCAATTGCGAATAAGTGGTTAGTTATCCTGGTTAATTCCGCCATAATAACGCGAAGATATTCAGCTCGTTCAGGTGGTTTCGTGTCCATCAGCTTTTCGACTGCAAGTGCATACCCAAAATTATTACTCATCGATGACAGATAATCTAAACGGTCTGTGAAAGGCATATTTTGGAGAAAGGTATTTCGCTCCCCAATTTTTTCATGATTACGATGGAGATAACCCATGACAGGTCGAAGGGCAGCTACAGTCTCACCACTCAACGCAACGACAACCCGGAAAACACCATGCGTCGAAGGATGCTGCGGGCCCATATTGACCACTACAAGATCAGTATCCAACCCGGAATCAGTATCAAGCTTGACATCTTTAAGCAAGCTCTCATAAACTGAACGATCATTATCGGGTTCATAAGTTTTCGGATCAAACCCTTCTGGATAAGAAACATTCTTATGGTACGGATTTTTTTCCTCAGATCTAGAGACTTGTCCATCAGGCCAACGAGAATTAAATGGCTTCGTTTCGCTCTCAAAGTAAGCCTCATGCCAATCCTTCCGCAAAGGATACCCGTAAAATCCCTCCCACATCAATATTCTACGTAAGTCTGGATGACCATCGAATTTAATACCAAGCAAATCCCATGCTTCTCGTTCCTGAAAATCTGCGCCTGGATAGATGGACACCAAAGATGGCACAACTGAATTTTCGCGTGGGATTTGAGTTTTAAATACTAGTCCTTTGCCTCCAATTGACCTATATGCATGGTATACAACCTCCATATTTCCGTCAGGGAGATTATCCACTCCCGTCACCGAAGAAAGATAATCATAGCCATAAACATCACGAATTGATTTCGCTACTTCAATTAGGTGATCAGCTTTAACAATAAAACCTTCATATCCTTCTCGATCATCAAGTGAGACATAATCAGAAAATCTGGAAACAAGATCCATCTTTTCTATTTGATCAACCGTAACAGAATTGTTCAATTCATTCATCAATCATTCTCTCCTAGATCTTACGCTTGCTCACCAGAAAATTTAGTTTCTGAGTTTGAGGATTCCCCTTTCTCTATTATATTTGTCTCAATTTCATCAAAATCGCGAGGATCCATCAAATCAGGACCTAATATGGGTACTGGGATTTCGTCGCTAGCGTTTTTATCATACCAACGGACATCCTTAATGGATTGATGATCAATTCTCTTTTGAAGAGATATCAAACCATGTAACAAAGCCTGAGGCGTTGGAGGACAACCAGGGACATAAACATCAACCGGTAAAAATTTATCAATTCCAGAGACCACATTATAACCATCCTTGAACGGTCCTCCACCTGAAGCACAAGCCCCCATAGCTAAGACATATTTTGGTTCTGGCATTTGATTATAAAGGCGAACAACTTGCGGCGCCATCTTTTTGGTGACTGTACCAGAGACAATCATAAGATCTGCTTGACGAGGGCTAGGTCGCATGACTTCCATGCCAAAACGAGAGAAATCATAACGACTAGCGGCGGTACATATCATCTCAATTGCACAACAGGCAAGTCCAAACATCATTGGCCAAAGTGACCATCGTCTACTCCAATTATAAATTTTATCTAAGGTGGTTATGTGAACATTATTCTCTAACTCTGGTGGGATGTCATACTTCGTTAGATTTAGGTTTTCTTTTTTCATTTCATTCATTCCTTAGTTGAACCTCCTCGAGCTGTTATTATGATGTGAATAATAAAAAAAAACGTTCAAAAAAAATCCCGCAACTCGTACAAAAAATAAACTTGCAGGAATAATAAAACTAAATTCAAGATTAATGCACAGCATTTATTATACCGGCTTTTTGCAATTGGTCAACCCATCATTTAAGCAAATATATATTTGCTTAAATGATACTATGGTTTATAATAAACACATGAAAACTTCTCGCCAACAGATTCTTGATCTCATTAGAACACATCAATTATTGACCGTTACTGATATAAGCAATGTGCTTCGTATGACAAAGGCTAACGTTAGACATCACCTATCGATCCTTGAAGAACGCGGTGAAATTGAGGCGATAGGTGTTCGTCATCCATCTGGAAAGGGTAGACCAGCAATAATATTCAGCTTGTCTCAAAAAGCAAAGGGTGATAATTATGATCAGCTCTGTCACACATTACTAGATTTTTTATTCTCTCCTGGAGAATGGGAGAACGATATAATTCTTGAACAAGTTGTCAATCTAATGATTAAAAAAGTTTTAGAAGAAATTAATAAATCTATGCCACTCACCCAACGACTATTTGAAATCATTACATATCTTAACAGCAATCATTACATGGCAAGGTGGGAAGCACATCATGAAGCTCCTATTATTATTTTCGAAAACTGTCCATATCGAACCATTCTCGACGCTCACCCCGAATTATGTAAAATAGACCAATTGATTTTGAAAAAACTAACCAAGTCACAGATCCATCAAATTAGTAAATTATCAAAAGACAAGCGTGGTATCCTTCAGTGTCGTTTCGTATTAAATTTATAAGAACTTAAAGGAAATTCTGAAACCATCTAGAATTAAATCCCCAGAATCGTAATTTGCCTAGTCAAAAACTACAAATTTCGCATATAATATATACAAAAGAATAAGCTCCAATCCTTACAAAACGCTAACAATCAATCCGATAACTCGAATATAAAGATTAAATAAAGTTAATTT